>Ga0210244_100013_pt1 | contig 131014 bp, 74 predicted proteins | sample ChrtobMetaP3_0mM_FD_155473 | JGI IMG/M metagenome (GOLD analysis project Ga0210244, IMG submission 155473) | Chrysochromulina tobin associated microbial communities from unialgal haptophyte culture, Seattle, Washington, United States - P3_0mM | ecosystem: Host-associated > Algae > Haptophytes >...
TGAGACGCACCGGTCTCCGGTGCCCAAGAAAGAGTTGACCTGACTTTGCCTATTTAACTTTGCGCCTCCCACGATGTGTCACCACGAGACTTGGCTGTGCGTCTTGCCGCGAGGGCAAATTAACGTGCACGTGAACTTTCCCTTTTTAATTTGGTGTGAGTTCCTTCATTTGGACATTTCTTGACTTCTCGCGATCATTATCAACAAGGTGAAATGCCAATGAGAAAGCCCTCCCCATCGCTCCAGCTGGTCCTCCGGCCAGCTCGGGGCGTGGCTGCCATCCGTGTGCATATCTCCAGATCGGCCGCCCATGCACCCTGCTGGCTGCTGATGCGCGCTCGCGTCGCACGCGACGCGCGCACTCTGCGGCAACGCGCGCGCGCGCGCACTCAGCGCCATATTTGTACCCGAGAGCGCGCTTGTCCATGGCTCACTCATGTATGCTCACGTGGCCTGATCGCTCCTCGCTCGCAGCCAACATACAAATGCAGTCCACCGCCGTCGTCGCCCTTGCGCTCCTCGAGTCCGTCCAGTGCTTCCAGGCCCCGGTCATGCGCTCGCGCCCGCTCTCCATGTTCTCCGAGGGTGACCTCGGCGTCCTCCCGCCGCTCGGCGTGTACGACCCGCTCGGCCTGATCGAGACCCGCGACATGCGCCGCTACGAGATCATGGAGATCAAGCACGGCCGCGCGGCCATGCTTGGTTTCCTCCACGTGATCGCTCTCCACGCCGGCATCTACGTGCCGGGCTACCTCTCCACGTCGGCGAACCTCAAGTTCTCGGACGTCCCGATCGGCTGCTTCGCGTCGCTCGAGGCCGTGCCCACCGCGGGCTGGCTGCAGATCATGATTCTCACCTGCATGCAGGAGGCGGGCACCGGCTTCGCCTCCAAGGCGCAGACCGAGGACGCCGAGGCCGGCGACATCGCCCTCGACTCGTGGGTGCGCTATGACGACCCCGAGGTCAAGACCTTCAAGCTCAACGCCGAGCGCCAGAACGGCCGCGCGGCCATGATGGGCATCACCGGCTGCCTCGTCCACGAGCTCCTCGGCGTCGACGCCCTCTACCCGACCGGCGGCCTTGGCGGCGCCGCGCCCCCGACCATCTTCTAAGCAAACGGCGGCCCCCTGGAGCTGAGGCGAGGGAACATACATGACCTTGCCATCCCCTTAATGCGCTAAAGTAAAGAGACCCGTTTTGTTGTGGGTTTTGTAAAGGCACGATACTGAATTCTACTCGGCACTGCGTGCCGTGCGCGTGGCCCGCTAGGGCGATGAGTTATCTGCACCTGCTGCGCCCTGCCGTCTCCCGCGCGCCCCGCGGACGTACGCCCAACGCCGGAACCGCACCACTAAGGGCCAATTAACTACCGCCTAACGCCCCCGGGTGGGGTTCGGCACAAACATTACACAAACATGGATTCAAACGACAATTAATACGCTCGCTCTGCGCCGTGCACGCTCGAGAATTGGAACGCGATCGTAGGTACTAGGCGCCGCGGCTCTCTTCCCGGTTCCCACGTACGCGCGCGACCGAGCCGCGCGCTTATCTTCTGGACTTCTAATAGTTGTTAGTTCTCTCTCATCACCGCGCCCGACCGGCATACACCCCGGCGGGCGGCCCATCTCCGTGCTCATCTCCTGCCCAGACGGGCTGCTCGCGGGCTCCCTCGCGTGCCGCCCTCGCCACGGCGCTCACCACGGCGCCGGACGCCACGGTTGTCATGCGGATCGGCGCCGACGACGCGCCGTCCTCAGAGCCCGTCTCGTCCTCGCACCCCTGGCGTAGGTGGTGCAGCGCGCCGAGCGCAGAGCTCGACTCGAGCCAGTCCGGGCTCCGACTGAGCGCGCACAGGCACCGGCGCGTGTTAGGGTATGCCCGCAGCCGCTCCGCAAGCGTCGTGTCGAGCGCGAGGCTCTGGAGCGCGCCGGCTGCCGCCCACGGCACGATCGATGGCTCGAGTCGACTTGAGCGGAGCGCGCGGCTCGGCCATGGGCCACTCGAGCCTGCCTCAAGCGCAGAGGCTCCCACGGGCCCCTCGCACGAGTGGCGCACGAGCACCTCGAGTACTCGCGGCTGTTGTCCGATCAGAGTGCGCGTCTGGGCCGCGTCGAGAGTCAGGGCGCTCGTCGGGGCGAGCGCCACGGCTGCACCCTGCTGCCAGCGCCACAAGCAGCGGCCATCGGCGGAGGCGCAATATGACGCACTGAGGCTGTGCAGCGCAGCGGCGGCCCACATCGACATACGTGCGGGCGTCTGCACGCCGAACGCATCGCGCGCGGTCAGCGCGCCCGCGAGCGCCTGTACCGCGCCGCCCGCAACGAGCGCTGCGTGGTTGCTCGGGGAGTCGAAGCTCAGGGTCCAGAGCGCCTCGGCGGCGGCCTCAGCGCCCAGGAAGCGTTCGGTGGCTGCCGACGGGTTGGTCACGTTCGGGTCGATGGCCGCAGCGTAGCGCCAAGCTTCATCCACAAGCCCGACAAGCGCCCTCACCAACCCTGGAGAGTTGCCCAGGCGCGCACGCATCGGCGAGTCGTCGATAGCGAGCAGCGCGACCAGCTCGGCGGCGAAGGCGCGCTGCTGCGGCGGCAGGCTGATGTCGACGCCGTGCGGATCAAACGAGTCGCGTAGCTCGCTCAGGATCCCGTCGATGCTGGCAAGCGCCTGCGGCTCGCGCCGTCGCCTCGCAGTCACGCTGCTGACCGTCGTGCGTACGCAGCGCAAATCTCCGGCGCGCAGATGCTCGAGGAGCATTGGGCTCAGCAACGAGTCGGTGCTCGCAGCTCCAAATTGTGCACGCAGCTCCAAAATGCGCCGCAGCGGCGGCGGCGGTGTCCACTGAGGCGGTGGGCTTGGCGGCGAAGCTGGCGGCTCGGCAGGCGGTGGGCTTGGGATTGGGCTTGGAGGCGGTGGGCTTGGAGGCGGTGGACTTGGGCTTTCGCCGGAGCTCAGTGCTGTCGCAACGAAGACCACAAGGATCGCCCGCATGAACGCGTGCGGATGGCCGGGCGGGCCGATCGCCGGGCAGCCGGGACACAAAAAAATCTACTCTCCCGTCGCATTCGGTGTCGCCAGCCCGCCTCGAAATAGTCAACCAGCACGTTCACATTCACACGGACCGCCAACAAAGTGGAGGAGCGAGGCACGATGCCGTCTTGGGGAGAGGACAAAAACGAGCCGCTGCCCGACCTACCCCAAAGCCACGAGACGGAGCCCGACATCAACGGCATCAAAACGATCACCACCTACCGCAAGAACGAACTCGGCCAGACGATCAAGGTCACGCAAAAAGTCAGGGTCTCGAAGCACACGGTCAAGGTCTCGAAGCCTGTGCTCGCGCGCCGACAGTGGGCCAAGTTTGGTGCGTGCCAGGGCAAGCCCAGGGGCTACCACGGCGCAGGCTACCAGGATGCGGCGACGACCACCATCGATATCTCGGAGCAGGTTCTTGAGATGAACCCCAAGGAGCAGGTCAAGGAGGAGAAGAATGAGTCGGCGCAGCGTGCGTTCGAGAAGATGAACGCGATCGCGTCCGAAGCGTGGCGTCCGAAGCAGCGCGACACGAGCCTCGCGGCGGCGGCTGAGTGGGCCGAGGCCAACGGCCTTGCCAGCGCCACGGGTGACGACAAGCGCATCCCCGACGGCGCGGGATTGGGCTCGCTCGCAGCGCTCGCAAGCCGCCAGGGGGCCGGCGGTTACGTGCCCCCGAGCCTGCGCAACGCGGACGGGTCGCGCAACGCGGCGATGGCGGAGCGCGATGACAGCTGCACCGTGCGCGTCTCCAACCTATCCGAGGACGTCAAAGACTCGGACCTGCGAGAGCTCTTCCGCCGTTTTGGTGCGATTCAGCGCATCTATCTTGCCAAGGATCGCGAGACGCATCAGTCTCGTGGGTTCGCCTTCATCAACTTCTTCTCGCGCGAGGACGGGCAGCGCGCCATCGACAAGCTCGACGGCCACGGCTACGACCATCTCATCCTCTCCGTGAGCTGGGCAAACCCGAGCGCCGGCGGCGATGGGCCCAAAGCGGCACCGCCCACAGGCGCCGCCTTCGGTCCTGCCCTCGGCAGCGGTGGGCCTGGCGGGGGAGGCGCAAGCCGCTTCGAGGGCCGCGGCAGCATTGCCGACCGCTACGACAAGCAGGTCTTTGACTCGGGGCTGGACCGCTTCCGGTGAGCGAGCGGTGACACAGTGGTTTGGGCCGCGCGTCGGCGGTCTCCGCCTTCGGACGAGACACGCGACGGGTTCGACGTGGGTGCATGCGCGGCGCCGGTGTGAGGCGCGTGTAAGGAGATGTGCGAGTAAATCACAAATTGACACTACTTAAAGCGCATTTATCAAGACACGACACCTCGCTCGGACGTGTCACGCTCTCGCTCACCATTGTATCGCGGTCACACCGACAGCCGCGAGCTCGAGCTTGAGATCTTGAATACGTGAGCTTGCGTCATTGGGCCGACTTCGGAGCCGCTTTCGGGTCGGTGCTTCGGTGCGCCAGGCGGGCCTGCTCTCGACGCTCGGCCTCATCCTCCTTGATCTGCATCAGAATTTTCTGCCGCTCATCATTTGCTCCCGCCAGCTTCTGTTCACGCACCTTGGCGAGCCGATCGATCTTGATCTGCTCGAGGTCGCGGTAGTTTTGGAGCACCACGGCCGACTCCGCGAGCGTACGTATGAGCACCGGCGTCTCATCGGCCACCCAGTGCTCCTCGAACTCGACAACCTTTGTACGGAAGCCAAGGGCGAGAAGCACGTCCTGCCCGCCGGGGCAGCGCAGGATGGCCTGCCGTATCTTTGGATTATTGCTGCGGAACTGGCGGTATTTCGGTTCGTCCGGGTTGGCGATGATATTGTTGGTCAGCTTGAGCAGCAGCTCGATTGCTGCCATCGCAGTCGCTGAGTCCTGTTGCGACACCTTTGTGTCAAGAGCGCGTGCGACGAGCTTGCGATTCGCGGACACAGTCTCGTCCTCGGCGGTTGGCAGTGTGATCTTCGGTGCCGCATACGGCACCGCGGCCGACATCGAGGGAGCGCTGCTGGCCGCTGCGGGCCCGTCGGTCGCCGCTGATTCAGGCTCCATGGGAGAGTGAAGCGCCGCGCAGCTTCGACACCAGCGCGGTCTCTTCACATGAAGTCCATGAAGTTTGCGACTAGGGGCTCTGACCAAGTTTTTCTCTCAAACTATGCACGAAGTGCCCCTCAACAAGTGTCCCTCTCACTTTCAGGAAATCTTCATCGGGATCATGCTCGCGCGCTCGCTGCGCCTCGCACCGCGGCTCGCTGCCACCGCGGTCGCTCGCCGTCCGTCGGTTCTGCCGCGGCTTCTGCCGCACGGCGTGCGCGCGCTCTCGGACTCGGGCATACACGACGACTTCAAGCCAAAGAAACGCGCCTACGCCACCGAGGGTGGCGACGTGCACGCGCAGATCAGCAAGGACATTGCGGAGAACAAGGTGGTTGTGTACATGAAGGGCGTGCCCAACGCACCGCAGTGTGGCTTCAGCAATGCCATCGTGCAGGTGATGAAGGCGGAAGGCGTCGAATTCAAGGGCATCAATGTGCTCGCAGATCCCGACCTTCGGGAGGGCATCAAAACCTTCACCAGCTGGCCGACCATCCCGCAGGTGCGTGCATTCCGCGTATGGGCGCGGCGGCCTGATCGCATCTGAGGCCGCAACGTGCACTGTGCTCACGTCGTCACAGGTATTCGTCAAGGGTGAGTTCATCGGCGGCTGCGATACGACGATGGAGATGTACAAGTCGGGCGAGTTGAGCACCATGCTCAAGGCGGCTGGTGCGAAGTAAGCACTTGATCTTCCAGGCGGCATGAATCGCGGTCTGGACACGTCGGTGCAGCGACCGATGGCACTTCCAATCGCTATATGCATGTGGCTCAGCTCCTGTTGACGAGATGTGCATGGTGGGTGGTGCATGGTGGGTGCGCGCCAGGGCGTGATGTAAACGTGGCCAGTAGCCGCAGAGAAGCCTTTTAGTTTACGCTGCTAAGTGCCCGCACGTTCTCAATCTTCACCAACTTATATTATACAATGTGTTCAACACTCCCTGAGTGATGAGTTGTACATTTACTCTCGGACATTGCCCCGCTGGCAGGAATTACAATCACACTGCAGTCAAACAGCACCGTGTCCTCTAATCTACCGGCAGCCGACCTGGCTGCAGCAATGTGCAATCGTTGTGAGATCCGATTGTTGCGGCGTCCATCTGTCCGACAGCGATCACTGCAGTATTTCACCGTGTCCCAGGATTTCTCCCACGACCTGCGCCACGTCATCTGCTGTCCGCAGGTGCAGCACACCTTAGCTCTCTTCATCTGCCCGCGATCCCACACCATGAATTCAGCAGCTGGTGTTGCATCCGCTGGCTCATTGTCGCGTGCGCTGGCTGGCCGACGATCCATGCAAGTCTGAACGCGTTGCGGCGGGAAGCGGGGAAGAAATCTCCGGGAACTGCGCTGCCTTAACTTAACTGCCCTCGCACGCCCCTCCACGAATGTTTTCGCGAGGGTGTTTCACGCGCCGTCGTGGCACTTTCGCACCTTTAAAACACGCGCGAGGGCATGGGGTCGCCATTGCCGCCGTGCGCGCCATGTACGTTGCTCCTACTTTGAGCGATGCAGGCGGTTTGGCGCGTCGGCGCGGCGAGCCGATCGCTCGGGCGCCCCCATGTTGCCCCTCGAGGCCGCGGCCTCAGCGCGCCAGCGCGGCGCGTTAGCGCCCCACGCACGGCCCCACGAGCGCGGTTAGCGCTCGTGGGGCCGTGCGTCCGCCGGAGGCGTCCGAGCGACGCGCGGAGCGCGGAGCGAGGTGAGCGGAGCAGGCGTCCGAGCGACGCGCGGAGCGCGGAGCGAGGTGGGGCTTCCTCCACTCAATATTTGCTCGGCTGCGCGTGCGCCACAGGCTTCCGTACGCCGCCGCTGCCGACCGCCTGGCTGCGTTTGAGGCGTCCGAGCCACGCGCGGAGCGCGGAGCGAGGTGCGCGGAGGAGGCGCCCGAGCGACGCGCGGAGCGCGGAGCGAGGTGAGGTTCCTTCCGCCGTTGCTTGCCCGGCTGCGCGTGCGCCGCAGGCTCTCGCTGCTGCTGCTGCTGCTGCTGCTGCTGCTGCTGCTGCTGGCCCGGCTGCGTTTTGGAAGCCACTTGTGCTCGACACCGTCGTCTTGCGACGGTGTCGAGTGCGTGTTTGCGTTCCCCACGGGGGCGGCGCGCCATCGGGCGCGTCGGTGCATGGATTACTCCGACTGCGGCGTGCGCACCATCCGGCAGCCGACGGGCGAACGCTCGCCGCGCCGGCGCATCGCTGCCTGGCGCCGCTGGGTCGCGCCCGCGGTGCTATCCGACGTGTGCCTGTGCACGCTGATGACGGCGGACCGCGTGCCGTCGTTGCACCGTCTGGCGCGCTCGTGGGGTCGCACCGCTTGTACAAATTGTTGAATGTACCCGTCTTGTGAGGCGGTCGTGTTAAAGTATTCTTGCGCCTTGCGGCCACCGTCGACCCTACCCAAACACGAGGACACAAGGGGTAGCAACATCTCCAAGACGGAGCACTCGACCGTCAGTCCTCTCTCTCTCTTCTACGTCATTGTTCTGAACTCCGGTCTTCTACTCTCAGTCTCTCACTGCTCACGTGCCAGCCCAGAAGGAGCCGGTACTTGCGCACTGCTTGGAGGATGGTTGGCGATGGCCGTGCTCGTACGGTCGTAGACCGTTCGGCCTGATTCACACGTGGTAACATACCGTACACACTTGACACTTCGGGGGGGGGCCTTCAATTACTTTGGCTAGCCAACCAGTCAGCGTTGGCGCTGAGTGGCCGGTTCGCTCGGTTTCCCGAGCGAACCTTCACGCAAAACTTATAGGTGCGCGTCGCGTGATCTCGCTAGTCGATTCTCCAAACTTTCTTCCCCCAAGTTCACCTTTTTTTAGACTTCGCCTGGCCTCGGCCACTGTCGTCTACACTCTTCCGCGCGGAGAGCTCAACCCCGCTCGCCCACGCGCCCACGCGGCAGTGCGTGGCAGCAGCATCGAAGTGTTGCATGCCAACGGCTGCAACATCGAAGCCGGACGCTCCAAATGCAAAAGCGCGGCGTCCTGCGCTTGCCGGCGCCAAGAAGCCGACCCAGCTGACTGGTCCTTCTCCACCAGGAGCTAGCTCGCAGCGGCTGTCCAGCGCACAAAACAGCGCAAGGGCAGCCACGGCACCTCCCAATGCCTCACCGGCGGCCAGTGGCGGAAACCCGTTCGAGTTCGGCGCGAGGCGCGGTGTATCGCCTCGAACAGCTCTGCCACGACTGTCTGCAGCCGGGATGCCGAGCCAACCTAAGACAAAGAGTGCCGTCGAACGACGGCCTGGGCGCACCAGCAAGCCAAGCTCCGGCAAGGACGATGCAGCTGCTGCGCAAGCTACAGCAGAAGGCAGCACGGGCACTGCGACCGGGCACGGTGCATCTTCAGCATCGTCTGTCGACGAAACGGCCCACTTAGAAGCACGTGAGCGCATGGCTCGCCGCCGGTCTCTCGTGGTCGATCAGCGTGGCTGGAGCCCAGCGCTCCAGGATTACGCATCACCTAAACAGCTCGAAGCGTGGCTCATCGCACATGGCGTCAACACAGCTGGCTGGACCGGCAGTAGGCTAGCCTCGAGCGGTGGCGCGGCCAGCAGCACCCCAGAGATGAGTACGGCGACGCGCACTGTGGAAGAGCTCTTCAGTGAGCTTCAGAACGGTGAGAGTGAACTCAACGTGCAAGGGTCTAAGGGCGTACTGCTTCAGCAACGCATCGTCGAGGTGCGCCTGGCGCAAGCAGCCGCGTCAGAGAGCCCACGGGTAATCACGACGGGGCACGCGGCAGCAGCTGCCGCCGCCCAAGTCAAGGGACCACAGAGTGCTCGTACCGAAGGGTTGGGCGTGCTCGTGCCGAGGATGCAAACCGGAGGTGGCAATCTCGTCGAGGTCATGCAAATCATGCCCAACGGCCGGCAGCGTGCTCACCGCGCCCCACTCCAAGTCACCCTGCTCGGTGGCGAGCGCCCTCTCGACGGCGCCGAGCGATGTCTCACGACCTATGTTGTGTCGGCCATCCCCATGGAAGCTGTGAGCATCGACAAGTCCTCCCTGGCCGAGTCGGAGCGTACCTTCTATTCCTCAAGTTACCCCGGTTTGCTCACGCGCGAGCGTCGGTACACCGTGCGTGCGCGGGTGCAAGCTTCCGCGTTGGGGACACAGCCCGGTTTCACGACCGACGAGGTGAGCGCCGATGGCGCGAACGTGCTCTATCGGCACGTATGGGCGTGGCAGCCGCGCGTCGAAGCTTCGAGCGAGGTGGGCCTGTCTGATACGAACTTCACGCTATTGGCCTGGCTACTCGAAGGGTGCTCGCGCGTCGTCGTAAGGCTGATACGCGGTGGGCGACGAGAGAGCTCCCTCCTGCTCTCGTGCCACACGTACGATGAGAAAGGACAGCTCGAAGAGCCGCTGGTGTGCCGCATCGATGATGCCGCAGCACTCAAGCACGAGAGCCAACGTCTCGACGACATGTGCAAGCTTACCGGCGGTGCGGGAATTACCAAGGTTTCGCGAGGGCCTTATTACCTCAATGGTTGCGGGGCGATGCTGATCGACATGGTAAATGCGTGCTGGGTGCTGCCCGAGTTTTACGACCAGCAGGAAGGCGTCTTACTCACTACGCTCAAGTCGCGCCTCGGCGCGACGATCCTGCAAACGTCCCTGCAAGAAAAGGAAATCACCCTCGACACAGCCGCTGCCAACGCCCTTAGCAAGGGTGCTGCCACGCCCCGCGGAGGCGATCCAACGCCACGCGTCACCAAGGGCAAAGACAAGGAGAGCAAAGACAAGGAGGGTAGAGACAAGGAGAGCAAAGAAAAGAATGCGAAACCGCGCCGCCGAGATCCCAATGGTGCCGATGCACTGGCCGCTAGCGCAAAGGACGACGTGCCAACGGACCTGTGGTGTGCGGACGTGTTGAAGGACCTGTTCTCGGCGGGATCGCCGCTCTCGGTGCTCTCGCTCGAAAGTGCAGAGCGGGAGCACCTGTTTTCGTGCTCCATGGGCGGCCGCATCGAGCGTTTCATCCGTGACCTCGGCATCCTGATCAGTACTGTCTTCCTGCCGCCGCCGCCTACAAACCCGTATGGCATCTCCGACTACCCCGGGTACGATCCGCCAGCGCCGCTCAAATCCGTGGTAGCGATGCTCAGCAAGCGACTTGACGGCGTCATTGTGCGAGATCACGTGAAGCTTTTCAAACATTCCTTCGTCCACGTCCCGCGGGCTGCAGAGTTCTACAAGGTGCCTGTCGACTCCAAGAGCGGCCAGTCTCTCGCTGACCTGTGTAGCTTGCTCGTTGACCTTCTCAAGCCCATCTCGCGGCCCGCGGGTTTCGTCAACCACAAGCCGCTCGTCGCGCAACAGCATGGCTCGCTTACCCTAGAGAATATTCTCATCGACCTGCGCAGCACGGTGTGGCTCGTCGACGTGGCTGCCAGCGCGAAAACGATGCCAACCGAGCCCCTCAGCGACGCGGCCAACATGCTCGCGACCCTACTCTTCCGTCACTTTCCGCTGAGCTTCACGATCGATGACATCAAGCTGATCAATCTCGATGAGCCCAACCTTCTCATAGACGTCATGGAGGTGCCCATGCCGATCGCCGCGCGACTTCATGAAGCTGCGATGAACCACACGACCAAAGACGAGGTGTACAAATCGCTCCACAAATCGCTCCAGACGTGCACGCCTCAGGCGCACAGCGAGGTGAGCGCGGCGCTCAAGCTTCTCGTGCACGTCGCGCGCGACGAGGCGGAAGCGCGGTCGCGCGTCAGTGAGGCGTGCGCTGTCTTCGATGCCATGCTCGGATGGACGGGTGAGCCGCCAGAGCTGTGGCAGATCGCCACGCGACAGGCGAAGAACCACTGGTCCGCAGTGTCGAAACTCATCTTCCAATTGTGCACGACAATAATTCGGGTCGCCTATGAGCTGCTCCTGAAGTGCACGCAGAAAGTTGCGGAGAAGGAGAACGGTAGTTCTCGGAGAGAAGGAGACGACGAGGAGGCAGAGCCTTCGGAGGGGGCAGGTCCGCCCACGCCTGCAGCAAATGCAGACCTGCACATTTCGAATCTGGTGATGCCGTTGCTCTTGTGGTCACTCAAGGCTCTGCACAACCCCGAGCTCTCTCGCTGGCACAAAGCGCTCGCATGGCATGCGACGCTCAGCCTGGCGAATACTCTGCAAACAGCCATCCCCCGGGCACCCTCGCAGCCACCGCGCCCGCGCGTCGAACCACGACAAATGCTGCGCCTTACCAGGGGACAGCTGGTTCAGAAGCTTGCCGCGAGTAAGGCCGAGCGACTGCTCGGCGGCGAGGGCGAGCTTCAGCTTGGCATTGTCGGTCTCGACTCTGATGCGAGCCAGAACTTCGACGCGATTTCGCAGGTGGTGCTGCCATGGAGGGCCCCGGGCGTGACACAGCAGGGCAATTTGGATTTCAATCAGATCATCAAGGAGCCGTTCAATGCATTGAAAGAGGTGCCGCTGCTCCTCAGCCTGCCAAATCAGATGGATTTCCGAGACACGTTTGCCAGCGAAATCGAAGGCGCCGCAGAGAAACTGAAACGCAAGCTCGACAACTTCCACGCGCTTCTCAAGGAGACGACTGACGAGGCTCTGAAGCTCATCGATCAAGCTTCTGCCAAGTGGGTGTACGCGCGACAAGCGGCTAAAGACAAAATGGAGAAGACGGACGCTGAGATTGCAAGCGCTGAGCTTCGACTTGCGCAGGCAACGAAGGACAAGGAGCGCGCTGAGAATCGTCAGGCTGGCGATCGCCAGGACGGCATCGACAAGGCTAATAAGGAGCTCAAGAACGCAACACGCAATCTTGAACACATCTCGGGAGCACGAAGCCAGGAAATCAAGCAGATCTCAGAGGCGAACGAGATCCTTGTGACCGAGCTCAAGCGCGCAGTCACCTTCGACCCTGTACAGGTAGAAGAGAGCCTCGGACGCGCGGCGCCGCTGTGGTCATTCACAAAGCATCGGCAGTTGAATGCCTGCGGGCTTCGTGTCTATGCCAAAGAACAGCAGCTCTTCGTGCTCTGCTCGGGCAAGTGGCGCGACGTCGTGGTGCACGAGTCGTATGAGGGCTTGGCGCGCCATGTGCTGCGCGATAGCATGCAGAAGATGTACGAGGCGGATCTTTCGCCCTGGAACCACGCGCCGTGCCAGCTGGAAGAAGCCGACTATCGCGCACTCTCACGTCGCTACTTGCAGACGCTCCGCGCAAAGCACGCCTCGATTTTCGATGCCCTCTCTGGCAAGCGCCTGGACGTGTTTGACCAGACCGTGCCGATCGAGGTGGCTGCCGCCAATGGCGCGCCACCCGGTAACGATGACTCGCTCGGGGACATCAAGGATGTGGCGGGTCTGTACGCTTTCCTGCAGAGGTCGTACGAGCAACGTGTGCGCCATTCGATGGCCAACAGCAAAGCATGCATCCTGCTCACCGGCCCTCCGGCGGCCGGTAAGACGTGCCTCATGTCGCAACTGATCATGCACTCTCTCGGGCGGGAGCAGAAGGCGAAGCCAGCACGTACAGAACCAGACTCAGCTCGTTCAAAGGATGCAATCAAAGGCTCAGGCGTCGCCTCAGCCGACCCGAGCCGCACGTACACTCTCTTTCCCGTGCTCATCAAGGTGCAAGAGCTGCAACGCCTGCTCCTCATCAAGGATAACAGCCACATCTTTGCGGGCGCGTGGAACTGGATTGACGCGTACCTCAGGTGCAAGCACGGGGCCACAGACGAGACGTACCTTATGATGCGGCAGACGCTCATGGCGCGTCGTGCAATGATCCTTCTGGACGGAATCGATGAGGGTGGCAAGATGCGCGAACAGATCGAAAGGCACGTCACTGAGGTGCTCGCGCCGCAAGGCCACGTGATGCTCGTTACCTCCCGGCCAGCGGGTCTGAACGAGAGCGCCTTTGATATTTATTTCCATCGATTGCAGATGAAGCCTCTGCGTGAGGACCAGCAGCAGACGGTGATCAAGCAACGTGTCGACAAGGAGCACATCGGCATGCTCTGGACGTACGTCCGCGAAAAGGTCCCGCTAGATACGGAGACTGGCCAACGTATCACAGGCAACCCTCTGATGCTCTCGATGATCATCTCGATCTTCACCATCCGACTAGGCGCTAAAGGCGAGGGACTGCCCGCGATGCCCGAGACCATCTCGGAGTTGTACGCGACGGCCGCTACCACGATGATCGAGCGTGTCAACCGGCGAGAGCGTGGCGCCGCCGTGGCAGCGGCTGCAGGGCTCGAGGAGACGCGCCTTGTAGAGGCAACCTTTTTTCAGGCGCATGCGTCATTGCGGCGCGTCATGGAGGAAGACCATCTCGCAGCGGCGGCACTCCAACTCTCGGTGCCGGAAAAGTTAGCCAACGCATCAAAGGTGCCAATCTTCTCGAACAAGGACCGCGCACGCGAAGGCCATGTAGTCGAAGTCGTCGGCCTTGGCATGAGCCGGCGCGGCGTGTGCATCCGTGACAATGGCTCTCAGACTCCATTCAAGGTTCGCTTCTTCGACGACGGCAAGATCACAGATTGGCTGAAGCAAAAGAATGTCATGACATCCAAGCTATCCGAGGACGAGTTCGAAGCCGAGTATGGCGACGAGGCACGGAAGCGCGCCATCGCGGACGCGGTGACCTTCATTCCAGAGTCGATGCGCGAAGCGATGTCCAATGTGCGCAGTCGAGTGATTCAAGACCGGTTGCCGCTCGTGAGCCTGTTGCAGGGCGATCCGCTGCAGATGCAGTCGTCCCATCTTTCGTTCCAGGAGTTCTACGCAGCCCAATCCGTCTGCAAGGGCTCACGACTACCTGGCGCGCCACCGTGGCAATGGTCTGCCTGGTGGTCCAACTCACTGAAGCTCGGCATTGAAATGGGCGATGTGTTCCGAGAGGGGCTGCTCGAGGCTTGTGGAGCAGGTGGCAAGAAGTCGCTCGATCTGCGCCAAAAGATTGGCGGTGATCGGCCCACTGCGTTCAAGGCCATCGCCCAGCTGATGCTAGTCGCCACATCGATCGACTTATCCGAGAACCGCATAGACATGACGGAATTCGCGATCATCGAGCCGTCCATACGTGAGTCACCCACGCTCACTGAGCTCAACATAGCAAAGAACCGCTTAGGCCCCAAAGGTGGCTTTGTTATTGCTAAGGCCGTGCGAGCTTCGACGTCCATAGCAAAGCTCAGTCTCGATGGTGCCTCACTGCCCATTCGACTCCTCAAGATCGAAGCTTATAAGGCCGACAAGGAGAAAGAAAGGCTCGAAAAAGAGAAGGCTGAGAAAGAGAAGGCGGAGAACGCCACTAAGCCCGAGAAGCCCGCGAAGCCCGAGAAGCCCGCGAAGCCCGAGAAGCCCGAGAAGCGCGACGAGGCAGAGAAAGCTGATGAGGCTCCGTCGCGAAACGGCGAAGAGAAACACCAGAAGCACGGCAAGAACAACAAAGCCGAAAGCGGCTTAGTGGTCGATCTGAGCAGAAAGGCACTCGGCTCGGCTTCAGGAATCGTGCTCTCCATGCTGTTGCCAGACGCCCTCCACGTGACGGAGCTCGACACGCGGTATTCTGGCATGGAGGGCGAGGGTGCTCGGCTGCTGGCCGAGGCTGTGATTAGGAGCTCATCTCTCAATAAGTTCTCGCGGATCCCACTCAAGGAGCTTCGCGCCAACGAGGCACCTACGCTCTCGTTGGTAGACACTGGACTCGGCACGACGGAAGGCTGGGTGCTGTCCGCAATCATTGGTCTGAGCTCGTCGCTCACGGAGCTCGACGTACGGTCCAACCTCATTGGGGCCGTCGGAGCTGAACAGCTTGCCAAGGCCATTCTCGCATCGGCATCCATTCGGCGGCTCTCCGAGATTCCGCTAGCCGAGCTTCGTGAGAATCAGATATCTGAACTCGACCTGTCCAACAAGTCGCTTGGACCGACAGAGGGCCGTGTGTTGGCTACAATTCTGATGCTTTGCACCTCCCTTGAAGAGATCAACCTTCTCGGAAATTGCTTCGATGACGAAGCGACCTCAATGCTGCTCGGGGTCAAAGAGGAAGCGGCAAGAGCCGCCAAATTGGCCGAAGGATTGAGCAAAGAGGAAGCGGAACGCGAGCGTGAGAGGGTGAAGGCCGTCACCGATGCGATCAACGTGAAATCAGCGGCAAAGGAACGGCGTAAAGGGCTCAGCGGCGGCGATGAGGCCAGCGGCGAAGGCTCGATACCAGTGGACACTCAGAAGTCTGCGGCAGTGCCGGCGGAGGATGGGAATTTCCATGCGCCCCAAAGAAAGACTGTCAAGCTCCTCATTCCCGACTATGGGTCAGACCCGGAGGAGGAGGAGGAGGAGGGAGGAAGGAAGAGGAGGGGGTCGCTCGAAGACGAGGAGGAGGAAGAGGGAGGAGCACCCAAGGCGTCGGACCACTGGGAACGTGGTATCTTGCGGGGTGAAGATCGCCCGAAGGTGGCCTCGGATAGCACCGAAAAGGTGCTGCTGCGGCTCAAGACGCTCTGCGGGCTCAAGCACGGCCAACCACACATAACGTTCAAGCATCTGAGTGCCTCGTGTGCACGGCTGCTTGCAGCCGACATCGTCACCTCTTCCTCGGTGACGCAGCTCAACCTGCAGGAAAACACCCTCGGCTTCGAGGGCGGCCGCGCTATCTCGCTCGGTATTCGAGCCAACACGTCGCTTGTCGAAGTCAATGTGGAGGGCTTCGCACTGCCCGTTTTGCAGCTCAAAGGCCTCGAGCCGGTGCCAAATAATAAGCTCGACCTCTCGTCCAAAAAGCTAGGGCAAGCGTCGGCGGTGCTGATTGCCTCCGTAATCGGCGCCGAGGCCACCGCGTTCAACGCACTCCGAGTTCTCAACCTGCGCAACAACGAGATCGACGACATTGGCTTATCGGCCCTCTCGGGAGCAGTCGCCGACGGCGCGATGGTGTGGCTCGAGCGGCTCTTCCTCAACAAGAACCATATTGGAAACGTCGGCCTCGCGGCCTTTGCGGAGGCGATCAAGGCGAAGCGCATGAACATGCTCAAGGAGCTCGGCATTTCCCTGAATCGCATCGGGGACCCCGGGCTGCACGCGCTCATCACCGTGATCAAGGCGGGCATGCTCCCGTGCCTCACAGCCATCGAGGTCTTCCCCAATCCAGCCAGCTCCGAGGCCCAAGAGGGGCTCGCGAACTTTGTGAACAAGAAGAAGCGGATACCGAAGCTTTCGCCGCGCAAGCTCGGAAGTGGCGATCCAAGTTACCTCAGCCACCGATCGGGCACGGAAGGCGCTCTGAGCCACCGTTCCGGCACCTCAGCAGGTTAGAGAGCTTCTCCCTATATGTTACGGAGCTATATTGGGGGCGTGATCCTGTGCTAGTGTGCTTCCTGGTCGCGCGGTCGAGACCCTCGTCTCCCTTTCAAGACGTAGTTACAACATAGGACGTAAGATGTAGTTACACGGTGTGTCACTACATCAAACAAGGGACGATTTATTGTACCGCTTTTTTATTGTAAGATGTAACTACATAACGATCGTCGTAGTACCGTATTATGAAACACGCCGAGCGCAAGCGCGCTGGAGTTCTGCGCTGCTCCAGCGTACGGAAAAATCCGCTTCCGCATCTGACAATATAACCGGGGGTACGGAGAAAGCGTTCTTGGAGTCGAGCTGCACAGAGCGCTCAAACAGTGTGCGACCTTTGACGATCAGATCCGTAGGACTCGCAGCCGCCCCGTTTCGTGCCAATGTGCACCCGCGCAACGTAAGCCGTGCTTGCGGTGGTACTCCGCTGATCAGAACCCCGCTTTGCACATTGTCGAGCGCTGTGCAGTCGAGCAAGAGACCACTACCGAAGTAGATAGCCACGCCGTGGCGGTTGTGGTTGAACTTACACGAATCCAGCAATGCCACTGCTGCGGTCTTCAGCTCTCCAGACTTCTCCGAAGCCTGCAGCACGATCGCCTCCGCATCATGGTTCTCCAGCGTGCATCGTCGCATGATCAGCGAGCCACACTCAGCAAGCACGGCGGATTTATTCGGATGCTTGCCGCAGCGACGCAACACGCAGTCGTACAGCTCGAGTCTAACGCCCCCAGCATACAAGACAACCGCCTGCTGGGCACATTTCAGCAAGTGGCAGCTGCGCAGCACTGCGCGTGCGCCACTTCGAACCTCCACAGCGCATTTTTGGAGCTTGGAGAAAGTGCATTCATCACACTCCAGTGAGGCATTGTCGACGGCGAGTGCAGCAGCACTGGATTCGTGGCGCACGAACACACGCTTGAGCGACAAATAGCTTCCTGCATCGGTGACCGCAAAGACGGGCGAGTCGGGCGTGCGTGCTTGACAGTCGATCACACGTACGGCAGCGCCCTGTCTACACAGAACACAACTGCCAGTGTCTGTGTGCGGTGCGCCAGTTGGTTGCACCAGTTGCAAACCCTCCACGCAAAAATCAGCCTCAGTACCCGTCGCAGTGATTAGCACATAGCCCGTCAAACCCGATGCCTTTGGGCCTCCACTTGAGCGGAACCGGTGGACAGCTTGAGCGTCGGTTGACATCCGTATTTCGGCACCTCGCCTCCCGGATTGCGTACTTATCCAACCCAGCAGTTGAACCCGAGAGGCTTCAATGTGCAGCTGCTCCGTGTAAACGCCCGGAAGCAGGATTAGTGTCACGCCGGGGCTGTGTGGCAGTGCCGTTAGCTGCTGCAGCGCATCTGCAATGCAAGCAAATGCAGCGCCACCATCCGCGCACACCACATGCATGTTGTCTTTGTAGGCTACGCGCTCCCATAGCTGCGGATAAGAGCGCACGTCAGGCAGCGACTTAGCGCCGCTCTGAGCCGATTTGAGTGTCAGTGCCTCCTCAAGCAGTCGCCTGATGGCAACGTCGTCAGGCAGCAACGTCGCGGCGGCACTTGCCGCCGCCGTCGCAGAAGCTCCGTCTCGCCTTCCCATGTGCGCCTGCGCAACCCGGTATTGAGCCTTTGCCCACCCAGGTCGGGTGATCAACGCCGCCCTCGCGTCATCAGCGGCGGCGGTGAACCAACGCAGTCGAAGACGAGCTGCGGCTCGATTGCAGAGTAGCTCCGCATTCTCTGGTTCCAGATTCAAAGCTTTCGAGTAGAATTCATCCGCCATGGAGAAGTCGCATGTGGTAAACGCTTCGTTACCGCGCGTCCGTAGTACGTCGGCTCTTTCCATCCCATCTGCCGGTAGCCCAGTCAGTACCTCTTCCATCCGCTCCTTTGGTACAAAGCCATCGGCTGCGCGCGCCTCATGCATGCGCATGATAAGAAGTGCCTCATCCCGAGCATCACAGCTTTCTCCTTCAAACATTGGAAGCCTGTTTGCCTCCGCAGCCTGTGCTGCGCGCACTGTAGCAAAAAAGTCTGCATCAAAAAAGTCTGCATCAAGCACCAAGTCTGCATCAAGCACCTGCCGCCCGTACCGACCACCGTTGGCCTTTAGAAATGCGAGTTTGGCCTGTAGCATTGCGATTTCAAAGAGCGCCTGGCTCACTTTTCGACCCTCGGGGGACGCCCCTGCTAAAAAGCGGCGGAATGACGAGATGGCTAAGGCTGCTTCGGTTGCACGATTGGTCTCACTCGTAGTACCTAGAAGTCTGTCCCGTGCAATCGCCATCCAATAGTGGAACATGGGCTCCTCTGGGCAAATCTGCAGGCAGCGTTCAGAGCCCTCCAAAAGACCCCGCCAGTCGCCATTGTTGCCGCGCAAATTTGCGCGCATGCAAAGCGCACCGCGAGCATCGGACGGCGAATGATGCGCGACGAGCGTATTCAGAACCTCCTCTGCGTCCGGCAGCCTTCCAAGACGTCGAAGTGCCCATGCACGCAACAACATGGCATCTCCATGGCAGGGATCGCGCGACAGCACCTCAGCAGCGCAGGTGATGTACGGACTAGTATCTGACTGTCCATACTGGCCGCCGCCGCTGAATGGGTCGCCGTCGGAGACTGAGTTGCGCATCGAGGAGGCGAAGCACCCAGTAGCGCGAACACAGTCTCCTTGCACCAACGCCTGCTCGCCCATGAGCCACAAAAAGCGGCTTTCAAGCATGCGCGCCGCCACCATCGAACCTTTTTCCTTCAAGTCTTGCAACTGTGAAATCTCGCTCGACGCCGGCACGCTCGCTCGCATCACACTTGCTCGTTGCACATCAATTGCCACTCCTGCTTGAATGTAGGAGGCCAGTGGTGTGGCGAGCATCAGCCGAAGCGAGTTTTCTGAGTCCAGAACCAAGTCCTCGATCGCAAATCCAGATTCGACGCCTGGATCCAACTGCGAGCCATCCACGCCATCCTCTGTGCCGTCCTCCGTCCTCTCACCTTCCGCGAAGATGGAGAAAGTGGGATCAACCGCTCGCTGCTGTGCAGAAGTGCAGAACAGCCAGCCAGGTACCAACCCCGCAATTGTATTCTGAGCTGCCCACGGGTGGCAACATCCACGAGTCAGCCACACTCGCACCTCTGCGGCTGTGCGGAAGCAGCCGCCGGGCAGCAGTGCGCGAGACACAGCAAAGACGTGAAGTGTCGCTTGTGCGCGTGCAGCCAAGCTGGATCGCGTCAGCTTATCCAGCCGCGTGGCCTCGCACAGCACGCCACCATCGCCGCCGCCGTCTGCGACAGCCTGCAGCACAGACACGCACAGCTGCATCGCGCCATCGCCAACTGTCGCGCTGTTGGGCTCGCTTCCCCGGCAGTGCAGCGCCAGTGTCTCGAGTGCGTGGCCGGGTATCTTGCGACTGTCCTTGGCCGCTTGCTCAGCCCAGAGCTTGAGGGCACACGCGGTGCTAGAAATCACAGGATCGAGCGCCACGCGCTCATCCACAGGCGGACGTGCTCCGTATTCCACTGTGTCAGCGCACACGATGTCGCAGTCGACGCCGAAGAGATTTGCGTGGATGGCCAGCTTACCGAGTTTCACATGCGCTGGATTGGCAGATGGATGCGCCTTGAGCAGCGCTTCAAGCGCCTGCACTTGCTCTAGTGTTGCAGGAGCTGCGCTGTGCACCAGCAGATCCACGTCACTCTTCCTCACATACGTCTTCTTCTTCACCGACCCAGCAATGGTTACAAGGACGCCCGGCCCAAATACCGAGAGAGCTGCTCCACGCACGGCAGATAATACCATGTCGAGATATAGGCGGAGATCAATATTCAGCGCGCGCTCAGATCTAACGATGTGCGCAAAGGCGAGCGCCTCGCTCGAGCGAACATAGGTGGAAAGTCGGACGGCAGGCTGGATGGCAGGCCGGTTGAGTGGAATCGTGCAACCAGAGCCCGATACGTCCGAGATTGCAGCGGTTGCTTTCATAGCGGCCACTGTTGAAACATTCGCCGCGACCACGGCGGCTGGATTTGGTGGGTTTTGTGCTGGATTTGGTGCCGCTCTCACCAGACAGGCGTCGATCGTCTCGGACCCTGGTTCGGCAACGTTCACGTCTTCGGGTACTGCCTCAGAGCCTGGCTCGACAGCGAGAGGTGATGACGATCCCGAAGGGCCCTCCAGGTCCCGGATGAATGGCTCGGCTTGTGCGCGAGGCTTGCTCGCGGTGCTGCCGCCCCCTCGGATGCGCACCATCCATTTTTTCATCAAGATCGCACACTTGTGTTTCGTCACGCGGATCAGGGAGCTTACCTGCCCTGTCAAGAGCGCTCGTCTTGTGCGGGAAGTATCGATTCAATTAAGCGCCCAAAAGGACGCTGGCCATCCCCGCGGGGTCCGACCAAAGCCGATCGGCACGATTGTGGCCGACGCCTCGATGAGCATTTGTGAGGGCTGAGGCTCCAAGCCCGAAACGCACGTACTTTACATCACCTCCGTACGACCGTACCGATAACGCACATTCGACGCTCGGTGGCCGGGTCATCTCACTCCCCGCCAACTCCGGAATCATCGAGGAGCCGCATGACGACGCCCGCGAGAAAGCTGAGCTGCGGCGCCTCCCACTGCGTCCACCCACACGCGGGCTGCCAGAAGTAGCGGTCGCAAACGTCGGGCCGTTCGCACACGAGCCAGCCGGGCGGCGGTGGCATGCTCAGGGCCAGGTGAGCGAGCCAGAGCAGATGCGGGTGGGTGGTCGGCTCGATACCGAGGTACAGAGCAGTCTGGAGGACGCTCTCGAGCGAGCAGGGATGCTTGGCCAGCTGTGCCGCACGTGCTACCTGAGGAGCCCCATGCCATAACTCAGCTTCGGCCGTCCGAAGCAGCTCCACGCCGCTCAGCCCAGGCCAGAAGCTCATGGCGGTCGCCGCCGCCAAGCGCGCCGCGCTCGTCTCGAGAGCGACGCGCGGGAGCACGCACTTGGTGAGCGAGGCGCGCGCCGTCTCGGGCAGCAGGCAGTCGTGCCGTGTACCCGTCGCAAAGTCGAAGCAGTACAGGCCGCCCGTGGGCGACGGCGCTCCGCCTGCAGAGCCCGCGCCCGCGCCCGCATCGGCGTCGGCAAAGACGACAAACGAGTCGGTGAACCGAGGGCGAAGGTGGCGCGGGTGGGCCATAAGGCGATCAAAGAAGGGGGCGAGGAGCGCCGACAAAGGGTGGCCGGTGGCCGTGGCGCCGGTGATCGCGTGCACGTACGTCGGCTGTTCTCTGGAATCATCCGAATTCGTCAATTCTCTGGAATCATCCGAATTCGTCAATTCTCTGGAATCGTCCGAATTCGTCAACGTCGTCAGGCTCCAGTTGGGCGGCAGCGGCGCGCGCGCCAGCTCGATGACGAGCGGCAGCACGCAGCAGGCGAGAGCGTCCGCCTGGTGCGGCGCTCCAAGCTTCAAACCGACGGATTGGCCAACGGCGACCACCCACGCGGGCGTGAGAGGGCCCTGACGCAGCCGCGGCTGCGAGCTCATCGACTGCAAGGCTCGTAGTTGACTCCACGTGCCTCCGCCGGCCGCTGCCTCTGCCGGCGCACATGCGGCCGCCAGACGTTTGGCGAGGCGCTGCGCGCCAAAGATGCGCGGTCGCTCGAGCGCATGCCATGCATCGCGCCGTCCACTTCGGCTGGGTTCGGGTGGCGGCGGTGGCAGCGAGGGCGGCGGCGCGCACAGGCCGCGCACGACATTGTGCGCACCCGAGAGGCGGATCATCATCTCTTTGGCCCGAGTACGTGCGAGCGAAGCGGCTGCTGACACAGGTGCTGCAGCTAGTGGTGGCGCAGGTGCTGCAGCTAGTGATGGCGCAGGTGCTGCAGCTAGTGCTGCAACTGGTTCCGGCGCTCGTGCTGGTGCCGATGCAGACCCGAGGGAGGGCGGTGCGCCATGCTGGGCGAGCTGTCTCTCGATGCGCTGGCACACACTATCGACGGCTTCCTGCAAAGCCGACGCGTCAAACTCGGGCGCATTGGCGCGGATGCGTTTGGGGCAGATGAGCATGTGATGGTCGGCGCGCACGGGCTTGGCGAGCGATGCGCAATAGTAGCAAAAGTGTCCGCTCGTGTCCGCAACTGAGTGCGAGGGGCGGCGCGAAGACGGCGAGGAGTTGAGGAAGACGTCGCCTTCCTCAGCAGGCGTCCTCGGCCTCGTCGTCGTCGTCGGCGGCGGCAGACCCACATTCCAACGGATGTCCACCTTTACAGTGGCCTTGCCAGGCACGGCCACCTCAGGCCAGAGTGCGCACGTCTCCTTCAGTGCGCCGATCAGCATCAGCTTCCCCCGCGCACGAGCCCTCGCCGTTCGCAGCTCCTGCCGCTTCGCCTTCAGAGCAAGCGCCGTGCGAGCATTCAGGCCGGGCACGTCTTGCACGCCGAGGAAACGGCCAAGGGAACGGCCCGATGGCTGCTCGGCAGCAGCCGCTGGAGCGTGAGCTGCAGCGTCCTCGGCCGTGGCACCGGCGGCGGCCTCCGGCGGCCTCCAGATCGCCCTCTGCAGCTCCTGGAACTCGATGGCACCGCCGCCGTCGCGGTCATATGACTCGAAGAGACGATCGACCTCGTGCGAAGGCACATCGATCCCGAGCAGGGCGACCGCCTTGCGTAGCTCCGCCTTGCGCACCTTGCCGTCACCGTTGGTGTCCCACTGCTTGAACTGATCGAGCAATTTGGCATGGTTCTCGACGAGCACGCTCCGTAAGTGCTGCTGGACGGTGACGAGGGCGTCCGTGGCGTCAAGGCGAGCGGAGGCTTGGGGCGAGGCCGGCGATGGCCGTTGGCCCCACGCAAGGGTCTCGAGGCTGCGCTGCAACTCGGAAGCCCCTAGACGGCGAAGGTAGGCGAGGCGGCCTGGCTCGAGGGTACGCTTCTGAGCGCACAGGGAGGCCAGCGCAGCCTCGGCACTCGCTATCGTCTCGCGCGCCTCCGACTCGAGACATTCGAGGCTCGGCCGCTCAAAGGTCGTCTTCTGAGCGGCGCTGATGACGTGGCGCACGACCGCCCGTGCACCGGAGCGCCCTTGGCGCAGAGGGCCCGAGGACCTTGCCAGAATCTCGCCGAGCTTGCCGTTGGACGCTGCCTCGGAGAGGTTTTGGAGCACTTCGGCTGTGGAAGGCTCCCCATCCTTTTCGCGCCGCACCGCGAGCACGAGCTTTGCGGTCGGGTGCTCGCCGAAGCCGCTGGCTCCGCTGCTGCCGGCTGAGCTGCTGCCGCCGCCGCTGATTCTGCCCTGCGCGGCCGTTGCCGCTGCCGCCGCTGGCCCTGCCGCTGCCTCCACCGCGGCCGCCTCCTCGTCGGTGAGGAGCGACACCTCCTTGACGTACAGTCGGGACTCGGGCACCATGGTGTTGAGCACCTCCGAGAGGAGGTCGGCCGTCTCGTCAAGCACGTTCTCGCGTGCGGCTTTGCCCTCGTCCGAGTCCATGGCGGCCAGCACCTCGTCGTATGCGAGCGGGTGTGCTGGCTCTGACGAGACTGACGAGACCGACCAGACCGAGCTGCTCAGAGGGGGTGCGCCGTCGCTCGAGAGGCGCCGCCCAAAGGGGGAGGGGATGCCCCCCCTGTCCAAGCTAGCGGCGGGGGCATTACCCTCCCTGTCCGAGCTACCAACCCAGGTAGTGCGCCTCGTGCCTCGCGGACTGTGGTTTGGCGCAGCGCGCGCCTCGGTGAGCACCATGGAGAGCATATCGGCGGCCGAGGAGGCCACGCCGGGCGCGACGAGGGGGGAGACGGCAGTCACCGAGCGTCGCCACGATGGTGACTCATGTTTGGACAGCTCTGGAGGCCGACGCAGGAAGAGCTTGATGGTGCCATCTACGTGGGTCGTCGCATGCACAGGCATCGTGCGCAACTCATTTGCGAGTTGCCTCGCCGCGTCGAGCTCCAAGCTGAGAAGATGGCACGCCTTTGCCGCGCGACGCTCTGCGGGCTTCAGACTGAGCAGCACGCGCTGGAGCCGGCAGCGCCGTGCCGCCAGTCGCCGGTCAAGCGACTCCCACGCCGTGCAGTGTATGGCGCGCCAGGTGCGCACCGAGCCTTCGGCGGTGAGCCACTCATCAAGGTCGCAAGTGATGTCCAAGCCACGCCAGCCAAGCTTGCGGATCGCCTCACTCCAGGTGTCTATCGAGTGGAGGACCGCACCCACTGACTTCGAAAACGCCGTCGCCGCCGCCGCCGCGTCCTTCGCAGCCTTGCTGACCATGCTCGACGCGCCGGAGTCTCCTTGTGCGGCGCTCGCGGTGGCTGCGCGCACGAGGGCCACGGCCGCGACGGCCGCGCTCGCCGCTCCCTCCGCGGCGGCGACGCGCCGAGCGGCGCTCGCGCGCTGCGATGCAAGGCTGTCTTCTGCCTCTGCGAGCTCCACCTGCGCCTCGAGCTCCGCCACCGCTTGCTCACATGCCGCGAGCTGCACGTTCAGAGCATAGGCCGGCAGGACGCCCCAGGCTCTCGCCGCCTGTAGAGCGCTGACGGCGCCGCGGCTGAGTGCGACCCTCTCGCCGAGCTCCGCCGCACTGATGCCGGCCGTCTCATTGCCCAACGCAACCTCGGCATGGATCTTCACCTCCACTTCGGCCGCAGCGGCAGTGGCCGCTTGCACCGCTTCCTTTGCCTTCTCGGCCGCGGCCGCGGCGGCCTCGGCTGTGGGCACGTCCTCGTGCACAGCCTCCCACATGGCCGCTTCGATTTCGGATCGGGCGGCGGCGAGGGCTGCGCGCTCCCTTGCCACTCGCGCACCCCGGAGCATCGTCAGCACATCGACCTGTGAGAGCCGCCCGCCCAAGGCGATCCTCTCGGGCCTTGCGCGCCAGTAGGAGTCGTCAGCTGGGGAGGCCATGCTCGCTGCGGCCGCCGCTGCCTCGTCAGTCGCACGAACGACCACCTCGCTCCACGCGCCGGAGTGGGCACCGCGCGCAGCTCCGGCAGCCCCACCGGCGATGGCCGCCTCGAGGCTGGCCGCAGCCCGGTTGGCAATCTTGATCCCCAGCCCTCGCTGCTTCTCGTCCGCGGCGCACGCGGCTGGGAGCAGCCGCGACAGCAGCGGCGCATGAATGGTACCATCCGGATCGTCCTTGTCATCCTCGTCCGCCTCCTCCTCCCCGTCCTCAGCGTTCACGTTCACAGCGTCCCCTGACGAACCCCTCCCTAGGAGCGCCGTATCGGGCGTGACGAGGCTCGGCCGGTTCACGTTCACAGCGTCCCCTGACGAACCCCTCCCTTGGAGCGCCGTTTCGGGCATGACGAGGCTCGGCCGGTTGCTGCTCGCCTCGCTCGCGTGCGTGAAGGCCCGCCAGAGCACCTGACGCAGCTCGCGCTTCCGTCCGAGGAGGCCACGCACTGCCATTGCGACGCGTGCTGGCAAGCGCTCGAGGTGCTCATGGGCCCTCGCCTTGAGCTCCTCGCGCTCGCGACGTTGTCGTTTCACCTCCATCCGCGCAGTCGTGACGCGGGCTTTGCGCTGGATCACGCCTGTGGCGGCCTGTTGTCGCCGGCGAGTGTCGCGCCTCTCCCGATTCGCCACCAACTCGCTCGCAATCCGCGCCTGGCGCTCGGTCATTTGTCGCTGGCGAGTGTCGCGCCTCTCCCGATTCGCCTCCAACTCGCTCGCAATCCGCGCCTGGCGCTCAGTGGGCTTACGAGTGGGGCTTATGCGCCCGTTGGGATGTGGGCCATCATCACCGATGATGCCGCCGCCGTCGCCGCCGCCGCCGCCGCCGCTCGTGAGAGCCGCAATCTGCTCCGCTGCAAACTTCTCGTCGATGACCAGCTGGCTTGCGGTGCGAAGGAAGAAGCCGCGCGCGATCGCCTGGACTTTGATGACGGCGAACAGCTGCTTTTGCTCGATTTCCTTGCGGTGGCGCTGCACGAGCGCGCGCTGCACGCGCACCATCTTGCGCGCGAGCCGGTTGCGGTACGCGCGCTGCACGAGCTCGCACGCCGCCGTGAGGTGCAGCGCCTCGACACAACTCTGCTGGTAGCGCAGCAGCTTCGAGTAGCACTCGCCCCCGTACAGGATGACCTGAAGCGCCGCCCACTGCCATCGGCTGGATAGCCGTCCGTGCTTCGCCCTCTCTGCTGCGGCGCGTGCGAGGCTGCTGCTCGAGCTCGTGAGCGAGCAGCGCTGGCACTCCTCCAGCAACATATGCTGGGCGGCCTGCACCGCGGAGAGGTACTCGGGATCGGAGTCGGGTGGCGGGTCGAAGAGCGAAGCGAGCTCCGTCGCCGCCCGTCCGAAGGGCAGCGCCTGGAGCGAGTGCACCGAGCTAAAGAGCCACGGGACCTGCTCCCCGAACCAGCCGAGCAGCAGAGGGTTGAGTTGTAGGGGCAGCGGGAGCACGGCGAGGTCGGTCGTCATCTTGAGCAGGTACGAGACGCCCTGCCAACAAAAGGGGAGTTCGCGCGCAGGAAGGAGTTGCAGCTCCGCCGAGCCGCGTCGCATCGCCGCTCGCCACTCGGCGATACCGGTACAGATGGCGACCGACTCGGAGCGGAGGGCGCGTAGCAGTGAGGCGAGACGCAGCCGAACGCCGTTGAGCGCCACGTCGTCGCGCAACCAGCGCTGCGTCGCCGCATCGCGTGCCTCAGGCCCCTCGGGCAGAGGCAGAAGCATGCGCAGCTGAGCGACGAGGCTCTCGCGAACCTCGATGCGCTCCGAGAGACGCTGGCGCAGCGCGGCCGCCTCGACGGCCGCCTCCATGGCCACACGCACGGGCGGCGGCGGCGGCAGCGGCTGCAGCTGCGGCGCGGCCGGCGGTTGCACTCCGGTGAGCAAGTACTGCAGTCGCTCCGCGTTGGTCATCAGCCGGCGGCTCGCGTAGATCGGGCCGTCGAAGACGGTCGTGTAGCTCGCTGGCAGCTTGATGACTCGCGCGGGCCGCTGGTTCAGGCTGCCGCGCCCGCTCCCGAGCGTGGTGTTCGTCATGTTTGTCGTGTTCGTCGTGTTCGACGGCCCGCCGTCCAATGGATCGAGGTACTCGTCCTCCATGGTCTCACTGCCACCATAGAAAGAGTCGACCGCCACCTGCGAGAATTCGGACCCTGAGAGCAGTGAGGCGCCCGCGGCCTCATCGCCGTAGGGCACGTCGCGCACCCACCAGCGAGGCCGGTGGCGGTGTAGCTTGCGGTGGAGACGAGGAGTTGAGCCAGAAACTGTCATCGGCCTCGGCGGCTGAACCGGCGGCAGCTGCGTGGTCGAATCAGTGGCGAGCGGCTCCAAATGTGCCAGATGCACCTGCATGCGCACCGGACCTTTCAGCAGAAGCTTCCGCCGTCGGCGTGGCGGGATCACGCTGCTGTCCACGCCATTGAGTATCCGCCGCTTGTAGAATTCGCCATCTAATATGGATAGTGCCGGTCCCACTATCAATCTTTCCGGCGGTGGACCTACGGGCGGCCGAGGTATCATCGACCGAAGTCGCGACGGGGTGCAATAGGATGCCGATGCAGCCGAGCCGACTGCAAGGTCATCCCGTGGAAGACGTTCGTTTCAGTTTCTGGAAAACTTGCAAAAGAAGGTGACGAAACCCGAGCTCGTGTCGTGAGCGACTCACGATGGCACATCGCACGTGCATACCGTTACACAGCCAAGTACACAGCACAGACTCCAGGTGGAGTTGCGCAAGCATGGCACGCGAAGCGGCGTTCCTAATACAATGTAGGGCGGGGCACCGCGTGTCCTTGTCGCCCTTCGGGCGAGTACCCGCTCGACGCGGTCGGCAAGCTCGCCGGTCGGTGCGACGCACGGCTCCGTGGGGCGGCCGCTGCGCAGCACGAGCACCTTGGACGGAAGCGCATCGAGCACCCGCGCGCGGCACGGCGTCCAGCCTGTATTCCTACTCCCTTCTCCAAGACATGGTAAAAACGAGAGAAGCACCGAAGTTCATCTTGCCCAGGGCGCCAGGTGCGTGTCCGTCAACAGTCCGTGCTCGCACATGTACTCGTCAACGGTCTGACCCGCTGATGCTGCTTTAGCCTCGAGGGAATTCAGCGTCGCCGTGGCTGTCCGAACTGCTTGCATGTAATCCTGCTCGATACGATCTTGATTGCGTGAAGCGAGGGTTTCATCGAAAGCATCTTCCTGAGGGTACGTGTACTTGAAGTATCTGCACGGCATAGAATCCGTGGCGCACATGAACTGCTCAACAGACATGTCGTTAAGTGCCGCATTTTGCTCCATGACCCGCTGGCGAAGGGTCGCAGTTTGTGCCGCCTGCAGATGGTCGGCCGATATGCGATCGAGGCTCTCCATGTCCGATTCGTCGAAGACCATGGCAGCTGTCGGGTAGATTTTGGGCGATGTGCACTGGCCATGCATCATGATCGCGCAGGCAGGCGTAGGCCGATCGGCGAGATGAGCGTGCCGAAGTGCGCCAAGCTTTTGACGATGACGAAGCCCGACGATGACGAAACGAGTTCGGAATTGAGATGAGGCGCGCTTAGACTGTAGCATACAAGGTTGTGTGGGATGTGGACAGCATGGCACACGAGTTTGTTCCACGCTTTTCTAAACTTGAAAACGGATGGATTCCTGGTGGTAAGATTCGGCAAACTATGTCGAGCGTCAAGGCCGTCTTCGTCCTCTCCTTGCTCATCATCGCGACGACTTGGAGCTTACGTTCACCATTTGTGCCGAAGACGCACCAAGCAAATACCCCCAAGGACGCGCTGCGCGACCCATGCTGCTATGAGATGCAACAGCGCTCACCGGCGGTCTTCACACTGCGATGGGAAACCACGTACGGCCCATTCTCCGCAACGTGCGAGCGTGCACGCGCACCAGTGTGGGTGGACCGCATCTGGAACCTCGCTCGCCTGGGATATTACGATGACAACTTCTTCTTGCGCGTCATCTTCTCCGAGCGTCTGAAGATTGTGCAGTTTGGCACGAACGGCGACCCATCCGTGAGTTCCGTGTACCAATACACGCACACGACAAGCAAGTGTGCCATTCTCGAACCACAGCCACCCGATATGGCGTATTGCATGGCAGAGCCAGCCGTCGAGCCAGACCCGATGTACGACTGCACGGCGCCTGGCATGCAAGGCCTGTCAAACACTTTTGGTACGCTGGCGATGAGCACCTCCAGTACGAGCACGCCCAAGTACCCGAACGGCGTGACGTGGAACGTGACGGCCGAGCTCTTCATCAACACTGGTAACAATACTCGGCTCGACCCTTTTCTATTCGTACCCGTGTGCACCATCGACGAGGTCGGCATGAAGGCGGTGCTGCGATTCCCGTCCTTTGGAGAACTCTCTGAGTTGGGTGGACCAGGGCCAAGCCTCGATCGGCTCTACGCGGAGGGCAACAAGTACATTGAGAGCAACTCCTCGTGGAGTACGATGGCAAAGTCTCAGGCTGTCCGTGTGCACGAAGGAGTAGCGGGAGTCTCCTATGGACACGCCGCTGCAGCGGCCGCCGGACCGAGGCCTCCCTTGAGCGAAGGCGGGGCAGGGACGATGCAGCGGCGCGCGGTGCACGCGCGATCTCCGGTGTCGGCGTGAATTGTTAGGAAAAAAGCCGAGAGTTTCGTCCGAAATTTAATTAATGCAATCACACAGTCATTCACGTGAGAACTCCTCGCGCGGCCACTCCTCTCTCGGTGTGCCGACGGCCGCGGTTCTGATGGCAATTGCGATCGGCTCGGCGGCCCCAACTTTTGAGTGCCAAAGCCACACTGGCGCAACTTTGAAGCTCGCTGACTATGCTGGCAAGAAGTTGTTGATCTGGTTCTACCCGCGCGCATGCACCGGAGGATGAACTGCGGAAGGGAACGCTTTCCAGGCAGCGCTCCCGGAGTTTGAGGCCAAGAATGTGGCCATCGTCGGCTGCTCCAACGACGATGTGACGCTAAACAAAAAGTTCGCTGAAGAGCAGGGCTTCACGTATCCGCTCCTCTGCGACACGACGCTCGCCGTGGCCGTTGCTTATGGTGCTGCTGCGGACTCTTCAGCAGGTAAGGCTGCTCGCATCGCCGCACTGATCGATGAGACGGGCATGCTGATCAAATACTGGAATCCAGCTGGCAAGGGTGAGTTTCCCGGCCAGGTTCTCTCGGAGCTTGCATAGACTCGCCACGAGGCAAACATGGTCACTGGACGACGCCAATCACAGTCTTCACAGGCTCGTCTCACTTGGACGGCCGGTGCTTGTGAGGCCGTATCTATGATGAGGCCTGTCCATGGGCGCCCGACCACAATGGCTGCTCGTGTACATGCTGTAGCTAGCCCGTCCAGCAGAATGATGCCGCCTTTCACCAACTGCTTGCACTGGGCAGTGGAGGGCAGCGGACCGCGGAGGCAACCTGGACGCTAGTTCTGCACTGCAGGCAGGAGCTCAGGACCGGTGAAGGGGTTGAAACCCCTCGCGCTGAGCAGCCCATCATGTGTATCATTAAACGGTTTTTATAAAAAGATCAAGTTTCCAGTTTTTGAGTGGCGAGAACGGGGCCGCGTCTCGAGCTTGCTCGTTGGTCTCGAGAGACGAGACGCGCATGCGAGACGGTCGTTTCCTGGGAACGCATTCATCGGGGGCTGTCAGAAACTCCCCCATCGCATCAGTCTCTCGGGCGCCCTGTCCGCAGGTGAGCGGGAAGCATGGTCTCCCGCCCTCGTCGGCGCGGTGTAAGTTTGGAAGGACGGTTTCGTTACAAGTTTCGTGTCTTCATGTCGTCTGCTCCTCTGGCTCTCGCAGCGCACCGTCACAAGCTGCATTCATTTTTGGTCCAGGGCGCCACGGTTGAACCACCGCCGCCAGCGAAGCACGTGCTGCTGCAGGCTGACACATTCCATCAGCATGCTGGACCGCGCGGCTTGCGGCCTGCGAGTGGAAGGCGGGAGGCGGTCGGCGGGGGCTTTGCTCACCAGAGCGTTGCAGGGCATCTCTACACGAACGCGTTACCTCCATCGGAATTTGCGCTCGATTTACAAGCGCGGCGGCCTGCAAGCGCTCGCCGCTCGTGCTCTACCGTTGGCTCGATTACCTTGACTGCCGAAGCCGCAGGTGAACCTGTGAGTCGCACGGACGTGCAACTCGTTGCGATCGCCGCGGCGGCCCGGCAGCGCATCGAGAGCGTCATATGGACGACGCCCGTTTCGAAGGAGCATCCGAGCGCCGCGCGCGCGTGCACGCTCTGCGCGATGGCGACGGACGAGTACGAGAGAGAGCTGCTCCAGGCGCTGCGGACGGGTGCTGCGTCCATGGCGGCCGCATCGCTCCGACTGGCTACGGCGCGCGCCGCGGCGCGCGACGAGGGCGAGGCGGCGCCGTTGCCCAAGCCGGAGCCCTTGCGCGCTGAGGTGAACCGGCACATGGCTACTTCGATGAGCGCATGGCGACGTGCCGTCGAGGCGAGTGGGGCGGTGTTGCACGCAGCGCTGGCGGCCCAGGAGATTTCGACCGAGATTTCGACCGAGGCGACGAGCGCCGTGGGCCTGCCGTGGCCCCCGGCGCAACAAGCCCGCGGGCCCTCGGGGGTCTCGAGCTGGGAGCAATCTCGGGAGCAATCTCGGGAGCAATCTCGGGAGCAATCTCAACGTCCCAACAGTCCTGTGGGACCCTCGGAGGCGGACGTCGCGTCGTTGCGAGCGCTGCTCGTGCACGAGGCCAGCTGGGTCGTGGCGCGCGCGTACAGCGCGATGGCGGCGATCAAGCTGCGTGCGGAGCTTGCCGGTCAGCTGCGCCGGCAGGCGCACATGGGCGCCGAGCTGACGACGCCCAAGACGGCGCCTCCGACGGCGAGCCCTCACGTGGCACGTCCATCATCCGCTAGTAGCGCACGGCATGCGCCGGTCGCGCCCACGACGGCGCCCACGGGGCCGCCCACGCCCCGCTTGGCAGTGCGCCCCTCGTCGGCGCCCGCGCCCAAGGCGGCGCCCAAGGCCGCGCGAGAGCCTCCAGCGCTCAATACAGCGCTTTGTGCTCCCGCTGGTACGCTGGCGGCTCCGACGGCGCCGCTCGGGACGGCGCCGCTCGGGACGGCGCCGCTCGGGAACCCCACAGCGCCCAGTGGAGGGACACCGAGGCACACTGGCAAAGCCGGCGTGGGCCAATTTCCTAATATGGGTCTGTTGAGCTCTGGAGTGTTGCCCGCGGCCATTGAGGCGCTCGACATTGAGGCGCTCATCGAGGCGATCTGGATGGATGCTCGACTGGGCGCCGCGAGCGCCGCCGCGGGCGCGCACACGGCGGCCGCGCCCGCACCCGCGCCGGCGAGGCCGAGTGCCTGGGTGACGAATCCTCCCGATTTGGATGAGCCGCCGACCGCGCCCGCGCCCGCGACGGCGCGCGACCTGAGCGCCGTGGCGGGCACGCCAACGTCCCTCGTGACGCAGTGGATGGTGCTCGCGACGGCGCTCGGCTTCTCGGTGGAGGGCGGTGCGCCGATGCACGCGGCCGAGGGCGCGGCCGCGGGCGCGCCGAGTTGGGCGGCCGAGGGCCAGCACGGAGCGCCCGACATGGCGCCCGGAGTGGCCTTTGAAGCGGCCGAGCTCGCCGAGGCGCGCGCCGTACTGAGCATGTCGCTGCTCGAGCCGCCGGCCGCTGCGAGCGTCGAGGCGCTGGCGAAGCAGCTCGACGAGATCGCGAGCTCGGCTGCCTTTGCCCATGCGTTCCGTACGATGCGCCTGCTGCTGCGCGGCGCGGACGGTCAGTCCGTCTCCTTGTACAACCCGATCTCTGCCCTCGAGCACGAGGCATTGGACCCAGGACAAGGCGGACGCGGCGGCGCTGCCGTCGGCGGCGCTGGCGGCGCCAAGGCGCTCGCTCTCCTCGGCGCCGGCGGCCGCTCCGGCGCGGCGCAGCTGGCACGGATCATCCCGATTCCCGGCGCCGCGAGCGACGGCAGCGGCGTGTTGGGCGACGCGTTCACGAGTGGAGCGCTCGGCGTCGTGCCGAGCCTCTCTGATGGCTTCGCGCGCCGCGCCGTCCATCGCCGTGTGGCAGAGCTCATCGGGCTCGAGGTGCTGCACGATGCGTTACTCCTCGTCCCAATCCATCACAGACCGCCGAGCGCCGTGCCGAGCGTCCGCGCGCACGCGCCAGCCGGCCACTGCGCCACCGCGACCCCTCCGGCTGTGGTCGCGCTGCTCCTCGTCGTGGTGCCCGCGACGACGCTCCCTAGGCTGCCCGCTGCGGACGTGGCGAGCCTCTCGGCGCTGGCGCGGGCGCTCGGCACGGCGCTCCAGCTCCTCAGCACCTCCGCGCAGCAGCTCCGCCCGCCAGCCTCCCGCCATGCGGGGGCTCATGCGGGGGCTGCCCCCTTGTATGGTGGTGCTCTGCCCAGTACCGTGCAGGCAGCGGTGAGGCGCGCGCCGCCGCCGCCGCCGCCGTCCGCAGCGAGTCGTTGCGGTGACTCGTACGAATCGACGCTGTGGGACGCGCCGTCAGAGCTGCCGTCTCTTGCTGGGCACCTCGCGGCGCTCATGGAGACGCTCCAGCCCGAGCAAGGGGCGAGCCTCGCTCGCATGCTCACGCAGCATCCTCAACTGGGGGACGCCGTCGTCGGACACATGGCAAGGAAGCGCATGGCGGAGCTCCGCGCGGCCGAGGAGGGGGCCGAGTTGATGGAGTTGCGCGCGGCCGAGCAGGATGGCGAGCAGCCAGGCCCTGGCGGGCCACGCCCTGACTGAGAGCTCGAGTTCTCAGTCCAGGATGGCGAGCAGCCAGACCCGGGGCCACGCCCCTCCTGGACTGAGAACTCGAGGCTCGCGACCGGCCTCCCGTCATAGGGTTTAGTCGATCGGATACTCGGTAAGTAGTTTTTTCTGTAAGACGGGAGGCCGGTCCGGTCACGAGACTGGACCTCTCGAGTTCTCACAATCTCAGTCTTTTCGACTGAGCCGTAGTGGCGTAGACTCATTCTAGAAAATTCATCGTTACGTAAAGTCAGATTGCCAAGTGGCTCAGGGCCGACACTCGCTCCTCCAGCGTTGGGTGCGTGCGGAGCAGCCCGGCTATCCTGACAACTCCATTTCGCACTAGGTGCATCCAGGTCGCTGGCGCGCTACGCGCGGGTGCCGAGCTCGCTATACTGCCGTCGGAGATCATTGCTCCCCCACAATAAATCTTCTGAAGCGCGTTGATGAGTGTCTGGGCCCCGAATGCTCTGGCAGCGGCTTCGTCCGCCCGAAGTTCGGCCGAGCGGCTCGCAAAGAGGCGCAGCAAGTGGGTCATAGCCTGGGTACCAGGCCCTGCCGTCATGAGCGCCATTGCGAGCCCTGCGCCGTCGCCGTTCTCGCTCCTCTTCTTCCTGCCCTTGCGGCGGCCTGCATCGAGCAGCATGTGACCCGCCTCGTAGACACTACCGAGGCCAGCTGCAGCTATGGCGATGTGCATGTTGTGCTGGACATCATGGTGCTGCAAATGTCCCATTTCATGAGCAAGCACAGCACGAATCTCATTCTTGTCTAGGACATCCACCAACCCTTGCGTCACTGCGATAGACATATCGTTGTCCGTAAATCCGGTTGCAAAGGCGTTCGGCTCCTTGGTTCCCGGGATGAGGAAGACGTGCACCGGCGGCGAGACTCCGACAGCGTCTGCAGCATCTTTGGCAAGTGCAGTGATCCACGACGGCGCCTGCGTTACACCGAGCCTCTTGAAGATGCCCGAGCTGAAGCGTATAAAGAGGACTGGGACCAATGTGCGGAGCATCGGGAAACCGATGCGGCCCGCGAGTAAGAGCACGCCCTTCCATGCGAGGACAACAGTTTGGACCAGATGTCCCACGCCTCCCAGAGTGGCGTACGACGCTGCTGGGAGCGCCGAGAGGAAAAACCGCCTTGATGCAAACAAAGATGGCGAAGGAGTCCTGCTCTTTGATGACGCGGCAACAGTGGATAGCGGCTGGTGCGCGCCGATGCGCACAAATGGCATGGCCATGGGAAACCTAGCATCTGCGTGATGTAGCACAACCAACAATGATAATGAGTGCAGCAAGTACGTCGTGCGGGTGGACGCCATTCTGACTGATGATTTAAGAGCTTGCCATTGCACGGCGTCTCTTTCATCAGCAGTCAGATTCGTCAGTTTCGTTGTGCATCAGTAAGTTACTAATGTCAGTCAGTTCAGTTTAGTCAGCAGTCCCGCACACCACATCAACTGCAGCCCTCAACGCAATCTATTCCTGCTGCGCCACCGCAATCTACGCAATCTATGCAGCCACAACCGCACAAGCCTGACAATAAGTACAGGTTGTGCTGACAGATGGACTCGAGACAGGCTGAACGTATGACCCATTTTTGGTAAGACATCCTTTTTGGTAAGATTGTTGACTCTTCCTGACTTCTTCGCTGCTTTTTGACAAGCAAAAGTCGCAAAACAGTGTTTTTTTAACGTTTATCAACACGTACACGACGCATCAACAAGCGCTTTCATCATTATGATAACATCAAACATGAAGACACAGTTAAGGAAAAAAATTAACGCTTCCTTAACGTTGGAATCACTCAAATCTCAAAGTTGACGTGAAACTCTACAGGTACAGCCGGGAAACGGCCTCCCGTGCCCCGGAAGACCACGCCGGCGTTCATCTCCATTGGGCGTTCATCATATAAGATCATCACGCAAGAGCGTTCAAAAGACAGGCACGCAGACAGATGCTGCCTAGCTGCTAAGCTGCCCCGACGACGGATAGAAAGGTGCGGACACCGGCGCAGCGGCCGCGACCACCCGCTTCCGCCTTCCCTCCCTCTGCTCTCAAACTGACATAGCATGCCCTCTCGTCCCCATGCCATCCCTCCACAGTCGCAGCGCCTACGCGCCAGTCTACTCATCCTCGTCCTCCTCCTCCTCGTCGTCGTCGTCGTCGCCGGCGCTGAGCGCGGCGAACATCGCGGCCTTCTTGGCGGCGACCGCGGCCTTGCGCTCCTCCAGCGTCCTGCGGGGCGTGCGGCCAAAGTCCTTGTCGCTGTAGTCGCCCTTCTCGGTCTTCGTGTACTCCGGATCCTCGCGGATCTTCTCGTGCGCCGACTTGTACATGTCCTCAAGAGTGTCCGACTCCAGCTCCTTCTCGATGTACTTGGCGAACTGGGACTGGTAGCGCTCGGGATCCTCCTCCTCGAGCAGCTCCATGTACTCCTGCACGTGGCCTCCGAAGATGTACTTCTTGTGCGTCTCTGGATCGTACTCCTTGCCCTCGCGGTCGTAGCCCGGGAAGCGCTTCTCCGAGTGCGGGATGTTCAGGCCGCCGTCCACGGCGCCCTTGAGCGCGCCGAAGACGCGGTTGCCCGTCGTCGTGCGCACAAGGCCAACATCGAGCACGCACGTGAAGGGGCGCGCATCGCCCTCCTGCTCAACGAGGTACATCTCGCCATCGGGCTCCGCCTTGCCCTCGTATGCCTCATCCATGCCCATCTTCTTGAGCAGTCGGCGCGCGCAGAGCAGACCCGTCGCGTAGGCAGCGGCGTAGTTGGTCAGGCCGACCTCGATGCCGAACTTGGGCAGCTCGTGCGCATAGGCAGCGCAGACGGTGTGGTCGCCCACAATCTTGGGCTGGATGACCTGGCAGATGATGTCCTTTGACGTGAAGCGCACGCAAAGGCGGTACTTGGTCGACCCATACTTGTTCTTGTCCATGATGACAAGGCGGCGGCGGGCCTGGTAGTCAGTTTTGCCCTCGCGCCTGCGGCGGTACTTGACCTGGAACCGCTTGCAATAAGCATTGTTCTTCAGCACCTTGATGTAACCCATCTTGGCGTACCTACAATTGAGAGAGGGCAAGCGCGGTCAGTGCGCGGCCCCCGAAGATACCAACCCCAACACAAGCTCAGCAGAGTGCCGTCGGCGCCGTCGCCGCCACCCTAGTGCCCCCTTCGCCACTTTGCGAGGGCGCACGAGCAAAACAGGGTGCATGGGGCGGCCACATGCCCGCCATAGCCGCCGCAGCCGCCAAGAAGGCCGCCTCTGAGCCTCCGAAAGAGCCGAGTTGTGCGGCTGCTCACCAAGGGCGAAGCACGCGACGTGCCACGGGAGTGGAGAAAAGTGGAAAAATCGGATGTGAAGGGGTTCACACGCCTCTTTAACCGCCGCGGCCTCCTCCATCGTGGGAGCCGCTTGGTCGTCGAGCAGGTGAGGTGGCATGGCAGCCAAGGTGGTTGTTGAGCTCAAGCAGGTGGCCTTCGTGGAGGCGAGCCGCTACTTTGTGACCTTGCTGATGGTGGGCAACGACGGCACTCAGATCCAGGAGCGCACGGATGTGCAGCCGCCCGTCTCAGACCCGCCTTCGAAGACGCCCTCCTTCAACAAGAACACGTTCGAGTTCGAGGTGCCGGCAGACGCGGACGCAGCCCTGTGGTCGCTGCAGGTCTCGGCAATCGCCGTCCTGCCCGACCCGGACGCCTCAGCGTCTGGCGCCAACAGCAGAACCAAGACGGATGTCGTCGGCGCAGCCGTACTCGCGCTCCAGCGGGTTATCGAGCCGATGGTGCAGAGTGGCCAGGTGGAGCAAACGCTGACGCTCTCGCCGCCGACGCAGTCGGGCTCGGGCGCGGCCGTCGGCACGATTAAGCTCAAGATGCGCCTCGAGCAGCCGTCGGCGTTCTCTGAACCCGAGCTGCCGTCCGTGCCGCCCGTCCGCCAGGCTTCCCAGCGGCCTCGGCAGCCGCCGTCCACTCGGGCGCCCGCGCCCGCAGGCGGCGCGAGCGACGACCTCAGCCGTGAGCTGGTGCACCAGCAAGAGCTCGTGCAGCTGCTGATGGCCGACGTTGCGAACAAGACGGCGTCGACCGCTCGCACAGGCGAGGAGGTGATGGAGCTGCGTGCTGTGAACAAGCAGCTCGAGGCCGAACTGCATGCGCTGCGCACGCACGTGGACGAGCGCGAGCGTGCCATGGAGCAGCTCGCAGGAGACGCGACCAACGTCGAGAACATCGACATGCTTCAGCTGCAGGCACGCCATCGGATGCTCGGCGCCGCGTACCGCGCCGACCGGCGGCGCATGGAGCAGCTCAACGCGCAGGTGGCGCAGCTCTCGGCCGCGCTGGGCACGCAGCAGCAGCTGAGCGCCTCGTACGCTAAGCTCAAGGAGGCGCACACTGAGCAGGCCCAGGAGCTGCAGCGCCTACAGGACGAGGGCAAGCGGCTGCACAAGTACCGCACGACGGCGAAGCAGCAAGAGCTCATTATCCAACGGCTCGAGGCGCTGATGGCGGCGGCACTTAAGGACGCGAAGCGCCTAAAGCAGGTGGAGCCGCAGCTGGGGGCGCAGACGAAGCGCGCCGAAGAGCTCGCCGCTGAGCTCGCGCGCGCCGAGGCCGACGCCCATGAGCGCGAGCGCGAGCTCACGATGCAGCTGCAGGACGCGCAGAAGAAGCTCGCGGGGCGAGATGAGGACGAGATGGGGGGCGCTGTGCTGGGCGGCGCCAAGGCCGAGGAGGTGGCGAGACTGCTGATGCGTGCGGAGAAGTCGGAGCGGCGCGCGGCTGCCCTCGAGGAGGAGATGACCGATATGGCACGATCTCATGGGCGCGAGATCGCGGCGCTCAAGATGAAGGTCGCCGAGGCGGAGGCTGCCGCCAAAGGCGGCTTCGGCTCCGCCGCCAACCTCGCCCTCGGCGAGCTGCCGCCCGCGCCGAGGCCGCCCTCGGGCAGTATGCGCCGCAACACGCCGCCCGGGCCGGCCGGCCGCCTGCATCCGATTGCCGCGGAGCCAATGGCCCTCGGCTAGGTCACTCACCCAGACCCTGGGCAGCCAGCACCCGGGGTCCCGGGCGCCGCCGGCCCCCCAGGTCCAGAATAGGCGTGGAATAAAGGCTACAACGCTCACCCGTGTCAAGCGCGCAAGCGCCCGCATCGCGCGTACATGTGCCACCTGTTACGTGTCCGAAAAATGCATAGTTTTATTTGCTGAATCGACGAAAAACAGATTATGAAGATGATGCATCTTGCATTTGTGATTTGATCTCGGGTGGGAGTCGCGGTGGTCTCTGAGGGAGCAGTCTGAGCTTGCAGTATTCACAGCGTCGAGTCAGTCGAGAGGTTCCTTGTTCTCACAGGACAGACGAGAAGTAATTTCTGTGATGAGTGAGACCCTCGAAAATGTGCGCCGTCAATTCAGTTCACACCTCAGTGTTCTGTGAACTCCGGAGCTTGGATTTCCGTCATCAACGTCAGTCCGTCCCGCCGCTTTTCGGGTCATGGTGCACGCGTTGGAGACAGCTCACGACGGGCGCCGAACTCGCGCGGTGATGAGGGAACTCTCTGTGATGGACACTCCGCTGCCAACACTGCGGCCTGAGAACGCCGTGGAGGCAGCGGCCAAACTCTTTGGCGTCTTCGCGGATGAAGCCCGATCGCTTGGATGCGAGCGGGACCAAGTCTATTGGCTCACACGTCTCAAGGTTCCCCTCGCGGTCATGAAGGTATCGAATGCCGCCGAGGACCCCGAGATCCTTGACCTCGAAGCGGCCGCTGCCTTTCACGCCATGGAGTTCGACCCGACGCTGGCCATTGCGCTGCCTCACCGTGTTCTGGATGGGGACGGGCACCGTGGCCAGTACCACCACGAAGGCAAGCTGCATTGGATCCGCTGTTATGACGTCGTTCCGGGCGTGACGCTCGAGGCCACGGACGGACCTCTCGACGACACGCTGCTCCGCGAGTGGGGAGGGATGTGTGCCCGCCTCGGCGTGGCGCTGCGCAGCTTCACCCATCCTCGTGCCACGCGCAAGACCATGTGGGATGTTCAGCATGCAGCCACCCTCCTTCCGCCGTTACTTCCGCACGTGTCGGCGGAGAAGGGCTTGCGCGCCGTGTGCGCCGACGTGCTTCGGGCCTTTGAGGAAGAGGTGCGCCCACGCCTCGCCACGCTGCGCCATCAAGTGATTCACGGCGACCTCAACTTGAACAACGTGATGGTGCTCAGCAAGGACGGCTCTGGCGGCACGATGGACGCGGGCGGGCTGCTCCGGCGACAGATCAGCGGCATCATCGACTTTGGCGACATGAGCTTCACGGTGCTGGCGGCGGACATCGCGACGATGCTGAGCGCACTCGGGACGGCGCATGTCGCGCGAGGCGCGCACGAGCTGCTCCGGATGGCACGCGTGCTTTTGGACGGGTACCAACAGGAGTGCCCGCTGGAGGAGGAGGAGCTCTTGGTGCTTGCGGACCTGTGGATGGTGCGCTGCTGCGCTGAGGTGCTGATCACGAGCCAGCGCGAAGGCAATGGCGTTTGTGCCGTGGAGCGTGCGGAGCGCTCGGCGGCTGAGCGGCCCCTCGTTGAGAGCCAGCTTCGCATCTTGCATGCGCTCGGGAGGGAAGGGCGTGCCGCGTGCCTGACGACGGCAATGGACCCGGCCGCGATGCCGAGCAGCACGTCCGAGTTGATCTCGCGCAGGCAGGCAGCCATCGGGCACGGCAGCGAGCCGTTGAGCTACCTGTCGATCTCCGCGCCGGTGGTCGTCGCGCGCGCCACCGGCTGCTGGGTGGTCGATGCAGCCGGGACGACGCTCCTCGACTGCTACAACAACGTGCCGAGCGTCGGGCACGCACACCCTCGGGTGGTGCAGGCCATCGCGCGCCAGGCTCGGAAGGCGAACACCAACCTTCGCTACCTGCACCCGTTGGCGGTGAGCCTCGCGGAGCGTCTCAAGGCCAGTCTTCCCGCTCATCTTGACACCGTCTTCTTCGTCAACAGCGGCTCCGAAGCGAACGACCTCGCGTGGCGCATGTCCGTCGCATGGACGGCGCGGGCGAGGCCGACGAGCACGCCCGGCGCGCTGTGCACTGCGCATGCGTACCACGGCATCAGCGAGGCGACTGTCGCGCTCAGCCCTGAAACGGCTGCCTCCGCCGGCCACCTACCAGCCCACGTGGAGCGTTGGGCGCCTCCCGATGCGTACCGCTCCCCTCCAAGCTTGTCCAACCCTTGCCCGAGCGTCGGCGCCTTCTCCGCCGCGATCGCTCGTCTCGAGGCCAAGGGACGGCGGCTCGCCATGTCGATCCTTGATGGCGTAATGCAGAGCGACGGAGTGCTTCAGCTCGAGCCGGCAGACGTGCAGGCGCTGGTCACGCTGACGCATCGGGCGGGCGGCCTCTGGTGCGCGGACGAGGTGCAGGGCGGCCATGGCCGGATCGGCACGCACATGTGGTCGTTCGAGCGCTTCGGGATCGCGCCCGACATCGTCACGATGGGCAAGCCGATGGGCAACGGCCATCCGGTCGCGGCGGTGGTGGTGCGCCGCGAGATCGCAGAGCACTTTGTGAAGAAAGAGGGCGTCTTCTTCTCCACCTTTGGAGGCAACCCGGTCTCGTGCGCCGCCGCCCACGCGGTGCTGGACGTGCTCGAAGATGAGGGCGTGCTCGCGCGCACGGTCATGGCAGGCGAGGCGCTGAGGGCGCAGTGCCGTCGCGCGACGGCCGACATTGACTGCGTTGGCGACGTGCGCGGCGTCGGCCTCGCCAACGGCATCGAGCTCGTCACCGATCGGGCGTCGAAGCGCCCCGACCCATCCAGAGCGGCGTGGGTCAAGAATGGGCTCAGGCGGCGTGGTGTGCTCGTCGGTTGCACGGGCCCGCACGACAACGTACTGAAGATTCGGCCTCCGCTCGCTTTCACCGCAGCGGAGGTGCCGACCTTTGTCGCCGCCCTGGTGGCCGCTCTGAACGATCCCATGCCAGCCAGGCCGGACAAGAGCACCGCGTCTGAAACCTCCATTCGAGATGCGGTTGCCCTGGCCGCAAGGCAGCACGTGCCGACCTCCAAGCTGTAAACACAGCCGACCTCCAAGTTGTGAACACAGCCGACCTCGTTAAGTCCCTGACACGGCTTTATGGCATGTCCCCCCCGAAATGGGAACCTGTGTGGCGTGTGGGACAAGGTCAAGGATCGCTTGTCTGGATCGGTGGTCCCTAGCGTCTGGCTCGTCTCGTCGTCTGGGGGCGCCGAGTTTTTAGCGTAGGGGAGAGTGCTGGGTCTGGGTCGAAGTGCGTGGCACACGCCCGTTGGGGGTGTTGCGCACGGCACGCGGAGCTTTTGAGTTTTGTTGAGATTCGAGGTCCTATTTGAGACGCTAGCCCCGATGGGCCATGGAGTTGGAGTATGGAGACCATGTCGGTCGGTCGCATGCAGGTCGCATGTTCCAGATTCGGCGGCATGGTCCGCCGCGTAACTATAAACTGACGTGATTCTACAAGCTTTGAAGCTAGACCCTACGGTCCCAGGTGAATTGGCAATTGCGGTGGGGGATTCTACCGTCCCCCCAATTTCCGCCCCCCTACTTATACGCCTTCGGCACGTCGGTTCTTTGATCACCCCAGTACCCAAGGGTGCGGCGTTCTTTTTCGGCTTGGGCAAAAAGGCCTGGAAACCCGCGGCCCTTGATCGGTTCGCCCGGCATCCGCACATAGACCGCGCGAAAATTGCCGAACTTGTCCTTGAGCTCGCAGAACTCTACCGCCGTGCCCACGGGGACCTGCTCCGGTCTGACGTCCGGGTTGAGGTCCGTCTTAAACTCGAACCAATATTCATGATCGAGCCCATACTCGGCATCCGGCTTGATGTAGCCTTTGCCAGCCAGCTCGCGAATCGAAATGACAGTGCCGCGTTTCGACTGGCCTTGGAATAACATACCTTCTTCGATCATCTTCGAGCCGTCACCGAACATATCGAGCATGGCCACGGCCTTTTCGACCTGTCTCTTGGTTCCCTGAACCACCACGCAGTTTTTAGTGCGGTCGATGACCACGGAGGCACCGGAGTCGTCCTGCATCTTTTTGACGTTGGCGCCCGCCCGCCCGACGATGACCGGGATGAGCCTCGGGTTCACTGGCCGAATGTGCTCGGCTGCGCCGTGAATGCGAAGCTCCTCCTCACGTTCGTATGCCTCGCGCTCGAGCCTCGCCTTCTCTTGGCCGCCCCTATCGACCATCTTCACGTGTATGCAACGCCATTTGCAGCCGCCGCGCTCCTCTGGAACGAGAAAGCCGATGACGTGGTCTCCTAGATTCACGTGCCCCCACTTGGAGGCGATGTACGAGCGATGAAGGAAGACGGCTTCGGAGAGGATGGCCCAGTCCCCTTCCGCATGGGTCACGATGCCTTCGAAGCTCACCTTCCCTTCGTGTTCGCCATCGAACGTCCTGCCGAGGAATAGGCCTGCGGCCACTTGCTTGGGCGTGGCGCCCTTGCGTATTGTCTCCGCCCTCTTCGCCTCCTGCACCTCACTTCGATACGTCTTTTCATCGAACCATCCACGCTCGCCAGGGCGACCGATGGGAGCGCCGTCCTGGCGGCAGCGATTGACGATTTGGCCTTCGTCGAGATTGACTTTGAGATTGACTCTTCGATCCCCACCGGACCCCCCCGGGCTCACGTCGTCAGTATTTCCATCGTCGCGCGCGACCTTGCCCATCGCCCCTTGGCCATGGTCCTCGTCGTCGTCCAACAAAGCCTCGCAACTGCGCTTCAAGGACATGTGCACCTCCGCTTCGTGATGCGCATTCCACTCATCTGCGAGTCGCATGCCAATGTTTGTCTTCAGCACATGGATCACCATCCACTTGTACGGAATCTTCGGGTCTCCGTTGAGTACCATCCGGCCAGTGACCAAGTCACCCTCCTTGATGGCTCTCATGCGCTTATTGACGAGCACCTTCCGAAGATACACATTCCCAGCGAGCTCGCACGACTCCAGTGCGCGAACATTCACAACCGGCGATCGAAAGATGACGTGCGCTCCAGGCCTGTCTGTGGAATGGGCCATCTCACACGTAGGCCAGTCCGCACATTTGTCAACAGAAACGGGGGGCCGCCACTTGTACGCTGCCGACAATTCTTCGCGTGTTTCATTGTAGGCACGGGCCACCACCTCGATGGGGTCCAGTCCTTGCGCGTATGAAGGAAGCGGCGTTGGATCGAACTTTTCGACGAGACGGACGTGACCGCCGTCTTGTTTTCGTCGATCACGGTCGCCGTCGCTGTCGCGTCGGTCGCGGTCACCGTCGCGCCGGTCGCGGTCGTCGCGTCGGTCGCGGTCGCTGTCGCAGCGTTCGCGGTCGCTGTCGCGCCGGTCGCTGTCGCGCCGGTCACTGTCGCGCCGGTCGCGGTCGTCGCGCCGGTCGCGGTCACGGTCCCGATCCGCGCTGCGGTCGCGTCTTCGGTCTGCGTCTCGGCCAGAGTTGCCGCCGCTCTCGCGACGATGCCGGTCATCGTCCCTGTCGTCCCGCCTCCGGTCGTCTCTACGGTCACGGTCATCTCGCCTCTCATCGCGCCGGTCGTCGCGCCGGTCGTCGCGCCGGTCGTCGCGCCGGTCGTCGCGCCGGTCGTCGCGCCGGTCGTCGCCTCGCGGAGGTACTCTGTCGCCGCTCACGGTGTCGTGCGCCTTCATCGGCACCGACTGCGTAGACTGTTGCGCGAGGTAGTCGGAGATCACGCGGAACGGATCGGACGACTCTTGCGGCCCATTGGCCAAGGCGAGCGCCGCCGGCGGCGGAGCCGGCGGCGCCGCCGAGCGCGCTGCCGCCAGAGCTGCCGCCGCGGAGAGTGGATTCTGTGTGGCCTCCGAGAGTTGTTGCAGAGCCTCGTCATCTTGAACTGATGCTGCAGTGGCTGTCGGCCGTGTCTGGATGGAAAGCGGCGCCTGCGCGATCGGCGCCTGCCACTTGCAGATAAAGTCGCCAGCGCTCGAAGAATCCACCACAAAGATAGAGCTGCCATCGCTGAGCCGAGCTGCGCGTGGTAGTCGAGAATCGTAGTCTGGGCCGCAGAACCGTTTCATGCGCTCGAGATCTTGTTTTTTGCGCTCAGCGTCGTCGTCCGACGCTGAACGCAGACAAAAAACGATGGCGCCAGATGGGATGTCACTCTGAGAAGCGGCCTTAAAGTTCAGCTCAACAGGCAGGCTGGGGATCATAGCAGGAAGGTCCCCGAAAACCTTGGCGGTGGCGACTTTGGCGAAAAGCCCCTGCTTGGAGGAAAAATCTCTGATGACGACAGATCCAGCAGCGGCCATGGTCACCTTTCCCGGTCCTTCGTGTGCCGACCACGAGTAATTGCCGTGAGCTCAACGCTGGCGCGCGAATGGTGCCGACCTTCACGGAGAAGTTTAGTCAAGTCAAGTCAAGTCATGTCAAGTCATGTCCGGAGCATACAATTGTAGGCTTCCGTATTGTATGGTTGTCTGTTGTTTATGTCGACTTGACTTGACTTGAGAAGTTTACTGGTACCTGTGAAGTTCTGTTTCGGTATGAATGCACAGAACAGTGCAAGGACAGCACTGTGACCGGTACATGCCTAAGACGGGCGAGAAGCAACATACTTCATGGTTCACGCATGCCATCCACGAGCGCGACGACGGCCTTGTCGACGGCGGCCGCGGCTGCGACTGCTGCCTTTGCTTCCATCTGGGCTTGCATGCATTCCGCCGGTGTCGGCAGTTCGACAGCCTCGCTCGGCCAGGGCGTCTGAGCGACCTCGTCAGGCGCCCGCCGCGACGCGCGCAGCGCTCGGTGCCCCGCGGTCGCAAGCGCCTCCGGCAGTCCAGCGATGCTGGGCATGCGGCACGCGGCGGTCGCGAGTCCGATGGGCAGGGGCTTGGCATCTGGATGGATCGCGACGGTGAAGGCACAGCCGGCGACCTGACCGGCCACGAGGTCCGACTCCGAGTCGCCCACCATGATGGCCTGCTGCGGTTTGAGACCCGCAGCCTCGATGGCGGCCCGGATGCCGCCGCCGCCAGGCTTGCCTCCGAAGCCGGAGTCGAAGCCGATGATGGAGCCAAAGTAGTCGGTCCATCCGAGCCGCGCTAGCTGCGCACGTGCGATGGCTTCCGAATCATTCGTGACGACGGCGAGGTGCAGGCCAGCCGCGCGCAATTCCCGCAGCACGTCCTCCGCCGGCCCGAGCGGCGCCGCATCGCGGACCGTGCACTCTTTCAGCGTGGACTCGAGCAGAGTCATCAGCGCCGTCACGTCGTTGGCAAAGTGGTTGGCCACAATCGGCTGCGTATCGATCCAGGCCTGAGCGATTTCTAGGTTGGTCGCGTGATGGAAGAGGCCATCGGGCGTGATGCGCGGTCCCTCTGCCTCCTCGAGCCACCCTCCCGCTTTGAGCAGAGCGGGCGCGAGATCCTTCTCGCCCGCTTCGAGCGCAACGCGCTCGGCGGCCTCACGGAAGGCGGGCAGCCACGTTGCATTGAAGTCGAGCAACGTCCCGTCCTTGTCGAACACGACCACCGCGATGTCGCAATCAGCGCCGCAAGGGTAGAGCCAGCCCACCATTTTGTGCCTCCGTGTTTTCTCCGGAGGTGTGAATGAAAGCTGTGAAAGTGAACCCGGGGTTACGACGTTTCTGACTCAGGACAGAGGCGGTCTACCCCAACTCCCCTAGACGAGAGGATTCCACCCGTGCAGAGAGTGCAAGTCGCCGGCCAGTGGGGTCCAAGCTGTAGTTCCCGCTGAACGGGTGAAGCCCCCCCCCGCGCCAGTAGGGCCCATATGCATCCCCCCACTGGCTGTGGGTGTTGGCACAGTAGTCGTTCGGGTCGACGTACGCGCACTTGGATGGCGGGTCGCAGTTGTGCCACACGGTGGCTCGCATCGCCTCGAGCCGCTTCTGCATCGCCTCGAGCACGGAGGCGTTCTTGGTCGCCAAGTCGTGCCTCTCGCTCGGGTCAAGACGCACGTTGAAGAGGCAGCCGCCCTCGCCACACTCGAGCTTCGCCGACGCGTTGCGGTCGTCGCAATAATAATCCGCAGGCCATCCGACGGGCGGGCTCCATGTGTTATAACCCTGCGTGCCAGTCATCAGCTTCCAGTCTCCCACGATGAGCGTCGCCGACGAGATGGGCAGCTCGGTGCGAGGGCTGGTCCGATTCGCGCCGCTGAGCATGGGCCATAGATCGAGTCCATCAACGGGGGGTAGCCCAGCTGCCGCTGCGCGCTCGTCGGTTGGATCCACACTCGCCAGTCCGCAAATGGTCACGTACCAGTCCGCAAGCATGGCGTATCCGTCGAGCGTGCTGCCGCGCATCGCTGCGGGCAAGTAGCCTCCGCTCACAAAGGCCGCTGAGCGGATGCCGCCTTCGAAGTCGCTGAACTTGCCCCCTCGGAGCGGGTAGTTGGTCATGGTCTCGAGAGGTCCGCCGTTGTCCGCGCTGAAGATGAGCACAGAGTTCTCCCACATTGAGGGGCGCGCCTGCAGTGCGCCGACCATCCGTCCGATCAGTGGCCATCAGAGGCGATCGGTGGTAATCAGAGGCGATCGGTGGTTATCATCCGAGGCTTATGGCTATCTGAGGCCATCCGTGGCCAACTTTGGCAGTTACCTTGAGAGCGCCGACGATCCGTCCAATGGACTCATCGAGCGCCGTCACGAATCCCCACACCTTGCGAAGCCCGAGGAAGGGGTGCGTCGCGGCATCGTACAGGTTGACGAAGCGCTTCGGAGTTTGAATGGGCCCATGGACGAGCTGGAAGGCAAGATACAAGAAGAGAGGCGACGCGAGATCGTGCGACGCGATCAGATTGCGCGCCTCTGCCTCGTACATATCCTGAGAGAAGACGCCATCGAGCGCCGTAGCGGGCGCTCTGTCCCGCCACAGGTCACGATCGAAGCGCACGCTCAGGTTGGCGTAGCATGAGAGCTCGTCGCAGCTCTCAAGCGGCAGCGCGTTGCCCCAGCACTCCCATTGCGTGCCCGGCAAGTCGGCCGAGTCGCCCTGCGGGTCTTCCATGCCTGAGGAGTTGCACCCTTGCATCCGGTGGTTCCAGTGGTCTTGCATGCCGTCGAGGAAGCCGAAGGAAGTTTCGAAGCCGCGCCCTACCGGTATGGACGCGTTGCTGTAGGCCCCGAGGTGCCACTTGCCCACGTGGTGTACGCGGTACTGCGCCTCACGCAGCTTGGCAGGCAGCAGCGTCATGTTGGTCGGTGGACCCGTGTACGTGCTCCAGAACGGACCCATCCGCTCCTGCACGTGGATCGGGTAACGGCCCGTCATGAGAGAGGCGCGCGAGGGGCTGCAAAACTGGTACACGTAATGGCGCTCGAGTCGAACTCCGTCGGCTACAAGGGCGTTCAGCTGGGGCGTGTGCACTGCGGCGTTGTTCCAGCCTACGTTGGCGTAGCCGAGGTCGTCGGCCAGCATGATGATGATGTGCGGCTTTGACGCGCGAGTCTCGACGTTGCTAATACTGGAGCCTAACACCACATGCGAGCGATGGGATCGTTTTCGCGCCCGAGCGGCCGCTAGTCCGGAGCCAGGGGTATCCGTCATCCCGAGCACGAGCTCGATGGTCGAGAACGTGCACGCGAGGCAGAAGGCGAAGGCGGTGATCCACTTGTAGAAGCCCTTGACGCGCGTGGTCTCGGGCAGCTTGGGGCCCGTGGCGAGCAGCCACAGAAAGAGGAGCGTGGGCGGCATGAAGAGGGCATTGGTGAGCAGACCTGCCACGCTGATATCCTCCTGAGAGACCCCGGACATGATGATGATGAAGCCGATGAGAACCGTCGCCGCATACATGGCGTAAAAGAAGGGTGCTTCACAGACGGATAGGTCCATCGGATTGGGCCGCCGCGCCTCAGTGACGCCAGCGCCCGGCAGCGCCGGTGCTTTGGCCCCACCGGCAATGCATGTGGTGTCCGGCCCGAGAGCATCAACGAGCGCCCACGAGTTTGCGAGAGCGACGACGATCGCCGCGCAGACGGAGCCCCCGACGATACCGAGCGTGCACAGCACCCGCCCGGGCAAGTCGCCAAAGAGCTCCATCATCACCTGGTTCATTGCGTTCGCGTCGTCGATCGAGTTGAGGTGACCATGCTGCTTATCGCGTGTGGCGGCGAAGGCGACCATTGTGGCGACCATGATGATTTGGGTCAGGGTCGAGCCGAGAAGCGTGCCAGTACGCTCTGCGGCCTCTGCCCTGCCGCTCATCACCCCGTTTGCAGCCACGGCCGACTGCTGGAAGTAGATCATCCACGGCACGATGACCGCGCCAATGTTGGCGGCCGCCATCTGGGCAAACTCGGGGGCAAGCTCGGGTGGCACGTCAAAGCTAAACAAACCCGGCCAAAACTTGTCCATGCGCGGCCTTGACAAGAAGGCTGCGACCACGAAGCTGAGCTCGAACGAGCCGAAGATGACAGCAACCTTTTCCACGACGCGGTACGGGCAGAAGAAGATGAGAATGATCATGAAGAGCGAGGCGACGCACACGCTGATGGTGGGGTCCAATCCGCAGATTTCGGCCACCCCGACGATGCCAGCAAGCTCCGTCATTGTCGCCAGGATGCAAGTGATACTCAAAATCAAGAAGCAGAACCAGCTCATTGCGGGGCCGTAGACTTCGCGGATGCAGGCGCCGTGGCCTTTCTGCGTGTGGGCCCCCAAGCGCACAGTCAGCTCTTGAGTCAAGAAGAGCACGGGGATAAGGAGGAGCTGCAGCCCCATTTGGAACGAGAACTTGAACCGTGCGCCCGAGTTGGCCGCCTCCATTAGAGATGCGAATTCTGTGTCCGCAAGGCTCACAAGCAGGCCGGGGCCGATGATCGCAAGGTCGCAGGCGAACCAAGGCTCGTCCTTGGGCTCGTCTCTTTGGTCCTTCTTATGTTCGTTCTTGTTCGGCAGCAGTGACGTCTCCTCGGTCTTTGACTTCGAGGTGGCTTCGCCCGAATGCAGGCTGCTGCTCGAGGCGCTAGCGCCCATAATCGTCGCCAATAAGCTGGTCGTGCGCGGTTGAGTGGTGCGCGTCTAGCTGGCGAAGTGCCAGAGAGGAAGAGAGGGCACGACCTCGAATGTTGCACTCGAATGTGTCCAAAATTGGGATCTTTTTTTGCCTCTTTGCATGCACGGGAACGCAAAACTTTTCGTAGTGTGACTCCTGCCGATCCATTTGTTTCCAATTAAGGTTGGTTTCTCAGCATTTTGCGTTTTCACAGCGAACTCGAGCGAACACCTGGGAAATTCCCGGAATGCGTGGAATGTTCATGCTCTGGTCTCCAGACGATCGCGACCAGCTCGCTGTCTGAGGTCCCGACACATTGCACGCGTTCGTGTAGTTGCTGCGCTGATGTCGTGGCTTTTTGTGCTCCTTTCGCCGGCACTTGCTTCGGCAGTCTCTCTGTCCTCGGCGGTGCGGACCGCGGCACCTCCCTCTGTCCGTACCTACAAGCCATACGACGAGGCCAACATGCAGCGAAACAAGCTGGGTACATCTGATCTGCTCGTCTCCCCGTGCTGCCTTGGTACGATGACATGGGGGAACCAAAACACGGACGCTGAGGCAGCCTCGCAGCTCAATGCGGCGTGGGAGCTCGGGGTCAACTTCCTGGACACCGCAGAGTGCTACCCCGTGCCGGTGAGTGAGGCGAAGCAAGGGAACACGGACCGCGCCATCGCCAAGTGGTTGCGCTCAGGCGCCTGGGCACGCGAGGACGTCGTGCTTGCCACCAAGGTGTGCGGTTTCAACGAGCGCTTCACGTGCTGCGTGGTGAGACGACACGCGTGACTCGAGAGCAGATCTTTGCCTCCATCGACGCGTCGCTGGCACGTCTGGGCATCGATCACCTCGATCTGCTTCAGATCCACTGGCCGGACCGGTACGTCCCCTTGTTCGGCTCCACGCGGTACGACGTGACCAAGGAGCGCGCCTTCGTGCCCTTCGCCGAGCAAGCGCGCGCGATGGGGGATCTGATCAAGGCTGGCAAGATCCGAGCGTGGGGCCTGTCCAATGAGACCCCCCACGGCGTGAGCGCCTTCGTCGCGGCGTGCGCGGCCGAGGACGTGCCGCTGCCCGCCTCCGTCCAGAACTCATACTCGCTCCTGCAGCGCTCTGACGAAACTGGGCTCGTCGAGACATTGCGTGCTCACAACATCGGCTACCTGCCGTACTCCCCGCTATCCGCCGGCGTCCTCAGTGGCAAGTACCGCGGCTTGCAATCGGCGCCCACCGGATCTCGACTCGCTCTCTTCGATGGGTACATGGAGCGCTACCTGGGCACGAAAGGGCCGAATGCGGTCGAGGCCTATTGCGATCTCGCCGAGGCGCACGGTCTCTCGCCCGCAGCGCTCGCCATAGCCTTCTGCGAGTCGCGAGCGTTCGTGACGAGTACCATCATCGGCGCGACGACCAACGCGCAGCTCGAGGAGAACCTCGCTGGATTTGGGATCGGCTGGACGGAGGAGCTCGAGGCGGGCGTGCAGACGATCAGCGAGAGCTATCCCGACCCATGGAGGATGCTGGTTCGAGACGGTGGCTGAGGTGATGTGACTGAGCTCCGAACTGAGGGGTGTGAGGATGCAACTGTCGGCGTGTTGCAATGGCATATCCAAACCCCACAGCAGCAGCGACCGTGGTTACGGGTGTTCAAATTATATACAGGCGTTCAGACCGAACACGCCAACACGCGTTTCTGGCAGTGCCTTGAGCAGTGCACATCACGGACCGGGGACCGAATGGTATCATTAAGGTTCGTCGGTTCCGGGGGTGCATATATGCAGAAACCTGTGTATACGCACCCGACGCTGCGTGAGGACGCGACTCAGGACGTCATGTATTTATTCTCGATTTTTGTCTCTCCGCGAAAAGGAAGTCCTAGGCGCGGGCTAACACGTGCCAAAGGGCAACGCGGACGAAAAGGGAAGGGCCGAAGGCCAGGTCCTGCAGGCCTGCCCGTTTGCTGCGCTCTGCGCTCGCATTCACGTTAACAGCCGAAGTTCTCCCAGCAAACGGGAAAGGTGTGTCGTGTGTGTGCGACGCGACAAAGATGGAGCTGAATTCCGCCGTCTCGTCCTACGTGGCCCGCGAACAAGCGGCAGAAATGGCTGCTTCTCTAGCCAAAAAGACAGCATTGGTCGAACGCCTCCAGAAAGAAGACCTGTCGCAGCGCGTTCGCAAGCGCGTCCATGCAGCGTTGAGTGCCTTAAAGAAGCAGATTGAACTAATGGAGTCGGCGGCAGCTGCAGCAACAGCGCGGGTCAAGGATGCCCGAGCCCTCAAGAAGCAGAAGCTGAAGCAGCGCAAGATGAGTATGACGGGCAGTGTCGGCACTGCTGCCGCCGCTGCCGCCGCCGCCGCTGCTTCTGCTGCTCCGGCTGCTTCTCCTGCGGCGTCTGCCAGCGCGACTGCTCCTGCGGGCGGCGGCGGCGGCAGCGGCGGTTTGAATCGCAGCGAGCGTAAGCGGCGGCTGATCGCGCTCAACGAGGACCTTGCGTGGTGTGCGAAGCGCAAGAAGCTCAAGCGCGCGCGCGAGCTCTTCGACAGTGCGCGAGAGCAGGGCTTGACTCCGGATGCGCACAGCTGGACGAACCTCGTCAACTGCCTCGCGCGCTGCGGCCGCCCGGACGAGGCCGCGCACGCCGTGCGGCAGATGCGAGAGAGCGGCGTCTCCCCAAATGTGGTCACGTACACCACCCTGGTGAAGGCCCTCTGCGATGCTGGCGACGTGGACAGTGGCGCCCTCGTGGTGCGAGAGGCCGAAGAGAGCGGCGCGGCAAATGCACGCACCTACAATGCGCTGCTGCGCGGCTGCGTGCGCGTGGGGGCGGTGGGCCTGGGCCAGCAGACGATCCAGCGCTGGTGGTCGAGGGCGGGCGGCGACCCACCCGACAGCGCAGCCATCGAGGCCGGCGGCCACCTGCTCGGCCAAGCGCTGCGACCGAAGGCCATTGCGTCCCTAGTCTCTCAGGCAGACGAAGCGAGCGTGCCGATCACCCCCGCCGCGCGCGCGTCGACGCACCTGGCGGCCGCGCGCGCGTTTGCCCTCCTCGGCAAGCCGCGCTCAGCCATGGCGCAGCTCGGGCTTCTGCATGACGCGCTTGCGACGCCGGACCCACCCGTCATTCAACGCGAGGGCTCCTCGCACATTGAGGCCTCCTCGATAGAGCTGTTCGCGCGGCACCGACGCGCGGAGCTCGCGCTGGACGCGGCGACCGTGGCCGCCTTTGTGGAGCGTGGGAAGGCGGCCGACGTGCTGGGCGCTCTCACGCAGCGTGTGATCTCATTTGTGGATACGCCGCGGGCGGCGCATGCTCGTTTTGAAGGGCATGGAGACGGCAATGACGACGACGACGGCTACGGTGATGGTGGTGGTGGTGGCGGCGGCGGCAGCGCGCGCGGTTCGCATGGCAGCGCCGACGGCGACGGCGCCGATGCCATCGGCTGTCGATTGGCCCACAATCTGTGGGATTCCTTCGGACTCAGAGCCTGCTCGCGCCATGCTGGGCTTGCGAGGCCTCGACTCGAGGCGTTACTGGCGCGTCGCCTTGACTGTAACGGCCATCTGCACCGGCTGTCGTCGCCGTCGCAGCGCCTGGTACTCGAGATCTGCGCCGGCGCCGGCGAGTGGATCTGCGTGCAAGCAAAAGAGTCGCCCTCGACGCAATTCGTTGCCGTCGAGCTCCGAGTCGATCGCGGCTTCCACATCTTTGCACGCACGCTCTTCGAAGGCACGCCCAACGTGTCGGTGGTCGTCGGAGATGCGCGCGAGATCGTCACGTGCCGTCTCGCGGCCTCGAGTGTGCACGCGGTGTGTATCAACCATCCTGAGCCGCCGGAGTGGGCGGGTGGCACCGACGATAGCGACGGCTCGAATCTGTTGGATGAAAAGTTCCTTCGGGCGTGCTGCGCCCTCCTCGTCCCCGGCGGCACCCTGGCCATTGTCACCGACAACAAGCGATATGGTCGGTCGCTGGCAGAGGCCGTGGGAGCCATTGAAGGCTTGCGAGACGTGAGCGACGCAACCGCACCGCCTACTGTCAAGGTCGGGCTCCCAGCAGCTAACTGCGGCTACGCCGTCTCTGAGGCTTCGAGTTTCTTTGATCGGCTCTGGGCGAATGGCAAGAAGAAGACCAGGTACTACTTGGCCGCTGCTAAGCTGCCCGAGGGGGGGGCGAGCGTCGGAGGGTCACCAGCGGGCGCCGCGGACGGATCGGTCGCCACCGCCGCCACCGCCGCCACCGCCGCCACCGCCGCCACCGCCGCCACCGCCGCCACCGCCGCCGCACCATCACCACCACCCAAAGGGAAGCGCAACGCTGCGGCGAAGCGCAAGCGCGCCGTGGTCGACGTCGGGCCGAAAGCCGACGTCGGGCCGGAAGCCGACGTCGGGTGGAATGGAAGCGGACTAGCTCTACCTCGAGCACGCATCCACTCGGTCGAGGTCGGGCCGGAAGCCGGGGCCTGGGAGGAGGAGGAGGAGACGGAGCCCGCCGCGGCGCCCCTTGCCAAGAAGAAGAAGAAGGCAAAATACGGTATTCCGTGACACGTTTTGAATTTGCGGTGGATTGCGTTTCATTGTGTTGGTGTGAACGTGTTTAAACGATATTCTCACGAGCGGAACGTGAACGTGAATGGAGACTGGGAACATGCAAGCCCGCGTGTTGGTGCTGCTTCGACGATCCGTCCACGCTGCTGCGCGACGGCAGCGAAGTGTCGACATTCGCTCACTGATCGTGCATGAGGACAACCACGTGCTCATAGCCAATAAGCCTTCTGGAATGCTCTCTCAGCAAGATAGAACATGTGACAGCGACTTGCGCTCGCTCGTATTGTCCTATTTGCCAACTGCGTATGCCTCGCTCGTCCATCGACTAGACAGGCCAGCGAGTGGATGTGTGATAGTGGCAAAGACCAGGAAGGCGGCTACACGCTTAGGCGCGGCTTTCCGTGCACGTCAAGTGCGCAAGCTGTACCTGGCGATCGTGCAAGGGCAACCTCACGAAAGCGCTGCCTGGCTCATCGATGCCATGCGTGCGCCACCTGATGCCCAGAGACGCTCCGGCGCTGCCATTGTCGACAAGTACAAGGTGATCCCTTGCAAACGTCGACCTGATCTGCTAGCGGCCGCCACGGCCGACGACGAACCTCCAGTGAGCGCGCTCGACGCTCAAGAACGTGCGCATCGTCTTCACGGAGACAGGGGCAGCCAGATCGCCATGCTGCGATACGACGTGCTGCACTACGATGGGATGCACTCGCTCTTGGCCGTCGAGCTTCACACAGGGCGTCGCCACCAGGTGCGCGCGCAGCTCGCAGCGCATGGTCATAACATCGTGGGTGACCGTCGCTACGGGCCTAAGCTCGGGGCAAGCTCCACTCGCACGGAGCTTCTTGCGCTACACGCCACCATGATCCGCGTGCAGCATCCTGTGCAAGATCGTGGCGAGCTCTACGTGACAGCCCCCATCCCATCGGCTTGGCGCCAGCTGTGCTCTGAGCGGCTGTTCGGCAAGCTGCTCAGATTATGGAAGGAAGCTTTTGAGCCGGAACAGTCGCGCATCTACAAGTAGTACGCTTCCAACTCCAGGAATTGATTCTCTAATCAGATTCAATCATGGACTGTGTCAGATGATATGAATCCATTTCGGAGGGATCCGACTCCCTGAGTTTTTGTTCCTGGGCATGTGGTTTGGCATGCTCACGAGAGCGTTGCGCGGCGACTGCATGCAAGACGAGTCGAGTGGGACGCTACAAACTACAAGAAAATCCGTTACACGACTCTCCTTTTTGCCTCGGCCCCGACGAGAAGAACCCGCGTGTGCGCTGTGCGCGCCGCCGCGCGACGACGACTCCCGCGGACACCGCTCACGCTGCCTGACTTCGACCTCGCGCGCTACCTCTCAATCTCTCCTCCCGGTCCGTATACTCGCTCGAGGCCTGCGAACCCGAACGCACGCTCCAAGAACACAATATAGAACACTGCAAGTACTCCTCTTCCACCGCACTCACACTCGCTCATGTCATCTCCAGAGCCCCGCGAGAATGCGATCGCCAGGAGTACAATCTTACAGCAATCCATGGCGCACGGCAAAATCATCCGAGGGTATACCAACTGGAAACCGGCTCTGGGCTTTGGTATAACAGTTCCCGCCAAGCTCGAGCCCGATCTCGAGGCAATGCCAGCCGCTCCAGCACCCAAGACCTCCTTTCCCGACCTGTGCATAAGCGCCATTATCGCAGGCGGCGACCGAGAGCGCGCGAATGCGCTCTCGAGTCTCGCAGACGGCGTCAGAGCCCTCACGGACCCCACCGTGCTGCTCACGCGACTCCGTACTCTAGGCGCACTCGAGAGCCTCTGTATTCTGGCCGCGACAGCTACGGACGCACAGAACCAGTCGAATGCAACGAGTCTGCTCATGAGCGCTTGCAGTGATCGACTCAACACGGCGCCCGAGGAAGCGGCCCAGGTGCGGCTCTTCATACGGCAGCACGCCAAGCAGCATGGGCATCCTGAGTTGCTCGAGCTGCTGACCTCGAGAGTGAAACCCTTTGCTGCTCGCGCGCCCATCTCGGCGCCCAACCATTCACCCATGTACTTCCATCGCGCGCCCCCGTCGGCGGAAGGCGTCACTGGCGGGTCGAGCAACCGGCCGGCAACGTCGCCTCTGCCGCAGCCAGGGTCACATCCGAAGGGGTCACAGGCGCCTCGCTTGTCCGCTGCTGGGCCCGAGCTGCCAACGGCCGTGGCACCTCGAGCGGCGCCGTGTCGAGCGGCGCCGGTTACTACTAAGGTTTCTACTACCGGTCTACCGGTCACAGGGAGCATGCTTGCCGCGGCGGCTCTCCGTGTCCACAACGAGCAAGCCGGTACTAGGTCCGCGTCCAATGACGCCTTGCATGCACACATGGTGGCGTTCCCCCACAGCCTCTCCGAGGCTGAGTGGCTCGCCATCTTCGCAACGGCAGCCACAGAGCTGGGCATCAGCGGGCTGGCCTTCCCGAGGCTGCTTGGGCTCTACCGCGCGGCGAGTCGAAAGGGCACGAGGGCGGTGGATGTGCGCAGGGTCCTGCAACTCCACGGCACGCTCCGGTTTCTGGACTCCTGCCTTGCGGCGCGAGCGAGCACGGCTTCTGCGCCTCCCGCTCCCGAGCAGATTACCCCCCGAGATTACTCCGAGATTACATCTCCCGCTCCCGAGCAGATCACTCCCCGAGCAATTGACTTTGGATCGCCGTCGTCGCCATCCGCTGAGCGCTGGCCGACTGAATGGTCGCCGAGGCCGCCGCCACCGTCCTTGCCTGGCCCATCAGTTCTAGCTGTGCGACCCGCCTCTTCACCTCGAGCACAGCAGATGGCGGGGTACATTATAATGTATCCTGCCTCTCACCACCTCCTCGCACACAACCACAAGGCTGCGGCGAACGCTGACCTTCAGAACCAGCGCGAGCGACGACAGAGCCGACAGTCGGGCTCGCCGCCGCTGGTCGTGCAGACGTCGAGCTCACTCGTTTGCTGGGAGTACCTGCGGCGAGCATCGCCGGCTGGGGCGGTACGCCCCGCCCGGACGTTTGTGGAGATCGACCCTCTGAAGCGCGCATGACCATGAAGCATGCGACTTGAGACTCCTTAGGTAGGCTTTCGAGCAGGGCTCCAAGCAGGGCCCCCGCCTTTTATTCCTTTACCTTTTCGAGACGGCCGCGGACCACAAATGGGACCTCACACCTTGTCGCTTGAGCCACAAAAGTGATCACCGAAAAAGAGACAGCGTAGTCACAGCCGACGGTTATCCCACACCATGGACGATGCAGAATCCTCTAGCTCGATCGCCACTCGTTCGGCCTCTTACCATAATTGGAACTGAGGCCGTGTACTCATCAGCATCCTCCCCCATGTCGACGCCCTTGGGCACACTCGGCAGCAAGCGGGCTCTAGAATTCGGAAGCCTCTCGAGCGCGGAGCCCGAGCGTAAGGTGTCGCGCCTCGATGACGACGACTTGCTGAGAGTGCTGCAAGAAATGAATGAGTCGCTTGGGCGCTGTGCCGGTCTGAAGCTCACCAAGGCACATTCTGAGCTACTGTCTGCGATCTCTACGAAGGCGTATTGTCTACAAGCTGCATTCGAAACGGAGAAAACGCGCTTCGACAACCGACCCGCCGTCCAGACGATGTTTCTCAAGACTGCAGACGTCTCAGACGATGGCATGCCAGTCTACGGCGAGGTGATCGTCCTGCCTGAGATGGTCGAGCAGATCGTGAGCTTCTTGACGCTGGAGCAGATGGGTCGCGTCGCATGCGTCAGTCGCGGGTGGATGGCGGCTGTTAGACAAGAAGCGCAATCTCGCGTCCTCGCGCTTCAGCTCAAGCCGCCGCCTGAGCAGCGCGTGACGACCTGGTGGCTCAGGACGGTGGAGAACCAGGATGCGCGGGCGCCTGCCTTAATCGCAATGAAGAGCTTTGGCATGCTGATACGCTTTGACAATTGCGTGCTGCGTAAGCACCTCGATCTTCTCGTTCCTCATTTGGCCGCCTTTTTGGATGATGTAGTATGGCTAATCCTACTGTCAATGGAGCCGCTATCAGAATGGTGCGAACAACACCTGGATCTGATCGTGGACGCCCTTTCGAGATCAAAGTCGGCATTTTGTCATATCTCATCTTCGGCCCTTGACATTTTTACGAAGTATCTGCCCAAAGCCACCATGGAATCGCACATAAGCGCTTTGCTTCCAGTGCTTGATGGAGACAGTGATAAGCAAGTGAGTGCGTTGAAGGCGCTGGTTGGCGTGTCGTCGTCTTCGCTTGCGCATGCACCTGACCTCCTCGCTAAAGTTCAAGTGCTCACTCACTCTGGCGTTCTGGAGGTGAAGCGACTGGCACGAGATGTTCTGCACAACTTGGACAAGGACAAGGACTGTACAAGGACGTAGTACGAGCTGAGAAGAAAGGTCTGATACAAACGTAGCGCGCATCTTGATGTTCTTGACGCAACGAGAGAGTTTTATCTGAAGAAGCTACCCGACAGTGCTGAAGGGACCCCTCTCGTTCTTGATACGATGATACCACCACACATCGACACGGCTTTGGTTGCGCGACTCGCCGTAGTGCGTAGAGAGATACCGCGCGACGGGGAGCGGGCCCGGGCCGCCGCGCGGAGCGGCGCCGGGGGGCGACGCGGGGGCGCCCCGCGCGGCGGTGACGCGCGGACAGAAGATCTAGCGGGACGAGCGCGGACGAGTTTGGCGTCGAGAGGGGTGCGTGCCCTTATGCGTAAATCCCAGTATGTTTCTTAATACTGCCTGTCAGATCAGATGAGGATATACGCACATACATAGTACCTCATAACTGCTTGTACATGAACGCAGCATGCTGGACGTGGTGCTATGCGATGCACATCGCTCATGCGTCATGGGGCGCCACATTGACCTTTGTTCTCGTCCGTCCCCTCTCACCAGAGCTTCTTGATCTCGAGGAGGGCGTGCGCGTCCTGCATCTGCGCGCTGTTGAGGCTGGCCAGATTGACCTCGCAATTGATGGCGACGCGCGAATTGGGCGCGAGCGAGACCACGTCGCGCAACGACGAGCCAGCGATGAGGCCGCTCGCGTCGATCACTTGCCGGCTCGACGAGACGCTCCGCGGGCCGCGGCGCAGCACGGTCTGACCGTTGATGGAGACCCCTACTGGGGGTGCGCCAGGCACGAAGACGGCGCACGCGACCACGTACATGCCGCTCTGCAGCACCTCGATGTGGGCGCGGTCGGCGACCCAGCCGAAGACGTCGGGCGCTGTGTTGAGGCGCTCCTGGTTCCACGGGAGCAGCGGCGGCTGCGCGCGCCCGCTGGCGGCGCGCAGCTTGCCACGTGTCCAAGTCCAACGGCCATGTGGCGTGCCGAAGCCTGGGTACATTGAGGGCAGCCGTTGGATATGATGGCTCAGCGCCTCGTGGAGCGACTGGAGTTGCTCGAGCGAAGGCACACGCAGCGCGCGCAGCTCGTCGCGCAGCTGCAGCTGGATCGCATCGCGCAGCACCAGATCCTTGCCCAAAAAGTCCGTCCGGAACTGGTCCTTCCAGCGCGCGCTCATGCCCTCTTCCACATAGACCTCAAGCCGCCGCCGGCCGAGCTCAAGCGCCTCGAGACGGACCTCGAGGGGCTGCAGGAGGAGCTCGCGCACCTGCAGGCATGGCAATTTCAGATGTCATCATAAGGTCATCAGAGGTCATCAGCGGTCATCATCAGTCATCATCAGGTCCACAGATGTCATCATCAGGAGCTCGCGCACCTGCTGGAGCATGACGTTGAGCCCGCCGCCGCCCAGCCCGCCGCCGCCCAGGGCGAGCTGCGTGCCGGATTGCGCTGCTTGGGAGGCCGTGCGCACGACGGTCGCGTTCAGATCGCTCGCTGATTGCTGCACCTGGTGGGAAGTCTGCGCGAGCACCTGCTGCTGCGCATGCAGCTGCTTGCCCTGGATGGCGAGCTGCTGCTGCTGCGTCGCTAGCCATCCTTCATCGCCGGAGAGGGCCGCGCGCAGCGCCGCCTCGGCCGCGGCCGCGGCCGCGTTCTGGACGGCGTCGCGCGTCGGCCGCTCGCGTAACCGTTCTGTCAGCTCTCGTCCGACCCATTCGTGCGTCTCCTCACGCACCTGCATGCACCGCACTCAGACGCACTCAGACGCACTCGGGCGCACTCGGTCGCACTCGGTTTCACACTCGGTTTCACACTCCGACCCACTCGTGACCCTCGCTCGCGAACCCTCACCGCGAAGCGAAGGAGCTCAAGGTGGCCAATCAAGGGCAATCAAGGGCAATCAAGGGCAATCAAGGGCAATCAAGGGAGATTAACGAAGATCAAGGGAGATCGCACCCTCTCCGCGGAGCGAAGAGCCGCCTGAGCCTGAAGCGCGGCGGTGGACGACTCCTGGGCGAGCTGCTCGGCCTGGACGCCATGGGCCTCGATGCGCTGGAGCAGCGTCTTCTGCATCTCCTTGTGCTGACGCAGCTGCTGGTAGATCGCGTCGAAGAGTTGCTGGCTGTCCTCGATCGTCGCCTTGGTCTGCAGCTCCTTGATCAGGTCGCCGGAGAGAGCCTTGACGTGGAGCGCGACCTGGGGCGGCGGCGCGCGGAGAGAGCGCACGGGGATGAGCGCCAGGGCAAGGGGAGAGGGCGGATGAGCGCCGCACGGAGCAAAAGCGGGCGCCAGAGGGCGCCAGAGGGCGCCAGAGTGCGCCAGAGTGCGCCAGCGGGGTGAGGGAGAGGGCTAGGCGGGGTGGCTAGGCGGCGCGGCTAGGCGGGGCACCTGCTGGGTGGCGGAGAGCATCGAGGTTCGCTGGGCGCCCTCGAGCGAAGCAGCTTGCCGGCGGAGCTCCTCAGCGGCTCCGTCGAGTCGCCGCTCCGCCGCCGACAAGTCCACCTCGAGCCGCTCGAGACGGCGCGACCACCCCTCGAGCTCGGCGAGGGCGGACGAGATGCGATCCGAGTCGTCACGCATCGTCTCGGCCGCTGCAACGGCGCGCGCGAGGCCGAGCTGCACGGTGTCGGAGAGCTGTGCCTGTGCCTGCTCAAGCTGGGCCTGCACGGTGGCGAGCTGCGCCATGTGCGCACGCGTCTTCTCGGCCTCCGCCGCCTCGGCCGTCACCGCGCGCTGAAGAGTCGAGTGCGCCTGCTGCAGCTCCTCGATCATCTCCTGATGCTGTGGCAGTGCCTCCTCGACGGCGCTGGTGCGCGCCTCATTTCGCCGTTGACGCTCGGCGTGCTCGCCGAGCGTCTCTCGTAGGCGCGCGTGCGCCGCGTGGTTGGACTCCTGCGCTGCCGCCAGCGCCGCAGCCGCGTCGGCCCTGTTCTGGTCGACGCGGCTCGAGAGGGCTGCATGCGCCTCGCGTTGCTCGCTGATCTCGGCGGTGCGCTCGGAGCGCTCGGTGGCAATTTCGCGCTCGTGCGTGGCGAGCACGAGCTCGTGGGCCGACGAGCGCCCGCGCAGCTCCTCGAGCGCCGGCGGCAGCGTATCCAGCCGCGCCTCGAGCTCGGCGAGCCGCCGTTCGAGCGTTATGTGCTTGGCGGCTGTGCGCCCCTCGCTCGCCTGGACGGCCGCCTGCAACTGCGCCTCGGCGTGTGTCTCGGCAGCCTCGGCGCGCGCGTACGCCTCGGATGCGTGCGCGTATGCTTCTGCTGCGCGCCGCTCCGCCTCGGCGCGCGCCATCTCCGCCGACTCCACCTGCTGCAACGCGCCGCGCTCCAGGCGCGCGAGCGCTCGGGCAAGTGCGTCGAGGCGCGTGGCGTGCATGTTGAGGCCTTGCGTGATCAGCGCGAGCACGGGCTGGAGCGATGGGGCGGAGGCCTCCGCGTGGAGCCCACCGGGGCTGTTTGGCGGCCCTACTGCGAGGTCGTGTAGGGTGATGTTGGCCATGTTGGCCATTCAAGGGGCCGCAATGGGTCGGACGCAGGGTCGTTACTGCCCGCGCCCGAAACAGCGGTTTCACACGCGGTCCATACAACCTCATGATCAGTTTGTGTTGATGGCGCGGAAATGATTCCTCCGAATTCGACGTTTCATGACATGTTCTGCGCCAGGGGCTTTGGCGTCCGCATTCGAGACCACCGATAAACCAGCGGCTGCCGCGTGGCCAATCGGTGCATCGTGGCGCGTGGGTGCGTGGCGCGTCGAACGGCAGTAATGCTGGCAGCCGTGCAACTCGCGCTCTCGCTCTCAATCCTAGCGACATTTGTCGGCCCACTCGGCCCACGCACGGGCGCGTCGACTGGCACTCAGTCGGCTGACCAGCCACCCGTCATGGGCGGTGGCTTGACCACCGATGAGATACGCTCGCTGCTCGCCCATCGCCACGCTCTCGTCATCGCCGGAGAGGACACTGCGACCGCGCTCGCCGTGGCCGAGGGTTTGGTCGACGTGGGAGCGAGCGTCGTGTTCGGTTGTGCGCGGCCAGAGCGCGCCGTTCGCCGGGTGGATCGAATGAACGCCAAAGCGCGTGCCAAGGAGATGCAAGCCACCGCTGCGGTGGGCAGTGGCAGTGAGGACGATGCGCTCACTGGTGCTGCCGCTGCGGCCGACGAGGACGGCAGTGGCCAGTGGCGTGCTGGTTGTGAGGCGCGGCCGCTGGACCTCTCGTCGCCCGCGGGCGTGTACCGTTTTTCCGAGAGCTTCCTTGCAGAGGGCCGCCCGCTGCACGTCATCATCAATTGTGCGGACGATCACCACGCCATCTTCCACGCACCGCCCGACCCCGACGGCACGCCCGGATGGGAGCGCACCGCTGCGACTAATCATTTGGGACCCTTCCTACTCACCCAACTGCTGCTCGACCAGGTGGTAGGCACCATGCGCGCCGACGCGCGACGGAGTGCAGCCCTCGCCAAGCGTCTCGGCGCTCGCAGCAGCAGCAGCGGCGGTGGCGCCAGCAGGGGCGGCGGCGGCGGAGGAGGCAAGCGCACTCCGGCGAAGGCCGACGCCGTCTCGCCCGACGAGCAGCCGCTGCAGGCGCGGCCCTACCCCGCACCGCTCGGACGTTGCGTCACGCTCGGCCTGGACGCGCGTCTCGGCCTGTTCAAGCCAGGCGCCGCGCCGCCGGCGCTGAGAGGCCTGTACATGCGCCCGCTCAACTACTCTGGATGGAGGGCCTACCGGTGCGCTCATGAGGCCAATACGCTGGCGACGCTGCAGCTCGCGCGGATGCTGCCTGCAGTGCGTACGCCGACGGGCGAGCACATCGAGATGAATGTCGTGCGCCCGTCACGGTTTCGCTGGCTGCCGGCGTCGCTGCGCCGCCGGCTGGGGGCTGTGGACGGCGCGGCCCTCACGGCGACCTTTCTGGCATCCACACCAATGCGCGGGCTGCACGGGCTGTACTTCAGTAACTTTGCGACCGAACCCGCATGGCGCAAGACGGCGCGGCGCGGCTCCGTTGGGCCCGCGGCCGCGTACGCCGCGAAGCAGATGTACGCCGCGAGCATGGCGCGCGTCCGTGCGCCGCCCGCCGACTGGCGCAGCGAGGCGACCATGGTCCTGCGCGGTAAGCTGGCTATGCAGAAGCGGACGGCGCGCGCCGAGGTGCGCGGCAAGCAGCAAGCAAGCGCCGAGGGCGAGCGCGCGGCGGGTGCGAGCGGCGAGGGCGAGGCGACAGTAGATGGCGCTAGCGGAAGGAGCCGTCCGCGCGGGAGCGGCGGGCAGCAGCGGCAGCAACCGCTCGAGCTCGATGCCGATGAGCTCTTTGCTGCTGGCGGCCGAGGCCGCGGAGAGGAGGACTAGGCTGAACCGTGGAGCCACACCAGTGTCAGTACAGTACTAAATGTGACACGGAGGCTCTGTGACCTCTGCTGAGTCTGTGGGAAGGGCGAGTGAACTTTTGGGATCCCCCGAACGGCGCATTCACACCGTGGCAAGCCAAGAATGGAGCCTGCGGCGGTGCCGACACTGCAGACGGTCGTCTCTGCTCCTGCTGCCTGAGGCTCCGATGGTGCTCGAGTGCCGCGTCGAGGACAAGATCACGTGCCACGCGTGGAATGCCGATCGCACCATGGTTGCAGTCTGCCCGAACTCGAACGTGGTCAACATATACCGGGTGCCTGCGAGCGCTGATGATCCGTGGGAGCGCGTGGCGACGCTGGCGGAGCACGACGCGCTGGTGACCGACGTCGCGTGGGCGCCCAAGACCAATCGCATTCTCACCACCTCGCAGGACCGTAACGCGTACGTGTGGAACCTCGAGGCCAATGGCGAATGGAAGCCGATGCTCGTAATCCTGCGGATTGCGGCAGCGGCGACGTCGGTGAATTGGTCGGCGGACGAGCAGAAGTTTGCGGTCGGCTCCGGCTCGAAGACGGTACCCATCTGCTACTTCGAGGCCGAGAACAATTTTTGGGTGAGCAAGATGCTCAAGGGGCACCGCTCGACCATCTCGGCCGTCGCGTGGCACCCGTCGACGCCTGTTGTCGCGACGGCGTGCACCGACTTCAAGTGCCGCGTGTACTCGGCGTACCTGAAGAGCGTGGACGGCAAGGCGGTCAGCACGCCCTGGGGTGATAACCCCAAGTTTGGCACGCAGTTCCTCGAGATCGAGTCGCTCGGCTGGGTGCGTGGCGTGGCCTGGTCGCCCGCAGGCGACACATTCGCCTTCAGCTCGCACAACTCGACGGTGAGTTTCGTCGATGTGGTGAGCGGCTCGACGCAGACGGTGCGCATGAGCGAGCTGCCGCTCACGAATATCATCTTCCTACCCGACGGCAGCCTGGTGGGCGCGGGCCACAGCTACGACCCCATCCTCTTCACACGCGTGGCGGAAGGCTGGAAAGTGATGGGCAAGCTCTCTGGCGAGAAGAAGGCCAAAAAGGAGGTGAGCAACTTCGCGTCGGCCAAGAACATGTGGGCGGCATCCACCACCACTGGCCAGGCCGGCGCCGTCGACGTCACCCTCGGCTCGATCCATCAGAATAAGGTGTGCGGCCTCCAGCTCTTTGGATCGAGTTTCGCGGGCCAGCCTGCCGAATTTTCGACCAGCGCGCTCGACGGCAAGATCGCTTTCTGGAGCCGCGTCGAGATTACGGCCACGATGAGTGCGCTCGCCATCAACTGAGCGCGACGCCACGCCTGACGGCAGCGGGACCGGGCGGCCGCGGAGAACGCGGCGCTTTCGCCGGTCTAGTGTGCACCGGGGGTTCGGCGGTTTCATTTTCAGTCTCCACACTACAATCGACGTGCATATTTTAGTTCCGACTATGACCTGCGAAGCAAGCTAGCAAGTCCGAAAGCTCTCCCGGACCCTCGTGAAGTTCCGTAGGGGCCGATCGGACGGTTGAGCTCTGTGGCGGAGCGCACAGCCGCTGAGGAAAGAAGTGTCGAGACAGCCCAAGCAGCCTCTAGCATGGACGACGAGAGCGCCCTGCGACGGCAGCGCCGCAATGAGCAGAACTCGGCCTACGCCAAAGAGCTCGAGGCACAGATTTCGAACAACAAGCGCCGGCGCGACCGCGAAAAGCTCGAGCAGGAGGCTCGCGATCGCCGCGAGGAAGAGCAGGTTGCGCGCGAGCGCACGCAGCCCGTACGGCGCGGCGGCGGGGGTGAACCCATCCGAAATGCCGACGGCAACGTTGTCACACAACTCCACTTGCTCAAGGACGCGAATGGGGACATGGTGCCGCCGACGGGCGGCGAGCTGCTCGAACGCACCAAGTTGCAAGTGCCGCCGCCGCCACGCGGGCGCGACCTCATCGAGCGCACCAAGCCGGGCGCATTTGACCAGCGATTCGGCGTGACCGGCGGCGGCGGCGGCGGTGGCGGCTACGGCGGCGGCGGCGGTGGTGGCGGCTATGGCGGCGTCGCCACGACGGGCGGCGGCGGCGAGCCGACCGTCGGCTACACAGGAGGGGGGGGCCTGTCAGCAATGTACGCGGACGGGATGGACAACGCACGGCGCGAGGCCAATCTTCGCTACCAGCAGGAGTTGCAACAGCAGATCACCGACGGCCAGAACCGCAAGGCACGCGACAAGGCTCGGCGCGCAGAGGAGGACGCGCGCATCGATGCCAAGTACAATGTGTGGAAGCCCGGCGCCGCGCCCGCGCCCGCACCCGCGCCCGCGCCGCCACCGCCGCCGCCGCCGCCGCCGCCGCCACCGCCGCCCGGCGGCACTGGCGGGAAGAGCCTTTATGGCAGGCGCGGCGGAGGCGGCGGCTTCGATGGTCTGCCGGGCGCGACCGGACTATCGGGCGCGACCGGTCTGCCGGGTGCGCCGGGTGCGACCCGCACGGGCGTCGTCACGGGCGCAGCCGCGCCCGCCGTGCCCGGCAACGGCCGGGCCGGCGGCGGGCGCATCACGCAGCCCCTCGAGCAGGCTGCGGGGGTGTATTTTGGAGGCTTCGGTCCCATAAGGGAGGAGGCTGACATTTATGAGAGCGGCTTTGGTGGCGGCGAGGGAGGCGGCGGCGGCGGCGGCGGCGGCGGCGGCGGCGGCGGCGGCGGCGGCGAGGGGCCGGTCGTGAGCGGCTTCACGCGTGAGCAGCAGCTCTCGCGCCTGCTCGACTGGGAGCGGGAACGCGCTCGGGAGCGTGATCGGGAACGTGAGCGCGAGCGCGCGCGCGAGCGGGAGCGCGAGGAGATGCGCGTGCGCGAGCTTGAGCGCTGGGCGCAGCGCGAAAAGGAAGTGGAGCAGCGTGTGCGTGAGGAAGAGGCGCAGCGGCGGCACATGTTCGAGAAGAATCTCGCCGACGAGATCTCGTCCCTTCGGGATGACTTCGCTGCACGGCAGCGCCAACTGCTTCAGCAAGTCGAGCTCACCCTCGCGCGCGTGCGCGTGCAACAGCCGCCGCCGCCGCCGCCCAGAGCCTGGGCGAGCCCCAGCCTGGGCGGCGGGGGCGGCCGGGGCGGTGGCGGCGTCGGCGGCTTGCCGCCAGTGAAGGCCAACAGCTGGACCGGCCCGCCAGGCGTGGCGCGGTTGCCGCTGTCGAGCCTGAGCGGTGCGGGCTACGCCCGAGAGGGCGCCCGTGACCCTCTTGACCTGTACCTCGACGGTGCGCTGCTGCAACTCGAGCCGAGCTTCGCGGGTGTGGGCGGCGAGGCTGCTGCGGGCTTGGGGGCAAGCACTATGGTGCCGGCGGCCGCCTACGCCGAGGCTGCGAGGCTGCGGGACGAGGCGCGCCAACAGGCACTCCTTCAAAACGAAGAGGTGCTCCGACGGCTCGCGTACCTCGAGGAGCAAGTGAGCAACGCCTCCGAGAAGCTCGAGAAGCCGAGCGCCGTCGCGAGCGCGCCCGGCGCCGAGCCGACGGCGTTGCTCGAGTCGCCCGCGCCCGCCGCGGCCGCCGAGGACGACGAGTACTTCGATGCGTTACTCGACGAGTTCCTGAGCCGTGGCGCAGATCTGCGAGGTTCGTGATCCGAGGCTCGACAGGGCGACGGCGCGCAGTTTGGACTCGCGACTGCACGACAGGCACGGGGCAGCGCGGCGCACTATCTGTAACTGTGGGACTGTGCGTGTCGGGGAGATAGGAGATACAGTGTAGTTGCACCATTCCGTCATTCACAGTCAATTGTTATAGGTCGACACCTAGGACACCGGTCCGGCGTACGGCGTACATACATTCACACCGAACTTACAACTTGAACTTCGCGGCGCGAGAGGCGAGACAGAGCGTGTCAATGGAGAAGGTGAACGCCACTTTGGCCGTCCCCATCGGTCCAAGACTGTCGGAGTACCTCGAGTCAAAGGCCCAAGACTGGAAGGTGGAGGATATCCCCGACGACGTGCTCCGCCATCGCCTCGTGCTCTCCGTCGAGGATTTTTGCAGGGCCCACATTGCGGAGACGTTTTCCATAGTAGCGGAGGATGCGCTCATAGATCGGGTGCTCGCGGGAGACGACGTTCGCGAAGATTCGCTCGACGCTGTTCTCAATACGTTCGATGCTCGCGAGGTGGCGCTCGGTGCGCGGCTGACAAAGCTGCGCTCTGAGAGTGAGGCCGCGGCATCGGCAGCGCTGCCGGCTCTCCGCGAGCGCGGCGTGCAGCTCCACAAGACGAACGACGAGCTCAACACGCTCGCCAAGGACATCGGCGCCGCGTCCAGGAGGGCGACGAGCTCGACGGCGGAGCTGCGCGACTTGTACGAGGCGCGCGAGAAGGTGCTCGAGGCGCGGCGCATGGTCGAAGAGCTGCTGAACCTCGAGGAGTGCGTCGCGTTCGTCGAGGTGGCGCTGAAGCGCGGCGACTACGCCGCGGCCGTGGGGCGCGTCGCGCCGCTCGCGCGCGCCATCGAGGAGACCGCCGACGAGCCAGGCGGCCCAAAAAAGGAAGGCGACCCAAAGAAGGAGAACAAGGAAGGCGAGCGCGCGGCCGAGGTGGTCAGGTCGCTGCGCCGGCGCGTGAGCGACGAGCTGGCGCGCATGGCCGCAACGGATGCCGAGCCGGCGGCCGTGTGTGGCCTGGCGAAGCTCATGGGGCCCCTCGGGTGTGCGGATGAAGGCCACGCCGCACTGCTGAGCTACTGCATGCGGAAGCTCGATGCCGCCGCGGTGGAGACAGCGGAGGTCACGCCGCCGGGGCAGGCACAGGCGCAGGCAACGGCCGCCTCCTCCGCGCTGACGAGTGCGCCGGCGGCGCTCGGTCGTGTGCTCCAGCGCTGCGCGGCCTTGCTCGAGGCGTGCGACAGCGCGCTAGACGAGAGCATGGGTGGACGAGACGCACGATTGCTTCTCGCATCGTCGGTGCGCGCCAAGTGCGTCGCGCTCGGCAGCACTCTCGGTGCCCGGTACAACGCGGCGGCGTCGCTCAAGACACTCACCGACGATGCGAGCCGGCGGCTGCAGCAGGCCACGAGCACGGCCGCCGCCGCGGCCGCGAGCGGCACTGCCGTGGTCGAACCGAGTGACCCTGAGGGCGAGCGGGCGGCGCAGGCAGCTGAGCCGTTGGTCGAGGGGCTCGTCGCGATGCTACGCGGCGTGACCCAATGGGATGCGTACATGCGAGGTAAGACGGGCGGCGATGGGAACGGCGCGGGCGAGAGCCTGCGCCACGCGGCCCCCTTTGCCGAGATGGCGCGCGCCGCCATCACACTCAGTCATTTGCTCGCCGCCGTCGCCGCCGCGCGCGCGGTGCGCACATATGTGGCCAAGTCGGCGGCGAGCGAGGCGGAGGGTGCGTCCGGCGACCAGGACGGCGCGGCGGCCGCCGATACGGCGGCGCTGAGCGAGCTGGTCGACTCGACGTTCTACGTGGCCCAGATGTCGCTGCGGCGCGCGTCACACACGTGCGACGCCGCCATTGCATGCGCGGCGGCCCGCAACGCGGCTGGGGTGCTCACGCAGACGCTGCTCGGCTATTTGCAGAGCCGGCTCGGCCACCTGCAGAGCCTCTCGTCGAAGCTCGCGGGCGCCGTCGATGTCATCTCGATGTCATCTCGATGCCATCTCGATGCCATCTCGAGCACCGCGCTCGGCTCGGTGCTTGAGATGACCTCCGGCGCCGTCTCGAGCGCAGCCGACGACGCCGCGGCGCTCGCGGGCTCTCTTGGCGGCGGTCGGCTCGCCGAAGCGGCGCTCGGCACGGCGCTCGTCAGCGTGTCCGCCGCGGGCGCCACCCGACAGCTCACGCTGCTGCGCACCCTCTCCGCGCTCACCACGTGCATCGCGTACACGCCGCGCCTCTGGGCGCAGGCCGCGGACGATTTCAGGCGCTCGCTGCCGCCAGCGGCGCTCGGCGCGGCGCAGGCCCAGCTCAACGAGGCGGCGGCGGTGCAGCAGGCCTTCGAGGCAGCGCGCGATGCGGGACTCGCCCAACTCTCCCGACCCATGCTCGGCCGGCTGCAGAAGCGCATCGACGTGTTTGGCAGCGCGAGCTACGTGCTGCAGAGCGATGCCTCGTTTGCCAAGGCCGAGGCGGATTCATTCGTCACTGGCCTCATCTCCGAGCTCGAGCTCCTACTGCGTCCACTCGCGCCCGCGCTCATCGAGGACGCGCGCGACGCACTGCTGCTGCAGCTCGTCGCGGCCCTCGCTGGGCGGCTCGAGACCTTGGTGCTCGCCAAGCGCTTCGATCAGCTGGGCGCTCTGCAGCTCGACCGCGAGCTGCGAGCGATCACGAAGCGGCTGGGCGAGCTGACGAGCCGCTCCGTGCGCGAGAAGCTCGCGCGGCTCACGCAGATGGCCACGCTGCTCAACCTCGAGACCGAGGCCGAGGCCGCCGAGTTGTGGGCTGAGCACGGATCCGGCTGGCGGGTGACCAAGGCGGAGGCCAAGAGCGTCCTCGCGCTGCGCGTCGACTTCCGCAAGGAGGTGATCAATAGTGGACGCTGGTGAGAGGCGTGCTGCGGCTCGGGATGGTTTTGTTTTGGCGCGGGCGTGGAACCGGAAATACCACGCGAGGCGTAAGTAAGTATCTAAGGCGACGATGGCGATCGCGCGATTCCCCGATTGGCGGTCCCGTGAGAGTGACGGTAGTCTTCTTGGTGCGGAATCCAATCCCCTGCACTCTTTTCGGCGGATCAAGATTGAGAAGTGGATCTTTCATTAACGCCTCACCGCGGGAGGGCTGCAGGCTGGAGATACAATCTCTAGGATTCTCTCTCTATTCGGACAGGAGCCCGCGCACTCTGCAACGTCACACTGCAGCGCATCGTTCCCTTCGTGCTTCCGGCACCAGCTTCCGGCACAAGCCTCGTGCCCGCATCGCTTTGCCAAGCTGCATGAAGACTGCAGCCGAAGCTTACCACCTCTGCGCCGAGAGAGGCGCTTCGCTCTGCAAAGCTCCCTCATGGATCCTGGTGTTGCAGTCAACCGTGAGCCCGCCCACTCTCGAATCCGCGCCTCTCACACGCGCTTGCCATGCATTTCTCTTTCGCTACCCGTTGAGACCGTGCGCGCCTTCGGCCAGCTCTGGGCACCGTGACCCCATATCTCAGCACTCATCCCTGCGTTTTCGTGTCTGGTGATCTCAGTTGGCTGGCTGCTATATCGGCATGGGTGGCCTTCTGTCGGTCACGGTCGCAGGCGGTGCAAACCAACTCGCAATCGACAACCCATCTCTTCGGAGCTTCATCATCGCGATTCTGTTCCCGATCAACCTCGTCATCATCACCGTGACTGGCGGCCTGCTCTTCACGGGCGCCACATTTACCACCCCGGCGGCATGGCTCGAGGGCAAGGCGAATCTCGTGAACGTATTCCGAGTCATCGGACTTGCATGGTGCGGCAACATGATCGGAGGCATCCTCTTCGCGCTCCTCGTGCACTGGTGCGGCCTCCTGGTCGAAACGGGCCCCGGCACTGTCCCAGTCGCAACCGCCGCTGGAAAATTGTTCCTGAGCATCACGAAGAGAAAGATCAGCTTGGGCTGGAGCAAGGTTGTCGCCCGCGGCATCGGCTGCAACTGGCTCGTCTGCATGGCTGTCTACTTAGCATCGATGAGTGACGACTTTATTGGCAAGTTTCTCTCCGTCTACATGTGCATCTCGGCCTTCATCGCTTGCGGCTTCGAGCACTACCCAGCTAACGCCTTCACGTTCCCCTGCGGCGTCATCGTCGCGAAGGAAACTGGCGAATACGACACGTACGGAAACGCCGCGCTGTACGGCACGGACAACGCGATGGAGTTCGACGTCATCTGGAACAATATTGTGCCGTCATCGATCGGTAACTGGCTCCCCGGCACGTTCATCATGGCGCTCGGCCTCTCCACCATCTTTGGCAGCATGTTCAAGAAAGTCGACCGCTTCCTCAATCTCAACCATTGCTCAACCATTTTGCACCCAAAGAAGGCGGACACGGACCTAGAGAGCGACGCGAAGTCGAAGGTGGAGGTGGTCGAGTCGAAGGTGCCGAATGTTATCAGCTACGCGACTCCCACGCAAATCGTCGTGACTCCCATGCGTGGATGACCACTCGTCGCTGTCGATATCCCAGCAACAGTTCGGGACGACAGTGCGACAGCAGACCATCGCGACTGATCTGGATGGCGGATCTGGATGACGGATCGGTATTTCCAGCACAGACTCTCTTCCTCAGCTACCTTCTTCTGGGGCGGAATTGCGTGAAGCAAATCAAGGGTAGCGCATGATGGAGCGCCGAGAAACTCTTCTCCGGCGGTCCGGCGCTCTCCAGGACATGTCCGATCGGTGGAATTTAGATCCATTGGGGACGCGGCGGCTCCGGCAGGAAGGGGTTAGACTATCGGAGCGATACTCGGAGCGAGGTGAATGTGGAGGAGGAGCTGGAGAGGATGCGGGAAATCGGAGGTCAAAGCGTACCATTAGAAGGTACAGGTGACCTCTGATCATGATGGTCGAGAAGACCGGGACCATGACCATGGCTGACACTTGGGTCTAACCCGTAATGCGAGTAATAGGGCGCATGGAAGGAATAAGAGCAACCATGCTGGCGCGACGCCCACGGCCCGGAGCCGCCCTGGGCGAGCCGCGAGTCCCCAAGTGCCAAGAGGCAAGAGCCCGATCGGCCCCGCCGGATGCGGCCGGGACATGGGCCGGGGGACGGGACTCGGGAGGATGCTTGGGACGCGCGCGGGATACATATTGGATATGCGCAATACCCGCATTACAGGAATTCTCAGAAGAGCACGCTTTTTCTTCTTGACACTTGACCCTTAAAAGGCCCTGGACTCCAATGAATTCCGGACTCTCGAGATACGAGAACCCGAGAACGCTGATCGCGCCGTGACCGGGAACCTGACCGAACTGACCCGGAACGCAGTTTCGCAGACTTCACCACAAAGGCACAATAAGAAGTAATTCCTAGGTGGGGACGAATCAGGGTGGGGGAAGGGAAATACAAGGTGAGGGCTTCTGTCTTCTTTTCGAGCGTCAAACAGTACGAAGTGTCCATATATAGCATATTGGTTCCTTCACGCAACATAAGATTTAATCATTGGACATTGCTCCGGCTCAGTTTCACAGCCAATGGTTTCAAGTCAAGTCAAGTCTGTTACAGAAACAACAGACAAGTTCATACGGAAGCCTATCGAATGTGCTCCGGAAGCCAGCAGGGGAGTTGACTTGACTTGACTTGACATGACATGACTGTTTAACAGCCAATGTTTATAACTCGACACCCGAGACACCGGACATGCGTACATACGTGTGAGTGTGTGTGAATGTGAACTTCTAACACTCACGAGGGGGTCGCCCATGGACGCAATCGCACATAATATGTTGTCCTCAGTGTCGGCCTTCGCTTGTGGAGCAGCGCGCGCATCTACGACTCGACGAAGCACGTTGCGTACACCACAAATGAGGCTGCGCGCTTGCTTGCTATTCATCCTGTCCGTGCAGAGCAGTGCAGAGGACTCAACGCAACAGCACTGCCCAGAACCTCTACCTTTTCAGCCTGCTCCTTCTGGCTACTCTCTGCAACATCCCTGGCGCCAACACGCTGCGGCAGTATCGCCCGCTCCCTCTGGTACTGACAGGATGGACAGGAACGATAGGAATGACAGGTCAATGTTCGGGAGTCTCATGAGCTTCGTTCAGGGATCAAGTGGACCGGCACGTCTTCACAATCCTGGTCGCATGTACTTGTCCTTGCTCAAGACAGTGCTCACTGGCGGCATCACAGCCAATCTTCCCGAGCCATGGCGAAATGCGGAGACCGGGCGGAGGCATAATGGTGGCTGCGACGTGGTGAAGGATACCACCTGTACTTTGTCGTGGGATGGATGGGCACGGCTAACGGCCTTGGAGCCCGTGGTTGAACAGATCCTTCACGAGCGTGTGGAAGGTGACTTTGCGGAGGTGGGAGTTCTCAAAGGCGGGATCACCATGTTTTTGCAGGGCATGCTGCTGGTGCACGCGCAAGAGACGGTTCGCAACATTTGGGTGGTGGACTCGTTCGAAGGGATGGGTTCCAAAGAGCAATTAGAGCGCGAGGCCAACGCTCTGAATCACGACGTACGAGCAAGGCCACGAGGCGCAGCCCAGCGTAGTGAAGTTGAGTTGTGGGCAGGCGGACTGAAGCTGACGGACAACGACGGAGCCTCGGTGCGGGATCGTTTCTTAAGGCATGACCTACTAAGGCCAAACGTGAAGATTTTGCAAGGGAGGGTGAGCGACGTGTTGACCAAAAGTTGCCAGCCTATCCGCAAGCTCGCCCTGTTGCGCATCGATGTGGATGTTTATGCTGCAACCTATCACACCCTTGTTCAACTGTACCCGACTCTCTCACGTGGCGGCTTTGTACTCTTTGACGATGTGAAGCTCGCTTACGCGTGCAAGGCTATGGCCGACTTCCGCAAGCAGTTCAACGTCACGGCTCCAATCCGTGCGCTTTCGGGCACTGTGGACCGACAGGTGTATTGGAGGAAAGGGGAAGGGCTAGGTGCCGAGCAGTACCTTCACCAAGGCCTTCGACGCCTTGGAGACAGCACCACGCGGTTTGTGTCGGATGACGCGATTTGCCAGCGGATCTCGCTGGAAAGGCTGGAGGAAAAGAAGAGGCAGAAAAAGTCCAGCCTTGATCGAATATCAAAGGCGCAGGCGGCGCAGGCGGCGCAGGCGGCAGCCAAGGGCCTCGCTGAGGCGCCGAAGCCCCCGAATGTGCCGCACCTACAGCAACAGACATTTGAACAGCGGCAACAGCAACCACCGCAACGGCAAGCCCACCCTGGGGACCCCATGGCGGAGGCGTTGGCGAGGAAGGCAGCGAGGGCGAAGGATAAGGAGAAGTTGGGTGCGTTGCGCATTCGGCGTCCGGAAGGTGGGGGACCAGCGACCGGTCCAGGACCGGTCGTGATCTGAATGCGTCCGCGCGTATGTGGGTTGTGGGCGCCTGAGAGGCGGTGATGGCGGAGAGGCTCAGGCGCGCGGCGATGGCTCTGCACCGGTCTCACGGACTCTGTGTACATAAAACTCGCAGCTCTCAGGAACGAGGAAGCCTGTCGAAATTGTGCTCCGGCTTGACTTGAGTCTTGACTTGACTTGACACTAGTTACAAGAACACGGGGCACGCACACGGGATCCATACGGGATCCACAGACCACACGGACCGGGACGCGGGAGTCACGGGACAAACCCGAAACCGGGACTATCTTCCGGTACCCGGAGGGTATAGACTATAGTCTGGCAAGGCGGACTCGCGGGACCGAGGGGAGGTGCGGAGCCTAGGAGCCGTCCTCTGAGACCGTGGTGTGCCCTGGTGGTGTGGTGAGCGCGGGCGGGGGGGGCGCGCCGAAACTGACTGACTGGCTCTTCGCGGGAAGCACCTCGATAAAAAAGGATAAAGGAGAAGCTAAGGAGTGGTGGCACCCGGACTTGGCCAAGTCCGGGTTACGGGGTTACGCACTTGTGCCGGATTGAGGTCCGAGTTGCGCACTGACCTCGATAAAAAGAGGTGCGCTAGACGACCGAAGTGAAACCACACTGTGGACGTGTTTCTGATCAGAACGGAAGAGGCAAACTTTTCACCCGCGCGGAAAAGAGGGACGCAAATGGTGTCCGGCGGGATTGTGATATCGATCGCCGTGGGCGAAGAGCGGTGCTCGTGGCTGCGCGCGCTTGTATACAACGCCCTGGCCTTTTCTTGGAGCACTACGCAAATTGTGGTACACCTGTGCTCAGGCACTCTGTGCTCAGATGAGGATATCACTTCGTTGAATGGCACAAACTCCAGGGTGTACCTCAACGGAGTTCGCCTGCCAACCGTCCCCGGCACGGGTTTGCATCTGTACGCTCACCTGCTCAATGCGAGGTTTGCAGCAGCAAAGTGGCCACAGCTGCGCGAGAGTGGATACCTGATATTGCAAGCGTCCAACATGCTTTGGCTGCGACCGAACTTCGAAGTTGTCGTGCAAAACATTACGTGCTCTGTTGACAGTAGCGGATGGCATGGGAAGGCAAGTTCTCGAGCATCAGCTTTACAAAATATGGCTTGGAACCTGCGGAAATTAACGCCAGCCGAGCGTACCAGTCTCAACATAACAAAGCGCGACTGGGGAGACCGCATCTCTGCAAAAGTGTACTTCAACCTTACAGGCTCAGTGCCCGTGTGGGCGGGCAATCGATATAGCTATACAACCGGGGCGAACGTCTGGTCGTACCACGAGGGCAGCTTTTATCCTATATCGGTCATATTGCGATTCTTGGATTATGTCGACGCCCACCTCACACTAGACGAGCTAGGTCGTGCTACGTTGATGCCTGAAGAATTCTGGCTGCAGGCATGGGTGGCGAACCGGGAGCCAACATTGCGTGTGCATAAACAACCGAGGCAGCTGGCGGCTCGCTGGAAGGTGACCGTTAAGGAAGGTCGGGTTCCTTTAGGCAAGGTCATGGAATATGCTACAGCTTTAAATGCGTCGAGAGCACGCTCAGGCAATCAACGAATCAATTGCAGCAATGCACTGGCTGAGCGAGAAAATGAGCCAGAATTTCATAATCTGCCGTTCTATGCATGGAAGCGATTCGAGCGGAATTTGTCCGACCTGACCACGGCCGCCGTCCTCAAACTGCGCTCTTGTTTTCGAGTGGGCCCGGATGCTGGGCGAGGATGTTATCCACGTGCATGCGTGGTGGTGACGGGGGGCGGGGCAGACTCGTCAGAAAGACCGCGGACACCCGAAAGTACCGCGGATACCCGAAAGGCCGCGGACACCCGAAAGTGACGGGCAGCAACGAGAGCAGTGTAACGGGCTCGTGAGAGGGCGGGTTGATAGATGATAGACTGGTGAATGCGTGTGTGGGAGAGGGCAGAGGGAAGGCATGTAAATTTGGCCCTTCGCGTTATTGTCTCCTGAGCCGCTGAGGGTACGTTATATAATCCAATTGTGGAGTTCTCTGAATAACTGAAAACAAGGAAAAGTCCTCCGCTGCGTCGTATGGTACCGGTATGTGGATCCAGCTCTGTACTACTGTTCCGTTTGGTTGTCTGTTCTTGTGTCTGTTGTTTTATGTTATACGAGTAGACCGCGGTAGACGTTGACTTTGCACGGGCCAGAACACGTCCATGAAGAGCGACGCAACAATCCGCAATTATAAATTGGAACCTGTGAACGCAGCTATGAAACACAGACAACGGGGGACCGGAGTGAAAAGCCTAAGCTGCAAGGACAGTTGACGAGCCCCGAGCCCACGACAAGCAACGAAGAGAACAAGCAGTTACAGGTTTCCATACCCGTGTCCCGCTGTGTCACCATGCCGTCCCATGTTCCCATGTTCCCATGTCACATGCCGCCATACTCTCACGCCGACATCCCCTCGAAATTCCCACACCGCAATCCAGGGGGTCCCGCCAATGTGTGGGTAGCTTGGTCAGTTACAAATCTCTCTCTAGACTTGTATTAGCCGGGACACGCACACGGTTCACACACAGAAGAATAAGACCGAGGTCGATAGTTCTGTATACCATTCAAAAAGCACCGGGGGGAGTTACAGTCTGTAGGCACTCACACGACACACGGAACATACCGGTACCTGAGTCGGCCGCGGGGAGCGGTCGGCTCCGGGGCTGCGGCTGTTGACGTGTTGAGTCGGCCGCGGTTTCAGTCGTCGTGCGGTCGTGCGTGTGAATGCGTTGGTGGGTTGGGATGGTTGTGAGGTTCGTCTGTGTGATACGTGTGCCCGTGTGCGCCCGTGTGTTAGAAGTCACACAGACACACATTCACATTCACACACATTCACACCATGTCCCGTCCCGCAAACCCCCGGCGGCGCGGGAACGATCCTCACAACCTTGCGAGCACCTCCGACGACGACTCACGAGGGCGACCACCACAGCCCGGACGAGAGCATGGAGCTTCATTCTGTGTCAGCTAGGGTGCATCGACCTAGGAGCATTGGAATAGGCATGCGTGCTATGCACGTGGACGTCCTCGAGATCGTTGAAGACGGTGGTACTGGGCCGATTTGCATCCAGTGTACCACTGAATCGTCATCTGCGCCGTCTGCACCTGCCACCGCTCCGGCATTCTCAATTGATCCACGCGCCTCACCAGCCTCCTCAGCTGGTCCGAGCGCTGAGCCAGCGTCGTCCTCAATTGTTCCTGACGCTGAGCCATCGGCTGCGACGCCAGTCGAGGCAAGCACGTGGGGTAAGGCTCGGCCGCTTGGCATGGCAGCACCTCCTGCTGGAGCAGCCGCGGAGCAGCAGCTGGCCCACCTCCTCGCGGCAAAGCAGCTGCGCGAGGATGTGCTCCGTCGGCAGCCGGCACGGGAAGTACGCTCGGCGAAGGGGGAAAAGCACGGCTCGCTCGTACACAAGGAGTCGGGCGGCCATCTTTGCATGTCCATCGTCGGCCACCCCAATGCAACCGGCGAGTGCGTGGCCGATGTGAATTTCTACGACACCTGGCGGGCCGACGTGTCGCTCAAGGTGACAGGTTTCGGCACGGGCTTGCTGCCGCTGCTCGCTCTCATCCACGAGCCCGACCTGACGGTCGACTATCTGCCTCGACAGCCAGGGCTGCCATACATAGAGCACTTGCAGGTGGTTCATCAGTGGGCTGCGAACGATTGGTTGTACCACTGCTTCGTGAGCCCGTTCGGCCCGCTGCCCGGCGCGGACGACGTGCACAACTTCATCCTTTTCGATAACATGGACGCGCCAGCGGACCCATGCTTGATCGGTTACGCTGTCTCACCCGCCGAGGGCGACGAGATTTATCGAGGGTGGCCGGTGCCCAAAGTCAAGAGCTGGAGGCGCAAGCGCAACTACGTCCTCGGCGCCACGACGATCATCAGACCCTCGGCGCAGCCGGTGCTCACACTCACTATACCGAGCGCCAAGCTGCCCAAGTGCGCCTCGCCGGGGTGCGCCTTCGCCGTGCACTCATGCCTGAGCGCCGGCAGCGGCCGCTTCTGCTGCCACAAATGCGAGCACAGCCCAGGCAAGCACGCGTCGAGATGCGAGATGGTGAAGTTCGATGGAGGTGGCGGCGCGCAAGCGTGGCAGCTGCCCGCGTACGGTACCCTCGAACTCGAGCTCTACGTCAACGTCCAGCTACCCATCCCCACCTTCCTCATACCGCTCGCCCTCGTCCGCTGGATCTTCCCACGCCTCGTGCGCCTCGTCTACCCGGTGCTCTTGCTGCTCAACGAGCGCTTCGTCGCCTTACCTTTTAGCCAGCGCGTGCGCGAGGACAAGGACGGCTTCTACAAACTGGTAGCTGACGCTCTCAAGGCGCCCGATCGGCCTTGCAACGCGCGAGGCCGAGAGGGAGAGGCCAAGTTTGTGCTGTAGAAATGTTATGTCTATGTCGTCACCGCGACCGTACCTAACGCGCGGCAGCGACACCTTCATCGGGGCGCGACGCGCGTATGAGCCCGGCCCACCTCTAATTCTCGCCTCTGTTGTTCCCGCGTCTGAAAGCACGGCAACCGGTCGCGGGCGACGCGCGACCCGCGCCGGGGCCGACTAGTCGACTACGATATAAGTTATAACGACGCCTTCTCGCGACCGGTCGCGCGGGCACACCGGGGCGCGGGGGCGGGGCCGCGGCGACCGCGCCTGTTTCGCACGTCGTAAACAATCCCATGAAGCATGATGGGTATACGGTGCCTCCGAAAATTGCGAAAATATCAAAATACGGTACTGCAAGAACCAAGAACGCAAGAAGGACGACCACAGCCACACCTCCGCGCGCACCCGGACGCCGCCCCTCGCCGCCCGTCATGTGCGCGTCAAGCGGCAGTCTGTGGCCTTCGATTGAATCGATTCTTCGATAGGTCTTCGGAGAGTTTCGTTCTTTCGTATGAAGCCAGCCCTGGACCCCTCTTTAACTCCCGGGGGGTCGGGCGGCACGAGGCCACAGTTCCAACACACTCCCATTGGCGGTGTAGGGGCGTTGGGGGAGGGTGGAGATGCATCCCATAATTCCCACAGTTTCCGGATATGGGAAACCTCCTCTCGTCGATCAAGTTAGAAGTTTGAGAAATTGCGGCGAGGCCCGCACGCCCTCACAGTGGGGCCTCACTTTCGGGACTCTCGGGCAAATGGTGCGTTCATCCCCGAGCAAAGGTCTTCTCGTGCCCGGATGGCGCGGGAAGACACCCACCCCGAGCTCCAACGACCCTGCAGATCTGGCAAGCATTCTAACGAAACTGTCGAATGGCTCGCTGCTGTCACAAGCGGAGGCAAACAATGAGTCCAGGACGAACAGGGCCGACATCACGCTTCGGGAGATCGCCGCTGACGGGCAAGATGATTACAACGTAGAAGAGTCTCGGTTGCGCCGCTTTCTCGCCGTCCGCAAGAGTGCGGTGAAAGCCGAGGAGGCGCAGACGGCTGCATGGAAAAACTCACCTGAGGGCACGGCAGCTCTGCAACGCTCTTCCAGATCCCCCTCAACGCCTCCAAGTCGGAGCAGCACCAGCTCGCGAAAAAGCACGCCCTCGCCGAGCAAACGCAGCTCATCAGGCGCGCGCAAGGCCGGCGACTCCACACGTTTGTTCGGGACTAGTATCAGCCGCTCGCTCGATGCGGACCTCGCGAAGGTGGAGTCCAACATTTGATCTTTCGATGTTGTGTGCTGCAGCCTATCACACCCTTTGGTGACCTTGGTCCATGGTCGTGGATGCGGATTTGATGGTGCAATATAAAATAAATGGTCGTGGATCGGATGATTGGAGAACGGGTCGATTAGATGATGGTCGAGGCTCTCGCCAGATTGCACGAGGTTTGCGTGGATTCGGCGGGCAACCATCGCATCGAGGGAGCGATGGGCGAGGCGCAATGACGACGGAGCTGCGAGATGCAGCAGCCGAGGTGCATCGAAGTGCGGCAGAAGTGCGGCAGCCGAAGGTGAGGCGCTCTGGTTCTCTCCGTGTTCTTGAAAATGTGAGTGTAAAGTTATCGTGAAATCAAACCACGGAACCATGACTGTCCGCAATCCAGGTTCCGAATTAATTGACGGATTTTAGAACGTTGCGAACAAAATTCATAATGACGAAACACACTCGACCTTCTCCCCTCGTCATGGCCGCACCCGCCTCGCAGGCGATGGAGCGCGAGGGCAAGGCGCCGCCCACGCGAAAGGGGCTCCTCGCGAGCCTCTTCTGCCCGTGCGTCGGCAACGTCACCACTGCCGGAGTGCGCTTCCGCCGCCAGGAGATGGTCTTCTACGATAGTGCAAAGGCGGAGCGATCGCTGTGCGGTCGTGTGCACTACTGCCTCGCGTGCCCGGGCTGGTCCAAGGTCACCAGCCAGCGCGTTGTGTACAGTAGGTGGGACCTCGTGCCTATCACAAAGGCGCCCGGCATCTGCTGCGCTGCATGCTGTGACTGTGGTGGTGAGGATGCCGACTGGCTGCCGCCCGACCCGGTGGTGATCCGCACGCCCGACAAGCCTTCGGGCACGTGCAGCGTGCCCTGCGGGCGCACGCTCGACACCTTTGACGCCGAGATCATCGTGGATGCGTCGGCGCACCAGACGCTCTGCCAGATCTGCCGTGGCGAGGGCGACATCGTGTTGTACCGGAAGGCGGCCGTCGACCTGTCTGATGCGAGCGAGGTGTTCGTGGTGCCTGATGTGGTTGCGCCCTTTGACGTCTTCAACGACGTGACGTTCGAGCTCTCCAAGATCAACCTGCAGGGTGCGCGCGCCAGCACGCTCGGCGCACGCATGGGTGCAACAGTGTGGTCTCACGAAGCCCGCTCAGGCGCCGTTGGGCCTGTCCAGCACAAGCCGTGGCGTGGCCAGCAAGAGCACGTGTACTATGACTCCCTCACGGCGCGGCGCACGTGCCTCGGCTACCTGTGCAGCCACGACTGCTGCTGCCCGCCCATCTACAAGGTGACCTCCGAGCGTGTCCTGTACACCGATTGGGACTTCTGGTATCCGTGCGAGGATCCGCTCCAGTCACTCACTTGGTGCGCGTGCTGGGCTGGCCGCGGCGTGGCACGCGAGTGCTGCTGCGCGATCGGCGCGAGCGAGGCGGCTGTCGAGCGGCTCAAGGCGAAAACGGCCCAGCAGCTCCAGCAGTCTGCGGCCCACCCTGCACAGCACCATTGCAGCCGCTGCTGCGCGCTGCCCGTAGGCCGCACCGCGCACTTCTTCGACCTCGACATCGTGGCCGATATCCGCGCGAAGCAATCGTGCTGGCAGCTGTGCGTCAATGAAGGCTCGCTACATTTCGGGCGGCTCGCCGGCGCCGACGCGAGCCACAACCAGCGCACGCACACCTTTTTCAACGTCAAGTCCGTGCCCGAGGTCTTCGCCTACTTTGATGAGCTCTCCTTTGAGTTCTCTCGCATGGAGCTCGCGCACTTTCGACAGAACGCGATGGGGAACGACATGCTGCGGGCTGCAGTGGGCTCGTCGGTGGGCTCGTCCGCCCCACGCGCGCCCGCCCTGAACTCCGGTCTCGCCACGGATCAGAGCATTTGATGCGCGCAGCTCCTACTGCGCCGACGGGATCGACACCCCTAGCTGCTGCGGCCTCTGCGTCGCCAGGATGGCGGAGTGTTGCCGGAGCCGCTGCTGACGCGCCTCGGCCCTCACCGTGGGCGGCCCGGGGGCGGCCGAGGCGGCGCGCACTGTGGGCGGGGCGGCATGTCTTCGCCCTTGAAGACACGTGGAAGGAGCGACTTAGCACTTACTCCCCCACCCCTCAACAAGCTATTTGTAGAAGCGGTGTGGTGATCGCTGGGGACTGCGACGAAACCTGTCGTGTTAACGTTCACACTGACGGACCGTAAGAAGCCATTTGCTTTGCGACAACGGCCGCCATGGCTGACACACGCTCCCCGCTGGCGCCCCGCAACGACGGCGGCGACGAGCGCCCATCCGAGGCGTCGCGCGTCAAGTTCACACCAGCCGAGGAGCTCTCGAGCCGCTCGATTCACGGCTCCTACTTCCACCCGAATAGCTCCTCCTTCTCGCTCATCTCGGGCTCGTCCAAGATGCCGTCGCACATGCTCGCCGAGGACCTGATCATGAAGGGTGCCAAGCGCCGGCCCACGCTCGGTCAGAGCATCTCCGACTTTTACGCGTCGATTACGCACCTCCACTTCCAAAACCTGCGCATTGTCGGCGACGTCGAGCCGATCCGCCTATGTGCAAACCTGCGCGTGTTGTACCTGTACGAGAACCGGCTGACCTCGCTCAAGGGCATCGGCCAGCTGCGCAAGCTCACGAACCTGTACGCCCAGGATAATCGCATCGCTGACCTCTCCGACTTTGAGGCGCCGCCCGCGCTCACGCAGCTCTACCTCGGCGGCAACCGCCTCTCGCTCATCGAGGGCCTCGAGGGCTGCGAGGCTCTGGAGGAGCTGCACCTCGAGGGGCAGCGGCAGCCAGAGCGTGAGGTGGCTGAAGCGGGATTACTTGCGCGCATCGCCACGGTGCGCATCGCCGAGGAGGAGGTCGCAGACGGCGCCAAAGGTATGGACCTGGCGGACGGGTCGGATGCGGCCACCGCCCAGGCGCCGGCCACCGGGGCCGACCCGTTCACCGGCGGCGCGACGATACCTGCGCTGTCGATCGCGCCGGCGAGCCTGATGGCGATCGCGCCGACGCTGCGCAAGCTCGTGATGCATCACAACGGCCTCGACGACGAGGCTCTCGAGCCCATCGTGGTGCTCCAGGCCCTCACGTCGCTCGATGCGCGTCACAATCGGATCTCGTCTGTGGCGCGGCTGCAGCAGCTGCTGGTGCGCATGCCGCAGCTCGTTTCGGTGCAGCTCCACGGGAATGACGAGCTCACGAGCGCACCCAAGTTCCGCGAGCGTGTCATCGTAGCGACCCATGCGGTGGCAGAGCTCGACGGCAAGCCCATCAAAGAGTCTGAGCGAGCATTCCTGCTACAGCTGGCGCAGCGCCAGGCGATCCCGGCGGGCCCGGCACGCGCCGCTGCCGCCCCGCCCACGGTGCGCGCCGCCTCGGCCGCCCCCGGGCCGCCCACGGTGAGGGCCGAGGCGCGTCAGCAGCGGCTCCGGCAACACTCCGCCATCCTGGCGACGCAGAGGCCGCAGCAGCTAGGGGTGTCGATCCCGTCGGCGCAGTCGTACGTGCTTGGGAGCGGACACGGGCTCGTGGGCGGCGTGCCCGCGGGCTTTGGCGAGCAGGAGGAGCGCGGAAACTCGGCGGGGCTGCCTAGCGGCACGCGCCGCCCGTGGGCGCGCACGCCGCACGCGGTCTGATGTTGAGTGTGGGCGTGTCGTGCACCTCGTGCAAGCTCAGTGGAACTTGCCTTCCTTTTTGCCAATGTGCTTTCGCTAGAGTGCAAACACGGTCTTCGAAAGCGGTTTCGGCAATCTTCGTGAACCATCTTGCACTGAAACTGCCCAAGCGTTTTTTGGGGGGACCGGACGGTGCGAGCCCACGCCGTCCGACGATCGACCCGACGGACCCACCTGGCGCAGGCCGAACGAAGCGATCGGAAAACCCGATGATGATGCAGCAGTGCATGCCCTGCCCAACATTAGCAAAGCCCATCTCAGTGAAGGTGCCGCTCCCGCCTGCCCTGGTGGAGGTCGCGACGCCGCAGTCCAATGACGACTGGTTCAGCGCCAAAAAGCGCAAGCGCACGGTGAGCCATCGCGCGCCGGCCTGTCCTCGCGCCCCCGGGGCGACGCCTGGCAATTCAAGGAACCTGCGCCGCAGGCTGCCGCGCGCCAATGCGCGCTCGATGGATTGCAAGCTGGCCCCCCAATGCTTAAATATCGCGACCCTCCCGTGCGTCGGCAGGTGGCCTGTGGCCAATGTGACGCGTGCTGCCGCGATGATTGCGGCACGTGCCTGAACTGCCTGGACAAGCCCAAGTTTGGAGGCAGCGGTGCGCGCTCCGCAGACGGTCGCTGCGCGCGCGTCTCGGCGCGGCGCGCCGAGAGGGGCGGGAGACTAACTGCCCGCCCAAACGGTCCATCCCAGGGCCAAGGCCCCGCTGGGCGGCCATTGGTGCCGGGCACGCGGTCATCGGTTGGGCCGTGATTGCCGCAGCCTGTGCCGCCTGCCCCGCGCCGCCCTCCGCCTCTCCCCACCCCCTGAGCCCCTGCACTCACTTTTGTGTGGTCCCACCTGCCGTGGTCCTGTCGGCAGGCATTCGCAAGCAGTCGTGCCTCGAGCGCAAGTGCAGGCAGCCAATGGCGGCGCCGACGCCGGGCAGTGGGCTGCGGTCCGGCCCCATCGTCGTCGCGAGCAGCACACCTGCCGTGCAGCTCGCCACGACGCTCCTCGGAGCGCCGCCCGATACGGCGCCCGCGGCCAAGGCGCGCAGCTCGATGGCACCGCAGGAGTTCGAGCAGTTCTGGTCAGCCGTACAGTGCTGCATGCTGCTGCAGGGCGGGCCCGCCGCCGCCGACGCGCATGCCGCAATGCTCGAGCAGATGCATGAGGCGCGCTCGGCTGCCAAGGCCTCGGCGCAGCGCGCACGCACCAATCGGTGCGGCGGGTGCGCCGGCTGCTTGCGCGGCGACTGCGGTGCTTGTAAAAATTGCCGCGACAAGCCAAAGTTCGGGGGCAAGGGCATCAAGAAGCAGGCGTGCGTGCGCCGCGCGTGCAACAACCCGCTGCCCGATGTGCATGAGGACGACGAGGATTTCGACGACGACGAGTGCGAGCCTCTCGCCAAGACCGCACGGGTGCTCGCGAATGGTCCCGACGGTTTCCTTTCCGCGGCGCCCTCACCTAGCTCAAGCGCGTCGCAGCACAAGGGCAGCGTGCCCATCTTCGAGCTCGGCGCCGACGCGAAGATGCGCTCCAAGGTAAGCAATGGCAGCTGCGGCATGCTGCAAGATACGCGCCGGCGGCTGCAGGAGCTGCGGGCGGCGAACGGCGCGATCACCTTCGAAAACGGCGCCTTCGAGGACATCGTGAGGCCGTCGTCGTCGATGTCGACGGGCTACTCGACGGCGGACGAGTACGAGGTGGACGCGGAGGAGCCCGACGACGATTCGAATGGTTCCGAGCAAAACTCGGCCACCGATGATGCCGATGAGGGCGAGGGCGTCGAAGGCACCTCCGGCGAGGCTTCCGGCGAGGCTCTGCTCGTGGCACTCGCGCGCTCCGGATCGCGTGAAGGCTCTTCACAGGGCTCGCGTGCAGGCTCGCCGTGAAGAGCCCTGGAAGAGCCTTTCCCTCAGGAGACGAGGTGGCGTGTGTCGGGTCGTCGCGGGGCATCAAGGGGCATCAAGGGGCATCAAGGGGGGTGCTGGCACCTGGCGGCGCTACGGCGGCCGCAGGCCAGGCCCCCTCCCGCGTGACCCTTCGGCACCGCGCCGACTCACCTCCCATCCTCTCTCCCTGCGTTGTGCCGTGTGCATGTGCGTGATGTCTGTGCGAGTGCTGTGTGCCGTCCGAGTGCTGTGCCGTGAGAGTGCCCCATGTGTGCGAGTGGTATGATGCTTGTGTGCTACCTTGTACCATGTACGTCAGAGCGGATGAATGTCGGCTCGTGGAGAGCGAGAGGTGGAGCCAGAGGACTGCTGTGGACGTCCCTGTCGTATCGCGGTATGTGTCCGGGGCTCCGCGGCCGCCTCCCCCTCCGGCCGGTGCCGGTGACTCCCCCCGGTCCACGCACTCGCAGGTGCGAACGAGGCGGAGTCTGGTGCTCTGGTGTCTGCCCGACTGCCCCACAGCATGCAGCATGTGGAGTCTGGAGAGAATCTGGTGAAGATTCTGATCGCGCGCGAGGTCGCCGGCCGGAGGCGGAGCGCATCGCGGTTATACGGCGCTGCATCCCGATCGCCGGCGCGGGGCGCGGGCGTGGCCGGCACGACGATCGCGTGACTGAAAACGACGCGACGACCGCTGTTTCGTGTTTGACCGTGTTACAAGCCAAGCCCGACGTTATTATGTGTGAGCCTCGGTGTGCTTCCAGTGGTATAGGTGTTGTATAGGTGTTCCGTGTCTGACGTGAAAATCGTGAGCGACACGATGTTTGCGTGAGGAACCCGGGAAGAATCAAGAAACCGCTAACCGGCCGCGACGCTCCCTCGTCGGACGGGCAAATCGGAAGCCGAACAGGAACACCGCCTCAAAAGCCTGGACAAGGCGCATGACAAGCGACAAGGCGCAAGCTGGCAGGCGGTCTCGGACGGGAGTCGGACGCGGGCGGCTGGCGTACGTCGGCGCTCCCCCAGTCGCCCTGCTCACGGCAACGCCTGCGCAGGAGCGCCTCGCCTGCACGCTGCCAAGACGTCGCGTTGCCCACGCTGCACGGCCACTAGCCAATCACTAGCCAATCACTAGCCAATCACTAGCCAATCACTAGCCAACGTCCGCCGCCACGCCCACCCTGCGTATGCTCAGGACGACGCGTCCACTGCGGAGGCCATTCGGGATGACGCTCAGGACGACACTCAGGCTGCAGCACGCGCCGACGGCAGGCCGGCGCAAGGCGAGCTCGGCGACCACCTCACCCGTCTGCTGGAGGGTCTCGTAGCCCATGCGCATACGCAGGCACCATTCCGCGGCGATGTCGACATCCTTGAACACGCCCGTGCACAGCAGCGCAGCCACCTGGAGCTCTGGCGAGCGGAAGAAATGGTCCACAGTCGAACTGATGAGCGGGCTCTCGTCCTCTGGTTCTTCTCGCTCGATGTCGAGCTCGGGCAAGTCCACTCGAGGACCCTTGGCCGTCGTCAGCCGGAGGCGTTCGCCCATCTCGCTGAGCAGCGCCACGTGCAAATTGTCGCGCGACATTTGCGCCGTGCGCGCATCGCGGGCGCTCAGGCTCAGTTGCAGGCAGCGCTTCTGCAGCCACACGGCTCGCGAGAACGCACCCGTCTGCTGCATCGCGTTGGCCAGATTGCAACACGACACGCGCTCAACGAGCTGTCGCGAGACTCCATGGGACATGCGCCGGGCCAAGCCGAGCGCCCTGGCTGCGTGATCGTATCCCTCTCGCGTCGCTACCCGGCGAATCGCGTGGTTGCACGCATCGATGTGCATCTCACACGCCTTGAGCAGTGCGATGTTCAGGTTGTCACGTTCGCGCGCTGCGAGCTCGGTGTCGCCGGCCTGCACGGATAGCCTCAGACAGCGTTCGTGCTCAGCCACGCACCCCTCGTGATCCCCGAGCGCTGAATGGCAATTAGCAATGTTGCACGCAGCCACTCGCTCGACAAGGAGTTGCGAGTGTGCGTCCGTGAATCGCAGCCCGCGAGCCCTCGCGCGCTCGAAGAAAGCCAATGCTTTGCGTGCTTCGCCAGCCGCTAGTGCCGTGTGGCCCTCTTCGATAAGCTCTTGAGCGCCGTCGACGAGCTCGTCATGCTCCCTTGCCGCCAATGGAGTGGCCGTGTGCTCGTCTCGCCCGTGCGCCGGTAACTCAGTCCTCTCGCGCTCGCCCTGCGAAGCCACGGGCTTGGCTTTCTTGGAGAGGACCTTTGACGATTTGCCCATGTGACATCGGCATGTGCCGTGAACCCATGGGCCAGCACCGTGAAAGTAAACACAACCAGAATTCTTCATCATCCATGTGTCCTGCAGCCTGCCGATGTCGGCGTGTTATTACCGGGGATAACTTTACAGTATACAGAAGTCAGCGCCCGAGACGGCGCCGATTCACACGTCCCGGACGTACCGCTCTCCGGGAGCCGGGTGTCTCCTGGAGACCCGGTAACGATCGGGTCTCCTGGAGACCCGGTAACGATCGCGCGACGCCGTCGCGGCGCCCCCCCGGCAGGCGACGGGTCCGCCCCCCCACACACGCAAACCAAAACCCACACCGCAGTCACAGAGCCCGCACACAACAGCAGAGACGACAGACGATCCGTCCACATGAACACGTACGAAGAACGATGCGCTAAGACAGTCGTGGACGTGGTACTCACCGCTGCGCACACTACTACTACACGCTCCACACCCGACTGCGCACACGCGATGTTGTGGATTCGGTTTCACCTCACCTGTGTCTTCTCCCGTCTGTGCACTGGTCCGAGGTGTGACAGAGACGCATGCGGAGACGCGTCCGTTGCACACGCACACAATCCGAGGTTCGGCTAACCCTCTCCTCACAGCCTCCATTTCCCCACGTCCTCCATGCCCTGATCGATTGCGCGGGCGCGTGCGTCATCAATCGCCGTGCCCCTCGCCGACCTTTGCCACCTTGTTTGCGTACGGGTTGGGGCCCAACGTGGCAGGTCCTGTTGCTTGGACCTCGAAGATGGCGTTGGGGGTGTTGTAGCAGCTCTTCTCGGGGCCCGACTCAGCCCCGGGACCACTCCCTTCTGCCATAACTGCCGTTCCCTTGTCCCCCATCGGTGTCATGTCCAGGCCGAGCAGCGATAGAGCCTGGTTCAGGCACTTGGCGGCACCATGAGCGTCTGTCCAGCAGTTCTCGATGTCAATGTTGTCGTCCATGTAGGCCTTTGCCGTCTTCATGAAGTCGCTGGGCGCGCGCGTGAGGGTGCAGTCAAATCTGCTGCCGGGAGGTGTAAACCGGTGGAACACGGAGAACTCCCTGTCAAGCTCGTTGCGCGTGATTTTGAGCATCGCGACCTTCGGGTGCTTTGCCATTGAGGCCAGAGCGTCCGTCCACGCAGGCATCGCGCGCTCGTTGCGCGCCATCGTACATGCGGACGGGCTATCCAGCTTTGTACCCTTTCCGGCCGTGTTGGCGTTGACGAACTGCGGGAAGAACTTGATGGTGATGGAGCACTCGGCGGGAGGGCATACGTCGACCGGCACGCCAGCGCAGACCAGGTCGCGCACACGAACATAATATTCGGCGAGGTTGTAGCGCAGGCCCGCGTACAGTGGCGACGTTTCGCCAATGAGGCTCATGCGATCGATCTTGAGCTGCTTGAACTCGAGGGCCGCCTGGGCCATGATCTTCTCCTGGAGCTCCGGGTTCCTAGCGTTCATGAGGGTGTGGGTATCCGCGTCGAAGATGGCGTCGGGCTCCCCGCCATTGCACTCTGGGATCGCGCTTGTCGACCACACGGTGGTGCTGTACGCGAACGGCTCCCCGATGTCGAACACGCACGGGTGCTTGTTGAGCGCCTTGCCGATCTCTGTCGTGCCGCTTCCATGGTCGGAAACGACGACGAGCACCTGTGCGCGCGGCCCCATAGCCGCTGCCGGTGCAGGGCGTGCTGCCGCTGCCGGTGCGGGCCGCACGGCCGCAACTGGTGCGTGATACGGTACGACCGGTGCCGCAGGTCGTGCAGCCACGGCCGGTGTGGGCCGCACGGCCGCAGCCGGTGTGGGCCGCACGGCCGCAGCCGGTGCCGCCTCCACCTTCTGGCACGCGAGGAGGCACTGTGTGTGCATAAAGGTCGGATTGGCCCGGCATTCGCCCGCAGCCGCCCACCCGGCGCAACCCTGGACTGGCCGCGGCCCGCTAGGCGCTGACGCTGAGGTAACCGGCCCGGCAACGGGCCGCACCACTGCCGGCATGGGCCTCGCGGCCGGTGCGGGTTTCGCAACCGCAGCCGGTGCAGGCCTCGCGGCCGCTGCCGGCGCGGGTTTCGCAACCGCAGCCGGTGCAGGCCTCGCGGCCGCTGCCGGTGCGGGTTTCGCAGCCGCTGCCGGTGCAGGCCTCGCGGCCGCTGCCGGTGCAGGTTTGGCAGTCGCTAGGGGTGCCGGCTTGGGCGTCGTGGCCGCCGGTGCTGGGTAGTACCCTCCGACGAGAATGTTGGGGTCCACGGTATCCGCCAGCGGTGCTGGCTCTCCCTTGAGCGAGTCGTCATCCGCAGCGCAACGGACGGGATCATCGGAGTAGAGGCAGCCAATGAGGGCCTTCTTGGACTTGGTGGGCCGCTCCTCCTTGGCTTCTTGGTCCGGTAGTGGCGGAGCCATCAGAGCTGCATCGGCAGAGTCGCCCGCATTGAGCTCCGTCGTTGGCTGCATCGCCGCCAACCACGGCGGCATGCCTAGTACCAAGGGCAGCAAGAGGGGCAGGGGCAGCAGCACCATGATGGTCGGGGAAATTTTTTTCTGTCCCGAAATGGAAAGCGTGCATGACCCTTTTTTGGTACCATCCGGGCATGCGTAGACGTGGGAAGTGGGGGAAGTGATCGATTTGGGTGCAGGGTTTTAATCGGTTACGTATCCTCATGTATTGCATGTATCTTCTTAATGAAGAGGGTGTGAAGTTTTCCAATGAACTTCTCATCATGCTCGACGCCGCCGTCGGCTTCGCCGCTGGCGCGGCCTGCGCAGCCGCGCTGTACTACGTCGTCGCGCAGCGGCTCACGCGGCGATCCGACACAGAGCCTGCCCTCGTCCAAGATCCCGAGACTTGGGCAGCTCGCCACCACGGGGCACGTGCGTCCGTCGACCCGGGGTACTACGCCTTCTACTCATCGGTGGCGGGCGCCATCACCACCAACGTTGCGCTCATGGCGGTGCCCATCGACGACCACTGCATCGTCCGAGGTCATGCCGTTTTTGACACGTGCTCGCTCGTTGGCGGGCGCATGTACCGGCTGCAGATCCACCTCGACCGGCTCTTTGCATCAGCCAAGGCTGCACGTCTACCGCTGCCCTTTGGAGACGACGAGGCGGCCAATCGCTCGCGCATGACCGCGATCGTGCGTGCCACGTGCAAGGCGAGCGGTAAGAGCGACTGCGACGTACGCTTTTGGCTGACCGCGGGCACAGGTAACCTGGGAGTGACGCCGGCAGGATGTCGCCCTTCCTTCTTCGTGCTGTGCTTTGGTGGGTTGCCGGCGCTCAAGACTGCAGCCTTGGACGGCAGCATTGCCGAAGTGACCATCCCCGAGAGCGTCGTGCCGCTCAAGCCGCCGCACCTCGCCCAGCTCAAGTCTAACAACTACCTGCTCAACGCCCTCACCATGATGGCTGCTGCCGAGCGCGGGGGGACCTTCGGCATCGGCGTGACAAGCAGCGGTTACTTGACGGAGTCGTGCGTGCTCAACGTGATCGTGGTCGGCAAGGACGGCGCGCTGCGCACGCCGCCGTTTGAGGGCATCCTGTGCGGCACCACCGTCCGTCGCGTTTTCGAGCTGGCACGCCAGCACCTCGTGGGTAGCGCCGTCGTGGGCAGCGCCGTCGTGAGCAGCGCCGTCGTGGGCAGCGCCGTCGTGGGCAGCCGTTGGGCGCTGCTCTCCGACGTTCGACAGGAGCCTATCAGAGCGGATGAGGCGCGAGACGCGGCCGAGCTCATGCTGGTCGCGGGCGACACGCATGTCTGCCCGATCACGACGCTCGACGGCCACAAGATTGGTAACGGCAAGCCCGGTCCCGTGTTTGCAGCACTCAAGCGTCTGTTAGAGGAGGATGCGGGTGCGGCCTCGGGCGAGCACATCGAAGCGCTGTGACGAGCACATCGAAGCGCTGTGGCGAGTGCATCTACGCGCTGTGACGAGTACATCGAAGCGCTGTGAATCGCCATAATGGAGTCGTTCACACCGCCAGAATGGAGTCGTTCACACCGCCAGAATGGAGTCGTTCACACCGCCAGAATGGAGTCGTTCACACCGCCAGAATGGAGTCGTTCACACCGCCAGAATGGAGTCATTTGTTGGCCCTGGCATGATTGTGCGCGCAGTGCCTACTGCAGGGTACCACTATGGGAGGTTGGGAGCCTCCTCGTGCAGCACGCGGCGGTGGTTAGGCGGTGGTTGGTGCCGTGCAGGCGTTCAAAATGTATGAGCGGACAGGGGAAGTAGCCGATCGAGTTGAGTTCAGTACTGTACTTCAGGTTTAAGTTGATGAGTAGAGTCTGTGATCCTCTTGTGTGCAGAGAGAGCGAGAACTGTGGGTGGACCGTGAAGATACAAGATTGCGACTTCGAAGGACGGCCGTGTGTGTTTCGGAATGCGTTCGGCCACGCTCTTCACAGTGACACTCAGGCACACCGACAGAAGTGTCAGGGTATGGCGACGACCCACTTCACACACTTTCCGAAGACGACTACCTCAACGAACCCCAAATATTTCCACCGGTCTCGCTGACTTGACTTTATTAACAGCCAAGTTCACAGTATACTGAGTGTGGGACAACAATGGCGACGTGGATAGGGGATGTTGCAACAGTCGCTTTCGACAATACGGACGGCCGCTTCGACGATCCCGACTCCGACGATGAGGAGAAGGATGCGGACGGCCGCTTCGACACTACCGAGTCAACAGATCCCTATGCCGAATTCGACCATGAGGGCCCTCTGCATCTGTACGCTCCTGGCGCTGACCCCGACGGAGACTTACCCGAACCAGAAGATTTTGATGCGCTTTTCTATGGCGACGAAGATAACGTCACGCTAACGACGTTCGCCGATAACGATGCAGTTGCAACCGCTCGGGACGAGGCAGGCGCAGGCTCTGCAGACGGCGAAGCCGCCGACACCGAGCCCGACATGGCTGCAGGCACTGAGGATGGCGCGGCCGCAGCGAAGAGGCGAGAAGCAAATCGCAAGAAGCGCCAGAAGCAGAAGGCAAAGAAGACACCGCAGCAGCCGCCGGAAGCGCGGGATACGTTGCAGCTGAGAATGGAGTCTTCGACATCGAGCTCCACCTCGAGCGCCGCCGCAATCGCCGAGGCTGGGCGACAAACCGCCGAGGCAGGGCGGCAAACCGTGAGCCGGCACCAGCGACGGCTGGTGATGCAGCGCCAAAAAGAAGCCGACTCCAAGGTGGCCAACGCGGACCTCTTCGTCAATCAGCTCCAGCTGCTCCCTTTCCTCGTCCAGGCCTCACAAGCAGGCGTGCAAGGGCAGCTGGATGTACTCGAGTACGTCGTCGCGGGACCGGGCGGAGCGGCAGGCGCAGCAGGGGCGGCGCCCTCGAGAGTGATCCGCATCGCGCAATACCCGCAGGGCGTTGGGTGTGCGGCGACGGCGGGCAAGGCTGCGTGGGGCTGGCGCGTGTGGGACGGTGCCAAGGCGCTCGCGCGCGTCCTCGAGAGACACCCGACTCTGGTGCACCGTGCAGTCGTCCTCGAGTTGGGTGCTGGCGCTGGTCTCGCCTCTCTCGCGGCCGCGCGGCTGGGTGCTCGTGCGGTGCTCGCGACAGACTTGCCGGAAGCGCTGCCGCTGCTCATACACAACCTTGAGCGCAACGGTGCTCGTGTGCTGAAGGCGTGTGCGCGCGCGCCTGGCGGCGTGTGCTGCCCAAGCGGGCATGCGCTCAAAGCGTCTCTTGCTGCGACTGAGGACCACATGTGTAACGTGTGCGGATTGGAAGACGCTCTCGCGGCAGGCATCGAGCAGGGCGATCCCGTGCATGCATGCCGCCTGTGCGACTTTGATGTATGTGGCAAGTGCGCGGATCGCGCCGTGGCGGGCGAGTGGTCTGCGCTGCCTGGTTGGTGGAAGCTCACGTGCGAGGGTTTCATCACGGGCGTGGGCACTTGGCACCTCCCGCCTTCAAGCGCGCCTTCAAGCGCCGACAGCGGCGGCGGTGGTGGCGAGAGCACGAGCGAGAGCACGAGCGAAGGAGCTCGGTTGATAGCGGCACCCTGGGATTTGCTGGCCGCAGGGGGCGTGGCCGACCGAGCCGACGCGCTGCTCAACGAGGTGCTCGAGCAATCGGGCGCGCTGCCATCGCTTATCCTTGTGGCGGATGTCTCGTGCAGCGCGGCTCTCATTCAACCGCTCGTCGCTTCGCTCGTGGCGCTGCGGGCGCGGCTACCGAGCGGTGCGATCGCACTGATGGCGCACGAGAAGCGCGAGGCCAAGGTGGATGCGGCCCTCGAGGCCGCCTTCGACGCGGCCAAGCTCAAGAGGGAGCCGATCGAGATTCCGAGCGGTGTGCAGTCCGACGCGGACGCGAAGCGCGCGCGCCTGCGCTTGTGGCGAGTCCCGCTCACTCTGTAGTTCAAAATCTTTAGTAGAAAGTCGACTCCGGTACATATGTTCACAGAACCATTCACGCCAAGCAAGCAAGCAAGCTTGCTTGCTTGCTTGCTTGCTTGCTTGCATTCACGCCAGGGCATCTTCGACCTCAACGTTCACACACTGAGTCACACACTGTCGCCGAAAAGAATCGCACAAGCGCACCCACAAGGCGTCGCTCCTTTCCATGCATGGAGCGACCATCCTAGGCAGTGACCGCATCTTCTGGCGCGGTGGCCATACCGCCCTCGGCTGGGGAAGTCCGCTCGGCAAGCTGCACAAAGAGGGCCTTCGTGTGCTTGAGACGGTGGGATTTGAAGAGGTCGAACGTGGTTCGCCACGGCTACCAGCCCTCTTCTGGTGCACGAGGAGGGCTGCCGATTTTCCGGCTCTGGGCGATCGCCTGCCCCTTATCCGCCCATTGCCACAGTCGTGCACATCTGCATTGGACGACAAACTACGCTGCGCCCGACTGCTCAACGCCGCCGGCTTTGTGAAGGATCGACTCGCTCCCGAAACCTTTGTGAGCCTTTCTGCGATGCGCCATGAGCTGCGCCAGCGAGCGCGCAGCACGGGAGCGGAGGAAGGGTGTCTGTACTTCCTGAAGCACCGGCTCGGCGTCAAGGGGCAGGCTGTGACGCCGCTGCGGGAGCGCGCGCTGCTTGACTGGCTGGAGGCACGGCCCTGGCGCGAAGGCGACTTCGTCGTGCAGCGCGAGGTTCCGCCAGCACTGAGCATAGACGGCCACAAATTTGTGATGCGATGCCACGTTCTCGTGGCATGCCGCGTTTCGGCACCACCGGCCGCCTGGCTGCATGGCGATGTGATCGTGCTCACGCACGCCGTCCCTTACACACATGACACTGACAACAAAGCTGCTCATGTTAGCCAAAGCGGCCGCCATCACCCGCCACCGAAGCTGCTCAGTGAGCTCGGGAACGAGCACCCTGGGGCAAGCCCCGGCCTGCCGCCGCGCCTGCAGTACCTAGTCTCGCGCACGATTGCAGCCGCAGCGCCCGATCTCATTCCCGAGGAGCGCTGCCCGCGTGCCACTCTCTACTCCCTCATGGGCTTTGACGTGGCGCTCGATTCCAATGGGTCCCCACAGCTGCTCGAGGTCAATGCGTACCCTGCGATCGCCGACGGCACTATGAGCAAGGTGCCCTCGAGCGTGTATACGCGCTTGGTTCGAGATGTCGTTAGCCTTCTGATCCTGCCAGCGCTGGATGGGGTGGCACCGGTCGCGGGCGGCTTCATCAGCCTGCCCGAGGCCTTCACGACTCATGTTGCGACTGCTGGGGGGGTCGGGGGGGGGGCAGTACAATGGTTAGAGTCGATACGCAGAACAGGTGAGTCACATGATACTGACAGTGCATGTGTTGGCGCATCCGTGACGGGTTTGGAATGTAGGGTGACAAACAAGGGCGAAAGGCCCTTGTGACCGGAACGTTGGACATTGCGAAACTCTTCCTCGAAAACGTTTCAACGCAAACACGACAAAACGAGCTCCTCATGTGTTTGACACTCGTGTGGCTGTTTTTGTGCAAGGAGGCGCACGAGCGTTCACGTCTGTCTGCAATAACCGCTTTCCCTGCACATGGGGAAGAAAGGTGGCAAGAAGGGCGGCAAGTCGCCCAAGAAGGAGAAGGGACCCAAGGAGGATAAACCGGCAGTCTTATACGTCGATCACGCAAAGTGGGTGCGGCCAGAGACGCCGCCGCCAAAGGATTATGAGCTGCCGACAGAGGTGAAGTTGGCGGCGCTGGAGGGTAACACTCAGCGTGTCTTGCGATGGCTCGACGAGGACAACGGCCACGTGGACGCGCAGTGGTTCAGGTCCATCGCGTGGATGCAGCCAGCAGCAGCTCATCAAGGCTTTACGTTGCTCATGTGCGCGGCTTCATCGCGGGCGGAGAAGCTCGTGACGCTGCTGCTCGACGAAGGGGCGTCGATTGATATGCAGGATGCCGCCGGCGACACGGCCCTCATGCACGCGGCTAGAGCGCGGCTCCGCGGCTATGGCAATCACGATGCGACGGATCGCATCGTGCTCACGCTCATGGAGCGTGGCTCATCGCTCACACTCAATAATCGAAGAGGCGAAAGTGTGAGTACCATGATCAATTCGCAGTTTGTGGTCAGCCGACCCCGGTCAGCTGACGCGAAGCCCGAAGTTCCCATCAGGCTGCTCACCGGTGGCGGCTCGCGACCCCTGTCGGCGTCCGCTGCCTATCTTTCTCCGCGTATGCAGGAGTCCAAAATGTCGACTCTGTCGACGGCGGGCGGAGTGCACACAGCGCAGAGATACCTTGATCGGCAAGGTTACCTTGCTCGCGGCGGCTTGAAATGATGCAACAGCCTCGTCTATAGATCTTAGCGAATGCCCGTAGGCGGATTTTGGATTTATCATCAATCATGGTATAAGGTATTCGGCGAATTCCTAAATAAAATTCGTTAATTGTCGAACGTCCATATTTCATCTCTAATGCTGTGAGCCCGCCGAATCCCGAATGCGAGAATAGTAGCTTTCGTCATTGCCATGTGTGGTTATAATCCTGGGGCTTATCTGTAACGAATAGTATCCCCCCGGAATGCGAAAATAGTAAACGGATATCATGATATCATAGAGAGGCGCGCGAGCTATGCCCGCTAGAGACCGACCGCAGAATGGCCTGAGGCGTCCAGGCTGAGACGCATCAGGAGGGCTATCGTTTGCTTCAAAGGAGTTATCCGTAACTCCTTGCTGCTTCGTGCCCGTGGACATCTGGCTCTGTGGATGTGTCTCGCGGACTTGCACATCACGGAAGCTCGTCGGCACCGGTGTCCTCGACGACGTTCATTGGCTTCTTGTCGGCGCGGATACCTTCGATCTCCACGTGGAAGTCACCCGCAACGCCCTCTACCCAGAGCTGCACCTGCGAGATCGACGCGAGCGAGTAGTGATTCGGTGGGTCGTGCGAGGTGGGTTCGCCCGTGGAGGGTGACCACTTGTCGGTGAAGGCATCCCATGGCAGGAAGACGGTGGTAAACCCGTTGCTGTGCTTCGCCGTGAAGTTCGCCTTGTAAGTGCCAAACTGGCATCTATACGGGTCGATGTGAGTATCGCAGAAGGCAACCTTGAATTGGGTCACGTTGCCCTTTACGTTACGCAAGGTTACTGTGAGACCGTCCTCTTTCGCGACGTTCGGGAATTTGGCGGTTCCGAGCGTCGGATCCTCCGTCATCGCGATGGTGAAACCCGGTGCCCCGAGCGAAGGGACGATGCGGCACTCGCCGATCCACTCGCCAACCTGCTTGCCCAGGTGAGTCGTCGTGTTCTTCAGAGTGGAGACGCTCTGACCACCCATGACCGGATCGTTTTCGACATGCCACCTGTGGATCGTGTTACCGAAGGTGGCGAGATCTATGGCGGACAGGGGGGCCGCGAGCACCAAGAAGAGCGCCATGACGGGGCAGCTCAGCCCGGGCCCCTCGGGGAAAAGGCGAAGTCAAGTCAAGTCAAGTCAAGTCAAGTCGAGTCAAGTCAAGTCAAGTCAAGTCAAGTCAAGTCAAGTCAAGTCAAGTCAAGTCAAGTCAAGTCAAGTCAAGTCAAGTCAACGAGTCAAGTATAGGAGCACATTCCAAGGGGCTGGACATTTGCTAGGTTTCCGTGCTTGTCGTCGACTTGAGACGAAACACGGTCAGCCCGAGACGCCAGTCCAAGGGTTTTGTAATATATCAGTCCCCCCCTGGGGCCCTGGGCTACAATTGTAGTTGGAGAACGGTGAAGTGCAGTGTCTGAGGTAGAGCTCTGAGGACTGTTTGCGACGGACTGAGCAGTCCATTGGAGCATTCAGACACACTTCTTGAGGACCTGTGAGCAGATCATTTTAATATCGATTCCTCCGTCTCCTCCCCCATCTCCCCTCGTCATGACGTCATGCCTCGTCAAAACAGATTCCCCAGTAGCGAGAATTTCCAATTACCGAATTAGGAGATACCAAGTACCGATTTAGGAGATCAAGTGATGCTCATTCGATACACACAAATCTCCTTTGCGACAAAATGTCATTCGCCCTCACAAGACATCCAATGATCCATCCGGACCAGCTCGGTGAGGCCTATATCGTCCAATGGGACACATCCATGCCATCCGCAAGGATCCTTCGCCCGAGCGCAAGGCAAAACACCGTGCGCGCGGTTGAGCCGAATGTGCTCCTGCAACCTCCCTTCAAGAAGATCGAGGAGCTTCACCAGCCGCAACCGCTCGAGCATTCGCTTCCGACCGTCGGTGGCTTCGTCCACACCTCGGTCTGGGATCCACAAAGTGTCACGGCCACGTTGGTGAGTCCTGAATATACGTTCTGCGCCGCTCCCCGTCTCAGACCCGCGGGAGGGTGCGTACTGATTTCGATGCGCGCGACCAGTGCGCTGCTCCCGATATAAGACCTCGGGCGCACTAGATCGAGGAGCGAATTGGAACCACATGCCGCATGCACATGCACATGGACACATGCACATGCATATTCACCCAGGGTGTATGGGGCGCATACCTTCAGCAGTAACTGTGTCGTGCACCTGAGTCTCCTCAATGCTCCTTTCCCGGCCGAGCTCCTCAGACCGTCGAGACAGGACGCGCACCCGGCACGCGACCGGCCTACACACGATTTAATCGCGCGACAAAATCATATCTCGAAACGCGTATAAGAGGGGAGTCTCATAGCCCCTCTACTCACTACTGCCCTGACCCTCGCCGTGACATCCCGCCGCCGCCTCACAAGTTCAGACGTCGAAAGCAAGTGCAACCGTGAGCCACGCCCATGGCACCTGCGCCGTATGACCGTGGCGGCAGATCGTGCACAGGCCGCCGTCAGAGCCGCCCGCCTGAGGCTGCTGTGTGGCGAGCTTCGCGCGGCGCTCGAAGGCAGCCTTGATGATGTTGGGCGTACGGTTGGGTGCGAGCGTGGTGGCGTGACGGCTCATCGAACCGATGAGGTCGTCGAGGGGCAGCACGCCGAGCAGCGCGCCGTTCGAGTCGAGCCGGCGCACTGCTTCGCTCATGGCCTCCACCGATGACTCGCCATCGCTGATGGCCTCTGATTGCATCTTGATTGCATCTTGATTGCATCTTGATTGCATCTGGGCGTCGAGATGATTCGCCATCGCACCCTGGACCGAGGACCAGATGCACGCACGGCACGCGACTCGCCCGCAGCGCATGAAGGACCTGCCGATCGCGACCGCACTCGGGGTCGCTCTCGAAGTCAACGCCGCCCGTGAGCGAGTCGCCGCCGAGATCCACGCCCACCACACGATCTGGGCGCACCTCCGCGAGCGCCGTCGCGAACGCGCACGAGTTGGCCGCTGTCACGTCTGCCAACGCGGGCGGCGGGCTGCCCTTGCCATTGCGCGGAATGATGAAGAGCAACGGAGAGCCCTCGGCGCCGCGCGGCAGGCTCTGCTCGATGCGCGCCGAGCCATACGCGCCATCGGCCGGCTGCAGCGGCACCACCTCAGCCGGACAACGCCACAAGTGTGGTCCCAGCTGCACAAAGTCTTCAGGCATCGGTCGTGGCGAGACGCAATTTCCAAAGATGATGGTGGCGCCAGGCTCGGATACCTGCTGCCACGCCTGTGCCACAGCGAGCGCGCCCAAGACGTCGCAGCCACCACCCATGCCAATTACGAGACCGCGCTCCGTCGACTTGAGCACTGGTAGACTGAAGGTAGGAAGCGCGCGCGGCAGCAGGCCGTCATAGAATGCATCGCTCGCGATGCTCGCCAGAGGACGCGTGCGGCGGCGTGCGAGGCCGATCATGCTCGCCGCGACCACTGCAGAGAAGGCCAGTGTTGTCCCTTCCTTCATGACGCTACTTACAGGTCATACAAAAAAGGGACACGAAGCTTTCCGATGCCCGCACCAACTCATCACAACGCTGTGACGAGTCCCTGGATTAAATCTGCTCCTCAACCGACACATGCGTTCACACACCGACCGATACACAAACACTTCTCCACATGCGCACCGCATTTGCTCGCCTCTTGGCCGCCTCGCTAGCCGTCACTTCCATGGCACGCAAGCTGCGCCCAGACCTCGATCCACCGCTCGAGAATGACTTGCGCACGCCAACTCGCTTGCCGACTGACCGCGAGGTGAGTGACTCCGGAGTGCGCCGTGAGGCCGCCAATCGTATGCCTTGGTTCCCGACGCACAACGTCACGTGCGGGGACCGGCCGTGCAGGCCGGGCGAGGGCAACTTGCGGCACGTGCGCGAGAATACTCCACGTGGTTGGCGCTGGAAGCAGTGGACACAGCCCTACATCCACCGCGAGGCGTGGGTGCAGTCTCGCTCCCGTGAGCTGCCACACCTGCCCGATCCGAAGACGCACTACGCGGCGCTCGTGCGCGAGGCGAAACGCGTGCAGAGCAGGGGCCTCGTCGTGCTCACGAGCGGCGACTGGGACTATAGAGAGCTCGTGCTCAACTGGGTCCAGCATGCGCACAAGCTGCGCTGGTTCAACAGCCTTGTGGCAGCCATGGACCGGGAGCTCTTCGACGAGCTGCGGCGTCGGAACATCCCTGTCGCCGACCTCTCGAGCCTGCTCCTCGCGTGGAACGACACATGCCTGCAGCGTCATATCCAGGCGGTGCGCATGGAACGCCAGCTGGCCGTCGCTGCGCTCGTTGCCTCGGGGCTCGATGTGCTTCACACCGACGCGACATGCGTCTTCTTACGCGACTTCCTCCCGTTCTTACGCTCACTCGATGCGGACGTGCTCGCTCAGCGCGACACGTGGCCCTCCGACCCGGTGCGCAAGATCGGCACCTCAGCGAACGCGGGTCTCAACTACGTGCGCGGCCGCCAGCCGCGGGTCGCTGCCGCGCTGCTCACGGAGATTGTAGTGAGAGGTATGATTGAGTTCTATCTGCGCTGGAACAACATCCCAGACCAGTACGGCTGGTCGTTTGTGCTCAGCGACCTCAGGGGCGTGCAGACTCGCACGGACACCAACGACACCACCATCGGCACGCTGCACCCGCGCGGCTCGCATTGTGCCAAGAGCCCAGCGGGCTGCCTCCGCGGGGGCTTCCTGCCCTTCGATCGGTTCCCGCGCACAGGGAGCTGGGCGGCGCTCAAGGCGAAGGCAGACGTGTACCACTTGACGTTCGGGTGCATGCAGGAGGAGGCACCGTGCAGCATGCCCGGCGTGCGCGCCTTCCGTGGCCATCGGCAACGTCAAGACCGGTATGAAGACACTGACTTTAATGATCAAGTGGACACGCTGCGTGAGCTCGGACTGTGGCTTGTCGACGCGTCGCCCGACTACCGTGCGCCTTCCACGCCCATCGAATCCCTCAGCCGCAGGCTGCGCGTAGAGATTCGGAAATGATTCGCTCGGCCAGCCCCCCAGACCTCGATAAGGGCACTTCAGTCGTGTTGCTCACCCTCCTCCTCGGTCCTGAATTGTAGTTGGGTGCTGTCGTGGAGCTGGAGGGTCGTGCGAGCATCGTGCATGGTATGTGCATGGGTATGTGCATGGGTATGTGCATGGGTATGTGTCATTGTGGATCGGGCCGCAGTAGTACCGAGCGAGGTGCTCAGGCTGAGCGACTCCGTCAGATTAACGGGAACCGTCGCACAGGGCTCAAGATCTGAACTATCTCCAATCTCGGCGAATTTCGCCCCATCCGCGATTGCGGGCTATTTGTAATTGCGTTTCGTTCGTCCCTTTTCCGGGCCTCCGTCGTCAGCGCAGCGCGCGCGACGACCGGTCAACCACGCACCGGTCACCGGAGCGCGGAAACGCAACGGCGGACCCGGCTCCCGGGTCTTCAAAAACCCAAACCGCGGCCCCGCGCGAGGGCGTGGGGTAACGCGCGCCGATTTCGTACATCGTAGCACATACTACCGAAGTACCGATACAGCCGGGCTCATTTACACATTACACCGATTACGTCGCATAGAAGTTCGGTTCTCGCATACGCACACATCTCAGTGTGGGGTGCGCAAGTTGTCGGCTTTCAGCAGCCTTTCCGGCAATTCCGGGAACGGGGAAGCAGCCACCCGCGCGACTGGGGAATACAACGTAGTATCAACCGTAGGTTCAAGTCGAGTGCAGCGTCTTGCAATCGCGCCCACCGATTTGCCTGGATCCACCGACTTTGACGCAGCCACCAGCCTGACCGGGGCGATCGAAGCGCTGGACCATATAGTGCAGCACCTGCATCACGTCATCGACATTTGCCGTGACGTTGCCGCACGAGCGGTAGTTGCACCGGGCCTTTTTTCCTGGAGAGCCACACGCCTCCAATAACATGAGGCAGCCCGGCCAGTTGGGCTGCACGAGTCGAATGAAGTGCACGTCGTTTGTAATCGAGAGGCTATAGTAGTCTAAGCGGGCGAATTTGGACCATTCGCCAACAATTTCGAGGCATGAGGTGCGGCCAGTCGCGCTCTGAGGCAGCAGCATTGTCCAAGCAAGGCCCATGCCATGCATCCCTGCGAGGCCCATGGATGAGCTGACAAGTGCATGCTGATCTTTGACGGGGAGAGACTCGAAGACGGTAAATTGCACGACGGATGCGAGAGCAGCGTTTGCTGCGACAGCAGAGCGCAGCTCGTCCTCGTTGACGATTTGACGGGTGCCGCTGCGCCTGAGCTGAAAGCTGAGGCGGCGCTCGACCGTGCGCGCCTCGCCACCTCCAAAACTCACGGCGAGTGCTTGGCCAAACGCAGCAACACGCCTGACGAGCTCGGCGCCATTCATCCACGGCGGCGGCATGAACGCGGAATGGCCACCGTATATGCGCCCATAGCAATTGCACTGCCCAGTCTCAGTTAGCGCCCAAGCTCGAGCCGCCACCTCTGGCCAGTCGGCCTCACTCACGCCAAGGCTTCGAATGAGCACCTGCAAGCCGACGGTCCTTTCGAACGAGCAACGCGTGACGTTCGAAGCACACGTAGGCCAGTACTGCGTGAAGTGCGGCACCAGATGGATTTTCGTGTCCGCACGGATCGTTGGTCGCAGCTTAGCAAACATTTCGAAGCTTGGGACAGCATGGAGGAGCGCGTGGAACAGATTATCCATCGTCAGCTCGGTCAGCACGGCGGTAGTGCTCTCGTGCCATTGGCAGCGATGCAACGGCCATTCTGCCATAGAAGCGTTGGCAATCTCGGTCAAGTAGTGCTGCTTTGTCTGACTGTCGAGCCGCACGAATCCGGGGCCGTACTCGGCATACATATCCGGCCATGGCACGGGCCACAATAGATGCCGTGTGCGCGCATGAGCCTGTGCGAGGATGCTGCAGCGCGAGCCACTCACCCCAGGTCGAGCCATATGCCCCAGGCAAATATTTTCGAGCATCCACTCGCCACGGACAAGGTCGATGTGCTTCCGTTCGGTGGCGCGAGGGCCACGCATGATCCTGCTCAGCTCTAGCCAACTCTGAGGATGCCAAGTAGAACGCACCACCATCGAGTGACTGCAGTCAAACGGGGCGCCGTCGTGCGGTGTCATTGACGCATCTCGTGCCCTCGCTTGCACCTCAAAGTCAGTGGACTGCTTCGGCAGCCACGGGCAGTCGCTGTCGTTGTCTGTCATGCCGCCACCGGCTGGATTTCCATTGCTCCGGCCGCGCACAGACGGCGAGCGCCGGCGGCCAGTCGCGCTGCCACCGCACCAGGTCCACACAACCTCGTACGGCTGACGTAGCCTGGGTGAATCGTATACGATTTGACCTCTGGGCAGCCAACGAACGGGTGGCTGCGGCAACGGTGTGGTCGGATCGCCCCACACGACACGCGACGCTGATAAGAGCGTGTCATTCAGATGTTCGGCAGCCGCGCCGTCCTCTCGCACCTCCGGTGGTTCGCCCCAGGTAAATGGCGCGAGATCAGCCAAGATTTTTTGCACCACTGCGGCCGCTCCGTTGCGAGGCAGGAGCAGCACACGCTCTGTTTCCACCGCGCGCAACGCTCGCACCGCCGCGACAAAGAAGCACGCGGGTGGTGCGGTCGCTGCACTGCCCACACGTACAACGATTCGGTACGGCTGTTTAATGTTCTCGTTGGCGTCCGAGTGGTTGTTTACGATGCTGAGCGGGAGCGGGGCTTTTGGCGTCACGATTGTGCGCCTTCCCATTTTCGCTCTGACCTCACACGCCAGGCGCCGACAGGCGCACGAGCTCGTGTGTTTCCCTCGTGCCGCGGCTGTGGGGAAGGGTTCGAACGTTGAGTGAACATACAAGGCAAAAAAGTGTGCTGAGCCTTAGCTCCAAGAGTGTATGGACACTAACGACAAGGAGCGCCGCTACGGGCGCACACGGCGGGGAGCCGCCAAAACCCCCAAAGGGGTGAGGGCCAGCGCCGGGGGCAAAAGTAGCGCACTACCGGGTGTGAACGCAAAAGGCGGCGCTCCCGCTTTTGCCCCCTTGGGGAATCGCGAACCATGGGCGTCGGCATCGGCACCCCCGCGATCCTCACGCACCCCGCTCGCGCACACGCTCAAGCTCGCGCAATAAAACACCCACCGACCACCCCAGCAGCCACCTGCAGACATCCTAGCGGTATTGTATAGCCCGCTGACGTCCGGGCACGGACCGTGGCCGGGACAGTAGCCAAAACGGCCGAGATGATCGCCGAGATACACAATCTCGGAGATTATCTCGGCGAGTTCCGGTGAAGTGCCCAAGGCACGAGATGCAACCGAGGATCGGTCGGACCCAATTACCGAGTATGTCCCTATAGCATAGTAAGATGCTAATCTTGTGTACCTATCCACAGGTCACTATTCACAGAGCTTGAGCGCTCCAAACGAAACAACCATACGCAGTGTGCGGCATTCCGCGAGCCTTGCTCGCCGCACGGACGCGTTTTCCCGCCTCATGTGCTGTGTTTGAGTCAACTTTTGAGTCGCATCCGACCGAGCGCCACAGTCCAGGAGGATGACGACTGTCGCCTCCAAGACGCAGCTCGCGAGCTGGGCTACCAAGGTGTGTGGCATGAGCATCGGCAAGTCGCTCCCGATCGAGAAGCAGTGCAGCAACGGAGCCATCTACTGCGAGCTGCTCGAGGCTGCGCGCCCTGGTAGCATCAACCTCCAAAAGGTCAACAAGGAGGCTGACGCGGTGCGCACGCCCACTCGTGACTCACCGCAAGTGCTGCAACTCGCTCACGACTGTCCTGTCCACCATGTCACCCTCGCAGGAGCACAAAGCATTGCCCAATTACAAGCTGCTCGAGGCAGCACTTTTCAAGGCAGGCATCGAGCACCCTCTCGACCTGCCCAACCTGTGCAAGGCCAATCCGATTGCGCACCTCGACCTGCTTCAGCGAATCTACGCGCTTGCTCCGCCCGCCACGCCCGGCTCGGCCAAGGGCCTGAGGCCGTTCGATGCTAACTCGGCCAATAGCCGCGGTGCTATCAACTCACTTGATGCCAGTAGCAGCAAGCACGGTGGCAGCAAGCGCCAGATGCTCAAGCGGTCGGCGGAGGAGATGGCGGGCCCACTCGAGGAGGGCGCCGCCGCTGGCAGCATCGCCACCGAGCTTGCCGCCGCCGCCCCCACGAGCGTTGTGATGAGCGCGGAGGTCGAAGAGCTGCGCGCCCAGCTCGAACAGCTTCAGGGTGAGCTCAAGGCCAGCCGCGCCGAGTCGCACAGCCTAAGGGAGGAGGCCGATTTCTACATCCGCAAGCTGGAGCGGATCGAGGAGGCCTGCGTGGACACGACGCAGCCGCATGCCGAGGTGATCTCGACCGTCGTCAGGCTGCTGCATGCCGAAGCATGAGCGTTGTGATGAGCGGCTGGAAGGAGGCGTTGTGATGGGGGCGCGCCTCCATCGGCCGACGAGCTCACAACTCTGAGCGCTGGTAGCACATAACATGTGCTCCGCCCCTCTCTTCTCGTCTCTCCCTTTTCGAGAGGCGTGTGAGCGCGCGCGCGCGTGATTCACACGAGAGGTGTGGTGTAACGTGCGCGGCATGAGAGTCACAGGACCGTACTGCAGACGCCAGACCGTAGTGACGGTATCCTCGAGCAATTGGCCAATGGCACGAAGTGGCTAGGGTACTCCTACTGCTACATCGTATATGAGGGTCTGCGTAATTATCGTCTGTGTTCCTCCCAGAACGGGGCAAGCAACGAAGCAAGCTTGGATGAAGCTAATTTGAAATTTGTAATTAGTTAGCTATAAGCGCGCAACAAACGAACTCAACTCAAATAGGGTAGTACCAATAAGCCAATATGATCTAGTTTACGATCCAATTGCACGTTTAAAGGATAAAGCGTTTAGGCGTTTACGATAAATCTTAACTCGTAACTTATTGGTATCTTAGAACGTTACAGACTGTAAAACAATCGCAACCGACATGGCAACCGAGTAGGAATAGAGTGGGCGGAGAAGATGAGTTGCTTTTTGTCGGGACTCCCTAGTTATATCCACCACAGGTCTGTTTCCTCCTCGTTCATACCATCTAAGATCTAACACATTTTTCTCGGCATCGGCTACTTTTTTGCACAGTCGGAAACGGAATCGATCATCACTCTCACTCAGAATCGACTCACGCCTTCGCACCACCAAGTGGGGTAGCGTGTTGCTTGCTTGCTTGCAACACGAGCGATGTCGGCAACCAGCAGCAGATGTATTGTTGCTTGCTCAACGTGCAACGGCCAATCAGAGAAACGTCCGAGAAAGATCCAGAATTTTATTTTTCTCGCGAAGTCGAGCATCGCGTGTGGCGTCTTCGAGATGCAAATGGGCATGATCTTCTTTGCACTCACCGTCTACGGCGTGTCTGCGACGAGCGACCTCTCGAGTTCATACTCGACGATCGTCGACATGCACATCTCGCGCATCATGCCTGTCTACACGAGCTACGAGCTCAACCACGAGTGGGCGGATCGTCTCATCGAGCAGCGGCTGGTGCACACACACGATCTTGGCACTCTTGTGTACCAGCAGCACGCGCTCCCGTGGCCGCTCTCATCACGCGACCTGGTGCTGTCTTGCGACATTAGCTCGAACTCTCGTGACGCCGTCTTCGAGTCAGTCTGCCACTCCGTCGACCATCCCGCGGTGCCCCTCATTCCGGGTGTCGTGCGCATAGAAATGGAGCGCTCGGCGTGGCGCTTCGAGGCGCTGCCCAATGATCGTACCAGGGTGAGCCTTGACATGACAGTCAGCAGTGCCGCGACAAACGGCGTTCCACGCTCGATCGTACGCCACGTGCAACGCACATCGCTCCGCGACTCGGTCACCGCTCTGAGCTCTGCGGTGGATCGACTGGGCCTGCCGCCTGCGCGGGAGTTTATTCGCTGGCGCCGCAGCCGCGCCGAGGCCGCCGCCGCGCAGCTGGAGGCCGATCAGCTGCTCACTCACCAGCGCCCTTCGCTGCGGTGGGTCCTCGGGTACAGCCGCGACAGCTGGTCCAGCAGCGACAGCTTCCTCGGCCTGAGCAGCAGCAGCTTGCTCGCGCTTGTGCTGCTGGTGAGTGCGCACAATATTCTCGCGTTTGCGCTGCTAGCGTCGAGCTGGACTAGCAAGCCTGCGACGCACGCGAAACAGCAGCGACCGCCATCGCGCCCGTCCAAGGGCTTGTGGCGAGCGTTGCTGCTACACAGCATTTTCTTGAGATAGAGAGCCCCCGGTCGTCGAAGACGTATCCACTGTTGCCGTCAGTACTTATTTGGGGCCGTATGTGCATATTACTCACAACATGGAGACTCAAAATGCGTGTCGTCGCCAATTGGTGTGCGCGCGGTCCTTTAAGGACCTTCTCAGAGTCGGGTCTTATTCAATTGGTCTTATTGTCAGTTCAGACGTCACTAGTAAACACCTTAATTAAGTGCACGCGTCGCGCGAGTTCGTCGCGGCGCTTGCTCCTAGCCGCGGAGCCGCGGCCGCCGCGCGCGGGCCCGTATCTTTCCGTCAGATGGCTAATGTGGGCTCCATAATGGGCTCCATCGCTCTTTCTCGCTCGTTCGCTCGCTCACTCATCCGTCCGCCCTCAGACCACTACGCCGCAGCGCCGCCGTAGCTTGCGCCTAGCTTGTGCACGAAGACGATGCTCCAGCGCCGCCGCCGAGGTATGACCTCGCCGCGCTCGTCATCTTGGGTCAGGTTGACGATACCTTCGCGCACGACATCCTCCGCCCGGGGGGCGATCCCGTGGAAGAGCTCCGAGTAGGCGGGCCCCGCGTACACATTGAGTGAGCGGCGGCGCAGCAGCAGCGACGCGTGTGGTTGCGCGGATGCGTCGGCGTCCTTCGCAGCAGACGGTAGGTGGAGGTCGAGCACGACGTCGGAGCCCAGGGAGAGCGTGCACACGTGCGGAGCGTACATGACGCCGTCCGTGTGCGGGGTGAGGCCCGCACCCGCCTCGTACTCGTTGATCAGGCAGTGGTTTGGCGGCCCGCCGACGACGTCCACCGGCCACGCACCGGATCGAACCAGCGCATCTACCAAGGCAGAGATCCACGCCGGCAGCGGTTCGACCACGCCGACTTTGCCTGGCAGCCCTCCCCAGTTGGCCGTGCGCCTACCGGGCCGCCCGCCCGTCCAGCGCTCGGGAGGAGCCGCAGCGATGTGTGCGAGCAGCAGCTCCTCATCCTCTTGACTGACGAAGTCGGGTATGACGTAGATGGACGGCACAAGTGGCGGTGAGGGCAGCGGTGGCGGCAGAGGCGGTGTCTTTGCGAAGGCGGGGCACGGGAGCGGAGGCGGCGGTGTCACGTCAGCTGTAGACTGCTTGGCCTTCTCGGCCTTAGCCCGCCGGATGAGTGCGAGCGCGTCGGGCGGCATTTAGTCGACGTTGTCGACGGACACACCACCATCCCAGGAGTGGTGTGAACAATGTTACAGCCTTGTGTGTCCGGTAAACACGTGACCAAAGTGTCGATTTTAACCCCAAAGGCTGTTACATTGTCTTGTGTCGCGTTAACGTTCACACCAGGGGGGCGAAGCCTGCGCGCGTCGATCAAAAGGTCGCGAAGGCATCATGTCTGCGCCTCCCTCACGGTGAGTCTCCACGGGACCGGTGGGTGTGCGTCTTGCCGTGACGGCTTATTGACGTGAACGTGATGTCGAAGTCATCGAAGCGCACGAGGATGCGCATTTTGTACGTGCGGCACGGTCAAAGCGTGTGGAACAAGGAGCAAAAGGCCGCGCTGGCGAGCGGCGCCAGCGCTGAGGAGATTCGTCGGCTCGGCGATCTGCCACGATTTGTGGACGCGCCGCTCTCTGCCGAGGGTGTTGCTCAGGCGCTGGCGCTGCGCTCTCGCCTCGTGAATGAGCCTGAGCAGGGTGGCGAGCTCGGTCGAGCCGTGCGCTGCTCCATCGATGGCGAGTGCGCGCCACCAAATGTGCTCACGTCCAATCTTCGGCGCGCCATCGACACGGCGTTGCTCGGCCTGAGGCCACTACTTGACGCTGGGAGCACAAGGGTGCAGTCGTTGCCGGCTCTACAAGAGACATGCCATTACGCGGATTGCATGCCGCTGCCGCTTGGTGCTGGCAACCGCATTGAGCCGCCGCCGTCCTTCTCCGCCCTCTCCTCCATGTCGCACACGCTTGCTCTTCAGTCAGCGGCCCTGGGCGAAGCTGCAGGCACGGCGGAGGTCGACTATCTTCGTGCGCAGTACGGCCAGCTGCGCTTGCGTGAGCACGCGACGTACGACGACCGCCGTCGGCTCGCCGATGGTCAGCAGCTGAGCGCCGTTGCCGAGGGCACGACGGAGTCGCTGGAGCAGGCGGTGGCACCGCTCACCACGCGAATCGGTGAGATCATCTCGAATCTTCTTGCCATGGAGGCCGGTGCAGCAATTGGTGAAGCCATGGAGGCCGGTGAGGCCGGTGAGGCCGGTGAGGCCGTTGCAGCCAGCACGATTATCGTCGCGCACAGCCGTCTGCTGCGGGAACTTCTCTTCCTCTTCCACACCAGCCGCTTGTCGGCGCCCGTCGCCTTGCCCATGGCGCGCTCGTGCCAGCCGACGCCCATGCTGCTCCTCTGGGCTCATACGAACGCGCCCGAATGCGTCCTCCTCGCTGGCGAGCATGGGCGACTGAACAATGTGGGCGTGGTGCTTTTCGACCTCACCACATGCGAGGCGCCAGCGTGCGCACAGCCCGCGGTCACGCTGCACAATTGTCGCCTGGACGTCGGCAGCCGCATCGACGTACGCCAGCCCGCCTTGACATCGAGCGCCCGCCACGGCGCCTTGACATCTGCTCCCGGAGGAGGCGCCGTGATGGGCGCCCAAGGAGGCGCGACGGCCACAGCGTCGGCGCTGATGGCGTACTCGGTCGATGCCGGGCTCCTTCTCTTCTTTAGCGCGATCTGCGCGGTGAGCGCGTGGCACTACCCTATGTTCCGGCCTCGGTACGGGCGCACCCATCGGCTCCTCGGCCTCGCCCAGCATGCATGTGCTCACCACGGCGCTCTCTCCCCCACAGGTACGGGCGCACCCATCGGCTCCTCGGCCTCGCCCTCACGTTGTACTTGATCTTGGGCATGGCCGACGCACGACGGGTGGGAGGCTTCACCGTGCCCCCATCAGGGCTCTGGCTATACGATGCAGGGCTCTCACTGCTCGGCGCGAGCGTGGCTCTGAGCGCGGCTCGTGACTTTGGTCCGTCGCACCGCAAGGTGAAGAACGAGGCGTCGGGCGTGCTCGACACCGACGCGACCGTGACGCAGTCCGAGATGATCGAGCACAGCTTCTACCAGCTTCTCAATCTCGTCCAGATCTCGTTCCTCCATGCGGTGCCGTGGCTCACGCCCGGGACAGCGCCCGACAGCGCCCAGGACAGCGCCCCCGGCCGTACCGCGCTCGCATTCCTCGCCACCCTCCCGTGGCTCTTCCGCGCCCACTTCCCCGTCAACTCGTTCTCGAAGAACTACGAGCAGCCGGGCGTGGGTGGGCGCACTCCACTGATACGGCTCCTCTATCGGCTCAAGAAGTATCAGTACTTGCTCTACAAGCACTGCCTGCTGCACGGGCTGAATGCAAGCGTCGCCGTCGAGGGAATGCGCGCCACCGCTGCCGCGCCCGGGCTGGCGAGCACTCGGAGCTTTCGTCTCTATTGGATGTGCCTCAATACGGCCTACGTGATGGAGTTCTTCATGCAGACGCTCGTGAAGCGGGGCTACCTCCGCCAGAGCTCGATGCTCGCCATGCAACAGACGCTCATGCTCGTGAGCACCACCGCCGCTCTGGAGGTGCTCGAGGCGGTGCGCCTGCTGCCGGCGCTGCTCTCGTTTGCGCTCAACATGACCAGGAGGGGTCGCGAGCTGAGCAATTTTGGCATCGTGCTCGTGTGTGCGTGGCTGCTGCCGCCGTGGCACATCGTAGTTCCACGGTAAGGTCAGGCTGGGTCATTTTAACATGGAAGAACCAAGTTGCAAAAACACTGAGAGAGTCCGGGTGTGCACTTAACCTCTTAAGACGACCAAGGCGTCTGGTGGCAAACAAATTGCGAGCCCGCGGTCCGTCTATGTGTCGGCGCGAAACGGCACACCGTGCTGCTGCTGCTGTTCAACACAACGCGCGCACACACTCCAGACCCCCAAGCACGAGGGCCACGGTCACTATGGACGGAGGTGTGGCCGACACAGCCCATTCGTGTAAGCGGCGTGTCGTGAACGTGATCGTGAACACACACAAGTCGCCTCGCCAGGTAGCCTTACTGCGCGATCCCTTTTGGAAATGCGAAAAGGTCAGCTGTGCTCGAGCGCGAAAGAATGTCGCTTCGTCGGCGGGCGGCGGGGGCTGTCGTCGCATTGGCTCCCGCGGTGGCCGTGCTCACGCCACGCTCCGCTGAGTCATCAGCTGAGCCGCGGGTCGTTGGGGTAATCGTCTGCTTCCGCCACGGCGCCAGAGAGCCGGTCTTCAAGCTGCCCGACTCAGGCAAGGAGGAATATGTGACCATGACCTCTGCTCCTCTACACGCAACGCCAGCAGAGCTGGTAGGAGGCAAGCAGTACAACGCTGTGGTACCGCGCAACGGCCTGCTCACGCAAATCGGCTGGAAACAAGGCGAGGCGTTGGGTCGCATGCTGCAGAAGGAATATGGGGTCCCGACCGAGGTCATCGTGCGCTCCACAGATGTGTCTCGCACGGTGCTCACCGCGCGTGCGGTGCTCACCGGACTCTTTGAGGATGCGCCGGCGCCGGCACATCCGGTGCGCATCGACATCGAGAGCATCTCGCCGCTGCCTCTCGACACCCATTGCTCTGCTCTGGCCGCCACCTTGGCCGCCGGTCGCGCCGCCCATCGGGCGAGCGATGGTGGCTATTCCGCAGTGCGATCCGCGGTGAGCCGCGCGTATGGGCTGACGGCGAACGGCGAGAACGCCAATCCGCCCGTGCTCGCCGTGCACGACGACTGCATCGCTCGCCGCTTCTATGGCCTCCCGCCATCGAAGTCGGTCCACGTGTCCCTATGCGACTGGTCGAGTCGGGAGAGCGCCAGGGAAGTTCGCCACGCGCTGCGCTCGGGTGGGGTGCTGGCGACGCGACTCTCGGCGGGCAAGCTGTGCGCGACGCTCGCGAGGCACCTTCGCGAGCTGCAGGCGGCGCCGCGCCACGCGCTGGCGGGCCCCCGCATGGTCCTCCTCTCCGGCCATGACACCACTTTGATGATGCTCCTCAATGTGCTCGATGCCGACGGCGCGAGGGTGCCGCTGGGCGAGTGGCCGCCGCACACGAGCCACATCACTCTCGAGCTGCGCGACGACGAGACCGTCCGCATCCTCTATTGCGGCGGCGCGGCGCAGATTGTCGAGCGCGCCAAAGTTTCGTCACTCCTCGAGCGTCTCGATGAGCTCGCCGTCGGAGATGAGGAGTATAGGCAGTTGTGCGACCAAATCCCGAACGGGATGGGCAGGGTGGCATTCTACTGGGGCGACTGAACACCGTGCGGGCGGTGCAAGGGTCGTGCGTGCGCCGAGAGAGCTTGAGCGCAGCACGTGATTTGGGGCCAAGCCCCAGCACACTCTTCGGAGCGGATGGCAGCTATGGCAGTTCGATCTATTAAGTGCGAGCACAACCTGCCACGCTGCTGCGGAGATCGGAGTGCTTTGTTGGCGTGCCGTGCGGTAGCCCCGTTGATGCCTGCACCGTTCCTCCCGGGACGCGGGGTGCGGGCATGGACGCATCGTGGGTTTGGCGCCGGCGCCCTGCGCACGGTCTGGGTGCACTACAGCTGTATACGTCTACGACGGCGCCGCAGTTGGTACTGGCAGTTCGCGTTTACACTAGTACGTCGTAGATTGAACGGACCGGTTAACCGGCGATTATGCGCTCGATGTCGAGTTGAGGCAAGCGCATCATACGATACTATAGGACTTTCCGGGTACATGTAGCCGGTGTCCAGATAAAACTCGCTCCGGCAGGTCTTTCCGCCCCCCACAGCACCGCTTCGGAAATGGGCTGAATTGACTGAACTGAACTGAACTGAACTGAATTGAGGCGTCGTCGAGAAATTCGGCATGCATTCAACGTAACTGACGTGGCTTCTTTTCCCAAAAATACGGATCTCATAATGCCGTCTACAAGAGCGCCTCGCGGCGAGAAGGCCGCGCGCAGCAGCAAGGAGCAAACTACGGCAGCGGCTCCGCCGAGCGCGGCGCCTGGAGCTATCGGCCTCGGCGTGCTCGAGATTCCAAATGGGCCCATCCCAGGCTTCACCCCGTTTGAGACGACCGAGACAGACGCAAGCAAGTGCGTGCTCAGCGGACAGGGCCTTCACGAGGCCACGGTGAGGCAGGCAACATACTTCTGGATCCAGGCGGTCGACATGGACGGCAAGAAGAAGACGAGCGGCGGGGACATCTTCTTCTGCGCCATCCGCGGCCCGGCGGCAGTGCGTGCACGCGTGCTCGACAACGCAGACGGCACTTATCTTGTGGTGTGGAAGCCGTCGACTTCGGGCCAGTACTCGATCACCATCAGCCTGTTTGGCATCTCGCTGCCCGGCGTGCCCTTCAAAGCGAACGCGTCGACCAACCAGCCATGTCACACCAAATGCGAGGTACGGGGTAGCGCGCTCTACCAAGCGATCTCACGCAGCACGCACTCGTTCGAGATCTTCTTTCGAGATCGGCTGGGGCAGGTGGCCCACGCGGTCGACCTCGACGTGTTTGTGGAGGAGGTGCGGCCCGACTCGCCACGCACGCGCGCCGGCAGCATCAACCAGAAGGAGGTGAAGGCCAAGGAGGAGGAGATGAAGCTCAAGGCGAAGCGAGAAGCCGAGTCCGAGGAGTGGGAAGCCAGCTTGAACATGAAGATGGCCAAGAAGGGTGAGGCTAAGCTCGCCGCCAAGAAGAGCTCCAAAAAGGAGGAGCGGGTCGTGGCGGCGGTGGCGGCCAAGCCGGCTGAGGTGCTCATCACGTCTGCGCCTGTGGAGACGAGAGGCGAGGCTGGCGGCTTCACGAGCCGCAAGCGAACGATGCGCGTGCGCATCGAGAAGACGCTGGTGGTGCGCACCGAGCCCGCGAGAGAAGCGCCCGAGGTCGGGCGCCTCTTCGCCGAGCAGGTGGTGACCATTCTTGAGGAGCGAGTGGTGGATGATGGCGTCGACGTGTGGGGCTGTGTGGCACTCGACTCGATTGGCCAGGCGCTTGATAACGTCCTCAAGCACGCCGTCGTCTCGGAGAACGAGGCGGATGTGTCCAAGACGCCAATGCGGCCCCGGCAGCAAACCGCGGAGTGGAACCGCGAAATGGCACGGCGTGCTGCTACTCCAGCCTTAGCGAGGACACCAACAGCTACGACGATGGTGACGTCGTTGCCTCCGCCTCCAGCAACACCAGCGGAAGCCGCACCATCATCGGGTGTGGCCGCCGCCTCCACAGCGCCCTCCGCCGATGCCTCCCCCGTGCCGCCGCCGCCGGCAGCCCCAGGACCGCACCCGTCGCTGCCGGCAGCCCCAGGACCGCACCCGTCGCTGACGGCAGGGCAGTCCTCAGCTCGTCCGAGCACGCGCGTCGACGAGAGGGCGTTGAAAGGCTGGGTGGCAGGCACACACTCCTGGCGACCCGGCTACTTCTCGCCAGCGCCCTCTGGCCCTGCATCTCGCAGCAGCGCTGAGGAGGTCCAGGCACGGCAGCAGCAGCAGCAGCAGCAGCTGTGGGAATCCGGTCAGACGGCCTGGGTGCTGCTCATGACGCACGGCAAGAAGCTCGTCACCTCGCGCGTGAAGCTCGATCCAGAGAGCCGGCAGCAATACCTCCACCGGTACATCCACCGGTGCGAGAATGACAAGACAGAGAAGGTCAAGTCGGCGGAGGTGGTCAAGGATTTTCGCGCGAACCGGCTGTCCTCAGCAAATCTCCGTCTGGAGCTCGCCTCCGACCCTGCAGGCATCGGCTTCGGCTTCGGCGGCGTCGAGCCGGGCACTTTGCACGCGCACGGCCAGCTGCACGAGAAGCATTCGGTGTACTACTCCATCGGGCTCGCAGGCCACTACCTGCTGCACGTCAGGCTGCGCCACGCCGCCGCCGCTGTGCCCGGCTCTCCCTTTGCGCTCCAAGTGCTACCGGCTCCTGCCCATGCGAGCGCGACGCGCCTGCCGGTGAGCAGTGTGAGCGGCAACGTGGGGCTCGAAGAGAAAGTCATCGCAGGGCAAGTCATCGCAGGCAGCGCAGGCAGCGCAGGCAGCGCAGGCAGCGTAGGCAGCGCAGTTGAGAAGGCCATCGGAGCTCGCGTGACCTTGCGCACCGCGGACAAGATGGGCAACTATTGCATCGCGGGCGGCGCTGACGTGAAGCTGGTCTGCGAGGCCAAGGGGCCTGTGACCAAGGTGCGCGACAATAAGGATGGTACGTACCTGCTCGAGTGGCTCTCGATGGCTTCGGGCACTTTCAAGTCTCGCGTGACGATTGGCGGCGACGATGTGATCGGCTCTCCGATCACGTTCACACTCATCTCGAGCGAGCCGGACCTGTCCAAGTCCGTGCTCGAGGGCGCCGGGCTCACCGCATGCATCGCCGGCATCGAGACTGAGATCTCGATCAGATTCCTCGACCAGTACGGCAACACAGCGCTCCCCGGCGCCAAGTTCGCCTTTGGCTTGGCCTTCACAAAGAACGACAAGGAAGGCACGAATGCTGCGCGAAAAAGCACGAATGCTGAGCTCGCGAACATAGAGCCCAGGCCACACAAGGGCCAGTGGGAGCCGGGCGACACAGGCGTGTACCGGATTCGTTACTCGGCATCCGAGGCGGGCCCGTGCCGGCTGCATATCTGGTGCGACCCGCAGTCCAAGGGCGAGCGACTGCCCTTCCCCAACTCGCCATTCCAGCTCGCCGTCAGCTCGGGCGAGGCGAGCGCCACTGTCTCGCAGGTCGACGGCTGGACGAAGCTCATCAAGGACGAGAAGGTCAAGTATGGCAAAGGGACGCAGGCGGACGCAAACACGCTGGTCGCAGGGGATACGCTCACCATCCGTCCCGAGATCTATGACCAGCTCCGGAATCTGACCGTGGTGCAGGAGGGCCAGCTCGTCATACGACATGATCTGCCGAACGGGACCCACGCGCTGCTCAAGTACAATCAGCAGGTGCGCGGCGGCACCACCCTCTACGACATCAAGCACGACACCGCATTCTCGGGCCAGCACGAGATCCACGTGATGCTCGGCACGACACCCATCAAGGGCTCTCCCGTCACCTTTGCCGTGCTACCCGACAAACCCGACCCTGAAAAGTGCAAGCTCCTTCAACCTGAGGACGCAATCCTACTCGTCGATCGGCCGTACGCCTCGGTGCTGCGCACGTACGACAAGTACGGCAACGCGTGCGTCGTCGGTGGGCACAAGTTTGGCACGCGGCTGCAGCTGATGAAGCAGAGTGTGCACGATCAGACCGCGCTCGTGCCCCAGAACCACTCGATCGAGGTCGACGACCGGCAGGACGGCACCTACCACATCAGCGTCACACTCGCGTTCAGCTGTAATGTGAAACTCTTCGTGAACATGGACAAGAACCTGCCCGGTGCTGCCGGCGAGTTGCCGCCGGTCAACCTCAACTTCGTCAAGAGTGAGAGTGACGTGGAGAGCAACCCTGGCTCACACCACGACGGTGTGAACCCACTCGACACGCGGCCGAACACCGCCGAACAAGGGCACCCCTTAGGTGCGTTTCACCCCTCGAAGCAAGGCCATGCCGAGGATGCGGACGAGCCCAATCCGAAGGGAACGACGAGGAGCCATCCAGAAAAGGTGATCAGCGCGAGGGGGAGCAAGGACACAAGCAAAAGCGGAGGCGAGAGCACCCGCCGATCGTCGTCCGCACCCAGCCCCAAGGTGTCGGCACAGGGTTCGAAGGGTTCCTCGTAAATGTACGTCGTCTGTGTTTAGCGTGCGCCCGTGATGAACCCTGCGCCTGCCCGCCCGGAACCCGCCCGCCGTCGGGAATCGGCGCGCCGGCATCCCCGAAACAACCCTATACAACACGCCAAGCGTATAATCGTTACACAGAGTGTGACCAGTGTCGGCAGTGTGAATGTGGCAGAATGTGTGATGGCTCCAGGGAGTGAGCCAGCGGAGAGCGGCGCAGTAACGGCGCAGCGGCCGGGAAGCGGCCGGGCATTGAGGCGCGACCCCCCGACGTCGTATGTGTACCGCATATTATGGATACCTGTGGGATTCTCGGATAGTCGCTCCGTCGGCCATTTCCGCATCAGCCGGGCTGGTTGGATGGCTATCCTGCGGGGAGCCTCTAATTGTAATTCATTGCTCTAATTCATTGCCACCGAACACAACCACACGCCTATGTGCGATGAGGAGGGATCTAGCGCTAGTATTGCTGATTGGTAGAAGTCTTAAGGCTGTGGCGAACAACGTCAAGGGCGGCAAACCATCATGAAACCGAAGACATTTGCCTGTTTGTGCATGCAATCCACATGTGATTCGACGCGTCTAGACATCGGTTTGACGACACCCGAATGCCACAGCGCATCGTTCCGCCCAGCGGAGGGGCAGCCGGCTAAGGAGGGCGAAAAGCCCGCGGTGAGCTCATACTTCATGGCGGGGGCGGCGAGAAGGATGGTCGTTGCGTCCACAAGGACGACGGCCGAAGAGATGGCCGCACGATGGTGTGTCGTGACCAGCGAGGGCCGCAGCGAAAATGTTCCTGTGATGAGAAACTACCTCTTATCAATAGCGGCCGCCAATCACGACTATGCTCAGCGGCACTCGTACCTGTTCAGGTATGCTCAGCTCAGTGAGAATCGGTGCCCACACCCCAGGCTTGGCCGACGAGTCGCAGCTTGGTGCAAGATCCTGGTCGTGGCTGACGTACTTCTCAACGGCATCGACGGCCGGCGATGCCACTCTATTCTATACCTTGACTCGGATGCGGTGCTATCAAACGCATCGCTGAGCATAGACGGTTGGCTCGAGAGGGCTCGAGAGCGCCGCGACGAGGCTTTGCTACTCGACAATGATTGGCGAGTGCTTCTCTCTTCCAACTATTGGTTTGACCCAGACGAGGCGAACACTGGCGTCTTCCTCCTGCGCGCTAGTGGGCAAGCCGGGCGCGAGGCGTGCGGCATCCTGCGACGCTGGTGGGACGGCCGATGGTCCACATTCAATTTGAATCGCCCTTGGGAGCAGGTGCCCATGGCCAAGATGCTCTCGTTTGTCCATCCATCAGCGCCTGATGCGAGTGCCGCCACGGTTGCGGATGGTGCCCTCTCAGGCGCCAAGACGCCATGGGGCACTCGAGTGCGTCTCATGCCGACGGCGCGCTTTTACCGGCGAAGGGACCCTCAGTGGCAACCTCCTCATCCTGGATCCTGGGCGGCCATCGCTTCCGGGACGACGTACAGTGAGGACGACTTCATCCACCATGGGATTCGCAGCCTCGCAGCGCTCGAGAAACAACTCGCTGCCGACGGGGCACGTCACGGGGCACGCCCCAAATCTGCCGAATGGAGCAAAGGAGAGACGGTCATCATGGGCAGCTTTGAAATAGCAAGAGCGCCGCAGTTCAAGTATAACCTGACGGCTCTCACGTCAATCTTCAACGGTTCGAGCGCCCTGGATGCAGTATGCCCCAAGGCCGTGCCGACGGCGGGAACGCCAGAAGGGTTCGACACGGAGCGTGGCTGCTGCCGCCACGCACGACGGATCAACCGGTCTGCGATGCCGTGCTGGGAGGTGGCGCGAGGCTCGCCGTGGGTGAGCAAGATGGCGAGCTGGACGTGTGTCTGAAGTCTCCCTCCGCTCTAGTCGCTCTAGAAGCTTTAAGGCGACCGCCGCGCGGGAAATAAGTGTTCATATGTTCCCTTCTCAACGCCTGCGTTCTTGCTCACTCGAGATTACAACACGACAGACGAGACATGCTGGGCGACCCTCGCTTGCGCCGCTCGCACCGATACCGCGCGATCACGACACGAGACTCACGACATGCGTGCACAATCATCCACACGCGACAATGCTCATGGTTGCGACGCACACACGTCTCACGAGCTAAGCAGTGTTGCAGTCTCCGACGCCACGGTCCCGACGGTGCGCTAATGCCTAATCCGCAAAACGACGCGGTGCGCCGTGCGCGGTGTGCGGTGCGCGAGGCGGTGCGGAAACCGGAATCCTCTCCGTCACCGCTCTCGGTCTCGCGTCTCGACGTGCACCGGACATACACGTGCCTCCTTACACACTCCCTATCATGTCTCACCGTAGCGCATAGCGCTATGAGATGCTGTGTTTAATACACGTGCTTACCATTGTGGTTGTACCGCTGCTGCGCACTTCGGAGCACATCATCGTACACTTCCCGGGGCACGCACAGGCCCGACGGGAGCTTGATCATTTGCATCGGCGGCTCGAAGTGCTCGTAGCGGCGCGCGCCGAAGGCGCCGGCGTACGGATTGGCTTGTACGGAAGGCGCGGAAGCTGCGCGGATTGGCGGGCCAGTGTATGGCAGCGACGGCACAGCCTCGGCAAACTCTTCGGCCGGTTGGGGCCAAGCCGCCCTGCTCCTTGAAGTGGCTGCCCCTCCGCCGCCCCCCAAGGCGCTTGTGTGCGAAGGGTCATCAACACGGCGGCGGAGTTTGTTGTTGAGCTCGTGGTACTCAAGGGTGCCGGAGCGGTCATCGTCGAACGTGTCAAAGGTGTTGTCGAAAGCGGACTTGTGAGCGACGATTCCGAGCTTCCGAAGCGCGAGCTGGAACTCGCGCTTGTCAATCTTGCCCGACTGGTCCTCGTCAAACTCACGGAACGTGTCGATCATCCGGTTGAGATTCTTGGCGAGCTTCATCTTGATCTGGCCAATGACGCCGGCAACGCTTGCCTTCTGCTCAGGTGTGAGCTCGAGCGGCTTGGCCACTTCAACTTTGCGGTTGGCCCACCATGCGGGGATCCGCTTCGGGTCATTGCCGTACCCTTCCCGCCACTGCGGCAGGGCGTACGCCTTCATCAGGGGCGGCCGTGGAGGTGCAAACCCATAGTCCCACGTTATTGGTGCCGGCAACGCCGCCAGAGCGCCAGCTGACGGAGGACGTCGCTGGCGAAGAGCATAGTGCTGAGAGAGCGCCATGAAGTGATGTCTCGCCACAGCACTAAGGGGGTAGGTCTGACCTACCCCCTTAACAGCACGTTCTCGGAAAACGATGTCTGATTATGTTCCGGATACATGTGGGGATCCATGCAGGTTTGCATGCACGACATACGCAAGTAGGTTTTGCTCCCGTCCGGCTTGCGAGTGGAGCGTGAGCGTGGTCGAGTGACTGTGTGTACGTACGTGTGGTTACTTATGCCATGTTAACAACTGAGACGCGGCACCCGTGGACCCGCGCCATAACAGTTCATCGAATGGCACACGAGTCACTCTGTCAGCCAGCCGACTCCAAAGCCGGCTTCTACCAGACGCGAGAGATCTCGATGGCCGCCCTTGCCCTCATGTTGGACCTAAGCCAGCTCCTTGCCATGGGCCGCACCATTTCGGACCGCGTATGCTACCTTCTCTTTCTCGAGGGCCTCGCGCTGCACGGCGATGAAGGCGTCCACGGCCGCCATGTCCTCGACCGGCGAGACATACGCATCCTCAGACCCAAAGGAGGGCTCCCGCACACCCCGAAGCGAAGGCCCCACGTGCACGAGCGCATCGAGGAGGGAGGCGCCGAGCGCGGCGGCGCGCGGCCCCTGAAAGGTGGCACCCGCAGCGTGCGCGAGGTTGCCAGGCACGTCGCCTTTGAAGGGCATCTCGAGGGTCACTGCGAGGCAGTCGAATCGATCGGCGACCTGGTTGGAGCCGAGCGCGAGATTCGCCTTGAGTGGCGCATCCGCTTCGTACCCGAACTGGGTCTGCATGTCGGGGTTGGCGCGCGCGTAGGCGGCCACGAAGGCGGACTGCAGCGCCTTGATGCGTGGTCCCCAGCACGCGCAGCCTTCGGCGCCCGCGACGAAAGCGACCGGTAGCGTTTCGTCACCGTGCACGTCCACGAAGGCATCGACACCCGTCTTGACCATCTCTCGGAGCACGTGGAAGACCTCGGGCGAGCGTTCGAGCGTCGGCGCCACGTAGTCGCCCGTGCTCGCCCACTCGCGATTCAGGTTCGCGCCCGCCGCGTTCGTGCGCAGGTAGCCGCGGACAGAGCCGTCGGGGTTCATGTTGGGCACGATATGGAAGGTGAACATCCGGAGCGACCGGAGCGCGAGGCCGTCGGCCGCCGAGCCCGTGGCGCCGCTGAGGCCGAGGAGCCGTGTGAGCAGGCCCTCGGCGTACCACGACGCCTGCGACTCGCCCGGGTGCTGCCGGTGGACAGCCCAACACTGCAGCGGCCCGTGGCCAACCTCGACGCAGTCCAACTCGCGCCCGTCGAGTGTCTGGCCGAGCGAGCGCACTGTTGCGCCGCGCACCGCGGCGCAGCGCGCCACAAAGTGCAGGTGACGCTCATAGTCGTACGGATCGAAGTACGCGAAGTACACCGCCTGGCCCGCGCGCGCATGGCCATACGACCAGCGCAGCGCACCCTCTTCGAAGTGGGTCGACTCAAGACGCACCCACTCCTTGCGGTCCGTCGAGGCGCACACCTGCGTTCCGGGCCAGGCCTTGGGATACGAGACAGCATGGGCGTTGCTGATTTCATAGTTGACGACGCCTGGCGCACTGGGCGTCGCGCGGAAGTGGAACCACTGTGAGTGCTGCTTTTTTTCGAGCTCGGTGTGCGGGTCGGGCTTGATGTTGAGCTTCACGTCGGTGGCAGTCGGAGGAGTAGCGACCTCGATGTTGCCCGCGTCGAATGCACTCGAAATGGAGACGCTCATGGTGGCGACGGCGGCGGCGACGAGACCGCCGAGGGGAAATGGAAGCGACGACTCCCAAATTTAGAACCGTGCTATCCGTTGCTGTGCCGTGTGCCCGCGTGTCCCGTGTGTGTCCCGTGTGTGTCCCGGCTCCCCCCGGTGTCTTTTTTCCGGTTCACACAGTTCGCGGCACCCTTTCTCTTCCTCACGATGCCGATTTCGGCCTCAATGACGACCGCCGCTGCCATCGCTGTGTCAGCAGCGCTTGGCGGGCTAGCGGTCGGTTACCTGCTGGGTCGCCGCAAGAAGCCGCCCATCAAGTGGGCGGACAAGTACTGCGAGCGCATCCTTTTTTCTGCCGAGGACCTACAGGCAGCGATCGCCTCCCTCGCTGCGCAGCTCAATCGGGACTATGGAGGCAAACGAGACTCGCCGCCACTCATCATCGGGGTGCTCTCGGGCGTATACATGACGCTTGCCGATTTAACTCGGCAGCTGGAATTCGAGCATGATGTCGACTTCATCAAAGCCTCGAGCTATGGCACAGCGACGACACCAAGGGAGGTTCAGTTGGCGACCGCGCTCAATTTCGACCTCGTCGACCGAGATGTGATCGTAGTCGACGAGCTCGTCGACTCGGCCAGAACGCTCAGCTCGATTTGCACAACCTTGCGAGGGAAGCGCGCGCGCAGCGTCAAGACCGTCTGTGTGATTGACAAGCCGTTGTGCCACAAGGTGCCCTTCCGCCCGGACTATTTCGCGCTCGAATGCCCGGACGTCTTCATCTTTGGGTACGGCATGGATTGCCGCCACAGGTTCCGATCATTGCCCTTTGTTGCCGTGGCCAACGAGGGCACAATGGTGGCACCGGATGGCAGCTCGAGTACTACTCGAAGTACGCCGCATCTGGCGACGGCTGGCGCCGACAATGTGTCGCACCGAGCGGCTGGCCGCGCCAACGAGGCGCAAGAGCTGGGTGAGCGACTGAAGCGGATGAGCAAGTACAACAGCGCGGCAAACCTCGATGCGCAGCGGCGGTGATCTTGCTGATTCCACGGTTCCGGACCGCGCCCAGATTTCAGCGTCCGGGCCGTCGCGGGCCGCGTCGGCATGATATTTCCGTAGATCTGCCAAAAATGAAATAGAAACCAAAACCCAACCCGGGAATAAGTACCGCGTAAAAACACACGACACCATTTTCCGGTACGCACGCTCTCACGGCACCCCGCAGAGTGGTAGAGGTACGCAGAGTTGCGAAACGGTCGGGAGGTGATTAGCAAGGCAACAACGCAACCACATGCCAGAGTCCGCAAACCAGCATGCAAAGTTTGAAAGTAGCAGTTGACGACGACGTCGGGGATGCCGGCCCGCCACCGGCCAGAGGTTTCCTCCGAAGGGTCCTTCACCCGCCGAGTCGGAGGGCATCAGAGATCTATTTGCTCCATGTTGGGCTCGTCGGTTTGGTCCGCCGTCTTGCCTAGCTGTGGGCCCTCAGCGTTGGCGCCCGGCATGGCGCCCGGCAATCCTGGATTGATGCCCGGCGACTGTGGGGGTATCTGGATTGGCTGTGGGGGTATCTGGATGGGCGTCACCCTGGTAACCGAGCTCCTCTGATCCGCGAGTGAGACGGCAAGCGCAAGTCCGCTGCGGCTAATCCCGTCTCCGATGCGAAAGACTGGGACCACCGGGGTCGTCTCCACACCGGCCGCCTCGAGTCTCCTCTTCGCCATGGCCATCTTCATCGAATGCCGGAACATCCCGCGCCCCCCCATCTTTTCGTGCTCATGCTTCTTGAGCGCGACGCGGAGATCCGTTGAGAGGGTCCGGCACAGCCTCTCATTCTGCTCCTCCATGATCTGCACGGCGGCGCCTTTGATGGCGTCGAAGTGCATGTCGAGCAGGGTCGCCATGTCTGCCTGCAGGTTGTACGCCTGATTATTCTCGTGGTCGGGGCCCGTGAAGCGCGTGCCTCTCTGCGACAAGCTTTCCCACTGCTCTTCAAGCGATTCGCCCTCGCCGGGGCTGGGCTCGGACATGTCGTATGGGTCGTGCTCAGTCACGTCGGCGGGCTCCGGCGCGACACGCCCCACGTCCCGGAAGCGCGCCCAGGCTCTCTTGATGGCCTCTCGCGTGGTCGCTGGCGGCGGCGGTCGCAGAATGCTGTGGGTGCAGTTGAGGGTTGCGCGGTTGTACTCAGAGACGCAGCTGACCTTGATAAAGCTGTTCGACTTTGCCTGCTTGTTCCACTCGTCGTCGAAGGTGAGCCCAACGACTGCGATCGGCAGCGCGAGGACCACCGTGCCCAGCATCCCCGTGAACATGGCCACTAGCTTCCCCAGGTCCGTCGTTGGCGCCGGCGTGCCGTAGCCGAGGGTGGTGACCGTTTGCACACACCACCACCAAACTTCCAAGATGTACCCGTACGGCGAGGGCGTGCCATCCTCGCGCAGGTAATTCTCATTCTCCTGCACATATTTGCCCACCTCGGGCGTCGAGATCATGAGCGACGAGCACAGGACGCAGTTGAGGATGGTGAAGGTCGCGATGAGCCCAAACGCTGAGCCCGACGATGAGAGCGTGCGCACGAGCACCACGATGCCCGAGAGCGACTGGGAGAACTTAATCACGCGCAGCACACGCGTGAGGCGCACGACCCGCAACACCGCGAGCCACCGCGCGCCATTCGCGCCATCCGGAGATGAAAGCATCACGATCACGTCGATGTAAAATGGCACGATGGCAACGAGGTCGATCCAATTGGCCTTCAATTTGATGAAGGCCCGGAGCCCGATGGTGACAGGACACGAGAAGAGGCGCAGCAAGAACTCGAGCGAGAATACGGCGATGCAGAGCGCGTCGAGGATGAAATAAGTCTTCTCTGTTGTCGCTCCCTCGTCGAAGGGTTCGAGGCGCGCCCTGCACACACGCGTGCACACGCTGCTCGCCATGGCCTCGCTCTCGACGTCGCAGTATGGCAGGTCGTCGTACGCTATGCCTGCCGTGGGCGCAAACGCCCACTTGCACTCGTTTAGCGACTGGAGCAGCACGAGTAGGATCGAAAAGACGATCATGAAGAAAATGAAACCCTGCACCACTGTTGCGCTCCACGACGAGTTCGGGTCTTCAAAGAGCAGCCAAATGTGCACCTGCAACCACTCCAGCCCCCGGTATCTGTGCGTCTTGAGCAATTTGCAGTGCGCCTCGAAGGAGACGAGCTCAGCCTCATCCGGATCGGGATCTGCCTCAAGCACGGCATCGAGGTCCTCACTTATAAAGCGAGGAGATTTTCGCTTCCTGCTTCTGACCTGACTAGGTCGATAACGACGCGCCATGCGAAGCATCTTGGGGGCCGGCGCGACAGTGGCACCCCAGAAGGCCCCTCGGCCGCCAACGCGCCAGCGCCGCCAGATACGATGGCCAAGCCCTTGTCAACGACAGCCAGCCGAGGCAGAGGCGCAGGGAGACGCCCACAACTGGAGAGTCTGTTGCCGTTCAATCGCCGTCGAGGTTATATATTTTTAGGCGGTTATTTCGTTAATTTTTGGACGCGTACACGATACTCAGGTGTCCTACAGCGGTGTCGGTACATGTATCTAGGTGGGGAGTCCCCTTCCACAGACTTGAAATGACTTGACTTGACTTGACTTCACATGGATACGAGCCTTGCCTATGCCGAAGCCGATCGTCGCCGCTTGTTGAGTGACGAGTGCTCCTTTCTAAATGCTCATGCGTACGCAGCATACGACGCTGCAGCCACGGCGTGCAATCTCACCGTACCTCCCTGGCCCATGGGCCCCAGCGCCGCAAGGACGGCTGTGGTGGTGCCAGGGCTGACCGTGCTGGAGGAGTACGTGACCGAAGAGGAGCAGGCACTACTTCTGAAGCTCGCGCTGGCGCAGAAGCCGGTCACCCGTCCGGAGTGGCTCTGTGGGTCACCCTATGAGCACGTGTGCGTCACATGCCCTCGCATCCCCAACCTCGACCTGTACGTCATCCTACAAAGCATCTGTGCACGGCTGAAGCGAGACACCCTCATCACGCGCATGCCGGGGACGCTCACGATCAACTATTACGAGCCAGGCGAGGGGCTGCGGCCGCACATCGATAATCAGGTGGTGATCGCCGAGCTCGTCATCGGCATCTCGCTCGGCTCCACCTGTACCATGGACTTTGCACATGCGAGTGAAGCCACACGGCGATGCGCAGTGCTGCTGACCCCAGGCACGGTGGTGATTCAGCAAGGCGAGGCACGCTATGAGTGGACGCACGGCATCGCACCCGGAGCCGTAACGGGGCCGCGGGTCTCAGTACAGCTCTCGGACTTCGATCCACGCTTCTTCTCGAGCGACTTGGTCCAAGAGCGACGGCTCGACCGAACCCAAGGTCGCTCGAAAGTCCGTGACGAGTCGGCGTGGACGAGCGCGCCGAGCTCATTACCAGTTGAGGCAAAACGTTCGGCCTCTCTAGGAACCTTGACTGCGTCGTATGAATCAGTAGAAGTTGACTGAGGCCGGTGTGACAGGGGGCCGCACCCACCGTTACGCGAGAGCACCGTTCCCCACACACGTGGACACAGGGCGATAAACGATTCGTCAGGGTCGAGGGTGCTCTACGAGCTATCACGTGCACAGCTTTCACGGTCACGCCAGGGCCGGGCGCCGGCAGCGCGCACCGGATATGGGGTATGGTATGGCACACTAAAATATATATTGACTACGCCGGTCGTCGCCGACACAAGTTCATTTATGCTGTGCAGCACCCCTCCGAACTCGCACATATCGATGGCGATATGATCAAGCGGACAGGGGTGTGGGGTCGTGCCCGTTAGGGTGACCGGGCGCTCCCATGCGTGAACCTTCTGCGTTCCCGCGGCAGGCATGGCAGTAACCATCATGGAATGGGGCAACAGCGAGCATCACGATATGGCACGCTCAGTGAGAGCGAATGTGTGCGGTTGCATGCATCTTGCATGCACATCTTGCATGCATCTTGCCAAGGTGGTGGCGTGTTCGTGTCCAGAAAGTTCGAGGTTCGTACGCAAGGCTAGATGGCGCCGGCTGTCGTCCTCGGATGAGAGACCTCATCATCCGGATGAGAGGCTTCATCATCCTCTCATTGGCCCATCTGCATGTCGTTGGTGAGTCCGTTGATGATCAAACTCATCCGCTCCTCGGAGCACGCCGCGTCCGCACCGTACTCATCGCAGGCGCCCTCTTGGCTGCTACACGGCAAGGCGTCCGTCTGCAGCCAGGCGAGGTAGCTGTCGTCGTCATCGAGCTCGACTGTGCAGGCGCCGAGGTGGGCGCTTGATACGGCGCTACTTCCATGCGTGCCACGCGTCGTGTCGGGCGTGTGCGTTGGCGGCGGCGGCATCGGCGGCGCCGAGGGCAGCGACGAGTGTGAGAAGCCCATGCCTGAGCTGGGCACGCTAGGCGCGTCGGGGCGTACGGCAAGGCCGAGGAGAGGCCAGAGCGGCGGCAAAGGGTTCGTCGACATGTGCGGCAAGTGGGTCAGCTGGACGGCGCCCACCTCGGCGCTCTCGGCCTCGCCCGGTCCTTGCAAGATGAGACTGGTCGCCTGGAAGCATCGGGTCACTCCGGATGGGTCTCTCAGCGGCTCGACGGAGAGCTGATGGGTGAAGGCAAGCCCCGCCTTGGTGTAATTCGTCAAACGCACCGAGACCGGCGTCTCGGTGAGCACAGCCTCCATGAGGGCTGCAATCGCGGGCCGTTGAGTGCGTGGGCCCTGCAGGAATCCCATCGAGCGCCCGAGGACCTCTTCCCGGTGGTAGCCGGTGAGGGACTGCCAGCCCGAGGAGACGGAGAGGAGTCGGTACGGCGGTGCCGCATCTGTGATCGACTGCACGACACCCCCGTACTGCTGCAGCGTACGTCCGAGGAGGGAGCTCTGACACGCCGCGGCGAGGCGAGCGGCGACGCTCGGCATCGACAAGGGGCTAGCTGCACCTTGGGAAGGTGCATGGAGAAGGTCGGCGGCGAGCTGCTCGTGGAGAGCGGCTTGTAGCTGCTGGACCATGCTCGCGCCGTTGCCGGTGTTGCCGCTGCCCATGCCGCCGCCGCCCATGCCGCCGCCGCCCATGCCGCCGACGCCCGTGCCGCCGCCACCCATGCCGCCGCCGCCCATCCCGCTACCGCCGTTGCTGCTGCTGCTGCCCGCACCCATCTGGCCGCTGGCCCCGCCGAGGCGACCCATCGCATGCGGGAGGAGGCTACGCATCGCTGCCTGCCAGTCGTACTCGCCCTCCCCAGGCAGAGGCCCTGCGGGACGTGGGGCCGCTGGGCGCGGGGCCGCATGTCGCGCTTCCGGCAACGACGATGGGGGCGGCGCTGCGGGGGAGGGCGACGTGGCAACCGCGCGCGCGGGCGAGCCCTCGGCAACGTGGACGGTGCCGCCGGACGAGACCGAGGAAGTCTCGACGTCCGCGATCGGCCGCTCCTCGGATGGCTCTGCATGGGGCAGCCGGGGCATCGGCGCGAGTGGGATGCCACGCCGTTTCTTGAGTGCCTCCTTCAGATGCCGCTCCGCATCCGCATCGTCGTCCCCGTCCGACGCGTCGCCTACCTCGTCGTAGTCGTCGAGGAGCGCCGAGGAGATGTCCTCGCTCGAGGCGCACAGCGTCGCCGACGACGAGGAGAGCGACTGGCTGGAGAGGGTGGCCGTCGAGGAGCCCTTAGAGGGCGACGAGCCCTCCAAGGTCCGCTTCTTCCTGCTGAGATCCCTCCGCTTGCGCTCGCGCTGCCGCCGGTTCTGGAACCACACTTGAATCTGCCGGGGCGTGACGTTCAAATCGGTGCCCAGCTGATTGCGCACATCCACATTGGGGAACTGGTCGATAGAAAAAACATGCTCGAGGACCTGGAGGGTCGACGAGTCTATGTGCCACCGAGGGGCGCCGGCGCCGTCGTGCCGCGAGTCGAAGTCATCAAGGGCGGTAGACGACATATCTCAGTTGAGGATGCTGCCGGGTCCGCCGCGACGGTTCGGCGCGCGCGTTCACGTGCGTCGTGCGCGTCGTGCGTGACTGTGCCGGCCACGTCCTGCGAGTTCCCGTCGGGCTTCCCCGCAGATGCGCATCTGGAGTTCGTGATTTCGGTCTGGACGTCGCGTTTGACGAAGTCTAATGTAGGGAATGTTCCGTTTGATTAATTACCCCGGTCGCCTAAAAAGGGGTAATCTCGCCGATATAAATGGTTGAAGGAGAAGTTTATCCGCGCTGCTTGATCTCAAATCACAACTGCCGAACTCTAACAGGTGCAAAACTGCAAATGGGTCCAACTCCGAGAACCATCAGCCTTGCATGGCCCGCTTGGATGCCGGGGCGGCTCCCTTCGTCGAAGTGTTAGACAACATCTCACATGAGCAAAGGTACCGCATTTGACAGAAGTGGGCGGTCGGCGCGTCCGTGTCGCTCTTTTCGCGCTCCGTCGCCACGAACCTCATAACCAAGGTCACAGCGGGGGGGGGGGGGGG
>Ga0210244_100018_pt1 | contig 111751 bp, 70 predicted proteins | sample ChrtobMetaP3_0mM_FD_155473 | JGI IMG/M metagenome (GOLD analysis project Ga0210244, IMG submission 155473) | Chrysochromulina tobin associated microbial communities from unialgal haptophyte culture, Seattle, Washington, United States - P3_0mM | ecosystem: Host-associated > Algae > Haptophytes >...
AGCCTGCCTGTCTCAGTTCTCGCGTCGGCGATGTGCGGTATCTTTTGCTTGCGCGGTCCCGTCCTGTGGCTGGTCTCGTCGTATGTGGCGACCCTGTTCCTTCTGCGCGCTCCGGCCAGGACCGCTGCAACGGGCCCGCTTGCCCCACTCGTCGGCTCTGTTGCGCGCGCCGCACGTGCTGGCGCCGTGTTGGTTTGTTTCGTTAACGGATGCTTGCAAGTTTGCGAGATTTGCGGTCGAGCTTCTTCGTCCGTCCAGGCGCGCGCGCGATCCTCCTGTGCAGTGGCTGCTTCGCGCGTCGTGCCTTGCCGGTCACTCCCCTCCTTTTCTGTATTTGCGTGCTCCCGTTCCGGCGCGCTGTCCGGCCCGCTGCCCATCGCCGTCGTCTCCCCGTGTGCTTGCTGCATTCTGTGTGTCTGCTGCGCCTTGCGCTTGTGCTGCTCGTCGTCACTCTCCCCGCTCACGCCTGATATGAACGCAGTACCGGCTCCCCCCAGTGTCTTTTACCGGCAGAGGGCAGTGGCCAGTGCGGTAGCGGTACCGGTATACTACGTGTGGCCGAGGTTCAAAGACACCGGAGTTCGAGGAGCTTCGAGGCGCTTCGAGGCGCGCGCCGTGCGTCCTTCCACAATACGCAGTGTACGACACAGAAGTCTGCATACAAGTCTCACGCACCACCACTTACGCTCCCCAACCCTACACGACTGTACCATGCTCGATGCAGAGACCAGCCACATCTCGCCGCTGGTCGGCATTGAAGTACATGTGCACACCGCATGCATAAAGCGCGCACTAATGCCGCAAACGCCCACCTTGACACGCCTTGACGCTCGACAGCAGTCACGAGGCACTGACGGGCACGGATGTAGCGGCAGCGAAGTGGAATCTGGGCGCTGAATAAGCGCTGAAGATGAGCAGGGGCTCGAGAGGAGAGCTCTTCTGAACGCCAAGCAGTCTGAAGAAGTCTGAATCCGGCGGCGTTTGCGTGATGAGCGAGACACCCGTTGAGGAGAGCGGCTTAGTATCTGGAAATGGAAGCGGCAGCTCGAGCTTTGTTGGATGTAGCTGCGCCGCCGAAGGCTTGCAGCGAGGTACGGCCTTGCATGCGGCCTTGGTATTGGCCTCTGCATGCCGTGCATGCCTCTTTGCCAAACTTTTCCGCACCGGTCCGCCATGGCCAATGACGAACGGCGCCGGACCAGCTCGACCAGATTTCCATGCCAGTGCGAGCTCTGATTGCCTGAACTTGGCCTTCGTCTCCCGCGCCTTCGTCTCCCCAAGCTCCTTGTCGAGCTCCTCTTTGCGCTTCATCACGGCCTCAAGCGCCTCGCGGTCAGCCCGCGTGGCGGTGCCCTCGGCCACCGACTTCATCAGTGCCTCATTGCGTTTTATAAGCTCGCGCATCTCCGTCTCTTTGAGGCCGACTGGGCTGGAGATGATCATCGTGTTCAGGCGTTGCTCACTGAGCTTGAGGTAGTATGCCGCGGCCTTCTGCCATGTCTTATTCACGGCGCTAAGGACCTACGTGCGAGACGGACGACCGAACGTCAATGAATGATCGAGTCGTCGGCGGGATCAACGGATTGCAAAAGTGGGCATCATGGTTGCTTTGCTCTCCGTTACGTACCACGAGCTGTTGTGCCTGAAGGCGGCCGTGGTACTGATCTTTGAAGTTTGACGGTTTCTGGAGAGCCTCGGGTCCAATGAGTGCTTCAAACACGAGGTCAATGTAGTCGGGGTCGTCGAGAATCGTGCCGACCATAGTGGGTGCACAAGCACTCGGGACCGAGGTGTCGGCCCTCGGCGTCGACCCGTCAGAGCCAGACTGCATAATGGACCTTGGGCTCGTCGGCCCAGTCATGGTAGGCGTGGGATTGAACGTAGGAAGAGTGACCGACTGGGTTCGCGCTGGCTCAAGGGTTTTGAGCTCGCTCTTGTGATACTTCATCATCGCCCAGTCGCTCTCCACCTTGCTGCGCCGCTGGAAGACGGCCGAGACCTTCTTGGTCACGGATCGGTCAGCCGAGAGCTCCACGTCGTCGACGATGGACCGCGAGTAGGGCGCCGACGCAGCACGAGTGGGTGACAGTGCTGTTGCGATGGTAGCCATGTTCACGGATCAAGCGAGCAAGCGAACGCGAGTGAGTCGAGCGAGCTCCGTTTGTGAAAAAAACGAGCACAAAGAGGAAGCGAGCGCAGAGGTGTTTCCGAGCCATCGCGGCTTTTCATGCGCAGATTGAGAGCGCTGGGTGCCAGCACGTGTGTTCCGGTAAAAAGACACCGGGGATCCGGTGGAATGCACGTGTATAAAAATTAAAGCAGAGGTCAAGCACTTGCTTGCCATGTTGCTTGCTTGTTTGCTTGCTTGTCAAGCACGTTGTAAAAGAAATCGTCGCATCCCCGCTACTTGTCTGCATCATCAAACAACTTTCGGGCGGGCGGATGCAATATCTGAGAGCGAGACGAGGAGGAGCGCTCGATGATGCTGCCGCCTGATTCACCGCCTGATGACATGTGTGACGAGGAGCGCGGCGCGTACAACGAGAGCAGCCGACTCGCGAGCGCGCGCCCACCGCTAACTCGACCGCTAACTCCCAATGGCCCGGCCTCGGCGCCTAGGTCCACGCCATCCGATGCCGAGCTGACCGCGAGGGCGTCGTCTCGCAACATCGGAGCCAGCCAGAGGTGTATGCGGGGAGTCTTGAGCACCTTCGTCGGGGGCGTGGCCGACAAGTCAGTGCTCATGGACGATGCATTGAGGAAAGAGCTCATGTTCATCCTCATGCGTTCAAGTGCCTCTTCCTCCGCCTCTTTCCTAACCGCTTCTTCCTGAGCTTCTTCCTCCGCCTCCGCCTTGGCAAGTACCTGATGAGGGATAATGAGGAAGGCACTCAGATAGCAGGTACTTGAGAGAGACAAAATGAGAGAGGTCTGAGAGAGACAATCAAGGGGCAATTAAGGGGCAATGAGGAGCAGGTGATTCTTGGCATTTGAGTGGCAATCAGGAGCAGGTGATTCTTGGCAAGTACCTTGGAGAGCCACAGCTGTATGGCCAGCTTAGGTGAGGCCTCGATCGAATCCAGGCGAGACATCGGCGCGTCCGCGGGACATCGAGCAGCGTGCGCCTTCCGGTGAGCCTCTGGCGCCGACGCTCTAGCGTGCTGGGCGTCGTGCTGGGCGTGCTCCTGCGCGTCGTGCTGGGCGTGCCCCTGCGCGTTGGCCTTCGTCTCGCTGCTCTTCCACTTCAAGATTCCAGGTAGGGGCCCCGCTGCCTTTCCACCTGCAAGCTTCTCGCTGCTTTTGCTCGCGAGCCTCGCCGCTTCCGCCGCTTCCTCCTCCTCTCTGCACTCTAACACAAGCTTGGCTGCCTCTCGAGCCGCCTGTGCCGCCGCTGCCTGCCGTTTCACCGCCGCCTGCGCCGCCGCCGCTGCTTCGCGGTAGCGGCGCAGCTGTTCAGCCCGTTGCTCGGCCGAGCGCGCCTCGCCCGCTTCGCGACGAATGACAGCAAGTGCTTCTTGGTCCAAGATGTGGAACCGGTGCGGGGCCTCTTCAACAGGTTCCACATCTTGATTCAGCTCATCTCGCTTGTAATCTCGCTCCTGATTCGATGCGTGCGCGAGGCGAGCTCCAGATGCCAGCGCAGCGGCATCCTGCTCAGCAAGCCGGTCGCACAGCATGGAAGCCTCCATGAGCAGCGGGGTGACCCGGTTCGCGAATCGCACGTGGCTCAAGGCGTGTGCGCTGATCGCTGCCTTGAGCGCCGCCAGCCGCGCACTCAGCGTCCCCTCCGGACTACTGCTGGCGATGATCGCTGCCCTGAGCGTCCAGTCGGCCAACTCATTGATCAAGCTCGGCCAGCGCCCCGTCGACCAGCCCCCCGCTGCGACAAGGGCTGCTGCGATTGCGGACGTGCGGGCTTCGTTGGTAGCTAGTGTCCGTAAGCAACGGTTCGCATTCGCTGTGCAGTGAGCATCGCCGGCGTTTACGAGGGCTACGATGGCCTCGATGCCGCCCGCCGCTGCAATCGCCGTCTGGTTCGCCTCGTCCTCTTGTGCCATCATCGTCAACGCGTGAGCTGCACTCGCCTTGCCTTCAGCATCGCCGTCGCGAGCGAGCGCCACAAGCGCCGCAATGCCGCCCGCCGCTGCGATCGCCGCCTGGCACGACGCGTTGACGGCCGCCAGAGACGCCAACGAGCTCGCGGCTCTCGCCTTGCCGTACGCGTTGCCCTCGTAAGCGAGCGTGACGAGGGCCTCCATGCCGCCGGCGCTCGCGATGATCGCGGCGATCAGGGGCGCGACCGCCGCATGGGGAGACGCGTTTGCGGCCGCCAGGGTAGCCAACGCGTGAGCTGCGCTCGCCTTGCCTTCGTCATCGCCGTTGCGAGCGAGCGCCACGAGCGCCTCAATGCCGCCCGCCGCTGCGATCGCCTCCTTGTTGGCAGCATGGACGGAGGCCAGAGTCGATAACGCACTGGCAGCGTTCGTCTTGCCTTGAGCATCGCCTGCGTTTGCGAGGCCCACGAGCGCTTCGATGCCACCCGCCGCTGTAATCGCCGCCTTGTTAGCAGCGTTGGTGGCCGCAAGGGTAGCCAACGCGTGAGCTGCGCTCGCCTTGCCACGAGCATCGCCGTCGCGAGCGAGTTCAATGAGCGCCTCGATGCCTCCCGCACCCGCGACCGCCTCCTGGTGTGCAGCGTTGGAGGCAGCTAGAGACGCCAATGCGCACGCTGAGCTCGCCTTGCTGTGCGCGTCACCGTCGCGGACGAGCGCGACGAGCACTTCGATGCCACCTGCCGCAGCTATTGCCGCTTTGTTAAGTGGTGCTCGAGTTGCCAACGCATGAGCTGCACTCGCCTTGCCGCGGGCGTCGCCGTCGCGAGCGAGCGCCACGAGCGCCACGAGCGCCTCAGCATGGTGGCGCGCCAGCGCCACAGACTGAGACGGACTGGGCGCGGGCGCCATTCGCTTCTCCCTTGGAGCTCGGCCCGCGCGGGCGTTACGGAAGTTTTCTAAGTTTTGCACCCATCTAAACATTTTCACCAAATGCATGCATCCTGGAGCACCCCGTCCGTCCAAGTGTGGTCATCCACGTTTGAACGCATCCGCCCACACGGGCACCACGAACTCCTCCATCTGATGGCTTCGATACACTATCGATGGCAACGGCATCCACCAGTTGAACTGGCCGAAGAACATGCCTTGCCTGACTTCGGTCGCATTCCAAGTCCGCGACTCCGAGTCCAGCCAGCTCTTGTGGCGCACGCACCCGGCTCTTGGCGCCTGGCGCATCGTGCCGGGAGCCGCGGGAGCTCTCTCCCCCCCAGCAGCGGAGATGGCTTCGGCCATCGCTTCGACCGCTCGGAGGTCTGCTTCATTCATCGCAAGGCAGGGCGCAAGCTCGGGCGGCATCAGAGGCAGCCCTTGCGGACGCTTGGCCCATAAGTTGATCAAGACCGTCTGGCGGAGCGTCGGCATCTGCGTCGCCGGCATCGTGATCGGACTCGGAAGCGGCATCACGCCATGAAGCATATCTCCTGGGAAGACTGCAACCTGGCCACAGTGTGGCCACACCAGCCACACCCGCTCTTGCCATGCCGCCGTGTCGGGCTCTTCTAAATCGTCATCGGGCCTCCTTCCGATCATCATCGTCGGGCCGCCCTCGTCCGAAAGGTACACGATCGCACTCAGCAAGGGGCACTCTACCCGCGGCGCCTCGCTCTGCCCGAGCATTTCGTCCACGTCCCAGTGAAGTTTGCACGGTGCGTGCGGGCTGACCCGCTGCGTCCAGAACTCGGCACCGACCGAGTCGGCGGCGATGGTGGCGCCTATGGAGCCCGCCATCCGAAGAACGTGGCCAATGGTCCGATCGAGAAGGGACGTCTGCCCTAGCCCCGCGAGTGGGATCCAATGGGGTCCCGCCCACGAATGCGCTCGAGAGGCTGCAGAGGACGCTTGGCGGAGCTCCGAACGCCAACTCGAGAGGAGGGCTGGATCAAGCGGCTCTTGGCCGACAATCGGAGGTGGCATCGCAGTGCGGCGGCTGCTCCAGTCCTTGATGCTGCCGGGCGGGCACCTGGTTCGCTCCTCACCCTTGAGTCCACGAGCAGGGGCCAGGACAGAAAGTGCCGCGTCGAACGCACGGAGGATCGCCCCGGTGTACTTCCAGCCACTGTGACGGTCTTCGTCGATGGCATCGCACGTCGAGCACATGTCTACGATGGCGACTCTCAACGCCGCGCGGGCAGCGTGTGGGGCTGCAGCAGCTTCCTCAAAGCCCGTAGGTCCCAGCGACTTGAGCCAAGCGGCAACAACTTCTGCCGCAGGCACACGGGCTTTGATCTTGGCGAGGGCCTCGCTGACAGCAACCTCGTTGACGGCAGCGGACGACTGGGCGTCTGCTGGAAGCATAGCAGCTGGCAACAAGGGCAGATCTCTACGGACCCATTGGAGGCGCGCCCGGACAGAGCCAGCCGAGAGGGCCGTGATCGAGATCTGCGGGGCGAGCCCTGCCGGCTGCTCAGAGGACGGGTCTAGCTCATCCAAGCCCGATGCCATGACGACGTCATCATCGCAGATCGAGGGTGTGTATCAAGTCGTTCACACGGCTCTGGGTCAGCGAAAACTCCGGAGCCGTGCTGGGCGTCAAAGAAAAGTTCTGAGCCGGGGTGGCCGCAGTTTCCCATGTGACAAAAGGCAACCGCGAGATTGTGGTGTCCGCGAAAAATGCTCCGCGGAAGAACGCCAAGTTGCGCATGCCGTACTGTGTACACGATGTAGAACAGTACATGTACTCTGTACAGTACCTCCCGACTGTCTCCAGCTTTACGTATACGCGCTTTACTACTGTCCACTGGACACACACAGAGTGACACACAGAGTGACCGCCGCCAATCCCCACCCGAACGCTCTGGCCGTCGCTACTCCAAGCCGGCCGAGCACCGTGAAGGCCTCGTCGCGTGTTCCCCACAGTCACACAGGCAAGCGTCTTAATTATACTTGCTCAGGATCTTCAGTGCATCTTCCGTCGACAGCTCGGTTGCCGCCAGCTTTGGTGCGGCTGCCTCTTTCTTTGCCACGGCTGGTGCCTCCTTCTTGGCGGCTGGCGCTGGCTTCGGAGCTGGGGCTGCCTCTTTCTTTGCCACGGCTGGTGCCTCCTTCTTGGCGGCTGGCGCTGGCTTCGGAGCTGGGGCTGCCTCTTTCTTTGCCACGGCTGGTGCCTCCTTCTTGGCGGCTGGCGCCGGGTTATGGGCTACTGCCTCTTTCTTCACCGCTGGCGATGGCTTTTGAGCGATCTGCGCGCGTGTCGGCGCACTGGGTGCCATGGTCATAGGCGGCGCCTCGGCCCCATTGAAAAGCAGGATCGAGGCTAGCACTAAGCTCACGACAGGGATCGCTGCACCAGTCTGCGTGCTTTCGTTAGGAACGGCAATCGTCGAAGGCCTGCGTTTCGTCGTCGCCGTTTGTGGTGTCAACGACGACCTTCTGGCCGGCGGTTGTGGGCTGCGCGTGACCTTGGGCTTGGGCTTGACCACCCGCTTGACCTCGACCTTGGGCGTCGGCTTGGGCTTGACCACCCGCTTGACCTCGACCTTGGGCGTCGGCTTGGGCTTGACCACCCGCTTGACCTCGACCTTGGGCGTCGGCTTGGGCTTCGTCTTGGTCTCCGCCTGGACCTCGGTTTTAGCACGCTTCGGCGCCCCCTGTTTAGACTCGGCTTTGCCCTCGTTGTTGTCCGAGGTCGCCGCCATGGCAGCTGCGCCGAGCGCGCTGAGCGCCCCAAACGTGGCCCCAGCGAGCGCGGCGAGCGCTTCTGTTGTCTCCGCCACTGCCTTATCCACCGTCGTCTCGTCCTTGGCTACCGACACTGCGAGAGAAGAAACAGGAGAGACCGGGACTGCGTTCTCCAAAGCCGTTCGCCGCTTTGCCTCTTCCTCCTCTGCTCGAACCACAGCCTCTCCCCTAAAGAAATCCGCTGCTTCTCTTTCGACCCTGAGTCGTTCGACACGTTCCGCCTCTCTCTCAACCTCAGTTTGTTTTGCTGCCCATTTGGGGAAATCCTCTGCTTCACTTTCAACCCTGAGTCGTTCGGCGCGTTCTGCCTCTTTCTCCACCTCCTTTGGATTTGCTTCCCATTTGGACTCGGCGACTTCCACTGCGATGACCTTGGCAGCGGGTTTGCCACCGTCGGATGTGGAGCGGCGAAATCGGTCAAATAATGCCATTCTAGGCGGCGCCATACGAGATGCTGATAGATAGGGCCGAATACCAGCCGACAGCGCGGAGGAGGCGCCCGACAGAGCAAGGATGAGAGCGGCCTTCATTTGCAATGACGACCGCTCTCTCACCGGAGCTTGCCGAAGTCGGGCGTTATTTTGCCCCAAATTTGGCAATGCCGAGCGGAAGATCGCCATTCGCGGACGAACCCATCGTCGATGTCGTCGTCGAAGGTAAGTTGTCCGAACCCCTCACTTCTTGTGTGAACGTGAGAAGTGCATTCATATGAAGTACCGAAACTACAGTCGAGGGCCGCGACGATGCTCGTGACGCCGAAGTCGACGACCATCGCCGCCGACGGCGCCGAGCCCCGCATCGCGCATCCCGACGGCCGTCCATACCCGTGGCTCACGTCGTCAGCGCGGTCCGTGAACGATCCCGCTGCTGCGGCCGCCGATGCGTTGCGCGAGCGCTTCCTCATCTACCAGCCCTTTGCGGGCATGTGCAACCAGTTCTCATGCCTTGAGTCGGCGACCGCGATCGCTCGCACCACCGGCCGCACGCTTGTGCTCCCACGCTGGCGCCCCCAGTACGGCTGGCCCTGGCTCGGCGCGACCGCCGACTATTTTGACGTCGCACCTCTCTCGCAGCTCGTGCGCTGCATCACCCTCGAGGAGTTTGCCGCTGCACGCACCGGCGCCGCTCCCGGCGAGGGCGTGGCACTCTTTCGGCTGGCGCTCGCGTACAACCCGACGTGGAGCGACAAGGGCTTTGGGCTGTACCCAGACCTGCGCTCGCTGCTCGTCGAGCTCGAGTACTTTCGCGAAGTGGATGGCGCCGGCGTGTTGAAGCTCGGTTGCGGCGGCGGCGGCGGCGGCGGCGGCGGCGGCGGCGGCGACTACGGCGGGGGCGCTATGGGTGCGGAGCTGCAACGGTCGCTGACGCTCGACCGTCCGCTACGTGGAGAGCGGGAGATCTCAGCGCTCTTCGGCGACGTGCGCCAGCCTGTCCTCGCTCTCGACCACACCTTCAACACGGTCGCCCTACCGTCAGTGTTCGACGCGGGCGAGAGAGCCCTTCTGCTCTCGGCGCTGAAGCCTAACGAGCGGCTGCGTGCGAAGCTGAACGGCTTCATGGGCGAGCGCGTGCCCCGCCCGTGCCTCGCCGCGCATGTGCGGCGCACCGACCACTGGCGGCTATCCGAGCTCATGGGAGATATTCGGTTCTGGCCGACGATTGAGGGCTTTGTGCGCCAGATTGGGGAGCAGGTGATGAGCCTCTGACCGCCCTCGGATGGCCCTCCGATGACTCTGTGATGAGCCTCCGATTGCCTCGGATGGCTGGTTCGCTCCTCTTCTGGTACTACGGTGATTGCCTCTGGTGAGCTCTCATCGCCTCTGATGGCCCCCGAGTGCAGGTGCGCCGTCGGCCTCTGATGAGCTCTAATTGCCTCTGATATCCCCCGAGTGCAGGTGCGCCGTCGCCGGCTCGCCTCCTGGCTGCTCGCCACCGACTGTCGCGAGCCGTCCGAGCTCAAGGCGCTTCATGCGATCGAACAGCGCGTCGAGTACTCCGAGATGCTCACCGGCGAGGATGGTGTGGCCACGGCGGTGCTCGACATGTGGGCTTGTATCGGTGCGGACTTTTTCGTGGGCACACGAGGCTCGATGTACACGGACTACATCGAGCGCTTCCGGGTGGCGCAAGGCAAGGTAGTTGATCACCTCTTCTTTGAGCTCGAGCCTGAGGATGTGACTGCGGCGGAGGCAAAGGAGGCAGCGAAGGCTTTGGAGGCGAAGGCTGTGGAACCGAAGGCTGTGGAACCGAAGGCTGTGGAACCGAAGGCTTTGGAGGCGAATGCGCCAGCGATGGAGGCGAGAGCGGCGGCAGAGGCGGCGACGGCGGCGGCGGCGGCGACGACGGCGGCGGCGGCGACGGCGGCGGCGGTGGCGGTGGCGGCGGCGGCGGGAGCGGCAGCGCCGCCGCCGATACCACCGCCCACGGCCCCGGCGGGAGGCTCCGCGAGTGACGAAACTCCTGCCCGAGGCCCCGCGAGTGTGGCAGCGGCGGAGGGTGCGGCATCGGCGAGTGCGGCGGTGGCGAGTGCGGCATCGGCGAGTGCGGCGGCGGCGAGTGTGGCGGCTCCGAGCTTAACTCCGAGCTTAACTCCGAGCTTAACTCCGAGCTTAACTCCGAGCTTGGCCGAAGTGCTCGCCTTAAGAGAGCAGCGGAGTCGCCGAGCGGAGGAGGAGCGATCTGCGACGCTCGCGACGGCGGCGGCGGGCGGCAGCGCGCGCGCGGGTGCAGTGCTCGGCCTGATGGCCCAGCGGCTCCCGCCCGCATTGCGCGCCAAGGTGCTCGCTTTCCACCCGCAGGCGGCTGCGATGCCCCCGACTATCTGCCGGTCGTCCAAGGAGCTCTTCGACGACTTTGTCGCCGAGCAGACGCCGCCCCTTCGCACGATCCCACTGCGGGTGGCGCCACAGGGCAGCACCGACCGTGTCGCCCTTCTGATCGAGCCGCGGGCCCACTACGCGCTCGAGCACGTCGTGCGTAACGCGATGCTCTTCCTCAACGGACCGCGCGCGGGGCGCGCGAAAGATGCGAGGCGCGAGTACGCGCCCGATGCCACGCCCGAGGCCGCGCCCGAGACGGCGCCCGAGGTCGCGCCCGAGACGGCGCCCGCGTGGCAGTTACAAATCTTCCACGGCACGGCCAACCTCGAGCACATCCGAGCGGCATTCACGCCCTCGGAGCTCGAGCACGTGCAGCTTGTCTCTCTCCAAGTGGACAACCTGTCCAACCTGGCGCACAATGAGCTCATGTGTACTCACTGGCTTTGGGAGCAGGTGCGACCGATCTCCGACCGAGCTCCAATCTCCGACGATCTCCGACCGCCTCTCTGATCACCTCTCTGCCCGCCTCCCTGCGTGCCTCCCTGACCGTCTCTCCACGTGTCTCTCTACGTGTCTCCCTGCGTGCCTCTCTCTGACTGCCTCCCCGCGTGCCTCTCTGACTGCCTCTCTGTCCCTGCCCCAATGTGGCGCAGGCGGCTGCAGAGCGAGTGCTCATCTTCCAGACAGATTCGCTCATTTGCCGCGAAGGTGTCGAGGCCTTTGCTGCGTACGACTACATTGGATGTGCTCACCACGACGCCCCCCTACACTTCCCCACAGGTATCGAGGCCTTTGCTGCGTACGACTACATTGGAGCGCCATGGAGTCTGGACGACCTGTGGTGTGTGGGGAAACCATGGCTCACACAGGTGGGCGCTCGGCTGATTGCCCCTGATGGTCTCCGATGACCTCGGCTGGGCTCTGAGTGCAAGCCATGGCTCCTCCAGCATGCAAGTGCTCACCACGACGCCCTCTCCACTTCCCCACAGGTGGGCGGCAATGGCGGCTTCTCGCTCCGCTCGCGCGCGCGCACGATCGCGTGCCTCGACGCCTTTGGCTACCTGCGTGGCCAGTGCGAGGACGTCTTCTACGTCGAGGCAATGCCCAAGGTCTGCGGGCGCGTCGCGGACCGCGAGGCAGGCGCCCGCTTCTCCGTCGAGTCCGTCTATGCGCGCGACCCGTTTGGGTTCCACGCGGCGTATAAGTGGCTCAGCGCCGAGCAGATGGCAGAGCTCCTCGATGGCATCAAGCGCGAGTACGGCGCGAGGCTGCAGGGAAGGGTCGTATAGGGCGCGAGGTGCGGCGAAGCGCTGCCATGAGCGCCGCGCAAGCGCTGTAGATGCCGACGAGAGCCGATGCATGCGAGAGCCACAGGGAGTGTACCAGTAGAGTCTACACGGCTCACGGGGCGCGCCGCTTCGTCCTACTCGCGGACGAGGCGGTCCTTGTCATGACGCAGGATGGAGCAGGATCGCAAGATCTATGAAAATCGCGTCCGCTCCAGGAGCGGGCCCGACCACGAAAGGTATAATCGGATTGGGGGTTACGAGCGTCGAGCGTCGAGTGGAGCCCGAGCCCGTTACGTAATCGGTACGGTTCGTGGACTAGAAACACTAGTACCAACACAGGGGATATGGGTCACACTCCAAGTTCGAACATACCCTGGAAGAGTGCAATCATCTCCCCAGACTCCATCGTAAGATCTCGCAAATCGGCGTTTATGTCGCGTAGATTTGGAGCCCGCCAGCCCAGGCATGCCGTTCGCGAGGCTCGGGTTGAGGCTCGGGTTCAGACCTGCACGATGCGGCCCTCGACTCTCGGATTGATGGCGCCACCAAGCTGCGTGTCGTGGTCGTGAGGTGTCCTCTTCACAGCGACAGGCGTGCTGGCGAGCACGTGAGGAGCCGCAATGGGCTTACGAGGCGGCTTGTTCTCCACGGGCGACTTAGGCGGCAGACCGGCGGCGGTGTACGCCCCCTTAGCGGGTGCGTTGGCGCCATCTGCGGTGGGATGGAGCGGCGAACGGCCTGCCGACGTGGAGAGCTCATGTGGGGTTTTGGCCGGGGTGCTCGCCACTCGCGCGATCGAGCGAACTTGCTGCCTGCGTGCCGGTGAGAGGACGCTCATCGTACTCGCCCCGGTGGCGAACGCGAGCTCACGGAAATGATTCTGGAGGAGGTTGGGGAGCAACGGGGACTGCTCTGCGTCCGTCACGACCGGCGCACCGACGAAGCACGTGTACCCGTCTTTACCTGCCGTGAGGTATTGCTTGGTCACGAGAGTATAACTCGCATTGAGGTCGAGGGGAATGTCGGGCGCCGCCGCGCCGCCCTCGGCCCCACCCTCAGCCCTGGCACCGTCCGCGCCCTCGGCACCGTCTCCGCCCTCACCTTTGGCAGCCTCAGCGTCGTCTGCCCCCAGCAGAGCTGCCCATGCCGACGCCGTCCGCCACCCAGCGGCCACAGGCGCCGCTCGATCCGAATCGACGCCCTCGGAGCTGTTCAGCGCCTCCGAGGCACCCTCCCTGCCCTCACCTTTCGCAGTCGTGCGCCCCTCGAGAGTCAGCGCCTCCGACGTGATGTGCACCGACCCGGGCACGACCCGCGCCCCCGCCGGCCTGCTGGGGTCGAAGGCGAAGCGGAACCCGGAGACACAAGGCCAGCGCCCCTCAAGCTTGGGGTAGGATGAGACGCCGTTCTCGAGCGCCGCGAGCAGCTGCGCGCCGCTCACCCGGATCACCACCGTTTCATCCGCCATCGGGCAGAGGGTGACGAGGTCACGCATTGTGAGCTTACCCGGCCCGAGCACGCGGTCGGCGCGCAGGGTGCCGGCGTTGAGAAGCGCGAGCTGCGCGCCGGTAGCCTCGCGCAGGACATCGGCCACAAAATTGGACACGTTGCTCTCACGCGAGCGGATCGTCGCGAAGCGCGCGTCGAGAGGCACCATCGTCTCGCCGATCTTGGTCTCCATCTGACGCCCAACCTGTGCTTCGAAGCCAGAGACCAGGGCGGAAGTCGCCTCGTCGGCGGCACCGTATTTGGCAACCTCGATGTGCTCGACGCGAGTGACTCGAACAGAGCGGCCCTCACCAGATCGAGCCAGATCGAGCTCGATCGTCACGCGGCTCAGCTCGCGAAAGTCCGAGCCCGACTTGATGATCCTTGGCGCTTCGGCAGTGGGATAGCAGCCGTAGTCGTGATCGTGGCCGCCTAGGATGCAGTCTAGCTCGGGCACGGCGGCGGCAAGCCGCTCATCGTTGGGCAGTCGCATGTGCGTCAGCGCGATCACCACGTCGGCGCCGCGCGCGCGCAGCTCCGCCGCGAGCTCTCGCGCCACGTCGATGTCGTCTCTCCAGCAGAGCTCGTCCTCGCTGATCGTCGAGAGGGTGGCGAGCCACTCACGCTCGATGAGGCCCATCAGCCCGATCGTCAGCCCGCCGTGCTCGAGCAGCACGCTGCGCTCGCCGCCGCCGAGTGGCGTGCCCGTGTCCCTCCAATCGCAGTTGCTCATGAGCCACGGAAAGTCGCACTCGCCGCACAGCGCGTGGCACTGCTCGACGCCAAAGTCGAACTCGTGGTTGCCGAAGACGGCTGCACTAACCCCCGCCGCGTTCAGCACCGGCGGCATCTGCGCGCCTTTGGTGACCACGCTCATGAGCGAGGGCGAGTAGCAATCGCCGCTGAAGAGGACGAGCGGATCGTCCGAAGCGAACGACTTGACGACGTGCACGAAGCGCGAGGCCATGGCGACGTCGTACACGTCGTTGAAGTGCAGGATCGTGAGGAGCCTCGTGAGTGCAGGATCGTGCGCGGGCGGCAGCGGTGGCGGCGGCACTGGTTCGGCCGACGGCATTCTCGGTACTGTCAGCCCGATTCCCGCGAAATTCTCGGTGAACCTTAACACGACAGACGCGACAACCGGTGCTACGGCACTGTGTGAAGACTGTGTGAAGAAATTGTCATGCCGTGTGACGCCCAAAGTTACACGGCTGTGAACCCAACGTGAAAGGGCCAGATTACAGGACGGTATCAATCATGGAACCAGACAGGGGGGATGCGGGAGAACCCATTGGGGGGTCTCTCCGCCGTTTGGGGGGAAGGGGATACCCAGGGGAAAGCCTTATAGGCACCCTGTTATGCGGTTCGTATGCCGCCCGCGCGCGGGCTGATATTGCTCTATTCGGCGAGTGAAGTATTGCCGGTCTCTGCGGCATGCTCCGAGAATGTGCCGACGGTCTCCGGTCGGCGCTTTCGAATATCGATGCGTATCAGTTCTGGGAGTGTTATGTACGCGACCAAGTTTACGGTGCGCTGTTTGGACTTTTCTCGCAAGTTTCACAGGTAAGACGCTCAGGCGCTTGTGGACGTTCAACTCCACGATGGTGCTCGGCGTGACGGCTGCAGCCGTCCGATTGCGGCTGGCCGAGCAGAAACTGACGAGGCACTTCGAGCCGACGGAAACGGCGCAGTCCGAAGCGACGGAAACGGCGCAGTCCGAAGCGACGGAAACGGCGCAGTCCGAGACGACGGCGACGGTGCAGTCCGAGCCGATCAGCTGCAGCGTCCAAGCCGTTCGGCCAAAAGGCCTTTTCAAGAACATGCCAGCTCCGGGCACGCCCGAATATCGTGCGATGCTCTCGATCAAGCCGTCGCTCGACTTGCGCGGCGTCCGCAGGCCCAAGCCCAAGCCGCCAGAGACGGAGAGCGACCGAGCGAATGCGAGGCGACATCGGCTCGAAGAGCTGAAGCGCATCAAGGAGGCCATCAAGGAAGCTGACGGTGCCGAGGACTTTCAGACCGCTGACAGGCTCTCCACCGAGCTCAAGCAGCTTCAAGAAGCGGCGAGCGCAGCGGCGGCAGCGGAGGACGCTAAAGCGGCAGCTGAGAAGGCGGCAGCTGAGAAGGCGGCCGCTGAGAAGGCGGCCGCAGCGAAGGCGAAGACCGATTGGTGCGAGAATAACAAGTGGGTGCTGGGTGGTGGCTTGATCGCGGCGACGTCGCCACGCCACGTCGCCGGTGGCAAGACCAACCTTGATCGGATCGGCGGGCGTTCACAACGGCTCCTCCAGGCCGGTGAGACCACGCTGGAGGCTCTGCGCGCCGAGTGGGAGGAGCGCATTGCGCATCACGAGCCGTCGCCGCCACCGTCGCCCAAACGGGGCCCCACGTTTAGCAAGCCCATAGGTCAGATGATGGGGGTCGACGCACGGATCGCTCAGATGGGTCAGGAGGCACGCCAAAAGAGGGAGCTACTCGAACAGGCGGCCGTGCTCGAGAAGCTGACAGAGGAGTCGAGTAGGCAGGCGCTCGCGTCGCGGGTGGCGGAGATGCAAGAGCGTCTGGCCCGACGGCAGGCGCTGATCCGAAAGCAGTCGGAGCGTCGGAACGCCGAGTGGGTCGCCGCCCGGCTGCGTACCGGTTTAACGGCCGTCCTTGACAGGTCTGATCCCTTGACGCGACGCGCGATCGCATTGACCAACCACGCCCATCTGCTGCAGGACCATCTCGTCCCCCCCTTTGATGGGCTTGCGGCGCACGCGCCGCCGCTCACGCGCCGCCCGGAGTCAGCCCGCCGCCACGGCGCCCCTCGCACCGGCCACCGCCACGGGACGCCTTGGGAGCGAGTCGTCGAGTTGGCGGCTCCTGGCGCGCTGGGTACGGCTGGGCGGCAGTCGTCGCACTGGCCGCACAGGGTGCCGCCAGAGCCGCCGTTGACGCAGGACGCCGCGCTCGCAACGGCGCTCGCCATGCGCCCCTCTTCAGCGCCGCCGCCACCGCATACGCCATCTGATGCATGCGCGTCTGCGGGGCAGGGGCAGGGGCGGCGGCAGGGGCAGGGTCAGGGGCAGCCCCCCCCCATGTTGCCGGATGTGGTGCTGCCCTCGGCGAGCAGCACCAAGCTCGCTGGAGCTGCCGGCCGGGCTCGCCCAGCCACCGCCACGATGGTGCCGCAGGCGCAGCGGCCACTGTGGCGCCACTCGGGCGTGGCACGAGGGCGCCGCGCGCAGAGTGCGCGAGGGATACCTGCCAAGTACGACTTGACGGGACGCTGAGCGCTTGATATGAGACAAATATTATAGGAAGGTTAACGTTTCTTACCCGGACTTTAACTTAAACTTTAACAGGAATAGTTGACCGATGGAAAAGTTGGCCAAGCATCTACTGTTCTGTGTCTCTGGGTATAAGAGATTAAGAGCGATGGAAGAGTAATGCTAATATGCTAAGTCAAGTAAAAGCAATCGCAAGTAATAAAGGGGCTCACCAACGCAATTGGGGCTCACGTTAGAAATGAGTGAGTGAATGCTCAACTCTTCCATGTTACATGTACAGGTTCTAGCTCACTCAGACACACGCTCAGACTCACTTTTGTACGAAAGCAACCAAACCGGTCTCTCAGTGTATCTGTGAACGGTCGATTCACAGTAGGAACTCGCGGGTTTTGCTTCCGATGTCGGTACAAGTGCGAGACACCCCCAATCAGCCCATCAACCCGCCATACAACCCGCATCATGATGACGACCGCCCTCACGTCGGCCGCACTTGCAGCGCACGACAGTGCGGTGGCGGCTGTAGTGGAGCCCGCCGAGGATGAGTCCGCATACCTGTCGGGCCTGATCGACGCGGAGGCGAGCGCCGCGCGACACGAGCACGTGCAGGCGCTGCTCCGCGAGTATGAGGAGCTGCTGACGCTCTCGCCTGAGCAGGCGAGCGGGTGGCAGCAGCGGCGCGAACGCACGTCCGCCCTTCGCGTGCAAAAGGCGTGGCGCCGGCGCAGCTTGCGCCGGCGTCATGCCTTCATGATGCAGCATAATGAGCTCCAGCGGCGTACGAAGGCCGCAACGACGATCCAGCGCGTCCAGCGCATGCGACAGCGGGTCGTGAACGATGCCGCGCCGGCATTTTCGAAGGAGGACATCGACCGAGTTCAGAAAGAGATTGTCGAGCGTACTCTCACTATGGCAAAGGAGATGCGCAAGGCGCGCAAGGCGCGCGACGAGTGGCGCGAGAGGAAAGGCGGAGGGCCGCAGCCGCCACTGCCCAGGTGGTCGACGACGCCCGACTGGTTGGCCGAGCTTCAGAATCGGCCGGCGTTCGCCTCACCTATAGCCAAGGAGTTACGCGAGGATGCCCTGCGCGGCGTGCAGATGGCGAACGACACGAAGGAGATAGTTCGCCAGTTGCAGAGCTGGCCGCGGCTGCGCGGGTCGATCCATGCGAACGCAGTGCGTCATGATATCATGCGCACGCAGGCGGCGGCGCTGTACGCACAGCTGTCTCGCCCGCCGCAGCTGCCGCCGCCGCCCAAGGTGCGCTCAATGAGCCCTGCCTCAGCCGACAGCATCCGAGGGCTCGATCCGTCGATCCTGCCACCGATACCTCCGAGCAAGCCGCACATTCTCAAGGCGCACCAGCGCGCACTCAAGATGGCCAAGGTGGCCGTCGAGGAGGAGGAGCGGCGCAAGGCGCGCGAGAGCGGCGTGAGCAACACCGCCTACGCGGCCGCTGCTGCCGTGAGGGCGGCACCCGTCGGCTCGTTTGCACGCAACAGCACGTTAGTACTCGAGTGCCAGGAGATCCTTGCCCAGACGGGCCAAACGCTCTCGGCCGCGGAAGTGCTCTGGCTGCAGAGCGTCGAGCAATACTCGTAGGCCCGCGTGCGGGGACGGATGCGAAAGAGCGAAACGGCAAATGCGCCGCCGCCGAGCGCCGACTAGAGCGGTGACTTGTGAGCGGGTGAGCTCTGAGCCGACACAGTTCCTCAGTGGTGTGGCTTGTAGTCCGCAGATAGGCTCGCCTATTCAGAACTCCTAGGGTCAGTCGTCTCGAGCGTTAGCGAAAACTGTGTTACTAAGCGTACTCGCTCCACGGTCTCGTTCATGGGCGTCTGTTCCCCGCCCCGGCCCCCCGCCCGGGGGTCGCGCAACGCGGGCGACCCGCGGCGCGCGGGCGCCGCGCGGAGCAGCCGCGGCGTCATTTTCCTATTCTACGCCATGATTCTACGCACAGATGAAGGTCGTTCTTGGACAATCATTCTTGTTCCGTTCTTGACGGCCGTCTGTCGGCTAAGGACGACGGAGCGTTGACTCGCTACTTGGGAACGGTCGAATGATACGGTGTACACAGCTGTGTGAGCGTGTGGTGTCGCCCCTTGATGTCCTAGTCCATGGCTCGCTCGCCGTCAAGCCTCGCCCACGAGCCTGGCCACAATGAGACTCGTGTCCTTGGCCTCGCCATCCGCCTTGGCCATCCGATGCTCGAGGTCGATCGCATTCGAGAAGCTCGTCATGTCGTGGTCGCCACGCCATGACATCATTGCCTCGCGCTCCCAGCGAGGACTGTTAGCGTGGCAGCTCTTCATGCTTTCCCAGTACATCATCGAGCGGAACCGGCCGCGCTTGGGCGTCCCGTCAGCGGCCAGTGCGTTGCTCTGGAGCCATCGCAGCCTGTCGATGGTCTCCTGCATCTGACTCGTCGTTTCGCGCCGCAGCATCTCGGACTTGGTGAAATCGTCGCGGAGGGCGTCGATGATCGCCTCACGCTCGGCCACGATCCGGTCGAGCCACACTACTTGCGCCGTGTTCGCCTCGGCCGCAGCGATCGCTTGCTCGATCATCTTCACAAGGTCGACTGGGCTCGGGGATGGTGCTGTGGGCGACGCGCCGCCGACAAGGCCACTGCCGCCGCCAAAGCCATGGCCACCAGCGGGAACAGCAGAGCTGACGATGGTCGTGGTCGTCGAGGGCACGAGCTCGCGCTCCTTCTCGATGCCTCTCAGCACACGATGAAGCGCATGCACCTTCTCGATGAGGATCGTCATCTGGAGCTGTTCTCGTCCCATCTGCGCGCGGTCTTCATGAGCTCGCCGGCTGAGATCGGCGTATTGGGCACGCACGCTCTGCAGCTCCGCTTGCAAGTCCGCAATCTCCTTGTTCGAGATCGCGAGATCCTCCTGCACCCTGTGCCGCACCGTACGCTCGAGCGTTGCTGCCGTCTGCTCGTGCTCCAAACGGTACGACCGTTGGCGCGCGTGCGCCTCCGCCTCCGCCGCTAATTGCTCCTGTAATCGGCCAGTGACGGCGCGCAGCTCGTCGATCTCGCGCAACCACGCAAACTCGCGCGCTCTGAGCTCGGCAATCTCGTCGCGCTGCTGGAGCACTTGCTGGTCCGCGTTCCTAATTAAGTGCTCGTGTTTCGTTACCAAGCTGCCCAACTCGAGGGCGCGCCCTTCGGCCTGCCTAGAGGCCTCCAGGGCGGCCTCGAGCATCGCGACCTTGACCTGCTCTGCACGGAGCTGCTGGCTGACGTGCAGCATGCGTCGAGAGAGCTCCGCCGCATCCGCCGCATGCCACGCGCTCATCTCGACGCGCTCCATATCGAGTGTTGCCGTCGCGTGCTGCGCCTGCGCGATCGCAATGGCGGCGACGTCCTTAGCCTCCCTCGCTTCGCGCAAGTGACGCTGCGCGAGCCAGTGTGCCTCGTTGGCCTCGTACCGGTCGTGCGCCGCCCCGGACTCGTGCACCGTCATCAGCTCCTTCAGGCCTCGCGGCGATGGCGCCTCCGCCCAGCCGCGCCTCCAGAGCCGTTTCACGATGCCCTCGTAGTCCTCCACTCGCTCCGTGAGAGTGTGTGTGCGGTCGGCGAGCATCTTATTCTCACGGAGGAGCGCGGCTACTTCGTCGGGAACTCTGCCCTCAGAATTGAACGGCGAGGGAGCATGCGCAGTGCCCTCGTAGACCGCCAGCGTGCCGGCTGTTAGCGGCCTCTCTTGCAACGCGTCTCGATTGGCCCGAGGGTTCAAGGCGTGCGTGTGATCGGCGAGTATCATCGACGTGCTTGCAGGAGAGGCCGCGGCGAGCATGTCGGCAAGTGGCCTCTCGTGCCACGCCGTGGCATCCCGCTTGGCCCGCGGGCTGAAGCGCGAGGCGGAGCTCGGCGAGCGAGGCGAGCGAGGCGAGCGAGGCGAGCGAGGCGAGCGAGGTGAGCGAGGCAAGGAGATGGGTTGGGATGCGGTGAAATTGCTCGCGCGGTACATCGGAACTCTGTGACTGAGTGAGCTGAGCGCGCTGAGCTCCAGGCCCGGTCCTTCCGTTCAGTCCTTCCGAACGGACCTCGCACCTCTACGACGAGTCGGGCACACTCAGGGAGTCGTTTTGTGGCGAGCAAACTTGGGTACCCGGTACATGTAAACTTGGGCAAACTTGAGCAAACTTGAGCAAAACATTCACGGCAGGCCGCTTCTTCCATGTTGCCCCCCGCCCCTCCCAGACCCGATGGGCGCCACTCACAAAGTAAAACTTCCCACACCACAGGGCCGTCGGCATCGCTGGTTCTCCTAATCAACCACGTCTAAATCACGGTGCCTCACATGTCCATCTCTTCTCGGGGCTGGGCGGTGCTTGTGACGACCTACTTTGCGTACGTGTCCGTCTACTGTGCGCGCAAACCGTTCAGCGTCGTCAAGTCGGTCATCGAGAAAGATCTGTCCCTCTCAAAGCAGCAGTTAGCAAACATTGACACTGCGTTGCTGACAACCTACGCCATCGGTCAGCTGAGCCTCGGAACGATCGTCAAGCCGCTGGGACGGACCTGGACGCTCGTGCTAGCATTTGCGCTCGCAGGTGCTGCCACATGCGCCTTCGGAACGGCCGATGGTCCCATGTCGATGCTTTTGCTTTGGGGCGCGGCAGGTGCATTTGCGGCACCAGCAAGTCCACTCTTCTCCATTGTTGTGCAGGAGTCGGTCCCTGATGCCGTCCGCGCCACAGTCGTGGGGCTCTGGAGCAGTTGCGAAAACTTGGGTGGTGCGTTTGCCAACCTTGTCGCGGCCAACGTTCTCGCAAACTACGGTTGGCAATGGGTCTTTTTCGTGTCGGGACCACTGGTCGCCCTGTGGGCACCTCTGCTGCTGCTCGTGCTTCCGGCGCCAGCAGTGGCTGACGAGAAGAAGACACAGAGTGGTCAGGCTGCGGACACTGGCGCGGCGACGAGTGGCCGGTCGCCCTCACCCTTGTCCATCAAGGGCGTTGGTGCTGCTGCCTTCTGCTACACACTCACGAAGAGCGCTCGATACTGTCTCATGTTTTGGCTGCCCTACTTTTTGTCCACAGAGCTCGCGTTCGGAGCGGCTGATGCAGGCTCGGTGGCAGCATTGCTCGACGTCGCCGGTGCCCTGGGCGCGATTGTTACTGGCGTCGTGTGCGACACTGTTTACGGCGGCGCTACCCTCAAAGCGGCCATGCACCTATGCATCGCCACTGGGCTTTCGTTTGCAGGATGGGCTGCGGTCTGTGTGCGAGGCGGCACAACCTCAATGCATGTGGTCGCCATCATCTCGATCGGTTTCTTCATTGCTGGCCCTGGCGGCATCCTTGGTGCCTCTGCGCGCAATCTCGTAAGCTTCGCAGGCCTGGCCAAAGACGCGGCTCTTGTGGCAGCTGTGTCTGGTCTGGTCAATGGTTCGGGATCCGTCGGCGCAGTGCTGCAGGGCCTGCTGGCACCGCAGCTCGTGGCACTCCTCGGCTGGGCAGGTCTCTTCGGAGCGCTCGCCGCCGCTATGCTCGGCGCCGCCCTTGTGCTTTCGCCTGCAGTGTCTATCGAAGCCGAGGCGCTCGCAAAGAAGAAGCAGAAGGCTGCCTAATACCGGTACCGTAGGCGGCAGCGTGCAAGTGATTTCCACTTGCCGTCAAGGGTTGCTTCCACTTCCACCAGCGAATATGTCAGGGACGGGAGCATGGACGGGAGTGAAGGGGGGGGAGGTATGCCGTGCGGGGCCGGAGCGGCGGAGAGGCGATGTTGTATGAGACGATTAAGAGAGACTGCGACGGAGGCACATGAACGTATGCAAGTTGCACGCCACATGTAGAAATGGGTTTAAGCAGAGAGTTGTCGGTTGAGCTTCGTCCGTTTCCAGCCCACACCAATTGGCCGACGCGGCCTCTTTCCCAGGTGCTCTCGAAGAAACCGTCGCTATTTTACCGTGGTACGGCGGAGCTGTCCCACACGACACCTCGCCGCCCTCGCCTCTCCCCGCTCGCCTCGCCGCTCCATGTGCAGCTCCATGCAGTCACTCCACACACTCCATGACACACTCGAGCTTTCTCAACACTCAATGTGACTCGAGCCATAGCTCCAGCTTGTCTCGCGTACCGGCATGGCTTGCCCGATCACGCAAGAGACTCGACGTGCCCGTAGCACCACTCACCCCATAGCCTGCGAGATCGTCATCTCACTCCATAGCCTGCGAGATCGTCATCTCACTCCATAGCCTGCGAGATCGTCATCTCACCCCATAGCCTGCGAGATCGTCATCTCACCCCATAGCCTGCGAGATCAGAGGCGAGATCGTCATCCACGTCTCCAAGAGCGCTTTCACACCGCGGTCTTGTTTTCACACCATGGTGGATCTCGGGAAGCTTTTGCGGGATTCGGATTGAGGCCCTCGCTCGCTCGTGGCGGTGCATCTTTGAGACTCTCGTTCACGTTCTGCGCGGCTCCTCTCTTTCTGCGCGGCTCTTTCTGCGCGATTCCTGATGGGGCTTCCACCCCCTCCCGGCTGCCTACCACTCGAGAGCACGACCGACATGCCTTCGGCCTCGGCGGCCCTCACCGAGGCATCGACCGAAGACGAGTAGATATCGGCCATTTCGTCAGCGGTCGAGGAGATAGCAAAGCCTTCCTCGGCGGTCGAAGAGATGACACCGTTGGCCTTGGGCTGCAGCGCGAGATCTGCCGCGCGCCTGTGCCCTGCTAGAGTGCCTACCCCTGACCGTGGCTCCTGCACGGCCGAAGGCTTGCTCCGGGACGTGGCCGTGGTACAGGCGTTCTGATGGCGGCTATCGTGGACATCGCCATTGCGAACGGCGCCAGCAACGGCGTTCAAGTGTGCCAGCATAGCTTCCATGCTCTCCGTGAGATGCCGCAGCGTGGCCCCCTGCTCCGCAAGAGCTCGTTCCATATTAGCCAGCCGATTCGTCGTCTGGTCCTCCTTGGATGGTAGAGGATTCATCGTGCGCGCCCCCGGCTGCTTCTTATGCGCTCCCTCGTGTCGGACTACGCCGTGGCTGCTCAGGAGACTTTCGATCGTGGCCTGCCGGAAGCGCTTGAAGCGCACGCCCGCACGCCTGAGCGCCAGGTCGACCTCCTCGGCCGTGACGACCAGAGCGTTCTCTGCGGCCTCGGGGTCGGCGGCTTCGGCCTGATGCACGAGGTCCGTCAGTGCCATGATGAGCGTGGGCGCGCCAGCGTGCCAATTGAGAGAGATGAGGCGAGATACGTAGTGCACCGTGTCGTTGCGAAGACGCGTGCATAGCCTCAGCTTCTGTTTTCGGATCTCGACAAAGCCCGCCGGGATCGTATTGTTGAGGAGGCGTTCATGAGTCTTCGCCTCGGTGGCGGCTTCGAAGGCGCCCGTGAGCACGGAGATGAACGTCTGCGACAGAATGAGGAAGAGGAACAAGTTGCGCACGAAGAAGGTGATGAAGATGCCTGTCGTATTAGAGTCGACATTCAGGCGCAATCAGAGGCGCACTCAGAGGCGCAATCAGAGTGCAATCAGAGCTGATGAAGATGCCTGTCGATTGGAGTCGACACTCAGGCGCAATCAGAGGCGCAATCAGAGTGCAATCCGGCGCAATCAGAGGTGGATGAAGATGCCTGTCGTATTGGAGTCGACCATCTGCTCGTTGAGTTCCGTGCCGGCGATGAGGCCGTTGAAGCTCTCGGCGAAGATGACGAACAGGCGCGTGATGGTGCTGTACTTGAGCGACGGATGGAAGACGCCAAACATGAGGCTCGCCGTGGCCGTGAAGACGGCGCAGCTGACGAGGACTACAATGAGAAGCCCACCGATTTCGTCAGCGCCCTCGGCGAAGAGGTTGACGAGCCGCTCGAGGATCGAGAACGCCTTGGCATCGGCAAACGTCTTAAAGAAGAGGACGAGCTGCGTGATGGCCACGCAATTCTGGTAGACGATGGCGCCGCCCTCATGGATGGGCTGCATCTCGACCAGCAGCGGCAGCGCAAACGCGGGGAACTCCAGCACAAAGAAACGCGGTTGGCCTACCGTCCCCCGTAGCGCTACACTGATGCTTTTGAAACTGAACCTTCTTAGCGTGCAGGTGCTCCGGACGAACTCGAACTTGAAGCTCATCAAGCGCACAAAGTCGAGGGAGAGTATCACGATGAAGGCCACCCACATGGAATCTAAGAGCGTGGTTTCGTCAAACCGATAGCTGAAGTACGAGATCTGCGGGATGATGAGACTGCTCAAGCACAAGACGAGACGCGATCCACGGAGTAATCAGCCGCACGAGGCATCACAGGTGATGGAAAGAGTCGCGCAGAGGGCAGCAAGGGATCTCTGGGCTCTCTAGGCAGGACCGTCCCGCGGACCACCTGTCCGAGTAACATTGTTTGAGGGTACTTGTGCTTGCCGCATCATAGGTGTTCTCGTAGGTCCCGTTTGTCGCCAGCATACCGTCGTGATTCTCGTTCCAATGCTTGACAAAATTGGGATCTCGGCAGCCCTCGTCCTGGAAGAACGCGCCATACTTCAAGCCGAGCACGCGCTCCCCACGAGAGACGAGGACCTGCACAAAGTTCCCATCGCCGTGGACGTGCTGCAGGACGAAGCCTCTTTTTGCGTCGTTGAGCCGATTGGCATTCATGAGCATCAGATCGGCCAAGTCATCAGCCGCGACGCCGCCGCCTGAGAGCGAGCTCCTCGAGAGCAGCAGCATCGAGGCGAGGATGAGGGTGGCATTGTTGCAGCATGGTGCGGTAAGGGTCGTCGGATTGGCGGCCCATTCGTAATCGATCGAGCCGGGCTGTCCTATGAGCTCGTCGAGCATGCACGAGGGTTTCGTCGTGAGCTCGGCTGTGCCGAATTCGTGCACGTCCGAGTCGGTGCAGATGAAGTCCGCCTCTGTCAAGACCTGAATCCCCTTTGGCGACTGCGTGATCGACATCGCGCAATTCTCGCAGACCCCGAACAGCGCTCCGGGGATGTCGAGAAGCTCCGTCGTGAGGAAGTTGTATAGATCGTCCACTTCGATGGCGTCCCGAAACGCGAGCACGCACTTCTCGCCAGAGTGCAGGTCCCGAAGCACGCCGTCGGGCATGCGGGAGCAGTAAGGGGAGCTTGTAGCTGAGACGCCGGGGAGTTTACTCAATGCATCCTCGTAAATCGCAAGCGTCGAGGCCGCAAACAAGGAGTCGAAGCGGAACCAATTCCACACCAAGTAATAGACAAAGAGGAAGAGCGACATCTGCGCGGTCTTGAGCTCCTCCCCGCTGATCTTCATGCCCAGTGCCCGCCGCAAGAGCAGGAAGCGGGTGCTCGAGTTCACCACCCCGGCTCTGGGCGCACGAGCCCCGGTGTTGTCCACATCCAGATTCACCTGATCCAGGTCCATCCCCGCCCCATTCGGTGCGCCAGTGGCTTCACTTTGGTATCGCTCAACCACATACGAGCCAAGCGCTGTTGGGACGTCGTCGTCTCTGTGATCCATGCTGCTCGCCTCTTTGCGCAAGATATCCATATGATCGCTCGGATAGGTCCCCTTGATAGCGTCGAAGCTTTCACGTCGTTGCTCGGCGTATCGCATGGCGGCCGACGTTCGCACACGCGTACGCGTCGGCGGCATCATTGCAGAGCCTATTTTGGGTTACAATTTTCTGAAGTTCCTAACTTTTGAGAGTTCTTTCGCTCCATGCGTTCGTCTTGATTGCATGCGTTGCCAACGCGCCTGAGTGTAGGGATTCGCTGAAATCCTAGGATTCTGCAGCGCTCCGAAACTGAGCGTCGTAGTGGGCCATTTGATGTCACTTTTGATGCACAAGAGAATGACTGCATGAGCATGTACACTGAGCAAACACCGCAAGAAAGACACTGACTGCAAGCGGGCACTTGCGCACGTATTTGGGCTTTTCAACCAGTGAGAAATTAAGTTTTCTTAGTACACCGCACCCGTTTCTTAGTACTACAGAGAGAAGTAAATTTGCTCAGCGTCATAATGCACGCTCAAGCGCCTCTATCAACGTCGTCACTGCGGACACGAGCTGCGACGCGTCTTCCTCATTGCGCGGCCCCTCGCGTCGCCACCTCTCGCCGTCGTTGTGGCGAGTTACACTCGCCCCAATGCGAAGCGAGTGCAGCCGATCCTTAAGATCAGCACGCATGCCGCACTCGCGATGCCAAAAGTTGATGCGCTCTCGTCAAAGGTTTTCGGCGCATTCGCCGCACTCGCTGCATAGACGACGTCGAGTCGATCCATCAGATTGGTTAAGGCGAGCAGCATGTTGTCCTTGATGCCCTTGAGTGCATCAGTTCCCTTGCGGGTCTCGCGTACTTGCATCGAGAGTGGTGAGGGCACGTAGCCAGCCGTCGTGCTCGCAGGCAGGCCCGAGCTCGAGGCCGCCGAGCTCTCAAGTGTGCCGCGGTTACTACCACCGTTCCCATCCCCATCAGCCAGGCTCGTGAGCGTCGCCAGCGCGGCGGCCAGCCAGCATCTTGATCGGAGAGCTTTGCAGCCTCAATCTCGGGGAAGTCAAGCTTAAAATCCCTTTCGCATGTGTCAACAATGCTCAGCGGTGAGCGACCTGTAAGAGTCACAAGCAGCGTGATGCCCAGTGCCCAACCATCAGCCACATCTAAGTAGGCGGCGCCGGCGGAAATGCTTGGATCCAAGTAGCCTCAGGTCAGGTAGAACGCATTCGACGCGCTCTTCATCTTTGACGCCTCGGGCCCGGCGTCCATCTTGGCGAATCCCGTGTCGGCGAGGTAGGCGTTGAGCTCGTCGTCCGGTAGAATGTTCTCTGGCTTGAAGTCGCGATGGACGACGGCGTGCTTGCCTCCAGGCACCGGCGTGTGCAGGTAGAGCAGCGCGTCGGTTGCCTGGCTTAGGATCTGCAGGCGCTGTTGCCACATCAGAGGGCTCAGGGATGCAGGGAGGCCGAGGCGCAGGTGCTCGGGGTCGGAGACCTTTGGCCACAGCCGATCGGCTAAGCTGCCACCGCGCATCAGCGGGAAGACGAGACATAGCGCCTCGTCATCGAGAGAATAGCCGAGCAGCGGCAGCAGATACGGATGGTTGCACTGCTGCAGCACCCTCACCTCGCGCTGCAGGGCCGCGAGATCGTGCACGCCCGATTTGGCGTGCTTGACGGCGAAGGGCTTGTGGCGCAGCCAGAGCGGCAGCGCCTCAGGCGGCAGCGATGGCAGCGTGTCCGCGGTGAAGACGCGGCCATAGCCACCGCTGCCGATGAGCCTCTGCTCTTCAAAGCCGTCCGTCGCCGCCCAAAGCTCGGCGAAGGTGAGGGCGACGGCCGCCGGCGGCGCCGAGGGCGCCTTGAGTACGGCTTGAGGGCCTCCGATGCTGGCGCCGCTTCTGCGGATGCTCAGATGCCCAGAGCCCTGAGCAAGCGCTCGGCCACCTGGGGCTTAGGGAGGTCGTCTTCGTTGACGAAGCCCATCGCCGCATTCGCCTCGCGCAGGCAGGCGGCGATCTGGTTGGCGGGAGTCCTTAGCTCGAGAGCGGCCTTAATGCGCTCCACCTTCTGATGAAGGGTCTCGGGGGGGCTGCTGCTGCTAGGGACTGGTTGGGAGGATGTTGAAGGTGGTATGGAAATGGAGGCCCTCGGTGGGGGTACGTCGCTGGCGCCACCCCCCGTGAGAGCTGCACTGTCACTGGCCCCCATCACCGCGCTGAGCTCCATGTTGAGCGCGCGCAGCTCGACAATCTCGCGGCCGGGCGCGTGTCCTTCGGGTAAACTTATAGTGAAGTGATCTGAGGCTCTGGACAGTTGGAAGAAGCGCTTGGCAGTGCCTGAGAGGGAGCCACACGCGCGCGGGGGCGGTCAGCGCAAGGATAGGCTCCGTCAATGCAGGCGCAACTTCCTTTTTCAGCACAGGCCGGTCAAGACAGGGCTGTGTCAATGCAGGCGCAGCTTCGGAGCGGTCTGACGCTCACCGTAATGAGTGCGGACCCTTTCCCATGGTAGCTGAGTATCCACGGAAGTCTTCAGATGCTTGCTCACCCGTGAGAGCAGGGCGAAGGTGCCTGCCTCGCCGGTGAGCATCAGTTTAGTCCCCTTGATGACGCTCATCTCATCATCTTTCGTCATCTGCAGTGGAAAGTCACGAAAGGCACTTGGAGCAGCCCGCGTGGCCGGCACGTCGGCGTTCACACTGGAAGACTGTGAAGTCCGTGACTGATTGCCGCTGATTGCCGCTGACTGCCACTGATTGCCGCTGATTGCAGAATCATCAAGGGAGTCCCCCAGCCGTAGGTCCCGACTGGACGCGAAGGCTTCGATGGACTGAGGCTGTACACGAGCTGCCTGGGTGCGAACAACACCGAGACCATTGAGATGGTCAGCAGCTGGCCGCTCCTCATGCTCGCCCCTGTCCAGAAGATCCCCACTGTCCATCGAATAGGGCTCCACCGCGATACGCCGGCCGTGGTACCGCTCTGTGGTGGGAAGCCAACTGTGATGTAACTGTGAAGCCGCCGTCTGTGCTGCCTGGGGTTCGTCATACTCGATCACCATCCGATCTCCCATCTTGAGGCTGGAAATGCGCGGTAGCCGCCTCGCCGATGACACCGCGCCAGCCACCATGCAGTGCACTCTCACCTCTTCGACAGTTGCTGCAAAAGGCAACTTGGAGACGAGGACTGCATTCGAGACTGCATTCGAGACTACATGCGAGACTGCAAGGCCCTCGGAGGAGGTCCATGGGCGCTGTACTGGGCGCTGGTCCGCTTCCGCAGCAAGGCCCTCAGAAGAGGTCCATGGGCGCTGTACTGGGCGCTGGTCCGCTTCCGAAGCCGTGGCCGACGGCCGTTGGCTGTGCGATTCGGTCGGCAGCCATTTGAAGCCTCGCTTCGGCTCCTCCCATGGCTGCAGCCACAGCTGCCATCCGATGACGTCCAGTGGAATACCCGACTCAACGCATCGAGTCAGTTCCGGGCTCACGTCCTCCTCTAGCCACACGTTGGCAAAGGGTTTATGACGGATGTCGGGCGACATGACGATGTATCGCACTTTGGCGTGCGGTGGTGCGAGCGCAGCCCGCACGTCAGCTTCGCTCCTTGGCTCGTCGCTCTTCCGCCAGCTCGCAAAGACCTTCAAACCGTCATCCTTCGGAGTGCGCTCCAATTCAGCATTGAACGGCACAACCTTGATGGTGAAGTTTTCCAGGCTCAGTGTGTACACTGTGCTTTCGTTCAGGTGCTGGCACGCCTGCTCTGCCGACACTCTATCCAAGTACGTGACAACTGCAGCCTGCAGAAGCGCAGCCTTCCGTTTCGAGGAGTTCATTCGCACTCCCATGATTTCGCCGCCCAGCTTACCCATGTGGAGGCGCAGGTCCTCTTCATCGATTAGCCTCATGTCCAGCCCAGACACATAGACCGAGGCATCGTCCAGCCCAGACACATAGACCGAGGCGTCGCTTTGCGCAGGAGAAAGCGTCACCGTGTCTGTGTTAGCCGCCGCCGGAATGCGCGGAAACGGAGCAGTATCCGCCATCGCCATCGCTATTTGCCGTTCCTCTTCAAGATCACCTCTTCCCTGACGACGCGGAGCTTGCTGTATCATTTTTGACTCAAATATCGCAGCTTGCAGTTCGTCTTCAAATGAGGGTGGTGCTTCTCTTTGAGGCATCGCCAGTCTCTTTCCTTCCCTTCCTTCACCTCCACCTGGTCCCATTCTTTCATATCGACTACTATTCCGTCACTGAACAGTTTTGGAAGGCGGGCACGAGGCACTCCTTCCAAGTTTCCCCACAGGGGGAAGGTCCGTTCAAACGTTCAAGTTTATTACCCCCCCCCTTATTGCCATCTCACAGGTAAGGCATCCTTCACACTCACACCGTCTCGTCGCCGTCGGATTTCATGTTCCCCGAGGGCGTTGTGACCATAATCGAATACTCATACGATACATGCTCCTACACTGCAATCGCGAAGCGGCTCATGCTGCTGCCGGCGACGCAGTTGTGCTTCAAGCTGCCAGGCTCGCCGGCGAATGAGAGGATCGCACGCCGCGGCCACTCATGCGCCAGGCCGACGCAGTGCACGATCTTCTCGGCGATCTTGTACTCGTCGTCGGTGCACTCGATGTCCTCTTCCCCTGCGTCTCGCGGGCCTGTCACACGGCATGTACCCCTAACGTGGCATGTACGTAACCGGGAAGAGCTGGCCAGCGCCGACGCCGGCGGGGACGGTCACGCCCATGATCTGGCCATCAGGCGTCGTAATCTGCACATGCTGCCCGGCGTACGCTCCAGGCGGCGCTTCAATGGTCATTGTAGCCTGCGACCTTGGCGCTGCAGGCGCATAAGGAGGAGCTGCTTGTGCATAACCAGGATAGGCAGGCGCGCTCACAGGCTGCACCGGGCGCGCCGTATAAGCCACCTGAAACTGCTGGCCTTGGCAAATTCCCGCGGGCACAGCCACGTTCAGTATCTGGCCGTCAGGCGTGGTGACCTGCACTTGCTGGCCACCACAAATTCCGGGCGGCGCTACCACTGTCATGAGTGCTTGGCCCGGTGGTGGAGCATATGCGGCGGCAGGCGTAAATACTTGCGTGACTGTGCATGAAGCATTTGCTGCTGCAACTGCGCCAATTGCCACAGCACTAGCCAGAGGGTGACGATGACCAAGGCCATGGAGGTTGGGTCCGGTGTTGTGGAGGTGATTTGCGGCCGCAGAGTGGGCCATTGCGCCGAGAAGGTTGCCTTGAGATAAGTCACGAATAGCAGCAACCTCCTGCCGAACTTCACGCCTGTGGTGGATTTGTTCAGCGCGCTCTTGGTGGCGCATCGCCCCTGCAATATTGCCGTGCATCAGGTCGCGCACGGCCATGGCTTCCTGGCGCGCCTCTCTCCGCGCCGCGCCGCGCCCACCAAACATGATCCACGAGAAACAGCTCCAAGTTGCAGCAACTCGGCTGCAACTAGGCTGCAGCAACACGGCCTGCGAGGAGTCGCGAAGAAGCTCGGCTACTCCGACGGAGACTCCGCTTTCTTATGTTTATAGACCGCCGGCTCCCCAATCCCGTTCGTCGTTTCGTTTCGTTTCGGTTGTGGTAGCGAGACTTACTTTTAGACGTCGCCGTTTAGTTCTCTACTGGTCTACATTCACACACACCTTACTATTGATCTTTGGTCCCGGGGCCGGGCGGAACTCCGAACGTGGAGCTATGGAGCAGCGAGAGTGAGTGAGTGAGTGAGTGAGTCTCAGCGAGAAGCCAACCCTTTCCAACAATCCAACGCGCAACGTGGACTCTCTCTATCTAAGTAATTACGCTCAAGATGGCGCGCCCATAGGATGGCGCGCGGACGTTTCAGCGTCGGCCTGGTTAGGTCAGGGGGTTAGGTGTCGGGATGCGAGGCACCCGACGATCGCGCCGTCTGCACAGTAATCGTGCGACGTTGATCGCACGATCGTACGTACGGAAAATAAACGGAAAGTCATATGCCATGTCATATGAATAGGGAGAGACGTAACAGAAACTGACGTCCCAACGAACTGCCCCAGTGGAAACTGACGAACGGACTGACTGATTACACTCATCGCGTGTGCCCAGAACGGAAGGGCGAGGACAACTAGGAGCACGAGGGCGCTGGCGCACCGCCGACACCGAAGCGCTGATGGAAGCGCAACATAGCGTTAAAGCGTTCGACAGGGTCGTGTGCAGGGGTCTCGTGTGAATGGTTTCTAAGCGCACTTCTGAGACCTATCCAGCCACGGCCTGCATTTTAGCAAAGTGTCTAAGAGAATTTCATAAGGGTCCCAAGATTGCGTTGTCCCTTATCAGCTTAAATTTGCACTCACAGCGTAGCATCAGGGTTTGTGTTGGCACGGGCTGTGTCGGCCACACCTCCGTCCATAGCGATAGAGGCCCTCGTGCTTAGGGGTCCGGAGCGAATGCGCGTTGTGTTGAACAGCAGCAGAGCAGGCATTTGAAACTTGTGCGAAACGGCGTTCTTGGACGACGCATCGCAATCACCTCTATAGGCAGTGGGCGAAGGAGGGATGGGTTGCGGTCCCTCGACACCGGAGGAATACCCAGTGTCGAACTTGGTCGAACCGAGTGATACGAGGTCCGAGCATGCGGCGAAGCCGGCGCACACGCAACGCTCGGCATCATCGCCACCGCTATCCTCTTCTTCGCCAATTTCCAAAATGGTGACCAGCATGGTACGAAGAGTGAGTGGCGAGCCGGGAGAGCTGAGCTTGGGTCTTGATGAGGCTCCGTCAACACCCAAGCCAGGCTCTGTCGCCGCGATATTGTCACTTTTGCCGCTGTCGAAGCCGCTGCCGGCTGTCAGTTTGCAGGGCGAGTTCTTCATAGGGGCTCGGCTGCGTGCAACCATCTGCACGGACTGCTACAGTGTGGGCGACAGCCTCGCGCGCGAGCGCGTAGACGCAGTGCAGTGGCTCGCCTGGCGCCGCCATCGCTGGTCGGCCGATCACGGCGAGGTCATCGCGCGCAGCCGGCCGCAGGAGGTGCCCTCCGAGTGTAGCTCTTCCTTTGGGGCGAGTTACACCATTAGCATCATGGACGTCGGTTGCTTCCTTTCCGTCAGCCTTGAGGGTCTTCCAGGGCTGCCACCGCCGGTGCTCACATCGCGCGGGATGGCGGCTGGGAAGGCGATGAGCAGCAGCTTTGTGCAGGTGGCTCCCGAGCCTCGAGGATGGGTCGTCCATGATGACTGCTGCTGGATGACCACTGATGACCCATGATTGCCTCGCTCATTGCATGCAGGTGCCCCCGAGCCTCGAGGATGGTGTCCGATCGCGTGTCAAGAATGGCGAATGTACGTTTGAGGCCGTGCTGCTGTCGGAGCACATGCGTCTGCAGGTGATTGCCGTTGATTGCCGTTGATTGCCTTTGATTGCCGTTGAATGCACTGCTGTCGGAGCACATGTGTCCACAGGGCGAGCCGCCGATGATTGCCATTGATTGCCATTAATTGCCATTGATTGCCGTTGATTGCAATTGATTGCCATTGATTGATTGCCGTTACATGTGTCCACAGGGCGAGCCACCGATGCACCGCAGAGGCAGCACTCTAGGCAAGGCCATCTCCAACGGGCGGCGCAAGGTGAGGGCGGCTGATTGCATCGCGATGGCGAGGCTCGTCTTGCCACTGAGTGTCACGGAGTGCCACTGAATGCCGCCACAGGTGATGGCGACGTTGCATCTCGACGGCCAGGCGCGCAAATTGGATCTCTCGTACCGACACGGCATCAGCCTGACACGCTCCCGCGTCTCCAAATCGTTTTCGGCCATCACCGCCGCGGCCGCCCTCGACCTCACGGAGGAGGATCCGCTGGCGGCGTACGAGCGTGAGCGTCTGAGTCACAAGGAGCGCGCCGCCGAGCGTGAGCTGAGGGAGGAGGAGCTGCAGCAGGTGCTCGCCTTTCTCGGCGGCATGGAGATCGGTGGAGATGGCGTCTATACTCAGAAGTCGGCGAGGCGCGGGACGGGCGGCGAGGGTACGGGCTCCGGAGCCGGTGGCGAGGTACTCGAGCTCGTGATGAGCGCGCGACGCTCGTACCTCCTCCTGTTCTCCGACCCTCGAGATCGAGATTTGCTCATCCTCACCATGCGTGCGTACCTTCGCGAGTGGCCTCCCAAAGGCCCCAGAGGCTCCGAGCTCGCAACGGCGCGCCCGCCTCCGCTGCAGCTCTCGGTGGAATTGCACTCGGGCAGCGGTCTGATGGCTTCGGACTTTGACGGCAAGAGTGACCCATACGTCGCCTTCCACTACGGAGGGCGCGAGGTGGCCGTGTCGCGCGTGCAGCCGAAGACGCTCAATCCTGTGTGGAATCAGACGCTCATGCTCGCTGAGGAGGCGAGTGAGGCGAGTGTTGGCGCTGAGACGCTCCGACTCGTTGTGTTTGACGAGGACACGGGGACCATGATGGAGGGCTTCTCGAAAGGTGATGATGTGATCGGCGAGGCGTCGGTGGCGCTCCAGCCCGTGCTTCAAGTGCGCGCGTTCTCGTACAAGTACGCGGCGGGATGCATCTGATTGTCGCTGATGGCTATGGCTACTGATGGCATGGATGGCCTCTGATGGCCTCTGATGGCCACTGATGACCTCTGATGGCCTCTGATGGCCTCTGATGGCCACTGATACCCACGGACGGCCTCTGAACGTGCACGCCCTCTCGTATCCTCTCGTTTAGGTGGCGCGATGCCCGTGACATCTTAGTGGCGTACACGTACACAGCGCAACTGAAGCCCAAAGGCACGTTACACTTCACGATCCGTCTCGGACCGCCCGTGGCCATCTCTGATAGGTGCACTTCAGGCAAGGCCACCAAGAGTAGTCGCTCCCAAAAGGATCGCTCCGGTGCGAGTAGCGATCCCTATGGAAATGCGATCGAGTACATGGAGGAGGCTGTCGAAGATGCGCACAAGCGCATCCTGCGAACCGCGGTGGAGACGAGAGATACGGGCGCCGCTACGCTGCTCGACTTGGAGAAGCAGCGACATCAGATGGAGGTAACTGCGCGCGCGCGCCTGAATGCGCCTGATTGGGTGCGATGGCTCTCTGATTGGGTGCGATGGCTCTCTGATTGGGTGCGATGGCTCTCTGACTCCCTACTCGTGCCGGCGGCGCGCTTTTCGGCGCCACCCCGCCACCCCGCCTCCCCCTCGCCCCCTCGCCAACCCGCCATCCCCTCGCGCAGCGCATCGAAGCGAGCCAAGCAGAGTTGGCTCGTAATATGTCGGAGGCCAATAGTGTCCTCAAGGACATGTCCTCGTTCATGGGATGGCGTGGCTGGGTTTCACGGAGCAAGAGGCGGCTGAAGCTCGAGACCATGTCACACCTCTCCTCGCCCTCGTGCACCCTCTCGTCCTTCGTGTCCATGTCCGACGAGGACGAGGGCGGCGACAGGCGTAGCGCTCGGGGCGGCGCCAACGCTGGCGCGAGCGCCGCGGGCAGCAGCAGCAGCGCTAAGGATGACGCCGTCGTCGAAAACGTCTCCGTCCTCATGGACGAGATGCTCCAGCAGGCGCGTTGATGGCTTTCTCCATTAATTGCCATCTCCCTGATTTCCTTCGCCACTGATTGGCATTGGTCTGCGCGGATCGTCCTCTTATTGATTGCTATCTCCACTGATTGTTGATTGCTATCTCCACTGATTGCTATCTCCATTGATTGCTTTCTCCATTGATTGCTTTCTCGTCTGTCGGCGCGGATGGTCCTCTCACGGATTGCGAATTCCACTGATTGCTATCTCCATTGATCGGCGCGGATGGTCCACTTACTGCAATATTTGACGGGCCCATTCACAGGCGATTGCCATGAAGACGGAGCTCAAGACTCAGTCGCCGCTGCTCGACAAGATGGTCGACACAATGGAGAATGGACAGAGTACCATTGCCCATCAGTCGAACATCACCGCGAAGCTCGGGGGCAGGAAGGCCAAGAAGACACTGAGCGACGAAATCGGCACTCCCCCCTCCTTGTCGAGGGCCTCGACCATGGCGAGAATAGCGAGCATGTCAATGTAGTCTATGTAGAAGACATCTTCAACTTCATCTATCTCTTCTTCAGTATGATGGCCGCGCACTAGACACGCTGCAGAGTAAGACGATTCCATTCAGAACACTGTGATCTGTACACTCCATTACGCGGCATTAAGACACCGTGGCTTGGCGATCAGCTGTAAAGTGAAAATAGAAAACAGTGTATCAGTGTTATCTTAGGAGTATTCCCCGCCCGTTAGTGCCGATAGAATAAGATGCAGGATGAGTCGGGCCCAGGGACTATCCCACAGCCACTAGCAGCGCACAGGTGGCTCCAGAGAGGCTGGAAATGCGCGCCATGTTGGGCGTTAACTACTGGGAAACGAAAGTGAAAAGCACACGACATGGGAAAGTAACGCAAAAATAAACGGGCTCAAAGGGGGCCGTAAACGACGCGTCTGAGCTTGCCGCCAGCGCCGCCTAGCGGCGCCTAACGCAGTTTTGTGTTGCCCAAAACATTAAACATGGCGCAAAATCGAAAAGTCGCCGACCTTTTCAACTGTGAGTTTGGTGCCTTGTTCTCGGCATGCTTCTCGGGTTTCGGAAACCGCCGTTTCACACAGAGCTGCACAAAACATGGGTTCAAAAGTGCGGGCGCATGGCTCGCAACACACGACATATCGCGCACCCGCCCCGGGGCGCGGCACATCCTTTATCCCCCCACACGACCGAGCCCCGACCCGCGCTGCTTCTCCACATGCGTTGGCGACGTAGGTCCATCCCACCCGCCGCGCCGCGCCACGAACGTCATCGTCATTGTCGTCGTCAGCACATGGTTGTTTATGTGGTTTCAGGGTTACATGCTAGCCTCAGCCAAAACGACCAGCCACTTGAGCTCCGTTCTGGTGCGATATTTGACGGGCCCAGAAGTCGGCGGTGGCCGCATGGATGGACGTCGTTGACGCATGGATGAGCCCGCCGCCGCCGCCGCCGCCGCCGTCCTCTTCGTCGTTGTCGTCGTCGCCGTCGTCGTCGTCCCCTCCTGTCGAGGATGCCCTGACCAGGTCCGTGCCACCGAGGGCCGCGGTGCGGTAGGAGTTCGTTCCCCCCGTCCTATCCCACTTGACCTCAATCAATCCACACTGGTCGATCTTGAGGACAGTGCCGAGGCCGCCCACCCCGCCGTCCTGGTTGCTCCACTTCCAGTCCGGACCACGCCTGACGCGATCGCCTGCAGTGAGGGGCCCACCACCGCTGCCACCACCACCGCTCCGCCCGCCCACGGCCCTATCGAAGAGCTTCTCGAGCCCCGCCTCCTCCTCAAGCGCCGCGTCCCTCACGAGCCGCTTATTTTTCAGCCGGCGTGCAGCGTCCTCCTCCTTCACGCGCGGGTTGAGGTACTCATCCTCCGGCTCGTCCTCACTCGCGTCCGTTGCCATCGATGCGCTGCGCTGTGGCATCAGCGGCATCGCCGCCGCCTCCTCCGCCGCCGCCTCCGCCTCCGCCGCCTCGGCCTCAGCCGCTCCCGCCCCTTCGAGAGAAAGCTCTTCCAGAGCCACGAGAAGTGCCTTGGACTGCTCCGTCTCGTGAGCACGCAGCAGCTCAACCGGCGATTCGGCCGCCTCGGACCGGTCGTATGGGTCCGCGCCTGCTTCGACGAGGACGCGCGCAACGGCCTCGTGCCCCTTGACGCACGCGACGTGCAGCGCCGTGTGCTTCTTGGACGTACTCGCCGTGTGCAGCTGGGCACCCGCCTCGAGAAGCAGCCTGCAGATCTTGGGCTGATCCGCCGCCGCCGCCGCATGCAGCGCGGAGCATCCGCTGCTCGCGCCTACGCGTGAGGCTCGCGCCCCTGCGCCGAGCAGCGCACTCACCATCTCCTCATGCCCCACGAACGCGGCCATGTGGAGCAGCGTGTCGCCATAGGGCGGGTTCGACTCATCCACGTCCGCCAGCTGGTGGCTGCGAGGCTCGCGCTTGCGCCAGCGCGCGCACTGTGCGATCTCGTGCGATCGGAGCGCCCCCAGCCGCTCGGCAACCTGCTCGGAGTCGCGCTCGTAGAGCGCCACCCAGAGGGGCGGAGCGAGGCGTGATTCGATGTCGGACAGCTGGGCGGTAACGCACCTGGCCACGGCGTTTGGCGTAAGGAAGGGCTTCGCCCTGTGCGCCTCACGCAAGAACAGACGGAGCGGCGCAGGCGCCGATGAAATAGCGTCGCGGATGAGAAGAGACAGCAGCGCAGTGTGCTCCTTCTTCACCTCTTCAGCGTCGAGGACGCGCCCGTGCACCGTAATCGAGCGCACCTGAGACACGACCGCCTCATCCATGATCTGAAGCAGCTGCTGTTCGTGAACGGCCTTCTCGGTGAAGAAGCAAGCGAGACGCGACTGCAGCGCGAACGGACCGTCCTTGACCATCTCCTTGCTCTTCGCCTCGCCCGTGCGCTCACCGTCGACATACGTGCACATCGTCCCGCTCACTGTGTCGACCGTCGCTGTGAGCGTGTGCCATTGGTTGTGGCGGATCGTCGGCCCGTAGCACGCCTGCTCCTCGCCACCCGCAAAGACCATATGCTGGCCGCTCTCGTCCTTCTTAGACCCGAGCATGATCTCGGAGAGGCAAGGTTCGGAGGAATCGCCGCCGGCGAGGCCTCCCGCCAAGGGGGCGCAGGCTTGCCGGCGGAGTATCGGCGCGGCCCTACGTGCGGCTCCGAAGCCGGCAGCAGCCCCGCCAAAGCCGGTGCCAAATGGAGACGGCGCGGCTCCAAACAAATTCGGCTGTGCGGCTCCAAAGAGGCCACCGCCGGCGAGACCTCCCGCCGCTGGGGCGCCGAATGGACCCGCTGGGGCGCCGAATGGAGAAGATGCGAAGCCAAATGGAACCGCTGGTGCTCCGAATGGATCTGGGGCGGAGCGGCGGGGCAAGGCAGCTCCTTTCATCTTGGGGGAGAGGTCGTCCCATCCCCCCGTGGCCAGGTAGCCGCGTGGCAGCAGCGTCTCCATCGGGTCGCTAAAGTAGTTCATCCACGCACCGGTGCCGCTGTGTGTGAAGCGCACCTGCATCGTGAGCGTGTACAGGTTCACCCCCTTGGCCTGGTCGCCGCCGTTGCGCCGGATCGGTGGCTGAAGCACGAGGTAGCACGCGCCGCTCATCGAAGCGCATGGCACCGTGCACAACCCTCGCTTGCCGACATGTTGGAACTTCCACTTGCCCACGCCGCCGCCGCCGCTCAAATGGCGGACCTCCATGCGCAACGGCGCGCCCTCCTGCGTCTCCGCCTTGCCACGAGTGAAGTCGTAGAAGATACAGCTCGCCAGCCTCTTCGGGTTGGCCCAGCCGTCGTCGCGCGCCTGCTGGATCCATTCGAACTCGGCTGTCATCATGCCGTCGTTGAGGCGTTGCTTCGCTTGCTCGTAGAGGCGACGCTCCCCCTCCTCGATCTCAGCCGTCGCGCGCTGACGCGCCGACTTGAGCGCCTCGTACTGCGCCGCGAGCTCCGCCTCACCACGTGGCACCACTGGGCCCGAGGCCTGTCGGGAGGGCATGAGCGGCTTGCCGTGGTCCTTCGTCGGCTTGGAAGGCCTGAGCACCGGGTCCTTGGCGGAGGTCTTGGAGCCATGCTCGGAGTCCGCGCGGCTCGGCTCGCCGTCTGTGTCCACGATCTCAAAGGGCTCCTCTGCCGGCTGCCCAGGCTGCCCCTCGACCTCCTCCTCGGCCTTGGGGTAGAGCACTTCGTAGAATTGCTCGTACAAGATGCGCCCCTCGGCCGAGATGGCGCTCACAAACTCGACCACGTCTTGCGGCGACGCCTTGATGCATAGGTAGTCGAGCGCCCCCCACACTTCGCTAAAGGAGAGAGAGCCGTCGTCGTTCGCGTCGAACTTGTTGAATGCGTCGTACAGCCGCCAGCCCTTGGCCCGGATGGCCTCGCGCAGCCGCACCGCGTGCGCGCGCTCTTTGAGCATCGACCACTCATCCTCGAGGTAGAAGAGCTTCGCGAGCGGCGTGTCCTTCCACTCCTTCTTGAGGCGGCGCCGGCAGCCGATCGTATTCGTGAAGAAGAGGCGGCGCTTGCCCGGCAGCTCCGGGATCGAGCGCAGCAGAATGTTGATCTCCGCTGGCTTGAAGTGCATCGTGCCGTCCAGGAAGCGGAAGCAGTTGTGCGAGACCGCTCGTTGATACGCGGGCGAGGCGGGGTGGTTGGCGGTGGCGTCGAAGACGGCGTCGTGCGCCGTGATGCAGCGCAGCGCGAGCGCCGTGTCGGTGCCCTCGACGATCGACTTGTCCTGGCGCATGTGCATGATGCACCGGACCGTCTCGGCTTCCGCGAGTGAGAGGAGGATAAAGTAACGGCCGTCCTGCTCGGGGCGCAGCCGGCCGCTCGTGAGCAGCTCCTGTACCTTATCGAACCTAAGCGAATCCAGCGATCCCGCGCTCTCGGAGAGCAGCCCCTCCATCTCCGGCCCCGTGAGCCCCGCCTCATCCGCGAGGAGCTTGGCCGCCTTGGTCGCCGCCTCCTTGCGCTCATAATCATCGGCCGAGTGCAGCATGTCGATGAGCTCCGTGCGCGAAAAGTCGCCGCTCTGGTCGATATCGAGCAGCTCGAGCGACTTTTTGAGCCGCTCCGACTGCGTGGCCGTGAGCACCGCCACGCGCGGCGGCATTGCGGCCACCTCGGAGACGGATGGGCACCATTCGAGCACCATGATTGAGTTCTTCAGCCGACGCTCGCCGTGCCACTCGAGGTTGAAGGAGTTGCGGCTCACGCCCAAATAGGGAGGGAAGGGGAGCGGCGAGCGCGAGTTGAGACGGAACTGGGAGGCCGGGTAGAAGATTCCCTCCGCAAAGGGCGTCGGCTTGTGCGAGGGGCCGCTCTTTCGGCCAAGGGCGCTGAAGGCCCATCGCATGGGCTCCTCGTCCTCGCGTTGGTACGCCATGTCGACGTAGCGCTCGATCTCGATCTCCTGCTCCTTTTGCTGCTCCTTTTGCTGCTCCTGCTCTTGCTCGCGCTCCTGCTCCTGCTCAATCTCGCCCACAGCGCCCAGGCTCGAGGCGCTCACGGCGTTCAGGATGGCCTCGGACTGCGCCATGTCTTCCTTGGAGCGTATGAACGCGCCAAACTTGTCGCGCAGCGCGCGCAGCTTCAGATTGTACGGCACGACGAGGGGGACGCTCGTGGCCACGTCGTTGTTCACATCCTCGAGGAAGACGAAGAGGGCGTCGCGCACACGCTCGGTGCGCTCGCGCTGTAGCGTGGGCGGCGCGTCGTCGGAGTCACCCAGGCTTGCGATGCCCACCGTCGACGCCGAGCGCTTCAATGCAGCCCCTTCTGCCAGCAGCAGGTCGCGTAGCTCCGTCGCCTCGAAGACCACCTTGGAGCTGCTCTTCGTCAGCCCGAGCGAGTCGGCATCGCGGAGCAAGACCTTGAGACTGTCGAGGTTGCGCAGCCCGGTTGCCTTACGCAACTGCTCCTCACGCTCCGCAGCGGGTCGAAGCTGCAACTCCCACGGGAAGAGGCTCCACGGGTCGGCCAGCGGGAAGAGCGCCCTGTCGATGGCGTGCTTGCTGCATTCCTTCTCGAGCTCCAGCATCTGGTTCTTCTCCGTGAGCGCGCGCGTCATCTTGGTGCGCTGATTCGCGCGCTGCACTGCCTTGAGCTTCTCACGCGCCTGCTCGAGGATGGCCGTCTGCTGCCCGAAGGCGGTGACCGCAAACGTCCAGCGAGCGAGCCACACCTCGGCGCTCGCCAGGTTGGCCGTCGCGTCTTCGTCCAAGACCGGCGTGTGCCGCGAGTGGAAGAAAGTGACGACGCCCTCTTGATTCGGCTCGCCCTCGAGTTTCGGGATTGAGGCGCCCGCTGGCTGCTTGAAGTACAGCGTGTTCGCACTTTGGATCCAAACGGCAAACATATCACCCTTGCTCTCGTCCGACAGTAGGACGCGCGCTGCGTGGTGGCGCGCGGCCGCGAGCGAGTCGCACTTGAGCGTCTGGACGGCCATGTGCGATGCATACGGTTGGAACTGCCACCCCGGCAGCTCCGATATCTCGCTCGGCGTCTCGGACGTTTCAGTCTGGTGCCACTTGAGCTCCTTCTTGACGACCGCGGCGCCTTCAATGGGCTCAAAGTGAAGCCACACGCACGCGTCGCTGAAGCTGAGCGTCCACTTGCCTGCCAGGCCGCCGTCGATGTCGGCCACAGTGGAACGATCGGCGTCGAAGCTCAGCTGCGCCTTGTCGGGGTCGATCGAGCACGCCGACTTGATCGGCGTGCTCGCAGACAGCTTGACAGCCACCTTCTCCTCGCCCTCCTTGCTGCCGTCCTCGCCCTTGCTCTTGCCGCCCACGCTCACAAGGTTGGCAGGCTGCGAGTCGCTCTGGCTCTTGCCAGGCTGTGGGAAGAATTTGGACGCGCACGCGAGGCAGGCGTCAAAGTCGCAGGCGCTGCAGAAGTATGTGTGTCCCCCGCCGCTGAAGGAACTGTTGCACATGTCGCAAACGAAACGTTGATCACGGCGATGAAACCTGAGAATGTGCTCATGCTGGGGCACCTTGACGTCGTCCTTGCTCGCAAACAGCACGGTGCCATCCTTCATGATGGGAAGATACTTTGTACCCTTGACCGTTGCCGGATCCGCCAGTGTGGCATAATTCATATTCCGGAGGCTCATGTGAGCCTGCTGGTCCGCTCCGAAGCTAGGCTGGGCCACGCCCGGAGACGCGAAGGCGTTTTCCGGCGGCGGCCTCTTTGGCGGGGGCGCGCCGGCTGCTGCTAGCGACCAGAAGTGCGTGCGCTTGTCGCCAGCAGCAGCCGGCACGCCTCCGCCGAAGTGGCCGCCGCCGGAAAAAGCCGGCGCGCCTCCGCCGAAGCCGCCGCCGGAAAAAGCCGGCGCGCCTCCGCCGAAGCCTCCGCCGGAAAAAGCCGGCGCGCCTCCGCCGAAGCCGCCGCCGGAAAAAGCCGGCGCGCCTCCGCCGAAGCCGCCGGAAAAAGCCGGCGCGCCTCCGCCGAAGCCGCCGCCGACAGCAGCCGGCGCGCCTCCGCCGAAGCCGCCGCTGGAAAAAGCCGGCGCACCTCCGCCGAAGCCGCCGCCGGAAAAAGCCGGCGCGCCTCCGCCGAAGCCGCCGGAAAAAGCCGGCGCGCCTCCGCCGAAGCCGCCGCCGGAAAAAGCCGGCGCGCCTCCGCCGAAGCCGCCGCCGGAAAAAGCCGGCGCGCCTCCGCCGAAGCCGCCGCCGGAAAAAGCCGGCGCGCCTCCGCCGAAGCCGCCGGAAAAAGCCGGCGCGCCTCCGCCGAAGCCGCCGCCGGAAAAAGCCGGCCCGCCTCCGCCGAAGCCGCCGGCGGAAAAAGCCGGCGCGCCTCCGCCGAAGCCGCCGCTGGAAAAAGCCGGCGCGCCTCCGCCGAAGTGGCCGCCGCCAGCAGCAGCGCTAAAGGGGACGACTTGGAGCCAATTGCCATCCACTCCAACTCGATTGATAGCGGTAATGATGCTGTCGCACGACACACACACGGCTCCAGTTGTATCGAACGTCGTGGTGCCAGCGCGAGGTCCATCAAAACTCCCTGGAGGCGGAACCCAGCGATCTTCCATACAGGTGGAGTTTCGATATGCGACGCCGGGCACTACACATATCCACTGCGAGCCGTCCTTGCTGCTCTTTACGGGAACTTCCGTAGCGGTGCCGACGTGAAGCTTTCCATCGACGACCTCCATGAACACAGTGCTGTTGGGCAAGAGAAAGGGGCGACCCTCCCAAAAGCTCGCGCTGGCCTTGGCCTCGGTGGCGTGCTTCTTGCAGGCATCGATCTTGCCGAGCGCCGTAGTGGTACGCATGAAGCTCTCGGCTTGCTTGCGCAGGGTGGCACCGCCAGCCCGGAGCGCGTGCAGCACTCGGTTCTCAGTCGACGGCGGCACCGACGCGAGGTCAAACTCGGCCAGCGTTGCCGGCTCGCGCAGGGCGGCTACCACCTTCCGTGCCAGTGAGAGGTAGGTGAGCATCTGCAGTGCCGACTCGCGCTGCCCCTTGGCGTGCTTGAGGGCCCACACAGCCTGTGCGACGCTCGCCTGGCTGCCGTCCTGCTTGGTCTTGAGCAGCAGAGAGACAATGTCCTTCATCGAGGCGCCGCCCGCAACGTCGGCGTCCTCAACTGCGAGCGTGCCCTCCATCTGCCGCTGCACCTCGATGATCTTACTCTCAAGCGCCACAACCTGCTCACCGACCATGCTCAGGTCGCTCGCCAGCGTGTACGCCTCGACGGCCTTGAGCACGTACTCGGTCGCACGGTCTAGGAAGGATTGGAACTGTTCACCGCCGATGCGCTGCACGCGACTGTCCTTGAAGGACTCCGCGACGCTCTCCTTCGACTTCTCGAGGCTTGCGGCAAGCTCGGCGGTCTCCTTCCAGTTTTCCTCGCTCGTGTACTTCTTGACTCCCTCCCAACCCTCCCACCCCTTGGTGACCATGTGTTTCATCACCTTGTGGAAGGCAGCCTGCTTGAGGTCGCCGCTCGGGGGGGGCACCACGAGCTCAAACACGTTGGTCTTGCCCTTCTCGCCCAGTGCTGCCTGCTCTCCCGTCAAGTAGAAGAGCGCGGTGAAGCAGCTCCGACAGGCCTTCAACCACGGAGCCTCCTCATTCTCGCCCTCGAGGGCGAGGAGATCGGCAGCGATCTGGTGCGCATACCGATTGCTCAAGTCGATCAGAACAGGGGGCCGCTGTTCTCCGAGGGCTCCTGTTGGCAGGCTGCTGTTGGCAGCGCAGGCGCCCCTGAGCAGATCGATCGCGATGCGGATCTCATCTTGCAGGTCGTCCAAGATCGGCTCGTACTGTCGCTTTTGCTCTTCGAGCTCCATTTGCTGAGCATACAGCGCGTCCATCGCCTCGTATTTGACGGGCTCGGCATTCGGGAAGGCCGCTGCGAGCATCAGGGTGCCGCGCAGGTCGCCCACGGGCTCGCGGTCCGTCCCGATCTTGAAGACGTCGCACACCGCCTCGCACACCGCCGACAGCTGCGGTGTAACGGCCACCTTATCCATCGCGACGCCCTTCCTAGCAGCGGCGGCCTCGTTGGCGAAGATGGCATGCACCCAGCCCTGCAGCGTCGCCGCGAGCGTGCGCAGCGCATCGTTGGCCGGCGCCGTGGTGGGCACGGGAGGCGTCGCGAGGAAGCTCGTGAGCTTCGAGCGGGCCAGTGGTGGCAGCCGCACCGCGTTGTACTCGAGCAGCTTGTCCACGAACGCTGTGGGATTCCTGAGCAGCCGGGACTGCGCATCGTAAAAGTTAGGGCGCGCCTCGAGCAGCGTGCACACCGCCTCCACGGCCGCCTCGAGCTCCGGCGGCGGCTCGAGTACGGAGCGCGCCTCCTCTAACGCCGCGAGCCCATTGCCCTGCTTCAGGAGGGCGACGGCCTCTCGCGCCGTCTTGAGCGCCTCGGCGGCCGCAAGGAGCGCCGCCTGCACCTCGGCGGGCAGCTTGGGCTCCTCGTAGAATGTGGCCATCTCGGCCTTCTCCTGTGGCAGCAGCTTCGCGAGTGCGCCCACGCACGCGTCGATCGCGCCGCGCACTGGCAGCAGCTCCGCCTCGGCGGCTGTGACCAGCCGCTGCTGCTTTGCGACGCTCGTCTCACCCGACGAGGCGAAGAACATGGTCCAGAGCGCATCGTGCCGAAGGTTCTGCGCACCGTGCTCCGGGTGCGAATTGAGGCAGCCGTTCGTCACGTACAGCATCTTCTCTTGTGACGACCACGCACAGCACACGTCCGGATCCGTGCCGATGGCGTCTGCGGCGAGCTCCCGCGCCTCCTTCTTGCTGGTCACGCCGGCAATCGTCTTGATGGTGCGCGCACTCATCGTGCTCGGATCGAGCGAGATGTTGTCGTGGCTCTCGAGGTCTTGGCCCCGGCTAGGCACGAACGCCTCAAAGCTCCTGGCCAGCTTGAGCACCTTCGCGCCGTTGCGAGTGATCGTCTCGCCGGTCGACTTGAGCAGGACGAGGGCATTCGACTCGGAGGACATCTCGAACTGCTCCGCGAGCTGCTGGCGCCGCTGCACGTGCGAAAAGGGGACGGCGAGCCACTTCATCGCGCCGCGTCGCTGATCGTACGCCTCCTGCGAGTCGCACAGCGACACGTACACGAGCTCGAAGGAGCTCGCATTCTTGTCGTACAGCTCCTGCAGCGCGCTGAACAGGTCCGAGGAGCGGTTATTGGCAGCCTCGAAGTAGAGCCCGATCACCTTATTCTCGAAGTCGCGTGGCGTGCGCGTGTACGGCTTCGTGGGCGAATTGAAGGTCTTGCCCAGCATGTCCATGACGAAACCGCCTTCGGCATCCTCACGCACCTTGAAGTGCTGGTAGCCGTCGAGGAGCATCTCGAAGGCATTCTGGCGCCAGATATTGGCGAGGTTCTGGCCGCACAGTTGATTGTACTGCACGCGCTCGGTCTTCATCGAGTTGATGACGAGCCAGGCCGAAATATCCTTGAGCGTCTGCACCTCGCTCACGATCCCGGAGGGGTTGTAGCCCTGCACCTTGCTCAGCTGGCGCTTGATGAGCTGCTGCACCTCGGGGATCACGAACATGGTGACGCCCTGCCCGATGCCGATGCCGCGCATCCGGTAAGCGCCCTGCGCGAGCTCACGGAACACCATGTCCTTTCCGAGGGTGAGGGCCGCGCGCGCGGTGAGCGTGTGCTGGATGTCCATGCCCGTCGTGTGGATCTGGTCGTAGAAGGCAAACCGCTTCTCGAGGCTGATGCCGCACTGCGAGAGCTTGAGCACGCGCCCAGTCGCCTTGACCAGGATCACCTTCTCGTCGCTCTCGTCGATGAAGACGACGCCCTCGCACCAGGCCGACAGCCCGTTGGCCAAAAGGTACTCGGCGACCTCGTGGTTCGTCTTGCCGGTGATGAGCGCGCCGGTGTCGATGAGCGCGTGGTACTTGGGCGCACGCGCCGTCGCAATGCGCGTGAGCAGCGACTCAACAGACCAATGCTCCTCAGCGTACGTGACGCTCACGATCGATGGGTCGGTGAGAGTGTGCAGCACCTTGCCATCCGAGCCCTTCTCGTAGCCACAACGTCCTAGGTCTGAGGGCAGCAGGTCCGACGGCGTGCCCGAGAAGCCGATCCGCTTCGAGAAGAGCATCGCGCCTCCGAGCTCCTGCCCCGAGGACGAGATCTTGACCTTCTGATGCTTCATGTACGCTGGGAAGGTGACTTGGTCGAGGTACCAGTGAATAGTGGCGGGCAGCTTGCAGAGCAGCTTGTACAGCTTTGCCATCTGCTCGTCGTTCGATTGCTTGAGCAGCCAGAGAGGCACGACCACGCGCTCGTCGTCCTCCTCGTCTTCGGCCGCGGCGCCGCCCTTGACAGCCACCGTGCTCGGCGCGCCGGCAGCCGCTGCTGAGCTGCTGAGCTGCTCACGGCCCTTGATGACGCCACCCGCTAGCGTAATCCACTTCTCGTACAGCTTGGACGAGGGCCGCTGGGCGTGAGGTCCGACCTCCTTTTCGAAGTCCGAACGGATGAGCCCAACGACCTCCAGCGCAAACTCCTCGCTGCGCAGCCCCTCGTACCGGTAAGCGAGCACTGAGAGGCCGATGATGACGTCTGGATGCGCGAACTCGGAGGCAGGGGAGGGCACGTCCTTGCCTAAAAAGGGGATGGCGAGCTTGTAGCGCGATCTCGGCATGTTCGGCTCGAGCTCGAGCGCGCGCTTGTACTCCTCCATCGAGAGCAGCCCGAAGCTCACGCGATCAATCTTCTGGAGGCAGTGAGGCAAAAAGGTGCGCAGCCACTCGCTCACGATGTTGAGCAGCTTGAGCGCCTTGGCATTGACGCGCGGCGTGACGGTGCCATCGGTCGAGATCGTCGTCTCGCGCGTCAGCTGGTACAGCGCGTACACGGCGTCGGTGGCAGGGTCGCCCTCCTTGCACTTCCTCGCCTCAGTGGGCTCCATCGTCTTCGAGTCGATGCCCGCCTCGAGCAGGGTCCAGTCGGCCATGATGTATTCCATCTGCTGCTCGCGGCTCATGCCCGCCACATGCTGGCTCTCGAGCCACAGCTGCATCCACTGCGCCATGATCGGCTTGAGCAGCTCGTGGTACCACTCGACGTTGAGCAGCACCAGATGCGGCTTGAGCTGCAGCGCCTTGACCTCTGGATCGAGCCCCCTCTGGATGACGGCACGCAGCTGCTCAAGGATACGGTGCGCCTTATTCGAGTCCTTGAAGTTGACCGACATGGGCGAGCCGTCGAAGGTGAAGATGGCGTCGAGCGCATGGATGGCGCATGCCCAGCGCTCCGGGCTCAGATCGAGCTTGAGCTTGTCGTCGAGCGGGAAGTTGAGCTCGGAGCGCAGCGGGTGCAGCAGCAGATCGACCTCATCCATCACCAAGCAGCCCGAGCGGAAGAGACGCATCACGTTGGCGAGCGCGCACACGTCGAGCTCCATCGCGGGCGAATGGCGCGCCGTGGCGTTGCTCAGCACGTACATCTTCTCGATCAGCTTGAGCTGGAGCGACTTGATGGTCTGCGCGGTGCACAGCACGACGCCGCAGTTGGTCGCAGCCGACTGGAGCTTCTCGACCGTGGACCATGTGATCTCCGAGCTCCGATCGAAGAGCAGCGTAAACGAGCGCTTGCGCATGATCGACGAGAACGTGGCGCGCATGACTGCCTTCTGCTGCTCGAGGAGCGAGGGCGGCATCGTGAGCATCACCAGCGTCTGGCCGTCGGCGAGCAGCAGCGCGAGCAGCGGAGCGATCACCTTGGACTTACCGCCGCCCATCAACATCTGTTCGACGATCGGCTTGCCAAGACGCAGCGAGTCGATGAGCTTGTTGACCATCTCGACCTGAGCCTTGCGCAGGATTATGTTGTGCGTGAACTCAAAGAGCAGGAAGCGCGGATCGTAGCTCGCGCTCGACTCGTCGACATACTGGCGACGTGTCAGCAGCCCCTCGCCGAGCGTCAAGGCCTTGAGATTGAGCTCGGATGCTGCTTCGAGGCGCCACTTTTGGTTGCTGTCCGAGGAGCCCTCGCGTAAGACCGAAGGCACGGCACCGGGCCCAGCGTTGGAAGCGGCGGCGGCGGCGAGGTCGGAAGCGGCGGCCGACGGAGGCTGCAGCAGACTCGCAAGGGCTTGGGTGTCGTCGATCGCCCGATTGATGGCGCCGATGCGCGAGGCGTGCATGATCGTCGAGACGATGAGATTGAAGATCTGCTCGCTCTCCGCAGCACTCAAGAACGGATTGACCACGTTCAGGTCGTCGACGCTGCGCGAGGAGATGAGCAGGCAGAAGAGGAAATCAAGAGAAGCTTTGCCCTCGAGCTCGGCGACCTGGCGCAGTGCAAAGACCTCGCGGGTGCGCGCGTCTGCCTCCGTGTCGAAGGCGCCGTCCGTGACGATAAAGTTGGTCAGGTGGAGCAGCAGCGGGAGCGCCTGCTGCACATAGGCCGCGTCGCGCTCGCGCTGGGCCGTGAGCGCCTCTAGGAGCTCATGCACGCCAGCGGCCGCCGTGGCACGTAGCGCGCCGCTCGTGTCGTCGATGAGCGCGACCACGTCGCCGATGCACACAATTTCCGCCTTGCTCGCCTGGTTGTACTGCTGCGCGTACAGCCCGACGTCGGCACGGATCCGATCGATCATGTCGATGGCCACCTTGCTCTGCGCGTCCGGATGTGTCACCACGTCAAAGGGCATCTCTCCGCTCGCTGTCGCATGGCCACGTGCGGCGCGCGTGACGAAGCGCACGTACTTGGCCAAGTCCAGGACATCGATCGGCGTCTTGGCAAAGTAGCCCATCGCCGTCGGGGTCGTGAGCAGTGGAGACGTGCCCGCCCGCGTAATGTCTTTGTAGGGAAGCGCCAACGGCGCACCCCGCGGCAAGGGCGGCATGGCGTCGCCGGAACTCATAGCCGCTGCGAGCGCCTCGGGCAAAGGCCGATCGGGCAGCGCCGCCACCGCCCGCAGCACGCGTGACTCGCAGTTGTGGTTGCTTGGCTTCGGCAGCGGCCGGCCGGCGGCAGGCAGCACGTAGAAGCCTCCGCGCTGCTCCTTGGTTAGGATAGCGGCAGGTAGCCCGCTCAGGACGGAGCTCGATGGGGTCTTCGGCTGCTGCTCCTTATCAAAGAGCTCGAGCTCCATCACGAGCCCGAGGTCACGCGTGGCGCCATCCACGAGCTTCTGCCGCTTCTGCTCGAGGCTCTCTCGCCCGTAGCCCCAACCGCCGCCGCGGCCGCCACGGCGGCGGCCGTGGCCGCCGCGGCCGCCGGCGCCCATGTCATCGTCATTGTCGCTGTCATTGTCGCTGTCCTCGTAGTCCCACGCGAGGCCCTGGCCCCAGACGCCGCCGCCGCCGCCGCCGCTGCCGTAGCCGCTTCTAATTGCAGCCGCGCGACGGGACTCGGCTTCGACGAAGCGCTCAATGAGAGTCGCACCGACGCCTTCGATGACGCCAGGCTGCTTGTCGTTGAGCTCGTGCAGCTCGGTCACCACATCGCGGATCAGCCGCGATAGGAGAGAGCTGCCACCAAACTCATCCGGAGTGCCAAGGAATTGCGCCGGCTCGCCTCGCTTCGCCTCAAAGGTAGGCATGAACGGTCCGACGCGCGGGTTGCGTGCGAGCGTGAGGATGATCGAGGAGAGCAGCGTGTTCTCGGTGAGCAGCCCGCGCATCAAGGGTACGAAGAGCCGTGCGAGCGAGCCCGAGCAGTTGGTCCAGATCGCCTTGCACTGCGTCGCGCCCTGCAGAAGGTCATACAGCAGCAGGAAGCCCCCTGTCTCGAGAGTCATCTCGGAGTCCGACGAGGGGTCCGCCGCGTTGAGCCTCGAGGGGTCCGCCGCGTTGAGCCTGTCCATGAGCTCCATAATCTGCTCAAGCTCGAGACTCTTGCGTGGATGGTAGATCAGGCTCAGGTCGTACAAGTAGCCGTCGAGCTTCGCCGAGGGCGCGCGGTACTCGGTGATGGCGCTGTGCCACTTGTAGATCCAGCCCGAGTCGACCTTGGGTGCTCCTGGCCGCCACACAGAGCAGGCGGCTGCTGGTGCTGATGTGGTGCCCGCCGTTGCCTCCACCGCCGTTGCCTCCACCGCCGTCGCCTCCACCGCCATCGCCTCCACGCCCGTCGCCTCCACGTCCATCGCCTCCCCGGCAGCCGCGCCGCCGGGCACAAAGGGCAGTTGCGAGGCGCGAACTCGAAGCTCGGAGCGACGATTCTTGCAGAGGAGCACCTGCACGATCGTGTACTTACCGGTATTGTAGCGTGGGTCGGCCGTATCGCAGATGCACCGTTTGAGTAGCGCGAGCTCCTCGGATTGCGACAGCCGGCACTCGGTCGAGACGTGGGCGATCTTCGAGATGTACGCGGCCATCTGCGTCGTCAGGTCCCAGGGCAGCTCCACCGGCGCATCGACCATCACGAGGGAGATGTGCAGCAGGCATGCGTGGGAGTCCGGGTGCTCATCGGGGGAACGGCTCGTGAGCAGCCGGAGCGTGTTGTTCTCCTCACGTGTCAGGCTAACGTCCGTGGACACCGTGTCGATGAGACGCACCACCTGCTTGTACTGACGATGCAGGTAGCGGAGCAGCAATAGGTAGAGCGCCGAGGCGAGCGTGGTCGAGTAAAGGAATGAGAGGCTGATGTGCACCGGGTACACGTAGTAGGGGTTCTCGAGCGCTGAGGCCCACTTCGCATCGCTCTGGTCGATGACCAGTGCCGTTGAGAAGGGCACCGTGGCGATGATCGGCCTGATCGGCATGTCCGCTGCTACGAGTACGGAGCGCTCACCATTGGAGTTGGAGAGGAGGAGCGAGTGTGGAATGCCCGCGAGCAGCTCGTCGGTGAGCTCATCACGCTCATTTGTGATGAAGAGGTCGGCATGGTCGATCGAGTACAAGCGCACAGTCCCACCGACGCGACGTGCCTGGAACGTCAGCTTGAGCCGCGGCAGCGCCACGATCGCGAGATCCTCTTGCGCGACCGCCGTGGGCTTGCCCATGTCCTTGGCCTCGTCGTACGGGGCCCAGGCGAGGATGGAACCGATCGCCTCGATGCGCGTGAGCACCATCGCAAGGCTCTCGAGCAGGCTACCCTTTGGAGCAGCGAGCAGATCGAGGAGCACGAACTCGCGATCCTCAATGTCGCTCGCCGACGCCACCGAGCTGGCTGACGCGGCCGACGCGGCCGGGCTGGCGCCGGCGGCGCCGGCGGCAGCTGTGGGATCGGCCGCGCCCTTCCTGACCAGGTTCGCTTTGGAGTCCACGGGCAGGTTGCCCGATTTGGCCACGCGCTGCGCCATCTCGAGGAGATTGTCCACGAGCTGGGGCAGAATCACGTCGGAGACGCGGTGGCGCTGCTGCCGACGCTTGAGAGGGAGCACGTCGACCGACTCGAGCAGCTCGTTGAGCTGCTGCAGCGGCACCTTGCAGTCCGCCCCCGGCCCAAAGAAGTGACCGCCCAGACGAGCGAGGAGCAGTGAGAGAGACTGCGCAAGCTTGAAGGTGGGACGAAACTCATCGAGAAGCAGCCCATGGCGCTTGGCGAATGCTTCGAGCGCCTCGAGCGCGCGGAGGGTCGCGTCGCGCATCCGTTCCATGCGTGCGCGCTTGAGGCGGTACACCTGGGTACGCGAGGGCGGCAGTGCCATCCCATCGACATTCGCCGAGAGGAAGCGCTCCCCATGAGTTGCCACGTGAGCGCCCTTGTGAATCTTGACGAAGATGATGTCGCTGCATGCCTCGGCATTGAGCGGGTAGCCGCGCAGGTTGTCGTCCTCATCCTGCCAAAAGCGGAAGTTGAGTACCAGAGCCTCGGGCAGCTGGCCGTGCAACAGGCGCGGCGGCAGGTACGTCTCAGTGCCCAACGAGAGATTCTCACTGAGCGCCCATTCGCGTGTGATGATGCACGTCGCGCCCGCCGGATTGCCCGCTGCCGGATTGCCCGCTGCATAGCGCTCCCACTGCGGCCACAGGTCCTCACGGTCGCCAGTGGGCGGCTGCATCGCCGCCAGGCAGTAGCGCGCGTCCGACGAGTACGTGAGTGACCGGTAGAAGCGTCGACCGTGTGAGATGATACAGTACGCATGCACGACGCCGCGCGCCTTGTACACGAAGAATTCGTACAGGATGCCCGGCATGCCCGCGTAGTTGCCCACCAGGTATGCCACCTCCGCCGTCTCGGCCAGCGGCTCCTCCGGCAGGTAGACCATCAGCGTAGGACAGCGGGGGTCGGAGAAGTACTTGTGGTAAAAGGGCTGGAAGATGGCCGGTAGCCACTTCTTCTCCGAGGGGTAGAGCTCCTGAGCATAGTATGAGCGCGCGGACTCGAGCTTGGGCATCCGCGTGTCGGGCTCCGCCCAATAGCCGAGCGTGTGCGCGCGTCCAGCCAGCTGGTAGGACTCGCGATGCTTGCAGCGCTCGATGAGCGACGCTTGCATGCTGATGCGCCCGAAGAGCTCGACGACGTCGCCATTTTTGGCAATGTGATCGGGCAGGGCCTGCGGGTGACTCGCCTTCAAGGTGAGCTGCATCACTTGCACGTCGACCACCAAATTCGCCTCTGCACCGGAGGGCAACTCGGCCGCCGTCTCCGCCGTCGACGCGGCAGCCGAGCGGCTTCGTAGGGCGTACTGCGTGAAGCGACCCTGGTTGGTTTCGCCCATCAGCTTCGCCCATTGGTAAGCGACTTCATCTGAGGAGGGGAGCAGGGCACCATTCGAGGCGGAGGCGCGCAGCACGCTGTCCATGACGGTGTCCAGCCCGGACTGCGGCGCCTGACGCAACCAGTGTACGAGCCGACGACGCACCACCTGGAGCATCTCGTAGATCTCGGTCTCGGGCACACGCCAGCCGTCCCATGTTCCCCGGGAGCCAGCCTGGTCGAGCAGCTCGCGGTTCCATTGATGGCGTGTCGCGAGGAAGATGACGCCGCGCGTGATGCTCGTGACCTTCGCTTCGTCAAGCTCGGCGAGACTCGCGTTGCGCGCGCACAGCAGCACGTGCGCCTCGAGGTTGCAAATGTACTTGACGTTGCGGTCGAGGATCGACTCGTCGTTCGTGCCGGCAAACTCCTTGACGAGTTTCAGATGCCAGCGGCGCAGCACCTTGGTCACATTCGTCCACAAGAAGGCCTTGAGAGACGCCCGCGCCTCGAGCAGCCGCGCGCGCTGTGTCGGTCCGAGCTCGACGGGGCGTTGGGGCACGTGCGTCTTCATCGTCTCGTGTGTCCCCGCGTCGCAGTCGAGGACCATCTGCACGTAATTGTCCACGCGGCACGCGAGACGCGTCATGAAGAGGATGATGGTCGCCGTGGACGACTTGAGCGTGCCAGTGTCGAGGTCGATGGCCTGCTTCATCAGGCGCGTGATCGAGCCGAGCAGCGTATCGGGTGACCGACACAGCTCGTTGATGAGCAGATGATGCGCTGTGCCGAGCAGCTCGGGCGCCGAGGTGGGCACATCCACCGGCTCCATGCCCTGGGCCTTGAGGGGAAGGTGGTGGCCGGGCTCGAACAGGGCGGCATCAAAGAGGCGCTGCAGCTGTGGGGACTGGAGGGAGTGGATGCGGTCATCCGATGCGAAGAAGGAGATGACGAGCGGGATGCGCAAATAAGGGACCGTCAGGTAGCTAAGCAGCAGCTCGGAGTCGTGCTGGCCAAGCGCATGCTTGTTCGCCACGTCGAGCTCGCCGAATGAAGGGAGATCCCACAGGTGCAGGATGTCGTCCTCATTGTCCGCCGACTGGGGCTTGACGTACTCGGACGCGACAGCCAAGGATGAGAAACGCTCCTTTGGCGGAATCTCGCCGCTTTTCCTTTGGGGCAGTGCCGAGAGGCTGCCGCAGCCCGCGCTGACTCCAAACTCGGCCGTTTGGTCGTGCCAGCCAAACGAGAGTTGCATCTCTCGCTGCGTAAAGGGGGGGTCGCGCCTCGGGAAGCAATTCTTGTCGGGGTTGAGGAAGAACTTGAAGTAGAAGGCGATGTCGCGATAGTGACGAAACTCAGGGTAGTTCTTCATAAGCAGCGCGTCAGGGTCCGTGACGTACTGTGCGAGCGAGTTGGTGTCCGCGGGGAAGGCGCGATCCACGCACACGTGGCGCAGCCAGCTCGCGAGCTCGACCGAGAACTTGTGCGATTTGTCCCATCGAAAGAGCTTGGGCAACTTGCGAAAGGAGCCGAAGTAGTCAAGGGCGGCCATACGCGCCATGTTGAGCTCGGGCGTGTGGCAGGCGACGAGGGCGGCTTGGGCGGCGAGGGGGCCACAATCCAGGGTGAAGCCCTTGTGGAGAGCGTCCTCGCTCCCCTCGCTGATGCCCCCTAGGTGGGCACACAGCTCGGACCGGTAGTTGATCGAGCGCTGACGAAGCACGCAGTCGGCGATAGCGGCGATGCATGCGGGCACCACCATTCGAACGCTGTCGGCGGGGCGCGTATGATTGAGGGAGAGCGCCGAGGCCGCAAAGTGTTCCATGATGCGCGCGAGGACCTCGAGCATCGTGCGTTGCTCCTCGTAATCGACCGGCGCGCGCCACACGCACGTCGCCACGCCTCTGCCGCGTCGCGGAGCGGGCAGAGGGAGCAGCTGCGTGAATACAAACTCGATGAGCGCAAACTTGAGGAACGCCGTGTTGTGCACTGAATGCGATTGGACAGCCAGGGCGGTGCAGAGCCAGTCGCAGTGGCGGACTGCCGCGACCGCCTGCTCGCGGGTGGCCACCGAAGCGGGAAGGGCGATCAGGTCAATCTCCTTATATCTCGGTAGCTCCTGCTTGGGGCCGGGATCGACGTCCGTCAGTCGAAGGAGCCGCTCACAGAGCATGTGCATGTGGGGCGTCTCAACCGGCTTCGTGCTGGACCAGGGGAAGCCATGGGTGTGCTTGCGAAGGAGGCGGACGCCATCGTCGGACACGATCTCGCCTTCAGCCGTGAGCAGCACGAGCTTCGGGATGCCATCCACTTCAAAGCGCTCCGCGAGTTTCGTCACGAGTGCCGAGCCAAAGCGAAGGGAAGGCCAGGGCATCTTCGAGCGGTACGCGTCGAACGCGCCCTCGGTTTGGTCGAGCGGGGCCAAGATGATCTGGAAGTTGCCGTGCATCTTCCGACGAATCCGAGTGTATGAGCTCGCGAGCTGCGGTGTGAACTTGCGGCACGGCGGGCACCACGAGGCCGAGAAGTAGATGCCGAGCACCTCGACGCCCTCAAGCGAGCTCGCCATCGAGATCGTGAGCTCGGATCCCTCCGGAGCGAGTAACGGCTCGTGGCCCATGATCGTCAGGAGCGTCTCGCGCTGCAGGAGCATCTCTTGGCGCGAGAGGAGGAGCATTGGCGGCGGCGGGGTCGCGCCGGCGCCGGGCACACGCGCGACCGCCGCTCGCAACCCCTCGAGCTCGAGCCGAATCGACGCGATCGGCTGTAATCCAACTTCGGGGAAGCGCTCGGCAAGGCGCGCGGCCTTGTACGCGAGCTGGCGTGCCGCGAGATTGAGTACGGTGCGGTCGGCCTCGCCGAGCATGCCGACGAATGGCAGGTCGTTCGTCGCAAAGCGCAGGAGCTGCAGCCGAAGCAGCAGTGAGATATGCTTCGCGTCGGCAAGGCTCATATGATGGACGCGCGTGAGCAGGTAGTGCGCGGTGGTACGCGCCACGCCGTAGCCCGGGTGAGTGCGCCGTGCCGAGCGCATGGGTGACGGTCCGATCCCAAGCGCCTCGCAGCACGTGTGCGTGTGCACCATCGCATCCTCGAGAGACTTCTCCGTGAGGAATGGGATGAGCACTGTGAAGAGGACGTCGTCGCCGTCGCGCTTAACCGTATCGCGCATGCCGTTACGGTTGGCGGCGTACCAAGCGCCCACCCACAACGCCTCGTCGCACACACGCGAAAATTGCACGCCACGCACCTCGAAGCTCGTCTGGTACTTGATCTTGGGTGGCTGGGCCACGTTTGGATGGTACCCGAGCCCACCCGGGCCTGCGCAGCAGATCGTCATCGTGCACATGTGCTCCTCGGGCGCAGGCGCACGGCGCACGATCACGAGCCGCGGCATGTGCATGATGACGAGCGGAATCACCATGAGCTCGCCAGGCGGCAGCTTCGTCAGTGACGTGACCAGGGGGCGTAGGAAGAGGAGCACGGCGTTCGCGCCCTCCGCGCGCCTTATCTTATGAGCGAGCGTTAGGCATTCATCGAGTGCGTAGGTAGTCGCATTCAACGCTTGGAGCGCTGGCGACGACAGTGCCCTCGTCGCCAGTCCATCGGACGTTTGCATCCGCTTGAGGGCAAACAGCATCACTTCGAGGCTCATGTGAAGAGAGCCCGCTTCCAACGGCGTGCCGCCAATGAAAGCGTCGCCGAACTCGGCTGCAAAGCCCGGGTGCTTCCAAATCGGCGGAGGTTTGTCATATAATGCTCGGAGACTCAATTGCTTCTGACGCGCGAGCTGCACCGCCTCGGTCACCTCCTCCTCCTCGTCGCGCACGCGCAGCGCGTGCAGCCGTTGGCGGATCACCTCCTCGTCCCAGCACGTGTTCGCCACGATGGAGAGGTAGCGGATCGACAGCCCGCGCTCCGCACCAGACTCGCGCGCGACAGCCTCCTCCTCCGAGAGCAGCTCGTACAAGAAAGCGCATCCCTGGCGATCGAGCACAAACTTCTCCTTAGGCCCACTCTTGGGCTTGGCACCCTTGCCCGAGCGTGGCGCGTCGTCTTCTCCCATATCAGGACGGCCCTCGTCCTCCTTTCGCTCCTCCTCCTTCTCCTGCTCGCGCTCCTGCTCGCGCTTGGGCTTGCGCTCGGGCTTGCCGTCGTCTGCATCGGGCTTGAGGCTCACCTGATGAGGATTTCAATCAGAGGTCATCAGAGGTCATCAGAAGTCATCAGAGGTCATCAGAGGCCATCATGCGCTTGGGCTTGCCGTCGTCCGTATCGGGCTTGGGGTGGCTTACCTGGGCGCAAGGCATCGCGTTCACGTACGTGCGCAGCGTGTCGTCGTTGCGCGTGATCGTGATCCATGCCCAGCGCTGCGCGCGCACCGCCGCCGCCTGCGTGCCCATCGAGCCGAGAGCGCCCACGCCCCCATTCTTGTAGACGGCCACGTTCTCGAGCGCCTCGCCCGGGCGCGGCGGCATTTGGCCACAGAAGAGCGCCATCGGGAGCTTTGGAAGTGCTTCCATGCGCAGGCACAGCATGATCGAGTAGGTGCGCACGAGCCCGTCGTCCTTGACTGCCCCTCCCCCCCCAAACCCACCGCCGCCCGCCCCGTGCCCGCCCCTGCCACCCCCCACCCCATCCAAGCCACGCACGATAGGCTTTGGCAATTTGATCTTGAAGAACGCGCCGTCGGTGAGGGTGAGGGCCATGGCGCCGTCCTCGTGCTCGTCCAGTTGCACTTCAGCCGGCGTATGGTCCGGGTTGAGCAGCTTGACATTATCCGGCATTCGGTAAGTTTCCGACTTGCCCTCCCGAAAGTCGGCAGTGACGGTGCAGTCGCCTTTGGCGGAGCCAGGCAGATCGGCGGCGGGGTCGTCGTAGTTGTCCGCCCGGAAGCCGACCTCGACCGTCCTTCCTGTCCCGTAGTTTGATTGAGCTCGGATGGTGTTGTCAGGCTTGTCGTACGCCGCCGTCGTCTTCTCCACCGAGGGCATGGTGTTAACACTGGTTATCCTCCCAGTGAGGTTGCTGCCGCCGAGGTTGCCGCCGCCGAGGTTGCCGCCGCCGAGGTTGCCGCCGCCGAGGTTGACACCGAGGTTGCCGCCAAGGGCGCCGCCGCCCCCGCCCGTTTGGCCGCCCAGGGCAAGATCCCTGGACACAAAACCACCGCCGCCGAACATCCCCAGTTTTTTGCCGACGTGACGCGAGCGCTCATTCACGCGCGAGAAGTCCGCGTGTATTGCCGAAATTACCGGTTTCAGAGCTGAAGTGAAAAACTGGGGACTAACCACACCGCAGGCGGTTGGCGACAGGCGTAGATGGCTCACCGATCCCTCATCTTGGTACCTCAGGCACTCAACCCGTTTCTTAAACGGAACGGATTTCTCATGCGACCTGCAATGACGACCTGCGGTGTGAGCACGACGTGATGTGGTAGATGTGGAACGTCCGGTTTGAAGGTGAGGCGGGGTTCGTGGCATACCGCTCTTACCCCCCCCCCGCCATGACATACCGTGATTGGGACAAAATTTTGGTTTATCGCCAAGTACGAAATATCTAAGAAATATCACAGACAGCTGTTCAGATGCTGCACCAGCCACCACAGCTGAGCACATCGCAGAGCACACTGAAGGCAGATGAGGAGCACCATGAATCCCCGGCCGGATCTATGGTGTGGCACTCCTCAGCGCACCAGCTCGGGCTGTGGCGCTCATAGGCTGGGGCTCGCGGGCGTCTCCCAATCCTGATTGGTGATCATGGCGATCTCGCGGGCGTCTCCCAATCCTGGAAGAGCACGAGCGAGATTGCCATGATCACCATGCCGAAGATGAGGCACGCGGTCGCTTTCGCCTCGTTGCCCATGTACCGGTGGGCCGCAGGCAGCAGCTCGTGGCACACGATGAAGACCATCATGCCGCCCACCATCGAGAAGACGATGCCAAAGACCAGGTCTGTGAAGACGGGCTGCAGCACGGCAAAGCCCGCGATGCCGCCGATCGGCTCCGACAGCCCGGAGAGGAACGACCAAAAGAAGGCCTTGGTCGGGCTACCGGACGCATAGTAGATGGGCATCGCGACGCACACGCCCTCGGGGATGTTGTGCACCGCGATCGCCACGCCGAGGCTCGCGCCGACCCGGGCATCATTGACCGTCGCCAAGAAGGTCGCGAGTCCCTCTGGGAAGTTGTGGATCCCGATGGCGAGTGCGGTCATGATGCCCATGCGTCCGAGGCGCTTCTTCTCCTCGGCATCGGCCATGTCGGCTGCTGTGATCGCCGCATCGTGTGTGTGCGCTACCACCATGGCGTCGTGCGATCGCACCACCACCTTGACCTGCGCTACCTCTGCCCCAGCTTTGAATGCGGCCTGCGCGCGCGCGGCCTCCGTGGCGGCCTCGAGGGCAGCCTGCGCTTGCTGCTGCTTCTTCTGCAGACTCGTGAGCATGCGCGCGGGCAGCTGGTGCTGCTGCGCGTGCGCGACGTTCGCGTTCGCCGCTCGGAGGGCCTCGGCGGCGGCCTCCATCTCCGCTGCCGCCCCTGTGGAGCTGCCTGCACCACACGCCTCGTCCGAACAGGTCGACGTCGCCGCCTCCTCATCGGCCGTCGAGCAATCGTGCTGCTTCTCATGCGAGTGGCCACCGGGGAACCCGTGCGCGGGGCACACATCCGCGTGTGTACTGCCGCCACATCTGCTCAACCGGTCGACGAGCACCTCGAGCAGCGCGCAGAAAAGCATTCCGCAGAAGAAGCAGGTGGTCGTCACCGCGACGGCGCCGCCCTGGCTGAAGCCAGCATCGGACGCAGATATGGCTGCGAGCGACTTGACGAAGATCTCGATGAACGAGACGTACAGCATCACGCCTCCGGAGATTGCAAGCGCGACGGCAAGCACGATCTGTTGCGGCATGCTCTTGAAACAATGCGGGAAGAAAACGAGCGCACCGCCGACCGAGGTGGCGAGGCCGGCACCGATGCTCACGCCGATTGCCGGGAGTATCCTCTCCGTGCATGCCCACGCAATCGGGGCGTCACATGGACCGCTCGTCGAGTTGGACATCTCGGACCGCGTCAGGTTCGCGGGCGGGAGGGAGGCAAAAAGCAATCGGCGGTTTCATTTTGAGGTTCGCAGCAAGGGGGCTGGTACCCGCGGAACCCCTCTGCGAAGGATCTTCATCTCAAAACCACTCACACACTCTCTCTCCCTCCACCGGTGTTACAGGTGACGAGGAAAAACGCGTCGTCGTGAACGTCCACTCCTCATTGGTTGACTGTGCACGATAGCAGGTTGTGTCGGGCATGCTTTCGACATGAGAAAGCGGCTCACGTGCATGGACGAAACGTTGTGGTGAGCTCTACTCTTTGCGAAGGAAGCGTTGTGTTGAGCGATCTTTGGACGTGTGCGCTGAGAGGCCGACCGTCCTAATCGGCTACACGGCACGGCCGCGTCCGTGTTCGTCGACATGTCGGCCATCACCACGGCCGTCCGCGTGCGCCCGCTCTCGAGCAAGGAACGCGACCGCGGCTGGTTTTCGGTCCTCGCGTGCCAGGACGGTCGGCAGATCAACGTCATCGATCCGGACGACAAGATGGGCGGCATAGACTACCTGCGGCTCGATCGCACGAAGGACAAGTCGTTCGCCTTCGACCACGTCTTCGACGAGTCGATGACGCAGCAGCAGGTCTTCGATGGCACCGCCGCGCGTGTAATCAACGACGTGCTCGCCGGCGCGAACGCCTGCGTCTTCGCGTACGGCGCGACCGGCAGCGGCAAAACGTTCACGATGATGGGGCAGCCGGAGGCGCCCGGCGTCGTGCTGCTGACTATGGATGCGCTCTTCGAGCGCGCGGCCCTCGACGAGGAGCACAGCCTCTCTGTGTCGGTCCAGTACGTCGAGATCTACAACGAGGCGATCCAGGACCTGTTCGAGCCGACGAACTCCGATCTCGATGTGCGTGAGGCGCCCGGGAAGGGCACGTTCGTGGCGGGCGCGTCGCGCGTGACGGTGGGCTCGCGTGCCGAGCTCGAGGCGCTCATCTACAAGGGCAACCTCTACCGCACCACCGAATCGACCAACGTCAACGAGGTCTCCTCGAGGTCGCATGCAGTGCTGCAGCTGATCGTGGAGTCCAAGGAGCGCTTCGAGGAGCGGCCCGCGACGCGCGTGGGCAAGCTCTCGATGATCGACCTCGCCGGCTCAGAGCGCGCGGCGAAGACGGGCAACGCGGGCAAGCGGCTCACCGAGGGCGCCAACATCAACCGCTCGCTGCTCGCGCTCGCCAACTGCATCAACGCGCTCGCCGACAAGACAAAGCGGCTCGGCCATGTGCCCTACCGCGACTCGAAGCTCACGCGGCTGCTCAAGGACAGCCTGGGCGGCCACTGCAAGACGGTGATGATCACCAACGTCTCCCCCGCCTCCGATCAGTTCGACGAAACTCTCAACTCACTCAAGTATGCCAACCGCGCCAAGAACATCCGAACAAAGGAGATGACGATCACAGTGCAAAGAGCGCCCCCAGCGGCCGAGCAGCTGCAGCTGGTGCGCGAGCTGCGCCAGTCACTCGTGGGAGGGCTGCAGCACGCGCCGCCGCTGCTCACTCCCACCTCGAGCGCCGCCGCTAACGGCCAACGAATGGGAGGTGCGATCTGGCGCAACAAGGGGGGCGCCGCCGCGGGCGCCGGCGCCGGCGCCGCTGCCGCCGCCGCCGCCGCCGCCGCCGTGGGCGGCAGTGGCGCTCGAGCCGGAGCGCGCCACGCGACGGCCCAGGCGCCCGCGCTCCGTCCGAAGAGCGTCAGCACGCCAACGGCTCCGCGCACTGCGGGCGGTGGCCTCAACAGCACTCCAAGCTCTGCCCGAGCGAGCGGCCGCGATCTCGCACCCAATCTCGGGCCCAATCTCGGGCCCAATCTCGGGCCCAATCTCGGGCCCAATCTCGGGCGGCCGGCGGGCCGACCCGTGCATGCCTCGCCACCCTCTGGCGGCGGCAGCCGTGGGCTCGGCGCCCATCTCGGCGCCTCCCCTCGCGCTGGGTATGCGGGGGCACTGATAGGCGCAGCCAGGGCGGACCTGGAGCGACGCCGCCCATCGACGGCGGACAGCGGCGACGGTGGCGGAGTGTCAATGTCGGCACGCTTACCAGCGACGGGCTCGTCCGCCTCCTCGCCCGCGGCCCCCTCCTCGCTTCCGGCGCTGCCACTACCAGCGAGCCCCACCGCCTCGCCGCATTCACACCAGAGGCAGAAGCGCCTTCCCGAGCAGCTGTGGCAGTCGCTCACGCAGAACACGGCCTGGGCGGAGGCCCATGCGGTCCTTGATCAGCTCGAGAAGGAGGCGGTGCGAGAGCTGCAGCTCGACCCCTCGCCTAGGATGACCTCTCGATTGCCTCGGATGGCCTCTGAGGACCTCTTGATGGCCTCTGAGGACCTCTTGATTGCCTCCCTCATCAGGTGCGCGAGCTGCAGCTCGACCTCGCCGGCCTACTCGCCGAGCGTACTGGCCTCGTCGACGAGCGGGCTCAGGCCCAGGCGAAGCGCTGGCGTGGGCAGCTACGCCAAGCTGCCGAGGGCCAGTCCGTGGGGACTTCGTGGGCCGCCGCCATCGGGCTCGGCGAAGGGGGCGCGTCGGCGTCCGATGGCGCGGAGGAGCAGCAACGCAAGGAGCTCGAGACGGCGCTCGAGCACAACCGGAGATCGCTCCATTTGACGCGCGAGGCCTTCCTTGAAGGGCTACCCTCGACGGAGCGTGCTGAGGCGGCGGCGGCGCTGTGGGAGAATGCTGTGCTGCGCGCCGAGGTACATGCGAACCAGCAAGCCATGTCTCTGATTGCACGCTGATTGCATGCTGATTGCCCCCTTCATCAGGTGCATGCGAGCCAGCAAGCCATGTCTCTGATGGCGGAGCAGTTGCGCGACCTTATCCACACGAGTGAGCAGCACGGTTGGAGTGCCCAACGCAGCGCGCCGTGGCTCGAGCGGCTTGCGGCCGAAGCCGCTGTACGCAGTGCCGAGCAGGCGGAGATCGAGGGAGCGGTCGCTCAGCGGGGCGCCGCCGCGGGCACCACCACCACCAGCGGCGCCGCCGGCGCGGACAAGGCGGCCGTGCATGGCGGCCAGCAGCGTGCCCACTACCTCGCGCAGCTGGTCCCCGCGATGATGCGCCATTCGGCGACGCGGTTCGGCCAGGTGCTGCGTGAGACGCAGACGATGGTCGGGCGGCACCGACGCGAGCGCGAGCAGCTCGTGGCTGAGCTGCGGCTGCTCGAAACGGCGCCGCCGCCGCCGCCGCCGCCGGCGGCGGCTACGGAGCTGGACGACGTCAAGGTGGCTTTGGCCTTCGACCGACGATTGAGCGACGGTGCCGCTGACGACGGCGCTACCGCCGGCGACGGCGAGACCTTGGCGGACGCGCAGGACACGAGAGAGGCCGGCTGGAGCGGTCCTTGGCCAGGGGCGCTACGCCAGCCGTCCCGCGGCGAAGGATCGATCGATCGGCTCTTACGGGGCAGCAGCATCGGACGCATGCTAAGCTCGCTCACCGGCCGGAGTTCGGCCGGCGTGAGCACTCACGGTGCGGCCGGCGCTCACGGTGTGAACGATCGCATCCCGTCGGAGCAGCGTCCGGGCAGCAACGCTGTCGAGCGCCATGCCTCGCACAAGCCGCCCAGCCCGGCGCGACAGCGAAGCCCTCTCTTGAACCTCCTCGGTGGCTACTCGACGGGTGGCACCTGGCCACCAGCAAGCGCTACGGCGGACTGAAAACTGATAACTCTAGTTGTGTGACACTCTAAGTCTCTAACAACTCTCTGCCGTTGAAGTATGTACAAGTAAAAACGATACATGATGATCGCATCCACGTCAAAAAACCATCTTCGGGGGGCGCGGGCGCCGGGGTTGCGTTGAAAGGTTGCCCTCCCACCCGCCGTCCGCGTCCCGCTGCCGCTTCCGCCTCCTCAAGCCGCAAACGGCCAAATGGAAAAGCCGAATCAATCAAGTCGCTCGAGTCTCGTGGACCGCTAGGGCTGATCGTTGGAGAACTCGAGCAGCTCTCGGATCCTCGACAGCGAAAGCGTCAGCAAGGCTGACTCGCAGTCGTTGATACCATACGAGAAATGGAAGGTAGTCGGCCCTTGGCGGAAGGCGCTCATGACAAACTGCACCCCGTCGCAGACTGCGCGGTCCTCCGTGTCGATTCGCCTGTTGCCCTCGCCGCTGCTCTCCAAGGACGGCAGGCACAACTCGCGCGAGAAGCGGCGGACGCTGAGATTCGCATCGTCGATCGTGAACAAAATCTGGCGGTACGAGGAGCCGAACTCGTAGGATCCTGGGTCGTCCTTACGCGGCAGGTAGTGGATGTGGCCCACGGCCAGATACGCGTTGAATTCCTCCACCCAGATCGGATGGATCGAGTTGTGCACGTTGGCCGAGAAGCTTCGCGGCGCGCTCGCGGCGAGAAGCTTCTCTGCGCGCACCTCGCCGTGCGCCAAGCGGCGTTGGTCCATCTCTCCCGTGGCGAGCTCCTGTGGACTGAGCGGCACCGACCAGAAGGTCGTCTTGGGTGCAACGTGCACGAGCTCCGCCACGGTGCCGTCGCGTCGCAAGAGCACCCCGCCATTGCGTGGCGCCGTGAGTTCCTGCAACCCGGAGTCGGTGCGTCCGGCGGTATCGCTGCTCGTGTGCCTCATAGTGGCCACGAAAAGACCGTCGCGCCCGTCCACCTCAGCGGCCACGGGATGCAACTTCGGCCTCCGCCTCGCCGCCTCGCCCGTACGCTGGTCCGGCGCCGGGCGCTGAGACGTGGGCCTGGGCGACCGTGTCAGGTTGAGGGGGGTGATAAAGTAGCCCTTGCGCTTCTGGCAATGGCTTGACCAGAAGTTGGTGTACGCGAAGAAAATGACGCTGCTATTCTCCACCCGGAGCAAGCGCGCGTCGCCGATGCGGTAGACTCCCTTGACGCAGCCCTCGCTCCGCACTATTGCACGGCCGAGGTTGCGGAAGTTGTGGTCCAGAAGCGACAACCTCGTCTCGCCGACGGGATTGCTGCTGTCGTCCAGCACCTTCCTGTGCAGGGCCCGGTTTTCGCACTTCACCTGCTTGTTGATCGAGTGATACCGGTCGGACACGAGGTAAGCTGGTGGCCGCGCAAGGTTCAGGCCCGCAGGCAGCATCTTCGCATCGATCGATATGAACGACGGGTTGAAGCCTAGGCCGTGAAGTAGCATGATCGAGCAGTTGACTGTGGGCAGGAGCTGCGACGGCACGATGGAGCGCACGTCGCCAAGGATCATGCACGGCAGCAGCATGGCAGGGCAGACGCCGCCGGCCGTGCCCAGGCCGTGGCACGCGCTGCTCTCGTAATGGCCCGCGTTGTACTTCAGCTTGCGCGGCATAGTTGATCGGACGTCCTGTTTCGTATCGGCGCGGATCGGCCTTTGCTCGGCTTTGAGAAGCCCGCGCGCCGTGTCGAGCAAGTGCAGTCAAGTCAAGTCAAGTCACACAAGACCTGACGACCTGCTGAAGGCCGAGACAACACGCGCCCTGAGCGCCATGGGCAGTCAGGTGGAGGTGTATCTCGAGTGCGTGCGCGGGGCTGATCCTGATGACAGTTACCGCTCACCAGCCTGTCGATCGATAGCGGTTAGCGGACTCCGACAGAGGTTTTCACCCTCAGATTTGGAGCCGCTCCTACTGAGCGGCGTCTCTGGGAAATTAATCTCCGGAAGATATGAAGATTAGCACAAGCAACGCCCACGCGGTGTGCGCGTATGGAGCTCAATAACGCAAAAGCTGCCACTCGCGACTCGGCCGCCTGCGTCGGCCGCGATCGTTGCCGGCGATCGGCACTGTTCGACTTTTGAAAGAGGGAGGAAGCGGTCGAGTGGGCCCGTGCTGACTCTGGCCCTCCTTCCGGCACCTATCGGAAAGTGGTCTAGCCTTTTGCCTCATGCCGCGCACAGTCGGCTACCCCGCTTTGATGGCGGCCGGGAGATAACGCGTCTCGGGAAGAACTATACGGTCGGGACTATGCGGAACTATAACGCATACGGTCTTGAGGGTCCGTCCCTGCTTGATGCAGACGGCGACGGCATCATCACAAAAGAGGAGCTCGACTCGGCCTCGCTCCTCGCGATCTTGTCGGAGACCGACCTCTACAAAGAGATGTCGCGCCAGACGCGCCGCGATGAATACGATTACCAGGACTGGATCAACGTGCGCTCCAGCAACCGGCTGTTATCCAACCTCAAGACCCTCCCAGCGTCTCGGGTCGTGCGGTCTCTGTGGCGCGAGCTCGCCTTCCTCGTGAGCGTTTCAGCAACCATAAGACAGTTGATTCAGCTTCTTGATCTGGGCCGCGATCACCTTCTTTAAGTCCTCGACGACCTTCTTCTGCGCGGGGTCGTTGGGCATAGCCTCAAGCTTGTCCTTCTCGAACTGGAGAGCGCTGCGGTCGACCGCGATGATGCCGTTGAGCTCGGAGCAAGTGGCGCCCGAGCCGTCGACGAGCTTGCCCGCCTTGGCACGCTCGATGACGCGGGCGGCGTCGAGCTTGCCCGCGTCTGCGCGTCCGTAGACCTCAGCATCTGACGCCTGCTTGTACTCGGCGAACGCGGCGAGAGGCACGAGCGGGATCAGCGCGGTGGCCCTGGCGAAGGCCGCACGACGAGACATGCCCACGACGGGCACGTTGAGCGCATCGCCAGATGCAATGAGCGCCGCAGCGACGATTAGTCTCATGAGCATGACCTTGGAAGTGCGCGACTCATTATTTTTCATTTTCATTTCGTTTGCATGAAAGGCGACCCACACCTGAAGGCGCGAGAATCGCCCTCATGCACGAGAAATCGCCCCGTCGAATATTTTTTATTCGATTGCATGAATTGACTGGCGACCCACACCTGAAGGCGCGAGAATCGCTCATTGCATGAGAATCTCTCCGAGACTCCGACGTCGCCCACGCGACGGGAATCACGTTTCACGTAACACGTTAATTTTTGTCCTATGGGGTGTCCAAGCAGATGGGGTCCTATGGGGTCCTATGGGGTCCTAAGTGTGGGGTCAAATTGGCTGCCTTCAGAGTACTCCTCACTGTCCCGCAGTTGTGCGGTCACCCTTTTGGCGCGCTAGGCGCGTTTTCCGTTTACGTTTTTGCGCTGCGAGCGTGTGTGTGGCCGGACTGCAGCGTGAGCTGCTGGCAGTTGAGCAGAGGTTGATTCACGGTACATTGGCATGGCTGCATCTCGTAGCGTGCCTCAGACTGCACCCAAGCAGCCACATGGTAGTTGTGCATGGACGGGCAAGCGATCATATGTGAACCGTTGAGGTAGCTTTCGTCGCTGATGCCGTGCCGCTCATAGTCCACAAGCACCTTGGGCGAACTCTCACAAGTGCGCTCGCGGATGCATTGCGCGAGGAGGCGCCGGTCATGGCCTGCCCCGAAGACGATGGCCGTGCGGAAGCCGTAGCGCATCAAGCCGTGCTCGATCATCGGCGGGTCCGCCTTCCAAAATGCGGGCTCGTTGATCCGCTCACCGACCTGCTCCCAGGGATTGAACTCGCCACTCGCCGCGCGGGCACAGGAAACGGCGGGTGTGCACCAGGCGCCGACGCACTTGATGGGCACTGGGCGATTGAACACGTTGTCCGGCGTGGCGTTCCATCTGTAGCGCAATCGGGTCGGGTAAAGGTGGCGTGTGGTGTAGCCATGCGTGGCGTTCACCACCCAGGCAGGGCACGTGTAATCCATCACAGGCGTGTCCACCCGCAGGAAGATCCCCGCTATCTGTATGCCCATAGTCCTGGCGCGGCAGGCTGGAGTTGCGCATTGCCACGGGTCGCACAAGGGATCAGGGTGATCTTCGTCGTCTGATGACAGCCTGAGAAACTTGTCGACATATTTCCTCCGTTTGGAGTGAAGCCAGCCGATCAGAGTTGTATCCTTCCGCAGGCCGACAAGCGTGGCATTAGCCCCCTGAAGGAATGCCTTGTCTGGCCAAGTCTTTGAGGCTGAGACTACGTGGTGCCAGAAACCTGCGCCGTCGCGCTCGCGGCCGAAACCTCCCACACACCTGCCTGAAATAGTGGTACCGCCGACGCACTTGTGCGTAGACTTGCGGCACACCTCCACAAAGTACGCGCCCCGGTGTCGCAGAATCCCATCCGAGCTGGCCGTTCCAGCGCCGAAGCGGTGGTCGCTCGCGTGCAGTACCGTCCTAAAAGAGGACCGCAGCAGCCACTGGGCTGTCCGACGTCTACCATCATCCATCTCGCTCGTGGCCCCCACGTGCGGATGAGGGCGACCTCGCGGTCGCTCTTCGTGTACAGTTCTCGTGTAGTTCTCGCTGGTGCGCCGGGCCCATGCGCATGCCGAGGGCATGGCTTTCGATGGCGCTTCATTCAGTTGCGTGAACGGTTGGGCGCAACGCGTGAATACAATTAGTCTGATGAGATCTAGACAGATGGGCTGGAAGTTACTTAGGCTGTGAACCATCGTGTGAAGAGACTTGCAGTCCAGGTGTCAAGGAGTTTTGTCAAGGGAGTGTCCATCCGGGACCCTCTCTGAGGAGGTGCTCCCATGTCCCATTCGGCGACAGACCCGTCGTCCAACTTTTTCGGCGTCCTGCTCGCGGGCTTGACGCCCGAGGTCAGCGACGTGCAGATCCACCAGGACAAGCTGGGCGAGTACACGCGCACCGGCGGCACGCTGCACGGCCGGCCGGCGTACAAGAAGGACAACAACACGAACCACATGCTCTGGTTCTGCTTCGCGACCGACGGCACGCCCACGTGGTACGTGGGCAAGGAGGAGGAGTTTGGCCAGGCGCGTGGCTGGCTGCAGGTCAAGTCGGAGGCGCAGACGCCGCACGAGATCAAGGACCCGTGGTCCGTGTGGTCTGTCTCGGAGCGCAGGTGGAAGGAGGCACCCGACGTCAAGTGCATCGCCGTCTCGTCGACGTCGGGCGTCATCATCCACGGCCCCACGCCCTCCAACCTGCTGCAGGACAAGCTGGGGGAGTACCGTCGCGTGCAGCTGCGGGTGATCACGGAGCGCGGCGTGTACGAGATGGTGGGCATGCCGAACGTGATGATGTGGTACGCCCCGGGCGGCACGTGGAACATCGGCAAACGCGACGAGCTGGGGCAGAACCGCGGCTGGTACCAGGCCGTCTCGAAGGCCATCTCGCCCGAGGGGATCGCCAACTGGCAGGTGTGGGACGGCGCGAACAAGAAGTGGGAGAAGGCTAGTGAGCTCGAGGCGATCTCGGTCGGCTCGAAGCGCATCGCGTTCACGGGAACGACGCCCAAGGGTGTGAACGCGGACAAGCTGGGCGAGTATCAGCGCAAGCAGAGCGTCTTCCGCGAGAACCGCGCCGTCTACGAGTGCGTCGACACGCCCACGCGCTCGATTTGGTACACGAAGCCGTACTGGTACGTACCTCCCTGCCTTGCATGCATGTGCTCACCACGGCATCCTCCCCGATTTGGTACACGAAGCCGTACTGGCACGTGGACCGCCCGGCCCCCATGCCTTGCATGCACGTGCTCACCACGGCGCCCTGCCCTTCCCCACAGGTACGTGGGCCAGGCGGAGGACGTGGGCAAGGCGCAGGGATGGCTCTGCTGCAAGGACGACTCGCCGTGCCCCGAGCAAGTCAAGGCCGTGTGGCGCGTGAGTGATGGACAGCAGATGGTCGATGCCGCCGACGTGCGCTGCATGCCCGTCGGCGCCACCACCGTCATGGTCGCCGGCGAGACCCCGAACGATCTCAACTCGGACAAGCTCGGCGAATTCTCGAGACGCGTCGGCCAGGAGGTCAACGGCCGCCCCATCTACGCGCAGGTGCGTGATTGCGTCTGAGTGCGTCTGAGTGCGTCTGAGTGCGTCTGAGTGCGTCTGCACGCCGCTCCTCCCCTTCTCCCCTTCTCCCCCTCCCTGCCTCTCCTCCTTCCCTCCTCCCCCACCCTCTCCCCGCCATCCACCCCCCTCCCCCTCCCTCCCTCCCCCGCCACCCCTCCCTCCCTTTCTCGGCCGCGCCGCAGGTGGGCAACGATAACCGCATGCTCTGGTACGCTGCGGGCTACTGGTACCTCGGCAAGAAGAACGAGCTTGGCAAGTCGCAGGGGTGGCTCTGCGTGCGCGACCCGGCGCCGGCGCCAGAGCTCGTGCAGAGCTGCTGGCGTGTCGGTGACGGCGAGCGGCTCCATCAGGTACACTGATGAGCCATGATTGCCTCTTGATGACCTCTAATAACCAAATTGCCTCCCTAATCAGGCGCCCAACGTGCGCTGCGCTAATTGCCTCCCTAATTGCCTCCCTAATTGCCTCCCTAATTGCCTCCCTAATCAGGCGCCCAACGTGCGCTGCGCGGCCATCGGAGCTCGCACGATTGAGATCTTTGCCTCGCACGCTCAAGTGATCGGTGCGCCGCTGAGCGGGCTCCATAAGGACAAGATGGGCGAGTTCCGCATGATCTCGGCCACCGAGGTGAACGGCAAGCCCGTGTACGAAAAGGAGCCGTCCATCTCCCACATGGTGTGGGCCAGTAACGGCTACTGGTACGTGGGCAAGCGCGATGAGCTCGGCAAGCAAGCGGGCTGGATGCAGGTGCTCACCACGGCGCGCCCCTCCCCCCACCAGCAGACCCTCAGCATGCATGTGCTCACCACGGCGCCCCGTTGTGCTCCCTTCCCCACAGGTGCGCGACTCGGCGCCGCTGCCCGAGGAGATCACGGGCGTGTGGCAGATCTGGAACCAGGTGGACAAGCGCTGGATCCCCTCCGAGAACATCCGCGTCACCGCCGTGGGCAACGAGCGCGTCGTCATCAGCGGCCCGACCCCACCCGCATGCTCCGTGTACGCCGATAAGCTCGGCTCGTATCGGCGCGTCAAGGGGCAAGAGGTGCACAGCCACGCGTTCTATCAGCGGCCCGAGAGCGACACCATGCTCTGGCACGCGGCGGGCGTCTGGTGGATCGGGCCAGCGGCCTCCGTCGGCAAGCAGAGTGGCTTCTGGCGTTGCCAGGTACTGATGGCCTCTGATGACACCCTTGATTGCCTCCATCATCAGGTACTGAGCTCTCGGCGCTGATGACACCCTTGATTGCCTCTGATAACATTCTTGATTGCCTCTGATGACACCCTTGATTGCCTCCCTCATCAGGACTCGGCGCGCATCCCCGAGGCGATCAAGGGCGTGTGGGAAGTCGGCGACGGGAACGTGTGGCACAAGGCTGACGGCGTGGGCTGCACCGAGCATGTGCGCTCGCGCGTCATCCTCTCGGGTACAACGCCAGGCGAGCGTCATCAAGACAAGCTGGGCACGTATGAACTGTGCGAGGGCGAGCTCGTCAACGACCGCATGGTCCCTGTGCATGCAAGTGCTCACCACGGCGCCTCGCCTCTCCCCACAGGTGCGAGGGCGAGCTCGTCAACGACCGCGTGTGCTACCAGCAGGTGGGCAACCCGGCAAGGATGGTGTGGTTCCTCACGCCGTACTGGTACGTGGGCAAGCGCGACGAGAAGGCGCTTGGCCAGGGCTGGGTACAGGTGCTCGCCACGGCGCCATCGCCCCTCGCTCCAGTGCCCGCGCGACGCCTCTGCATGCAAGTTCTCACCACCGCGCCACCCCCCCAATGCCCCACAGGTGCGCTCGCTCGCTCCGGTGCCCGAGCTCATCAGTGGCGTCTGGTCGGTGTGGAACTCGGCCGAGCGCAAGTGGGTCGAGGCGCCCGACCTGCGCATCGCGCCTGACGAGTCCTGCACCGACGACGAGCCGCACGAGGGTGCGCGCGCTGTACCGGGCGCCGTCGCGCCGGGAGCTGCGTCCACGGTGCCCAAGGCGCTGCCGATCCAACCCAGGGAGGGGGGCGTGCTCGCCGCCGCCTCCCCCGCGACCAGCGCCTTGTCCGCGTGCACCTCCTCCTCCGCGGCCCTCTCGACGACCCTCTCGACGACCCTCGGGGCGGGCCTCGCCGCGGGGATGGCGGGCGACGGCCCTTGCCAGCTCTTCCTGATGCACGAGGCGGGCATGGACGTGCTCAGGACGGCGCGCGGACGGATGCTGCATGAGCGTGTGCTGCGCACGCTCGAGGTGCTACGAGCTGCGGGCTACCTCTGCTGGTACGGGCTGATTACGAGCTGATTACGGGCTGATTACGGGCCACTCAGAGTGGCCTCTGATGGCCTCTGATGACCTCTGATGACCTCTGATGACCTCTGATGACCTCTGATGACCTCTGATGGCCTCCCTCATCAGGTACGAGCCCGAGCCTACAACGGGCCATTCGCTCGAGAAGGCATGCGAAGCCATCGACGACTCCGACCTTGTGCTCGTCTTCGTGAGCACGCGCGCGCTCGATCGGATTGCTGGCAAAGATGGACCGTACGTCTGATCGCCTCTGATGAGCTCTGATGGCCTCTGATGAGCTCTGATGGCCTCTGATGAGCTCTGATGGCCTCGATGAGCTCTGATGACCTCTGATGACCTCTGATGGCCTCTGATGGCCTCTGATGGCCTCTGATGGCCTCTGATGGCCGCTGATGACCTCTGATGACCGCTGATGGCCTCCCTCATCAGGCACGACTCGCTCAAGAAGCAATTCGAGTACGCCGAGCGCACCAAGGGGGCCGATCGGCTGATCTCGATCGCGCTCGAGCCGCAGGTCTCGTCATACCCCTGATGACCTCTGATGACCTCTGATGACCTCTGATGACCTCTGATGACCTCTGATCTCGATCGCGCTCGAGCCGCAGGTTTCGTCACCGCGCGACTGGTGGGGCGGTGTGGGGATGGTCCTCGGCAGCCGCTCGTGCACCGACCTGAGCGCCGCGCTGGGCGCCCCAGCTGCCGAAACCGAGCACCTGCTCGAGCCCCAGCTGCGCGCGCTCGTCGAGGAAGTGACGAGTATTCGAGGCGGCGGCGCCACCGCGTCGGGCGGCGCCGTGTCGGGCGGCCTTGGTGGCGCCGTGTCGGGCGGCGTCGTGCTCGGGGGTGCCGTCGACGCGTCCGCGGGCACCGCGGGGTTCACGGCCGCCGTGCTGGGCGCGAGCGCCGTGCTGGGCGGCGAGCTGCCCACGACGACGGGCTTGCCGCTCTCAGTGCATGCGCATGCGATGGCCGGCGTGTCGGCAGGAGAGATGCCGTACGGGGCCGCCCCCCCCTCCTCCGCCCCCTCCGCCCCTTCCTCCTCCGCCGCCCTCGCCGACGCGGCGACGGCGCCTCCGCTCCCGCTGCCCAAGCGCCATCATGAGCACCTCGGGCTGCCCGAGCATGCGACCGAGTCGGCCAGGCGTGCCCACGACGGCGCGGATCGCAGGCCGCTCACGAGCGAGCGCCTCGCCTCGACCGTCGGCTCGACGGCGGCGCGCCTGCCGTCGACGAGTCAGCCCGTGGGAGTGAACGTCCATCAGGCGACCAGTCAGCAGACCACCGCACGACACGCCTCGTCGCCCGCCGGGGGTGCGTCGGACACGGACAGCAGCAGCAGCAGCACCGCCGGTGCCGCTATGTCCCCCGTCGGTGGTGGTGGTGGAGGTGCGGTTCGCCCGTCCGCCCCGTCCGCCGCCTCCGCCTCCGCGGCGGCACCGTCGAGCGCCGCGCCCAAATCCGTGCCCACGACGGCGCCGCTAGGCTCCCCGACCGCGGAGCGCACGATGGCGCAAAAGGTGGCGCGCGTCAAGGAGGAGCTCTCACTCGACCCTTCGCTGCCGGTGGCGAAGGCAGTCGCCGAGGCGAATGCGGCCATGGGCATCGAGGGCCAAGGCACGCTCGCACAGCAAGTTGATTTCCTGCTGACGGAGCTGGGCGTGCTCTGAGGCATTCGTGCCCCAGCCCCTGCACGCGACTGTCCGGGGGGGCGAACCGAACGAAGAGGGACAGGGGCACCCGTGGCAGACCGGGGACATGTGAACACCGTGGCAGACCAGTGAGGGGCAGGGATGTGCGTCGGCCCGGTGTGGGTGTCACAACTCTACATGTACGGTCCGACGTTCGGGTCGTCGGTAGGGTCGGTGAATGCCATGGTGAATGCCCTCGTAGAGTAGCGAGTTCGCGAGCATCTCAGGATCGCGAGCCACTCGACTCTGACTTACGTACACCAGAGCGATTAATACAATTCACTTCTTACTTTCTCATTGTGTGCAGTTTACACACACGTCCGGCGCGGTCAGGTCCGCACATCCGGGAGTCATCAATCAAAATATCAATCTCGAATCTAAATCGTCAGTCACTTATCTCAGCCCATGCGCTCCGGACGGGAGACTGAGTAAAGGCCACCGATCTCGTCACCGTCCCGGTGGCCGCGCGATGTGTGAAACCACGCATGGTCTCCGCATGTGTCCTCCGGACCCGAAAAGAGAGTGGATGCCGTTCAGATGTCGTTCAGTTCAAACTCACGCGCGCAACTCGAAGTCGACTTCGGCCGTTGGCTCGCAGCCCTTGAAGTCGTCTTCGAGTTGCTCGAGGAGCGCCTCGATGCCCGGGCGCGTAAACTCCGCGTCGATGCCAAGCTCGGCGTCGCTGCACTTGAGCAGGTCTCACCACGCCTTGGCAAGCACCTTCATCGCAGTCTCGAGCTCCGCCCCTGACTCCCAGCACTCGTTGTCGTTCATCCAGAAGACATACTCCTTGATGGCGTACGTGAGCGCGGACAGCGTGTCGAAGCGCTCGGGCAGTGTCTTGAGCTTGAGCGCCTTCTTGACCTCGCGCGGGAGCCCGATGCAGATCTGATTCCCCTCACTCGTCCCAAACATCATGCTCGAGCCGCATGTGGCAAACTTGTGCGCCTTTTTGTGCGCCTTGTCACGGCTGTCGTTGATCAGGATGTGGCGCAACCTCGAGATGTCCTCTGCGCATGCCTCTGCGGTGTACTCCTTGGTGTCATCCTCCTCGAACCGATGAACCACACATCGATGCTCGATGGGACGTCTCGCGAGTTGCGACTTGGTGAGCATGCGGTGCAAGTAGCGGCTGTCAAGGTTCATCGATGGTCTCTTTGTCGATCACGCATCGATAGTCTCGATGGTCTCTTCGTCGATCACACCGTTCAGGGCCCCTGATCCAGGACTCATGAATGAAGCCGCCTTCTCAACGGTTGTAGCGGCCCTCGCCTCGACTGCCTTGAGCGCCGCCGCCTTGGCCGCCGCCTTTTGCTTGAGCGTCTCGTCGTTCCAGATGAGGGCCTGCTGGCCAAAGTGGAGGAAGCGTTCCTTGCTGCCGGCGCTCACGAACTCGATCGAGCCGTCGCGCGCCTTCTCCTTGGTCATCTCACAGTGCACTAGGTACTCGTCCTTGCACTGCTCCTTGAGCATCTTGCGCAGCTGCTTGTACGCCTGGCCCGTCGCCGCCTTGACCGCCTTGGCGGCGGACTGCGAGGCCGAGGACGACGTGCTGCTTGCATCGTCTCCGAGAACGCCCTCGCCCGAATACACAGCCTCAAAGGTCTTGAGCGCCTCGACCTCCGCCTTCGACACCGCCTCCGTTGGCAGTCCGGCAGCCGACGGCAGTGGCAGCCCCGCAAGGCGGCCTGCCATGGCGCAGCTCTTCACGATGTGAAGGGCGGCCGAGATAATCTTGCGGTTCTCAACCAGCCACTTCTTGGGCACTTCCAGCTTGTAGCCGTCGCCGTCGGGGCCGCAGCGCACCGCGCAGCCGCTCACCGGGTCGAGGAAGACGAGGCGGTACTTGTCCTTGACAAACTCCCTCTTGACGAGCTGCATGAGCTTCGAGCTCGAGGCCTCCATCGGCAGGAGCACAAAGAGGCGGGGGCAGTCGAGCTCGCCCTCGGCGAGTCGGCTGAGGCTGCGCTCAAAACTCTGCATCCTGGCTTCGGTCTCCTGCATCGCCTGTCGGAACATGTCCGACTGCTGCTGCAGCATCGCACTCAGCGCGCTCGCGAGCTCGCCGCCGGTACCGCCGGGCATCTGCGAGAGCACGGCAGAGGCATGCTGGCGCAGCAGGCCCTGTGACGTCTCCAAGGCTGCCTTCTCCTCCGCCAGTTCGGTCTGCTCCGCCGCCGTCGTCGTCGCATCACCCTGTGCCGCGCCAATCTGCACGAGGGAGAGGCTCAGCGTCTCCGCCTCAGATTTGGTCGAGATCAGCCGCATCGCCAGCGCCAGCTGCGACGCCTCCAGCTCGGAGCTCTTTGAGAGTGAGTACTCCATCTTCTCGAGCATCGCGACGACACGACTCCCCGCCCCCTTGCCTCCATCTTCCGCGCCCTCTCCGCCCTCGCCGCTTCCGTCGAGGGGAGCGCTGCCGCTGCCAAAGGTTGGGCGCTGCGCAGAATCGGCGTGCCAGCAGCCCTCGATCAGCCTCACCATTGGCGGAGTGGTCTTGTCCTGCCACTCCTCGTTAGGGTCTGCGAGCGTCGGCCGCACGCCCTGGGCCACCGCCTGCGGCAACGACGTCGCCGCGGCCAGCATGTTCGTGTACGGCTGCTCGCCACAGACGACGATCCACGCGAGGATGGCAAAGGCGTAGACGTCGGCTTCGGGCCCCACGTGCGGTGGATGAGCGAAGAGCTCGGGCGCCTTGAAGGGCAGCGTGCCGCGCCCGCCCGCAGTCGACTGAGACATGGAGGTCATGTTGGCAGAGGTGGAGAGCCCAAAGTCGGTGATCCACGGCACGTCGAGCGGCCCGATGAGCACATTCTCCGGCTTCAGGTCGAGGTGGATGATCTTGTGCGCGTGCACCGCCTCCATGCCGCGCGCGATGCCCGCGAGCAGCCGCACCATTTCCAAGGACGTCTGGAACTTTTGGTTGTCGAGCGCGTCCTGCAGCGTGCCGCTCGGTGCGTAGCTCATCAGGAGCATCGGTGCCGGTCCGAAGCATACGCCGTGCAGCTTGATGACATTCGGATGGCGCACGCGCGAGAGCGCGCGCACCTCACGTCGGAGCGCCTGATTGTACGAATCGAGCGCCGACGTCGAGCCGAAGGCGTTCTGCTTCCCGCTTCTCCCCTTGGGCAGCCGCGGCTGCTTGATGGCGACATCGATGCCGTGCCACAAGCCGCGCACCACGACCCCCTGCCCGCCCTCGCCGAGCTGCTTTTCGAGGATCGTGATCTCGCGCGCGTCGAGCTCCCACGCCTTGAGGAGCTCCTGCGCCCGCGTCATGCGAGCCTTGGCACTGGCACTCGCGCCCTCGGATAGCGTGAGCGAGCTCACCATGTCAGAGGACGACGTGGACGAGTGCGAGTCGCTCGTACCGTCGGCGCTGCTCGACTTGGTAGGCCCGACTGCTGGCGTCACCACGATCAGCTTGCGGATATTGCGGCGACGACGGTACAGGATGACCAGGGCGAGAACAAGGATGATGATCACGCAGGCGATGACGCCGATGATGATGCCGGCTGAGCCGCTGGTCTCGACTGCCGAAGCACCCTTCGACATGGGTGACATGGGTGTGGGTGAGGGTGATGGTGAAGGCGGTGGTGCGACGACAATTGGCATGGCAACGTTCTCTGCGACCGTGACGGCGGGCGCTTGCGTCACCGTCACGGCGAGGGCCCCTGAGAGCGCCGCGAGAGGCTGCGACGTGAGGGCAGTCGCGGCCGCCAGTACCGTGGCCGCGAGGTTGGCAGTCGGGAAATTTGGTGTTGCGCCCGCGGGAGGGTTGGGCACTGTGATCAGGGCCTGTACATTCACCGACGCGGACGAGATCAGGAGCCGGAGCTGGCACGGATCGTAGCACGCGAGTTTATAGCGAAAATTGGCCTCCAGATTTGCGCGCGCACTCGAGCCTGGAGCAAAGTCGTTGACGTCGCCTGCGACCTGCAAGTTAAGCGTGATCACGGTGGCCTGCACCTGGACGACTGCCTGGCCCGCCGAGACGGGCGCAAAGGGTGGCACCGCCAGTGAGGGTGGTGGCGGCGAGGGTGGGGGCGATGGCGAAGGCGATGGCAGCGGGCGAAGTGCGGGCGGCGGAGCCTGTGGTGCGCCCACTGGCACAGTCGGAGGGAAGCGCGGTGGAGGCGGAAAGGTGGTACAGTTGGAGGGACCGCCTGTGGTGCGCCCACTGGTACAGTTTGAGGGCAGCGACGGAAAGGGCGGTCGCGGCGGCGGCGGCTGCGAGGACGGCGAGGGCGACGGCGGCGAGGGCGGGGGCGGCGAGGGCGGGGGTGGCAAATGCGGTCGCGGCGGCGGCGGCTGCGAGGACGAGAGCGGCGGCGGCGGGGGCGATCCGTTGATGACAGACAGTTGCGTGGCCGACAGGTAGGCAAAGTCAGCATCCAGCGTGGGGTTGGCTAGTGTCGAGAAGCAGGTCTTATAGAGACCGATGTTGAGCAGCTGGACAGAGATGGCGCCATTGCCGATCGTGCCGCCCGACTGCGCGGTACGTGCGAAGGCTGCGCCTGTGCAGGTCCGGTCGCCGGAAGGTAGGAAGACGAGGTGGGTGCCGTCGCTCAAGATCCCACTCACTGCGATGCTGGTCGTGGAGCTGCGCACGATGGTGCTGGGCGTCAGGACCACGGTCGGAGGCGGGGCGGGTGGGGGCGACGGCGGCGGCGGCGGCGAGGGCGGCGGCGAGGGGGGCGGCGGCAAGGGCGGCGGCGCCGGGCAAGCTGAGACTGAGCCATACCCCCCCACGACGCCGTCGAGGGTTGTTGCCCAGAGGCAGACAATGGTCAGGGGCCCCCAACCAGACCCCCCAGAGCCAGACGTTGTTGCATAGATACCGATATTGGGCCCCTGGGGAGTAGGGAACGTGAGGTCGCGAAGGAGCACATAAAAGGAAACGCGTCAGCCATTTTTCCATCAGGGCCATGGGGACGTTTGAGCGTGCGCACGCACAGAATCAGCGTTCCCAACTACGTTGCCACTAATGTTGGACGACGAGATGGCCACTGTGCCTCCCGATGTAAAGACAGCGACACCACCGCCCCCATTATTGGCATTGCCAGGGACATAGGCTGAGTTGTCAGTGATGATGCACGATGACAAGGTCACCGTGCCACTGCCCTCGATGCAAACACCGCCGCCATAAAGAGCAACAGAGTTGCCAGTGATGGTGCACGATGACAAGGTCACCGACGAGGTCGCCGACGTCGCGATGGAAAGACCGCCGCCAAATTGCCCAGCCATGTTGCCTGTGATGGTGCAAGATGACAAGGTCACCGTGCGAGAATCTTGAGTGACATAGACACCGCCGCCCTTTCCCCCCTGAAATGTGTTGCCAGTTATGGTGCATGATGACAAGGCTACCGAGCCACCGTGGATGAGAACACCGCCGCCGCCACAACATCTAGGCATGCAGTCAGAGCTGCATGCTCCCGTGTCGACGTAGCCTCCCGTGATGCTGAGCCCGATCAGTTGCACGACGCCCGATGAGCCCGGGGCGATGTACAGCACACGGCGCGGACTCCAGGAGCTCGCTTGTGCGTCCAGGGTGACCGTAGCTCCCGCCGCTGCCTCGATGACGACGCTCCTAGTGATGCTGAGCTCGGCGCTGAGGTAGTAGGTCCCGGAGGCAAGGACAATGCGGCCGACAGCTGTGTTGGCGAGTGCATTGGTCAGGTCGGCGACGGTGCTCACCGAGGTCTGCAGCTCACGGCGGTGGCTGGGCACAAACTGCATGGAGTGCAACCCGGGAGCGTCGTTGTCGCTGGCCTCGGTGCAGGGCAGCCCAGTGCACGGAAGCGGCGGAGGCGCCATCAGCGCAGACCATTGAGGCGGCGGGGATGGCACCCGAACGGGTGGAGGCGGCAGAATCAAAGGTAGCCACAAGCGCTCGGGCGACGGCGGCGGTGACGAGGACCAAGGCGGCGTCGGGCCAGAGTTTGGAGGGCCCAGGGACGGCGTGGGGGGGGGCATCGATGGGGGCATCGATGTGGGGGGCATCGATGTGGGGTGCGAGGGCGGTGGGCGGGGTAGTGGTAGCTGTGGCTGTGGGCGCGGGGGCAAAGGTGTCGGGGCTGACAGCGGCGGCAATGGGGACGACGGAAGCAGCGACATGGGGGGAGACGACACGGACAAGGGCGGCAACGGGGGTCGCTGGAACGGAGGGCCCGTAACCAGGCTGCTGCCTGCAGAGGTGCTGGGTGTGCTGGGTGTGCTGGGTGTGCTGGTCAGGCTGGGGATGCCGCTGGCCTGCTGGGCCTGCTGCGCACGAGTGTGACTGGGCGCGTGCTGCAACCCGGCAACAGGGTGGTCGCTCGTTACCGCGCCGGAGAAGACCATTGAGCCTGAGGGGCCAGGCTGGAGAGGCGAACACGTGTCGCACGCCACCGGGCACGTGGTCCGCGCGACGGAATAGGAAGCGCAAGCAGAGGGCTGTGCAGAGAAGTAGGAGCATGGCATGGGTGCGCCGCTCGAGTCCAAGGCGCCGCTGCTCACGTCATCGGCGCAGAGTTGAGTGAGCGGCAGCGGCCGCAGCGGCTGCAGCCTCGGCGTCGCCTGCGCCGACTCTGCAAGATGCTCACCAGTCCCATCGCCATTGGATGGTGCCGTCGTCGCCACAGCGCTCATCCGCGGGACGAGGAGCACGAGCAAGGCCAATGCGAAGCGCTGGTTGCGGTGCGTCTGATTCGCAAAGCGCTCGTTAGGGCCGGATCGTCTCCGCGTCGAGCAAACCGCCCAGATAAGCAACGCGAGCCTGAGCAGCACGGGTGCGAGATCAGCGCACTCCACCCACTGCGAAGACACACCGTTCAAGTTCGCCGCTTTCTCCATGGGGTCGCCCGCTGTGTCCTCGCTCGCGTTCGTCTGATCGTATGGGAACGAGTATGTGACGTTGGCGTCCCCAATCTTGCTGAATAGCTTCTCATGTGCGATTTCAAAGACCTTGCGCGCATCCTTGCGCAGCCCGTCGGCCGTCGTCGAATTACGGTCGGCGCCAGTGCATGCAGCATGGTGGAGGATGGCGCGTAAGTCGGTGGTGGACTTGCCAGCAGGGTTGAGATAAAGGCCAGTGCCGCCGACCGCGGTGGACAGGTACGGGCACGACACCGCGTTCAGGCAATTCGTGTTCAAACTGTCGAAGCATTTCGAGCACATGTTCGGCGGTGGGTTGTGTGCCGGATGCACTGCTGGTGACCGTGGAGGCGGTGGTGGCATGAAGATGCGCGGGCCACAGCCGATGCAATCGGTGACGTAGGCGCACGTTGTGAACTCAGAGCCCTGGCCGCCGCCATCGTCGCTGCTCGAGCCGCCGCCGGCGTTGAAGCAGTTGTTCATGCACGCCATTGTAGGGGAATGTGGCGGCGGCGGCGGCGACGCGGTGCGCACGCCGCAGTCGACGCAGTCTGTGCTGAACGTGCACAAGAGGATGGAGGTGTCGAAGCATGGATTCGAGCACATGTTCGGCGGTGGGTATGGTGCCGGATGCGCTGCTGGAGACCGTGGAGGCGGCGATGGCATGGAGACGCGCGGGCCACAACTGACGCAGTCGGCAGTGGCGATACTGTACAGAAAGAAACCGTGTGTGAACTCCACGGTCCGAACTCGACAGGTTCCAGGAGCAAATTACATGACATCCCTCGTTAACGCCGGTAAGCTCTGAGGCCTAACCCCACCGTACGCGTCCTACCCTCCTTGCACCTTGCACCTTGCAAGTCAAGTCAAGTCTATACTTAAACAAAAGACAACCATACTTGACTTGCACGTTTGTGTTTCACAGCAGCCAGCGCTCCCCGCTCCTCAGTAAAAACGGAGCCAGCGTCTCTTCAGGGGGCGGCTTGTAAACTTCTACTGGCTGCCCCCTGGCTCGCCCATTCGGGGGTTCACCGCCCATGTCGGCGGGCGCGCTCCCGCCCGAGTTCATATTTGGGTCTCGCCGATCTTCTCTTCTAGGCTGTGTTGTGTGTATTAACATGAATTGGCGGTAAAAACCGTAAAGGCCTGCATGTTCCCCGTCGTCGCAGCAGGCACCCTCGGCACGTCGACGGCTCGGGAGGCGCTCGAGCAGCTATACGCATCTGCGCACGGCGCAAAGTGGCGTGCAAGTACTCGCTGGCTGAGCGGCAACGTGTGCCGATGGCACGGGATCGAGTGCGACCGCAGCAGCCATACGACAGTGGTGGGCATTGACCTCGGCGACAATCGTGTGAGCGGCACCTTGCCACGCCATCTCGCCCAGCTCTCCGAGATCAAGACGCTGAACATCGACGCGAGCAGGCTCTCGGGCACCCTGCCGGCAGTGCTGCTGTCGCTCGCTCAAATGGAGACGCTGCTGCTCGCCAGCAACGCGGCGCTCTCAGGCACGGTGCCGCACTCATTGGACGCCTGGGCCTCACTGCGTGAGCTCGATGTGGCTGGCACGAGGCTCTCGGGTACCTTGAGCCCCGAGGTTGGCGCTCTGGGTCATCTCCAGCGGCTACAGCTCGACCACGTTTTTCTGTCGGGCACGCTGCCCACGGAGCTCGGTTGGCTGGGCAGTGCACGGAGCATGTTTACGCATAGCTGCAAGCATTTGAGTGGCACGCTACCGACGGAGCTCGGCCGTGCGTCGGCGCTCCAGCACGTCTCCTTTGCGGCCACGCGCCTCTCCGGCACCATCCCCTCCGAGATCGGCGAGCTCCACCAGTTGCGAGCCTTGTGGCTGGTCGGTACACGGCTGTCGGGCACACTGCCGAGGAGCATTGGCGGCTGGCACGCGCTGCGCCAGCTCGAGATCCATGGCAACCGGCTCAGTGGCACCCTCCCTACCGGCATGTCCGGCCTGCGGCTCAGCCGGTGCGTCCTCACGAACTCTCAAGGGCAGCATGCAAGTGCTCACCACGGCGCCTTCTCCTTTCCCCACAGGTGCGTCCTCACGAACTCTCAAGGGCCACTCCAGCCACTCCACAGCTTGCGTCCTGTCGATCGTGCACGGGACGACACCAACCTCTTCGCCTGTCCGCTGCCGGAGGTGCTGCCAGCGCCGTGCAGGCCGTCTCTGGTCTGCCACGGGGTGGGCGGCAATCGAACCCGAGGGCTCTCCACGATGGCCATGCAGGGGCGCAGGCGAGGTGGAGGACGCGGCGGCAACAAGCGGCGCCGGGGGCCTCCTCGGGTTGGGCTTGGGGTCGCGACGTGATCATAAAGTTGAGAATTCAATTCGCATGAATCACGATAGACGGAGAATGTAAACAACGTTTCGATTCTTAGGAGGGAGGGAGATGACTCATGTCGCTTTGCATGCACAGACAGCCGTTTCCTCCAAGGAAATAGCCAAGGTGCTGTTTCAGAATTCGAGACCGCGCCTCTTTTCCGCCAAAAAGAAGCTCGCCAACCTCTTGCGGAGCACCACCGCAAGCGCACCGCCAACTACACTCAGGGCTTCTGCGTTGCATGGACGTCCGAACGCAAGGCTACGTCAAAGCGTCGGTCGCAGAGGCGGCCGTTGCAGATGCTGTGGCGATCGCCGTCGATGAGGCTCGTACAGAAGGCGCAAGGGCTGCGCATTCCGCCATCGACCGAGAGGTTGCCGCAGTAGTCATGGCTAAGGATGCTGAGGCAGCGGCGCAACGGGCCAAGGCACAAGCTGCGCATGAACGGGCGGTGGCCGACATGCTCGCTGCCGCAAGTGCAACGGCTGCGGAGGCGCAAGCTGCGCACGAGCAGGCGATGGCTTCAGCGCTCGCCGCAGCGGCCGCAGCGCTCGCCGCGGCGAGCGAAAAGGCTGCGAGCGAGCAGAGGGCAGCGGTGGAGGCAGCCGTGAGCACCACGCGGGTCAAAGAGCGGAGTCGCTCGAACACGGTTGGTATCGTGAAGGCAGTCAAGCATAAAGCAGAGCAGCATGCTGCTGTCAGCGCCGCCGTCGCCGCGATGGTCGCGCGCGCAAAGCTGGCCAACACGTGGACGGCAGCAGCGCGCGAATCACGTTTCGCTGAGGAGGCAGCGGAAGCGGCTGAGGCAGCGCTGAAGGCGCAGGAGGCGGCGGTGACGCAGGCGGTTTCCGCTACACGCGAAGAGGCAGCCCTCGCTTTGGAAGCCGCGCTGGAGGCTGCAGCCGAGGAGGCAGCCGAGGAGGCCGCCGCGCAGATGGCCGCGGCCATGGCGATCGCGGCAGCCAACCTCGAGGCGGCGATGGAGGAGGCGGCAGCGCAAAAGGCTGCAGCGATGGCGGTTGCCGCCGCCGAGCTCGAGGCGACCAAAGCGGAGGCCGCTAGGGCACTCGAAGAGGCCATGGCGTGCGCCGAGGAAGAGAAACGCGTCGCTGCAGCAGTGGCGGCGGAGCGGCTATCGGCTGTTGAGGCGACAGCGGCGGAGCGGCTTTCAGCTGTTGAGGCGACAGCGGCGGCGGAGTTGGAGGCGACAAAGGTGGCGGCGATGGCCGAAGTGGCGGAGACGAAGGCGGCGGCGGAGGCGGCCCACGTCGCCTTGGAAGCGGAGCACGTGAAGGCAATCGAGGATCATCGGTGGCAGGCGGCAGTGGAGCAGGAGGCGGCCGTCGCAAAGGCGGTCGCCATTGAGCAAGAGGTGGCTGCGCTCGATAAGAAGGCCGCGGTCGAGAGCGCGGTGGCAGCGATTGCGATGCAGGCGGCGCTCTCTTCCAAGTGGATGGTAGGTGCCAAGAGCGCGCTGCTGCAGGCGCAGGCCACGGAGGCAGCCGAACAGGCGGCACGAGCGCAGGAGGTGGCGGTAACGCAGGCGGTGGCCGCCGCGCGCGAGCAGCTGGTTCACGAGCAGAACCTCGCGATCCAAGCGGCCGCGCGCGAACTTGCAGCAGGCAGTGCGTCCGGCGGCGCAGGCGGCGCCGGCAGCGCAGGCGGCGCAGGCGGCACTGGTCTGACCCCTGTCCTGGTCTACATGGCGTTCCAATCAGAACTGCGCGCGACCATCAGCGTCCTTCGCAAGTCCCTCACGGAGGCCGAGGTGCACTCGTTCACGGCGCTACGACGAGCTGCGACGGCGGAGGCTGCCACCCGCGAGGCACGCCGTGCGTACGAGATCGCGTATCAAGATAGCCAACGGCCTCAGTGGCCGCAGTGCCAGGCACGAGTGCGTCCGTTGCTCGCGGCGAAATTTCAGGGCCCTGATCACCATCAGGGCGCTTCCCAGGAGAACAATGTGTCCGACGCGACCGCCCTGCCGATGGAGGCGGCCGCCCTCCCTGTGCGTCGCTCGAGCGCTGCCACGAGCGCCGGACGCCCTTCCTCATCGCACGTAGAGCTGCGCATGCTGCGCCAAGCCACACGCCCCAAGTCCTCGGGCAGCCTAGTACACATGCACCTACACAGTGACCTACACGGCGTCGGCGACGCACGCGAACGGCGGGTGGAGGCGGCGTATGCCTTGGGCTCTCAAGGGCAGCATGCAAGTGCTCACCTCGGCGCCTTTTCCCCACAGGCGGCGTATGCCTTGGGCTCTCCGTACCTCTCCGCCACGAGCGCCGCCGCGAGAGCCGCCGCGAGCGCGGCGGCGGCGCAGATCAAGTGGCCTGCGCTGCCGGGCTCGACTTCGCCAAATCGCGAGCTCCGGGCCGGCGAGGTGCTTGTGCCCTCAGTGACGGAGCAGGGCATCATGTGGCACAATCTGCCACGTCGGACCGGCACTGCAGGCTCTCGAGCTGGCTTTCGAGGGCCGCCTCCTGCAGCTTGACCAGTAGATCAACAGCTCTTGACTCTTGACTCATAACTTGACGAGAGATTATTTGCCATATCAAGTAATCAAGATTTGCAATTCCTCGTGTCGTTGGGCGGCTCTTGCCGCGAACGCGGCCGAGCAGGACGTGGTGCAGGCGCAAATTGTTGGGTGAGGGCGACTGAGCCTGACCCTGAGGGCATGTGGGGGTGGTCGTGGTACCTACGGTTTACGGTACTCGGTAGGAATTCCTTACGATAGGCGTTGTCGATTTGGAATTCCTATGTTCCCCACAGGTCACACCGCGGTCGGTGTCGGTGTTGTTTCGAAAAACAGTGCCGTACCGGTAGCACCGGTTGTCGCGTCTGTCGTGTTAACGTTCACACACTCGACGCGCCATGTCCATGCCCAAACTACCGACCGATTTCTTAGACGCGCTCAACGTGGGTGCTGATCTCGCCGAGGCGCCGCAACCCGCAGCCATCGCGAGCACGCTCTTCGACTTCCAGCGCCAAGCCTTGACCTTCATGCTCGATTGTGAGCGCGCGGGTGCGCTCAAGGGCGGGATCCTCGCAGACGAGCAGGGCGTGGGCAAGACGGTCATGTGTGCGGCGCTCGTGGCGGCGAACTCGTGGCGGCCGGCCGAATGCAGCCTTGCCCCCCAGGGGCTCGTCCTCCCGTGCGGCAGCACACTCATCGCATGCACGGCGGCCATCGAGCAGCAGTGGGCGCGCGAGCTGCGCCTCCACGCGCCTGCGCTGCGCCTCGTGCACTTCCGCGGCCGGCCCGAAGGGGCGACGCACGAGGCTGTGATGGCCGAGGTGGCCCGCCTCGCCGGCGCGGACGTCGTGCTCGCCAGCTACGACGTGCTGATGCGCGAGCTGCGACCGCTCCAGCAAAGCTTCGAGAGTGTCAAGGAGAAGCGCAGCAGCCTCAACCTGCGTGTGCGCGCGACGGACGACGATACGCGCCCGTCGCCGCTCAAGTACCTGCACTTTTGGCGCGTGATCCTCGACGAGGTGCAGAAGGCGCCTGGCTCGTACGCGGCCGGCAAGACGGTGCGCCTCGTGGCAGCGACGCATCGCTGGACGGTGTCAGGCACGCCGATGGAGCACGAGCGGCTGGGCGACCTCGTCCAACAGCATGTATGTGCTCACCACGACGCTCTCACTTCCCCACAGGCACGCCGATGGAGCACGAGCGGCTGGGCGACCTCTTCCAACTTCTCCACTTCCTCGAAGGAGGCAAGCGCCGTGGCGAGCACGACCCTCTGATGGCACCTGATTTCACCTGAGGGCACCTGATGGCACCTGATGACACCTGATTGCACCTGATTGCACCTGATGGCCCCTGATGGCCCCTGATGGCATCTGCTGGCACCTGATGATCCTCACATGGCCTCTGATGGTTCCCGAGTGCACCCGATGGCAGGCGAGCGCGGGCCTCTCGCAAGCACCTGGCACGCGGCAGCCTCAGCGTGGCAGCGCGGCGACGTGAGCGCACTCGACACCCTCCGCGCGACGCTCCGCCCCATCTTCCTGCGTCGTACCAAGGCGAAGCTCCGGTTACGAATCCCTCCACAGCGCGTGCGAAGATTCGAGTTCGACCTCACGATGGCCGAAAAGGTCCTCCATGCGGACTTCGTGCTGCCCGCCGCGCTGCGCCATGCGCAGGGGACGGCGCAGGGGACGGCGCTGGGGTCGGCCGAAGACGCGGGCTGTGAAGATGGGCACGCGGCCTGTGAAGATGTGCACGCGGCCTGTGAAGATGGGCACGCGGCCGCTGACGCGTGCACGGCCGACGTTGTGGTAGGCTACGGCCGTGAGCGCCAGATGATCCTGATCGACTCGGTGCAGCGCTCGCTCCTCGCGCCGAGCCTCTGGGCATCTGCATGCACGTGCTCACGATGGCGCCCGCTCCCCTCTCCCCACAGGTGCAGCGCTCGCTCCTCGCGCCGAGCCTCTGGGCATCGTGGGGCTTGAAGTCGAAGCGTGCCGCCGAGAGTCAGCACGGTGGCAAGAGCGCTGGCGGCGGCGGTACTGGCGGCGGCAGCCAGGGGGGCTCGGGCGCTGTATCGGGCGCGTCGACGGCTCGAGGGCGCTGTATCGGGCGCGTCGACTCCTCCGCCTCCAAAGGCATGCCTGCTGAGCTGGTAGGCGCGCTGACCGACGACCGGCCGGGCAAGGCCCTTGAGCGCTGCCGGCGTGGGTATGAGGAGCCGTTACATAGGCTGCCCCAGGTGTGATGACCTCTGATGACCTCTGATGACTTCTGATGACTTCTGATGACGGGTATGAGGAGCCGTTACATAGGCTGCCCCAGGTGTGATGACCTCTGACGACCTCTGATGACCTCTGATGACTTCTGATGACCTCTGATGACCTCTGATGACTTTTCTGAGAGAGCCGTGGCATATGTTGTCCATTTCTTGTCTCAGGTGTGGCAGGGCGCGGGCAGCGCGCCGCTCTGGCCCGCGATGCTCTCCGCGGCACGCTGGGAGGCGGAGAAGGAGGCCGGTCGGTTGCGCACCCTGGTCGAGACGCATGCATTCGCGCTGGGCGAGCTGCAGCTGGCGGATCTCGTCGTGCTCCAGCAGCTGGTGGCGCTTGCATTCGTCGGGCAGCGCGGCTACTACGGACCTCCCATCGTGCTCTCGAGCTCCCAGATCCGAGCTCCCATCTCCGAGATCCGAGCTCCCATCTCCGAGATCGGACCTCCCATCTCCGAGATCCGAGATCCCATCTCCGAGATACGAGCTCCCATCTCCGAGATCGGACCTCCCATCTCCGAGATCGTACCTCCCATCTCCGAGATCGGAGCTCCCATCGTGCTCTCGAGCTCGGCAGATGGAGCTACGCAGCCAGTCTCGCCGCCCGCCCTCGAACGGGCGTGGGGGGGACGGCGGGCGATCGAGCTTGGCAGCACGGCACACGTGGACGCGGCCATCGAGGCCAGACGAGCCCTGACGAATCGCGCCATCGATGTGGTACTCCGCCACCTCGCCCTCTGCCCCCGCCCAGCATGCACGTGCTCACCACGACGCTCCCACTTCCCCACAGGTGCTCCGCCACCTCACCCTCTGCCCCGAGCCGAGCCCGCAGCCGGCCGTTGGCGCCGCGAGCTCGGGCTGGCGGAGCGAGTGGGCCGAGTGGGCGACGTCGACGGATAATTCGGATGGCGTACGGCGCATCCTGACGCACTTTTTGCGGCTGTGGGATCCGGACGCTGTGGTGGGCACCACGAGTGGTGCTGTGGTGGGCACCACGAGTGGTGCTGTGGTGGGCACCACGAGTGGTGCTGTGGTGGGCACCACGAGTGGCGCTGTGGTGGGCACCGTGGGTGGCGCCGTAGTGGACACCACGAGTGGCGCTGTGGGTGGCGCTGTGGTGGGCACCGCGGGTGGCGCCGTGGTGGGCACCACGGGCGGCGCCAGCTCTCGACTCAGCAGCAGCAGCGAGCGAGACGACGACGACGACGACGACGGCCTCCCCTGCTGGGATGCGTGGTCGTACTGCGGGCAGCCGTTGGAGCCGTTGAGCGAGCGCACGCGCTGGGCTGACGTGGCGCCGCTACTCTCGTTTCGAATGACCAAGGTTCGTTCTGATTGCGTCTGATGGCGTAATTGATTGCCTCCCTCATCAGGGCTCTCGTCTCGAATGACCGAGGTTCGATCTGGTTCGATCTGGCGTCTGGCGGGAGGGGGAGACCCGACCTCTGATGGCCTCTGATGGCCTCTGATGGCCGCTGATGGCCTCTGATGGCGGGAGGGGGAGACCCGACCTCTGATGGCCTCTGATGGTCCCCCTGATGGTCCCCTGATGGTCCCCCTGATTGCACCTGATGGATGCTGATGACCTCTGATGACCTCCCTCATCAGGAGCGACTGACAGACGAGGAGCTGACGAAGTACAAGCAGGGCATCTCGGAGATGTGGCGGGTGGATGACGTGGCGATCCGCATCCTTGCGAACCCGTCGGGCGGGCGCGCGACACGCTTCTTGTACGCGCTGGGCGCCGTGCTGAGCGACCTGTACCGGGAGAAGCAGGCGCGCGGATGACCTCTGATGGCCTTTAATGGCCTCTGATTGCCTCTGATCCCATCTGATTGCCTCTGATTGCCTCTGATTGCCTCCGATTGCCTCTGATAGCCTCTGATTGCCTCTGATCCCATCTGATTGCCTTTGATTGCCTCTGAGACGCAAGGCGTGGCCGACTATTGACAGGCCGTGCGCGAGGCAGCCGAGAAGCTCCTCGGGCCGCACAGCCTCGCCGAGATGCAATCTCGAGAGTGGTCGGGATGGGAGGCACCGCTCCCTTCCCGCCTCGTCTTCCACCTGCTCGGCGAGAGGGTACCTGACAGCCTTCGAGAGAGCGCCGTCGCGAGCGCCGCCGCCGACCAGCAGCTCATCCTCGGGTGGCTACGTGCGGCGCAGGAGCGAGCTCGCCTCGGGCGGCGCGCCGCACCGCCGTGGATGGCGCTGAGCTGCGCACCGGCAGAGCTCCGTCGGCATCTTCGCACGATCGGTGCCGAGAAGCACGCCGCGCTCGCCCGCGATGCGCTCCCGCCCAGCATGCATGTGCTCACCACGACGCTCTCACTTCCCCACAGGTGCCGAGAAGCGCGCCGCGCTCGCCCGCGACGCGCACGAGCGCGAGCAGCGGAATGAGGAGTCGCGTCGACGACTCGCGGCGCACACGGACGCTACCAAGCGACGCTTCGACCGGGTGTGTGCGCTGGGCCACCTGCCCCCGCCCAGCATGCATGTGCTCACCACGACGCCTCGACCGCGTGTGTGCGCTGAGCCACCTGCCCCCGCCCGGCATGCATGTGCTCACTACGACGTTCTCACTTCCCCACAGGTGCGTGCGCTGGCCGAGGCAGAGCACGCCCAGTACGGCGCCGAGCACGCCCAAGACGGCGCGAGCTCCTCTCACGATGCGAGCTGTGAATGGCCTGGGCTCGAGGCTGTGAAGGCGAGTGCGAGGTGTGAATGGCCTGGGCTCGAAGCCGGCAGCAGCAAGCTGCGTGCGCTCGTTCGGCTGCTGCGCGACGAGCTCCCTCCCGCCGAGAAGGCGGTCGTGTTCACACGCTTCCCCGACGCGCTCCCGCTCATCGGCCACGTGCTACAGCGCGCAGCCATCGGCACCATCTCACTCAAGGAGGACTCGTGGTGGCGCCCCGAGTGGAAGAAGGCGAGCGCGGCGGCAGGCGCCGTCGCGGGCGCCGTCGCGGGCGCCACCCTCGCCGAGCCCGTCGATACCTTTCGGACGGACGCCCGATGCCGTGTGATGCTCCTGGATGCAGGTGTGATGACTTCTGATGACTTCTGATGACGCCCGATGACTTATCTGACGACGCCCGATGCCGTGTGATGCTCCTGGATGCAGGTGTGATGACTTCTGATGACTTCTGATGACGCCCGATGACTTATCTGACGACGCCCGATGCCGTGTGATGCTCCTGGATGCAGGCCAGAGCGCTGCCGGCCTGACGCTCACGTGCGCACAGCACGTCGTGTTCGTCGACGTGCTCAACTCGGCGCTCCTCGAGGAGCAAGCGGCCGCGCGCGTCGCCCGAATCGGCCAGACGGCGTCGACGACGGTCTGGCATCTGGTCGCCAGGGAGAGCTGCGACGTGCTGCTGCGCGAGGCGGCTGATCGCAAGGTGGCGCTCGAGGCGGGCGTCGGCCGCCCGGAGGCCATCGTGACGATGCTCCGCCAGGCGGCGCGGCTGGCGACAGCGGCGCTCGCGACGGCCACCACGCCGGCATCAGAGCCTGTGCTTAAAGGGGTCAATCAATAGGTGCCGGGGTTGTAAGATGTAACGCGCCTCGGGTCCACGGGTGCGTGCCCAAACGTGATACATGTCTGACATGTCCTTTCAAGAGGTGCCGTGGCATGTTCTCGGCGGCGAGCTTCACCAGTTGTTCTGAGCTGACCCGACGTTTTCGAGGAGCGGATGTGCGGATCTCCGACGCTTTTCATTTTCCTAATTTTTTTCAGGTGGGGGCTCCGTCCCTTTTTTCAGGTGGGGGGCGCTCCGCGCAATACGCGCGCCCCTTGCCCCCCCCGCCTCCGCAGGAGACCCCGGGGGCCCCTTTTAGCTTTTTTCAAGCACCGGCAGTTTCCACGGTTTCTCCATTCACAACAATGGCGGTCGGGAGCAGGCCGAGCCCGCCCCGGCTCGTCCCAGAGCGCCATCGGCTCCTCAACCAGCAGTGCGGCACGGTTCAGCTCATGACTCCTAACGTCAAAATGGTGGCTGCGTCGCCGGTGGCCCTGTGGCAGCTCACGAGGTCGGACGTGGCTCTGGCCGCGAGCAGCAGTCAGAGCGCTTTGAGAACCCAGGTCCCAGCAGCCGCGGCTCGACATCAACCGCGGCCGAGTTCTGCGGGGGCCCGCGCGCAGCTGCTTCCGCCCGGGCCGCATCATCCTTGCTTTGCGGCCGTGGAGCAGCTCCGCAGTCAAGCCACGACGCTCAACCGGGTCATGCTCCGGAGCATGTCGCAGCCGCTCGTGCCGAACGCGTGGGCTGCACCCCTCGCGCAGTTCGCTGTGCCTGCACCAGACGAGGGCGCGTCTGATGCCGATGAGAGCACGCACGAGGACGACGCGCCGGACGACGTGGATGCGTCAGCGGCCTCGCCAGCGGCCCCGCCAACGCCGATGCGGCCGCCATCGGCGCCAAGCGGCCGACCCACCATCCTCCTCGGACTCTCTGGCCGCCCCTCGTCTGCCAGCCCCCACCTCAGTCGCGGGCCGCGGGGGGACACGTCCGCCGCTGGCGACATCGGACGCGACCGTCGCGCCCTCCTTGAACACCAGCAGCGCATCGGCACCGATCCCAAGTACGGTGCGGCGCACTTTTACCTGCGCACAGGCGTGCTGCCCGAGACGCTCAAGCGCAAGCCGATGCCCAAAGGGCAACGGCTGCCAGGGCAGAAGACGCCCAAGCAGCTCGAGGACGCACGTGTTGCAGCTGCGCAGAAGGAGCGTGAGGATCTAATCAGCAGCCTGTGGGATCGCGTCCACCGAGAGAGCCCCTCTCCAACGAGGGAGAGCCCTGCGCCCAGCCCGGCGCCCTCGAGGAAAGTGGCGCGTGCGCGCTCCAAGCCGGCGCACGGCGAGCGAGGCGGCAGCCGCGAGCGAGGCGGCGGCGGCGAGAGCGGCGGCGGCAAGCGAGGCGGCAGTCGTGAGCGAGGCGGCGGCGGCGAGAGCGGCGGCGGCGGCGAGAGCGGCGGCGGCGGCGAGAGCGGTTCGGCCGAGCGGCTGCATGTTGCGTTGCACGAGGTTCGTCAGATCGCTCTCGAGCTGCAGACGCATCTCGAGGAGCTGCCGCCAACTGCGACCGTTGAAGAGGTCGCCGCCATGGCACAGGCCGCCCAGGTCGCCGAGCATGGTCTCTACCCTGGCTCTGCCCTGGGCTTCGAAGGCCACCTGCTCCATCGCGGCTACCCGCTCAAGACCGTGCCGACGGGCTACTTGTACCCGGAGAGGTTCGGCCTTGTAGATTCTGGTCGTGTCGCCCGTCAGGCTTCAGGCAGGGCTTCACAGGAGGCTTCGGAGCTGAACGAGCGCGACGCCCAGCGGCAGGCGACTAGAGAGTACGTGGCGGCCTCGCGCCGCCGCGTGGGACTGTAGCCTGACCGTGTTTAGCTCTACGTTGTCCTCACCTAGCGTACTAGTTGACCGTACGGCGGTATTCGTTTATAGTTTATATTCAGCACACATACAAGAAGATTTCCAATTGAACGGCCTGCAGCCGTGCTGGACTGGATCAGAACTCCACAGAACAGACTGAGATCAGAGTGACATGCCGCGGGGCTGGTAAAGTTAGGTTTTTCTAAAGTTAAAAGTAGGTCCCTATTGAGTACTATCACAGTATCACTCGTCCGCGTTGCCAAAAAGCCAATCAATCGTCTGGTCGCTCGCCCCAATGCGCGTACGCTCCCAGATGCGCAGCTGCCGTAGCGCAAGTGCGGTGACGGCGTCTTCTCCAGCGTCTGGAGTGAGGCCCTGAACCACGCACACGGCCATCTTGTGCAGCGCATCGGGGCATAGCACGTACTCAGTGTGTCGTGTGCGCACGCTGAGCAGCACAGGTCCGTCGTCGTTAGGCAAGAGGCTGGCGACGGTTGATCGGAAGCGCCGTGATAGCTCGAGCAGCGGCAGTGCGTGCCGAGCGGCCTCGAAATCCGAAAAGGACTCTGGGCACTTATAAATGATTCCACCACTTTGCTCGTCCAGACAGAGCACGGCACGAACACCAGGAACTCTTTCGAGCCTCTCGAGACGCAGCTCGATGGTTGATGAGGCCGTGTGTGCCATGAGGCGGTCGATCTCACTCTGCGGATCGAAAATGAGGTCGTCGGACAGCGCGACCCCATCTTCGCCATCGACCATACTGTGAATAGACATTTTCGGAAGAGAAGGTGTGAAATCCACTCTCTCGTTCAGCCAAATAATGTGTCCGTTTCCGATCCGAGACTCCGCATTTGTGCGGTGAGTGCACGCACTGCGCAATTCGCGAGTAGATTTGATATTCGCGCCAAAACAGTGTGGCAGCAATGATTCATGCCTCCTCGGTGCTCGTCGACGTGCCGCAGATCGCGTGGCACGCGCGCGAGCCCATCCAGTCCGTGGACGTGTCGCCCACGACGTCGCTCATCGCTACCGCGGGGAACGACAATGAGGTGCGCCTCTGGCGCCTCCCGCGCAAAGGCGACTCCATGCTCATCAACTTCGTACAGTCGCTCGAGCACCACTCGAAGACGGTGAACGTGGTGCGCTTCTGCCCACTCGGCGTGACGCTCGCGTCCGCTGGCGACGACAGCGTCATCGTCCTCTGGCGCGAGCGCGAGCGCGGCGTGCGCGGCGCTCCCGCCTTCGGCGAACCGGCGGCGGCGTCATTGCAGCAACAGCAAAAGGAATGGTCGATAGTTTGTATGCTGCGCGGGCACTGCGCGGACGTGTACGACCTCGCGTGGTCGCCGCGCGCCGATGCGCTCTTTTCGGGATGCGTCGACGGCACGAGCATCGTGTGGAACGTGGGCAAGGGCAAGGCGCAGCAGACAATAACAGAGCACAACGGCGGACACACTGGGTACGTGCAGGGTGTGGCGTGGGACCCGGCGGACGAGTTCATCGTGTCGATTTCGCAAGACCGCACCGCGCACGTGTACGCGAGCGAGCGGGCGCAGCTCCCCGCCATCAAGAAGGGCAAGAAGAAGGGCGCAGCCAAGGACGAGGCGGCCGACGACGAGGCGACGGCCGCCGTGGCCACCAAGGGGGATGTGGCGTCCTTCTGCCCCCACACGATCCTCGCCAAGCGCACGCAATCGGCGCTGCCCGCGGCGGCCGCTGGCAGCGCAAAGGCGCCGTCGGTGGCGGGCGCCAAGGATGACGGCGCGCTCAAGGCGAGCGTCGAGTCCACCGATGGTGCCGCCGCGGAGGACGCCTTCTGCGACGCTGCGGCAAAGTCGTCGCCGGCAGCAGTTGCGGCGCCTGCGCCCACGGAAGCAACATCCTCATGCTCCACTGCCCTCGCGCCCGCCGCCTCCGCCGAGGTGGCCGCACCGCTCAAGCCGACCAAGGTCAAGCCGCCCAAGCCCACCGACCTCTTCTGCGACGAGACCGGTTCCTTTTACCGGCGCCTCTCCTGGTCGCCAGATGGTGCCTTCTTACTCATTCCGAGCGGCCAGTACTTTGAGGGGGGGGTGGCGGCAGCGGCGCGCCCGACGACCTACGTCTTCTCACGCGCGAGCCTCGCGCTCAGCAACTCCGCGCCGTGCGCGCACCTGCCCTCGCCCGACAAGGCCGTGATCGCCGTACGCTGCTGCCCCGTCCTCTTTGAGCATGCTGCCGACGCCAACGCCGTAGGCGCCGCCGCAGCCAACGGCGCCGCTGCCAACGCCGCGCCCCCGAGCAACGTCGCCTCGGCAGGTGCCGCAGCGGACACGAATGGCGGGGGCGTGAGCGCCGTACTGAGCGGAGATGGCGGTGCAGGCGTCGGCTGGATGCGTGCTTTGCCATACCGTATGCTCTGGGCGGTGGCCACGCTCGACTCGATCGTCGTGTACGACTCAATGGCGCGTGAGCCTGTGTTGATAGCGAGCCACACGCACTACGCGCCGCTCACCGATCTCGCGTGGTTCCCCGACGGCCACGGCCTCCTCGCCTCCTCGATGGACGGCTATTGCACTATCGTGCGCTTCAAACCGCGAGCGCTCGGCAAGCCGCTCGCCCGCGACCGCTACCCAGGCCACATGCTGCCCAAGACGGCGCCAATCGCCAAGCAAGCGGCAGCAGTGGCAATGGCGACCCCCGGTCCCGCTCCCGGCCCCTCACCGGCGCCAGCTGCTGCCTCCACGCCTCTCGCGACCGCCGACGCGATGCCGGCACCTGCGGTGAAATTAGAGGCTGTGAAACTGGAGGCTGCCGCCGCCACCGCCGCCGCAGATGCTTCGGCCCCCGCGCCAGGCGCGGGCGGCCTCGTGCCCGACGGCACTGCCGCCGAGCCAGCCGCCACGGGTGTGCGCGCCCGCGAGGCGGCTGCCGATGGCACGGAGGCTGCCTCGGCCGAACCACCACTCAAGAAGGCGCGCCGCGTGCAGGCCATCATGACGCACACGCTCGATGGCGTGGACTCGTCGTCACTCGCGCCGCCCTTGCTGCCGCCGGCGCCGGCCGCATCTGCAGCGGCGGCGGCGGAGGTGGACGAGGTGGACGAGTCCGTGGAGCCGTCCGCGGGCACTGCCGAGTTTCGTCAGGTCGAGTGCGCCACCACCGAGGCGGCACCGCCGTCCTCAGACACGCTCGCTGCGCCGGCGAAGAAGCCGCGCCGCATCGAGGCGGTGATGACGCACACGCTCTGAGCTGGCGCTTGCAGAGGCGCGCTGGCACCCTGGAGCGAGAGGGCCCTTGTGGAGGGGAGCCTGTGTGGTGCATGCTGCATGGGAGGCTGAGGACAATCCTGCCGGTGATATCTACCGGTCTATCCGAAGATACTTGTTGCGGTGGATCCCCAAACTAAGGGTGCACTGTGCGTCCGTCCGATATGGACGAGAGAGGGTAGCCGTGCGGAAAGCGGGCAAAGGAAGAGGTCCTACCGGGTCTCGATAGGACTATGTTGTTCCCTCAGTCGCCGGGGGTACGATTTAGTTTTACGGTACGGCGTCGTCTACACATAGACGCGCACAGCGCGTGCGCGCGCTGCGCGAGATTTTGACCTTGGGCGGAGGGTATCAAGGACTCACGTCAGGTAGTTTCCCTATATGGGGTTTCAACATCATTGTGGCGTGGCGCAAGGCGCATGGACTTCGCCCATAGGACGCGATAAAAGACGGATACATGATCAAATGGATAGCGATAGGGTTTAGGAATCGAGAACTGAGAGCTGACTGACTGAGAGCGAGGACTTAGTGTAGTTTGAACGAGTGATCTCAAAAGCGCCGCCCGCTCAAAAGAGCCAATCCGCCGATGAATCAGGGCAGTCTCACCCAGTTTTTTCAAATTATGAGAAATACATGCCGAAAAAAGCTCCCCGAAGCGAAAATTACCCCACTAAAACGGGCATCTAAATCGGGCAACGCGTCTCCTATTAACGCTAAAGTCTGGAGTCCCGCATCAATGAGATCAACCCCGTATCCTGAGCAGTAGTCCGTCCACATGCAACCCGTCACCTCGAAGTCGGCGTCAGCACCAGCAGCAGGGTACAGCAGGCGCGATGCCCCTCTTGGCGATTCGCGCACAAAGTGGGAGAAGGAGACGCGCGACAGGGCGTTTCGAATGACCCTGCACTGCGCGACGCACGCGCACACTCACGCTCCCACTCCTCCGTTTTCAGGCGGACCGCGATCGGTTCAGGAACACCGTCGCTAAGCAGACTCTCCCTCTGGTCGTGCAACATGTCGCGTGGCACGGTAGCCAAAGTCGTTCAATCGCTCGCCTCCACTCGGCCGACAGCTCCGGAGCCCACCAGTCTCATCGAAAGATCAGCAGCGAACAGCAGGCGTCCGTCGAGCGACTGACTCGCCGACCGAGCGTCGGGCACGAGGCCGCAGAGCTCAAAGAGCAGGAATGCGCCTCGGAAATCACCTGGACGCCACCAAGTGCGTCGGAATTCGCTCAGTGGGTTGCAGCTGCTGCCCGCCGCAAGGAAGGTGGTGTGGGCGGCCAGGGCGCGAGTGACGGGGAACCGTGAGGGCTGAGGCGGGCGGAAATGTGCACGGGCGCGTCGTCGGTCGAGCCCAGCGGCGGGTCGTGGAAATAGACGTCTGCCGGGCGCAAGAGTTAGGATTCTGGCTTGGCGTTTAGTGCGAACCGGGTCAGTGATTAGAGCATGTAGCATGCGATGGCGTACGGCATTCACTTAGACTCCCGTCAAGTCGGCGGTACGGTACTCGGTAGCTGCATCGGCGCATGCCATACTGTAATATGGGGCTGTACCTGCTCTCCTGCTGCGGTACCGGACCTCGCGATCCCGCTACGGTACTGACTACTGGTCATGCTAGAGTATGGTACTTTTTCTAACTCCAACGCCGGAGCGCAGCCGTCTCGGCGTTGCCGCTGCGACGTCATCGAACGTACGTGCAAGTCCAGTGCCATTCGCAAATTCGCGGTTTGACGCGCTCACACCGCCACGACGCGCTCACACCGCCACTACGCTACAAACCGTTCTACAAACCGCAGGCCCACTCTGTTGACGCAGCACTGTTGACGAAGCACGTCTCCTCGTCCTCCTCATCCACTTTGCATGGCACATCATTCAACCGGCAATCGACTTCCTCCCGGATACTCTTCTGCGAGGCGGCGATGCGTTCGGGGTCGGCCATGTACCAACCCTTCCGCAGTGGACTCTTCGCAAGCGCGGAGGGTAGGGGCCGCAGCGCCGAGTCGAGACGGTACACGAGCGGCGTCGCGTGCGGAACGTCGATCAGCGGTGTCTCGTCGTCGCTCAGCTCTTCCAGCTCGCGCACAAGCGCGCGCAGCACATTCTCACTCGCCGAGACTACAAACGTCGGCACCTCGACCGGCAGCCCCTCCTGCTCGGCAACGAAGCCACACTCGTCCACGGCCTTGCGCATGGCCGCGGTCAGCTCCACTTCCAAAAACGGCCGCAGCCGCTCCGCGCACTGGTCCAACGACTCTGCGAGTGGCTTTGGCACGTCGCGGTACGCGCGCTCGTCAAGCAAGGCCGCTGCTGCCCCTGCGTCCATCGGAGGCGGCGGCTCATTCACCGACCGCCGCCAGCGCTGCACCTGCGCCAGCCCATACTCCTGCGAGCAGTCGCGCTTGTTGCGGCCGGTGAGCGCGCCGTAGTGGCGCTCGTTGAGCCGCCACGTGTACGAGAGTGGCACCCACCTGATGAGGGACGCAATCAGTGGCTATCAGTGGCAATCGGAGGCACTCAGAGAGGCCCTACTGCAACTCCATCTCATCAAGGAGCACAACCAGAGGCCATCAGAGGCAATCAGGAGCACCCACTGCAGCTCCATCTCATCGAGGAGTAGCCAAGCAGTCTTGATCGCACGCTCGTGCAGAGACGAGTAGACGCGCTCGATGCGCCCAATCCCAGCCGCTCGCAAAAGGGACCCTGCCAGGCGCGCCTCATCTCGGCCGCGGCTCGTCAGCGGAGGATCGGCCCATCCTGTGAACAGATTCGCCTCGTTCCACTCCGAGTACCCGTGCCGGAGGAGGATGAGGCTGCAGCGTGGCTCGCGCTCGCGTGGCGGTGCCGAGGTGTCCTGCGCAGCCTGCTGGCGCTGCCGCAGCTTTAGCCCCCCCGCCCCACCAAGTCTCCGGTAATCTCCGATAAGCCTCCTGTCATCCCATCTCTTCTGTGGATCTCCAGTAATCTGGTATGCAAAGTTGGCAAGCTCGAGGCTTGCCTGCGCTGACAGCTCGGACGAGAGTGCATCGCTCTCACGGCCCGCGAACGGCACGTATGAGGGCGCCTCCAGCGTCGCCGGCGTCGCCGGCGTGAGCTGCGCCTCCAGGCCCGGGCCCGACTTGACGATGTCCTCGCCAAAGATAGCCTGGAAGCCCTCCTCCGCCTGCGCGACCGGTTGGCGCTCGGGTTTTCCCAAAGTGCGAACGTTGAAATCCTCCCCAGCCTCGCCCACCGCGACGCGTGTGGAAGAGACGCCGTCCTCCGACCAGGCGTCGCAGATCGAAATCGAGCTGGACGAGTTGGACGAGGTGATGGTCGAGACAGCAATGTTGCGCAGCACCTGTGACCGCATCATCTGCTGCGCTTGCACCACGCGTTCATCATCGTATAAGAAACGGCCGTTACGTCGGACGCTAGAATCGCCCCAAGTCCCATGCGGGCCGCCTTGGACGATGCCATGCGCGTCCAACTGATAGACCAGCGGGCAGGCGGTCGGCATGTCGAGGTGAAAAGCGTCGCCATCGCCCACTCCATCGACCAGCTTGATCAGCGCGCGCAGCGTGTTGCCATGCGAGACCACCAGGACATTCTTGCCGGCATGGAGCGAGGGTCGCAGCGTATCTTCCCACACGGCCCTCACGCGCTCCAGGCAGTCGCGGAAGGACTCGCCATTGGGCACGAGCACGTCGTAGCTCGGTCCGCCGCTCGCACCGCTGCTGCTTGCCTGCTGGCGCCGGTACCGCTCGTCCTCGCAAATGGTGCGTTGCAGCGGAGCTTTGATCGAGATGGGCGGCGGCGGTACATCAAAGCCACGCCGCCACTGCATCACCAACTCTTGTCCGTATTCGTTGGCAAGCTCGACCTTGTTTCGGCCGGTCATCGCGCCAGAATGCTGCTCGTTGAGCCGCACGTCCTTCAGCATGGGCACCCAACAAGTGGAGACACCGGACAGCAAGAGGCACGAGGTGCGCACAGCACGGCGCAGACTCGACGTGACCACCAGGTCGAACTGTGCGCCATCGGCCTTGAGAGCGCGACCGGCCTCACGCGCCTCTGCGATGCCGCGCGCCGTCAAGTCAACATCGACCCAGCCCGTGAAACGGTTGGCCAGGTTCCACTCACTTTGCCCGTGCCTCACTAACGTCAGTGTCGCGGGCTTTCCCTCCGGCTCGCCACTCATTCTTGGACGTACCGCTGTTCGCCGTGAGGTCGGTAGGGCAGCCCGGCATGGCAGCGCGCAGGCGCCACGAAAGAGTAGCACCGCAATGACTGCCGCGGTGGACGGAGATCTACCGCGCATTCGTCGAGGTTGCGAAATCTGAGGTGAACGCGGGATTCTGACGAGTTGGCTACCGCCACCTTAGGAAGTCCCGGTCTTTATCACGGAGATCCTGCGAGTCACTTTCCCACCCATGTACTAGTAATCAGCCTTCTGCAAGCACGGCCTCGACTAACATTTCGAACTTATACTTTTTCCTTGTCTCGTCTTAAGCTTTCGGAAGAATGAATTTCCAAAAGCGTCGTTCCGGAGGAGTACGGTGCGCGATGACCTGGCATGACCTGGCCGTTCATTAGGAAATACAATTGACATGGTTCACACGAGTCCATTTCGATGGCGCACTCAGAATATCTCAGAGGACAACGACTGCAATTCTCGCGCAGTGAAGGCGATTGAAATGAGCACCAGCGACGACGGAGTCGATCTCGAGGCATACTTTCGGGCAGCCGGCTTCGACGGCACGCGCCCTCCTGTCACCATGCTCGGCGAGCTCGAGGCCACTCTTTCAGTCAAGGAGCTGCGTCGAAGGCTCGGACTGCTCGACCTGTTGCGAGAAGACATGCTGCCCGACCCACGCGCACATGCACACGCACCAGACGCGGAAAAAGTCCGAAATCTCGCCACACGCGCATTCGACGCGCACGACTTCAGGCGCGTCTACTCAGGCTACGACGGGACAGGTAGTCTCGGTCCCACCAGCCTGGGCGAGGAGCGCACGCTAATCATCAGCTTCGGCGGACTTGCGTACGGAATGGGGCATGTCGGCATGTACGAATTTGTGGGTGTCTGCGAGCGCATCGGCGCGTCGGCACTCTTCGTGCGAGGTGTGTTTGCCGATGCCAGCTGCTCCTGACGCCTGTCCGGACGAGACCCTGAACCACTACGACCTGTCCCGCCCGACCACTCCACTTCGGCCTCTCCTTCTCAACCATTAGCGCCACCTGTTGTCTTTGCTGTTGGCGTCGATCAGATCCCCTACAGCGGTGGTACCTGCGAGGCAAGACCCGAGGCACTCCACTCGCTGCCTGGGCAGCGTGCACGCAAGTGTGCATGCGAGCTGGCTTGCGCGCATGTACGCCCACAGTCCAGCAGCCCGAGACTACCGACGCTTTCGACTCTCTACTGTCGCATCTGGAGGCCGAGATCGCCCTGCTGCAGCCTGTGCGGGTGCTCACCGTAGGAGCATCGATGGGAGGCTATGCTGCCGTCCGCGCGGGCCTTGCCGTTGGTGCAGCTGGCATCCTCGCATTTGGTCCGCAGATCTTCGTACACCCCACCCATCGCGCGGCGCTGGCCTTGCCGTACATGTTCTTCGATGATCCACTCGCAGAGCTTCAGGCGGAGGCGCGTGAGGCGGGCGTGCCGACCGAGTCTGCCTTTGCGTGCTGGCACCGACGTTGCTCTCTGCTGACGCCCCCCACCCAGCCCGTGATCCAGCCTGTGATCGAGGTGCATGTCGGCGAGGACGCACCCTCTGACGTGCTCGAGGCGAGTCTGCTGCGCGAGGCCATGGCGATGGCCTCGGAGCGATTCTTGGAGTGCACGGCCCAAGGCCTGGGGCAGAGAGGCAGACGCCAGCCGACCGTCTCGGTGCGCGTGCACGCGGGGCTGGGCCACTCGCTCGCCAAAGACCTGAGGGACGCGGGCCATCTCGCGGCGCTGCTCCGTTTGCTGATCTCGTCAGGAGAAGAGATGAGAGATTAGAGAGATCTGTCCGCGCTCTCCAATGTGGTGTGGACGACGCGACGCACGCGGAGTGGAACTGATCGTAGTAGGACGAGAGGCAGCTTCAGGAACTGAGAGCAAGAACTGAGAGCGAGGTCTTTGAACGAGTGATCTCAATAGCGTCGAACATGAGCGTCGAACCGCCGATTAATCAGGCCAGTCTCACCCAGCATGTGTCGGCCTGAATCATCGGCGTATCTCGTTCTATTGTTTTTCGGGATACCTTAAGTTATAACCACCACAGGCTGCCTCCTCCTCGTTCACACCATCTAACACATGCTCGGGCTCGGTTCTCATGCACTCGAAATCATCCGCTCGCACTCGGAATCGTCTCGCCCTTCAAAGTAACATAGTAACTGCACCTTCAAAAGTTCCTTCAAACCACCAAGAGGGGTAGCGACACGAGAGCTTTCGTGAACCTGTTTTTTTCATATTGAGAAATACATGCCGAACGAAGAAGCGAAATGTCGTTCATAAAAAAATCATTTTCGTGTCTCCCAAATCGGGCACGCGTCTCCTATCAACTCAGTCCCTTTCGATTAGCTCAACGATTTCGATTTTGCTCCACACCGAGTCCACCTCCGTTGATTAGCTCCGCTCCCTGAGCGGCAGTCCACATGCAACCCGCCACCTCGCAGTCGGCGTCAGCACCAGCAGCAGAGTACAGCAGGCGCGATGCCCCTCTTGGCGATGCGCGCACAAAGTGGGAGAAGGAGGCGCGCGACAGGACATTTCGAATCACCCTGCACTCGTGACTGCAAGTCGCGCTCACTCACGCTCCCACTCCTCCGTTTTCAGGCGGACCGCGATCGGTTCAGGAACACCGTCGCTAAGCAGACTCTCCCTCTGGTCGTGCAACATGTCGCGTGGCATGGTAGCCAAAGTCGTTCAATCGCTCGCCTCCACTCGGCCGACAGCTCCAGAGCCCACCAGTCTCGTCGAAAGCTTAGCAGCGAACAGCAGGCGTCCGTCGAGCGACTAACTCGCCGGCCGAGCGTCGGGCACGAGGCTGCAAAGCTCAAAGAGCAGGAATGCGCCTCGGAAATCACCTGGACGCCACCAAGTGCGTCGGAATTCGCTCAGTGGGTTGCAGCTGCTGCCCGCCGCAAGGAAGGTGGTGTGGGCGGCCAGGGCGCGAGTGACGGGGAACCGTGAGGGCTGAGGCGGGCGGAAATGTGCACGGGCGCGTCGTCGGTCGAGCCCAGCGGCGGGTCGTGGATATAGACGTCTGCCGGGCGCAAGAGTTGGATTCTGGCTTGGCGTTTGATGAATTAGAGCATGTATAGCATGCGATGGCGCACGGCAATACACATAGTAGTTGTCGTAGTAGGGTTGTAGCGCCTAAGCCACGTACCCTGTAGATCGAAGTAGCCCGTATTAAGCCCGTATATACAGTATCGTACGAGTAGTAAATGGTAGTAGCATGATCAATTTGCGCGTTCGGTTGTTCTTTACGTTATATGCTACGTAGGAAAGTTAGCCCCCTGTGGGAAAACGGCCGGGAGCGCCGCGCGCCGTATTAGCGCCGTATTGCCGAGGAGGAGCGCCGGAAGCGAAGTTTGCGAAGATATGGTGCAGGAGGCCGGCTGGGCACAGGGCCGGCCCTCAGACCCCCGGGCAGCGCTAAGGACCGCGCACACGCTATGGTAGCCAAGCATACACATATCTACCATCGATTGTGACTGATTTCGTGACTTGTGTTGTCGTAGACGGCCCCGTCGGTGACATCTCCGTCCATGTGACTGTGGGCCTCGTGCTTGGGGGTCCGGAGGACTGCGCGTTGTGTTGAAGAGCATCCGCGTGTGCATTGCATGCTCGATTCCGAAGCATTTCTTTCGTGCAATCCACCCACGTGGCACGAGGCAACGGTAACGCTCATGGGCGGCGTGCAGTCCTCCGATTCGGAGGAATCGACCGATGGTGCACCCGCCGAGGCAATCGACCCCCTCAAGATCACAGACTTCCGGAGGACCGTGAAGCTCTTCAACGCCCTCATGGACTCGGATGCTGAGAGGAATGCAGAGCTCTTGGCTGAAACATAGTGCGCATCCTCGCGATTCTGTCCGAGCGCGAGCGCCTCTCCTCCACCCATGGTTACGTTTGATTAAGGTCGCCTATCCCGTCTGCACGTTGATTCTCGTCTTGGCAGCCCCTCGCTACGCGCGGCCATGTCATCGCTCCGTTACTTCCTCGAGTCCAAGGCGGTTCGTTGTAATCCGTGGGTACATGTGCATGTGCACGACCGTGAGCACCTTGCCCGGTGCCTGGCGCTGCACGAAGCGCTCGCGAAAACGATTGAGCGCTACGAAAATCAAGCCGCAAACCATACCACTTCGGGTCAGTTAACGCTCCGTTCTGAGCCTGTGACGCATGAAGGTGCCAGCTTGCTGCCGTCGGCCGCCGCCGTCATGCCGTCGCCTCCGCCACGGAATCGCCACTTTCACGCCGCACCACCGCCACCGCCTCGCGGCATCACCACGCCGACGTCGACGCCAACGCCGACGCTGACGCCGACACTAACGCAGACGCTGACGCCAACGCCGACGTCGCCCGATGCTGCACCGTCCCCTTCACGGTGTATCGCTGCATCGGGGCAGGCTGCACCGTCCCCTGCGTTCATGCATGCATGTGCTCACCACGGCGCCCTGCCCTTCCCCTCTGCATCGGGGCAGGCTGCACCGTCCCCTGCGTTCCACACGGCCCCGATGCCGCCGCCGCCGCCACGCCGCCACCGCCACGCAAGCGGCGAATTCCACGCCACGACCCTCACGCCACTGCCGATTTCGCCGACGCCGGCGACGCCGGAGACGAGGACGATGGCCGAGAGCGATGCTGCTGCGCCGCCGTCCCTTGCGTCCCAGTCGGCCAGAGCGCTCGCGGCGGCGCTTGCAGCCCAGGGGCATGTGGCGAGCAGGCGAGGAGACGCTGCCGCGGCAGCGCGGCTCTTTGACGAAGCGTATGCCACGGCGGCCGGCGCGTACATTGCTCTGCATGTGGAGACCATCTACGAGCGGGCGAGGTATGCACAGATGAGCAGGGACGGCGATGCGGACATGGCGCTCGCCTTGACGCTCGCCACGGAGCTCTCAAGCTATCTGCTCTCGGCCGCCAACATGCATCTCGAGGCGGGAGATTGGGCAGAGGCTCGCACCCAGTACACGCAGCTGCTCAGGCATGGGCCTACTCCGGATGGGCGCTTTACCATGGAGGCCGCCATCAAGCGCAAGTGCGAGGAGAAGCTGCAGGTGCTCGACAAGCTCCAGAGGGATCCCGCTTCGTCAACGAGCTTCGTCGATAAGCTCGACAAGCTCCAGATGGATCCCGAAGGGGGCTCCCAGGGGAAAAAGAAGCTCATTTCGATCCCCGAGCTCAAGGCGCAGGAGCTGTGGCACTCAAGAAGCAATCAAGAAGCTCAGTTCGATCCCCGAGCTCCGCTGGTTGGCGGCAGCGGTAGGGCGCCGACGGTTACGCCGACGGTGGGCGACGGTGCGGAGGTGACGCCGGCTGCTGCAGCGCTGCTACGCTCAGCGGAGTCTATAGAGGCTTCAGCGCTGCTACTGGTACGCTCAGCGGAGGCAGAGGCTGCAGCGCTGTTACGATCAGCGGAAGCAGAACGGGAGAGACTTCTGTCGACGGTCGAGTCGGAGGTGCGGCTTCTGACGAGATCGATCCTAATCGAGGAGATGCATGCGAGATTTGTGGCGCTTGACGACGAGGCCGCGGCGGAGCAGCGCGAGATGGAGCGCGAGATTGCGAGCGCCGCGGCGGAGCAGCGCGAGATGGAGCGCGAGATTGCGAGCGCCGAGGCGGAGCAGCGCGAGATGGAGCGCGAGATCGAGAGCGCCGTGGCGGCCGAGGCGGCCGAGGCGGCCGAGGCGGAGGTACGGGCGGCGAGGGCGATGGCCGAGGCGCAGGCGGCTGAGGCCAGGGCAGTGCAGACGGCGCAGCTTGTGCTTCAGGCAGAGGCGGAGGTGGCGGCTGAGGTTGAGACAGCCAAAGCCACGGCGGCCGCGAAGGCAAAGGCGGGCGCACAGGCGATTGAGCTGGAGGCGGCAAAGGCGGTCGCACAGGCGATTGAGCTGGAGGCGGCAAAGGCGGTCGCACAGGCGATTGAGCTGGAGGCGGCAAAGGCGGTCGCACAGGCGGTCGCACAGGCGATCGAGGAACACGCCGTCGCACAGGCGATAGAGTTGGAGGCGGCGGCGGCAAAGCGGGTGGCCGAGGCTGATGAGTTGGTGAGTGCCGCCCGGGCCGAGGCTGCGGCGGTGCTTGCGGCAGCTGAGGAGAGGGCGGCCGCGGCGAAGCAGGCGGTCAAAGCGGACGAGTTGGTTTGGGCCGCGCGGGCTGAGGCTGCGGCGGTGCTTGTGACTGCCGCCCGGGCCGAGGCTGCGGCGGTGCTTGTGGCAGCTGAGGAGAGGGCGGCCGCTCTGGCTCCCAGCACGCCGAGCTGCCCGTCCGATGAGACGAACCGTCTACGGCGCAGGGCTCAATCCCGTAACGAATCCCTGGGGCGGCAGCCTAGAGTAGTGAGCCATACCTCTGGGGATTCACGCCCGCCCGATGAAGAGAGCAATCGTCTTCGACGGATGGCAAGCCAGAGGGTACTACCCGCGAACTTGAAAGACCAACTAGCGTCGCTACGTGGGCAGCTTCGTGGGTTGCAAACTGAGCTCGACGGAGGATCCGAGACACAAGCGCTTGGAAGCTCCATCACCGCCTCTCGCAGCTCGCCGAGCACCGGTGGGCGCACGATAGCAGTCTTCACCGATCCTCGCGCGCTCAGTCATCGCGCGGTTGCGGTGCTGGATGGTGGCTGTCACAGTGGCCCGTACTCGTGCCAGAGCATCGCCAGCGGTGGAAGCACGTACTCACGCACGGATCCGTATGGGTCCACGCCCTCGCGCTCTGACGCGTCTTCCCCCGGACTGCTGCCTTGGAACGCGGCGGTTGACTTGATCCCATGGCGCGATTAGGCGCTGTGTGAGAAGGTCAACGTTTCCTGACAGTGGCACACAGCACTGAGTTCAAAATGAGGTGGTGGGGATAGATAGTGTGTGAATCCACTATCCAGAAAGAATACCTCCCTACCCCTTTGTACCCCTTTGGGTCAAATCATGTGCATGCCATGCTAAGAAGCGAATCGGCGTGACTGCCGTACATTTATGCTGTGCATAATGTAGGTTTCCGTACTGCCAGTATGCGTCATACGTCGACCACTCTTTATCTTTGGATCGCACACATGATCGCTGGCACACCACTCTATAAGAGACACACTACCGATAACAGGCGAGAGAATGTGTTTCGTCTGGAGCTCGAATTTGGAGCTGTGAACAGTTCCCACTACAATGTACCGAGAACACGCGAGAGAATGTGTTTTGGAGCTCGATTTGTGGAGCTGTGAACAGTTCAAGCGGATTTAGTTCATGGGTCGATATTCGAGCCGAAGCCGGAATGATGCACATCTTCCCAGGGATCGCGAGACAGCCTCTGACCGACCCTTCCTACATTCATGCGCATTACTTCCGCTGTCATTGTCCTCCTCGCTGGGGGGGCATACGCTCAGACGATAACGATCCCATACGTTGATGGCCTGACGCAGGTGATCAACGTGCATGGCTCGGGCAGCACCAACCCGCAGCGCCTGTTTTGGGAGGCGATGGACCTGCTCGAGGGGCGCTCCAAGCTGCCGCTCACGATGACGTATCGTGGCGTTGGCTCGGGTGTGGGCCAGGCCGAGTTCGTGGGCGACGCCACATCGGGCTTCAAGTCGTACAATCACTTTGGCTCGGGCGACATCCCGATGACCAGCGCTCTGTACAATACCGTCCGGAGCAGCGGGCGCGAGATGCTCCACGTACCATTCGCGCTGGGCGCCATCAGCGTCTTCCACAACGTGCCAGAGGCTGAGCTGGGCGGCGCAACAATCGACCTCGACGCCTGCATGCTCGCGAAAATCTTCACGCGCCAAATCACCTCCTGGGACCACCCCGACATCAAAGCGCTCAACCCTGAGATGACGGCGAGAGGCGAGATCAAGGTGCACCGGCGCGCCGATGGCTCGTCGTCGAGTTCGGGCATCACCCAGTACCTCAAAGGCAAGTGTCCGGCGTCGTGGGTCGATGCCGCGGGCGCGGCGTATTCCACGGGCTCGACCTTCCCGTCGGTCCCCGGCACCATCGCGGTACAGGGGTCGCAGGGCATGGCAGATGCCATCGACGCGACTCCTAACGCGATCGGGTACATGGACGCTGGCCATGGCCACGAGAAGGGCTTTGCAGAGATTGCACTGAAGAACCGCGATGGGGTCTATCTCACCTCCAAGAACGCCAACGTTGGCGCCGCTGCGCTGGCGTTGCTCGCGACCAATAATACCTTCCCGGTCAACGCGACTCTCGACTTCTCGGCGGTGAATCTGTACGACCAGGCTGGACCGACGACGTGGCCGATCGTGATGTTCTCGTACTTCTACCTCGACCGTGACCGGACGTCGATGAACGCACTCTCGGCGTCCGTGCTAGACTACTTCGTCAAGTTCATCCTGTCGCCCGAGGGCCAGGCGCTCGCCCAAACCACCTGGTTCTCGCCTCTGCCGGCGCAGCTCCTGACCTTCACTACGCAAGCGCTCGCGTTGATTCAACAGCCAGTGGGCTTCGTCGTCTTTACCACCGAGCTCGCCGCCACGACGCAACAGTACGTCGGCGCGAGGACGCACGTCTTCTCAGGCAAGCGCCAATCATGGCCCAATTACGAGACCAACGTGCTCACCGACCGTCTAACGGCTTTGGAGGCGAAGGTTGCGGTCCACGACCTTGCCGCTCTCTCGGCTATTGTAGCTGCTCAGAGCAGTGCTCTTTCGAATCTCTCTGCCATCGTAGCTGCTCAGAGCAGTGCTCTTTCGAATCTCTCTGCCATCGTAGCTGCCCTTTCGGCAGCTGTCTCTACGCCACCATCGCCGTCGCCGCCGTCGCCGCCGCCGCCGACGCCGCCGCCGCCGTCGCCGTCGCCTCCGCCCCCGATGCCGTCGCCGCCTCCGCCGTCGCCGCCACCACCGCCGCCGCCACCGCCGTCGCCGCCACCACCGTCGCCGCCGCCGCCGTCGCCGCCGCCGCCGTCGCCGCCGTCCCCGCCGTCGCCGCCGTCGCAACCGCCGCCACCGCCGTCGCCGCCGCCGTCCTTCCCGCCCTTTGTGCCCCTGCTCGCCGGCCAAAGCATCGTCGCCACCACCTCGACGGTCGTGCGTCTCGGACTCACCTTCGCTGGTGCCGTGTCTGACTACTCCGCGACTCAGATCGCCACCCTCAAGGACGCGCTCAGCGCGCGGCTCAGTTGCACCGCGCCCGCCTGCGCGATGACCCTGCGCCTCTCCGCGGCCAGCGTGCTGTTCTCCATGGACCTCACCATCCCCAACAACGGGCCAGGCCAGCACCACGCCGCCGCCCAAGCCAATGCTGCCGCCATCGCTCTGGCCGCTACACCTCTCGCCACACTGTCGGCTCAGCTGTCGGCGGCAACTGGTACCCAAGTGAACGTCGTCAATATCACCCCTGTGAGCGTGGCTACTGGTGTTCTTGTGCCACTCGTGGTCGCGCCGCCACCACCGTCGCCCCCATCCTTGCTGATGATCGCCCTGATCCTGGCTGGAGTTGCGAACGTCGCCTGTTCGATCGGATGCACTGTGTACGTGGTTCTGAGGCGTCGGCGCATCCGCCGTGCAAAGGAAAGGTTTGGCGAGGCCGCTGAGCGCGCCGCTGAGCGCGCTGCCAAAAAGAAGCGGGATTCCCACCACGGCGTCGATGTCGAAATGTCCGACGTAGCCGCCTCGGAACAGAAGAGAGCCAGCGAGGCAGCGAGCCGAGAGGTTATGCGGAAGCATCTCAAAGACTATATGCGTGCCAACGGTCGCAATGCCAACTTCAAGGCATGGATCGCGACGCTACATCCAGAGAATGTCCAACTGGACCAGAGGATGTGGCTGGATGAGGGTGAACAGAGGATGCTGTGGAGGCAGATGACCGGCAACGATGAGGCGATGACGGCAGAAGCTCCTCCACCACCATCACCTCTGAACGCGAGAGCGGCACATGATGCTCCTCCAACCTCGCTTTCGAAGGCGAGAGCGGCAGATGCTCCACCGCCCTCGCTTTCGAAGGCGCGTGCGGCACATGTTCCACTACCCACGCCTCTGAACGCGAGAGCGGTAGAAGCTCCTCCACCCTCGCTTTCGAAGGCGAGAGCGGCACATGCTCCACTACCCACGCCTCTGAACGCGAGAGCGGTAGAAGCTCCTCCACCCTCGCTTTCGAAGGCGAGAGCGGCAGATGCTCCACCGCCCTCGCCCCCGCCCCGTGAGATTCACAACCGAGAGAGTTATGAAGAGGACTCATCGGACCCCGGCGACGAGCCACCTCCGCCCTCGCCGCAGTTCTTCAAGCTCGAAGCCAAGTCACTCACTGCGACGGAGCTCACCTCGCTCCCCATCGCCCCTGCCACCCTTGCAACCCGCACACCGGTCGGTATTGGCCAGAGGAATCATCAGCAACGCGGCCACCCATTCGAGACACCCTCCAGTGTGGGAGCTGCGACGACACCCATGACGTCGACTCCGCGTCCTCTCGAACACGTG
>Ga0210244_100019_pt1 | contig 110070 bp, 104 predicted proteins | sample ChrtobMetaP3_0mM_FD_155473 | JGI IMG/M metagenome (GOLD analysis project Ga0210244, IMG submission 155473) | Chrysochromulina tobin associated microbial communities from unialgal haptophyte culture, Seattle, Washington, United States - P3_0mM | ecosystem: Host-associated > Algae > Haptophytes >...
CCACCCCGCCCTCCCGCGCCCCCGCCGGCGCACTGCAGTAAGCTGACCGACCCGCGCGCCGCGGCCCACCGAAAGACGACCATGACCTTGCCTCACCCACCCCACGTTCCCGGCCGCATGAAGGTCGCCGCGATCCAGATGGTCTCGGGCATCAGCCTGGACAACAACCTCAGCGAGGCCCTGCGGCTGCTGCGCCTGGCCGCCAACGCGGGCGCCGAGCTTGCGGTGCTGCCCGAGTACTTCTGCTTCATGGGCGCGCGCGACGAAGACAAGCTGTTGCTGGCTGAAACGCCCGGCCTGGGCAAGGTGCAGGACTTCCTCTCGGACTGCGCGCGCGACCTGAAGATGTGGATCGTGGGCGGCACCCTGCCCATGGCCACCGACGACCCTGCGCACGCGGCCAACGCTTCGCTGGCTTACAACCCGCGCGGTGAATGCGCCAGCCGCTACGACAAGATCCACCTCTTCCGATACGACAACGGCCGCGAGCGCTACGACGAAGCGGCCGTGTTGCGCGCCGGCGAAACGCCCACCGTGTTCGAGTGCCGCGACGCCGGCGGCCAGACCTGGCGCGTGGGCCAGAGCGTGTGTTACGACCTGCGCTTCGGCGAGCTCTACCGCATGCTCGCGGCCGATGTCTTGCTGGTGCCCTCGGCCTTCACCCACACCACCGGCCAGGCGCACTGGGAGGTGTTGCTGCGCGCGCGCGCCATCGAAAACCAGGCCTTCGTGATCGCGAGTGCACAAGGCGGTGTGCACGAAAACGGCCGGCGCACCTGGGGCCACACCATGGTCATCGACCCCTGGGGCGGTGTGATGGCCCTGCAGGCCGAAGGCCCGGGCGTGGTCACGGCCGAGCTGGACTTCGAGCAGTTGCGCAGCGTGCGCGAGCAGTTGCCTTCGCTGCAACACCGCCGCCTTTGAGCCGCGAAGGCGCTTCAGTGAGCGAGGGGCACGCCACCGAGCGCAACGACACCGGTTCGCGCCGCTGGGCGTTGTGGGCCACGCTGCTGCTCCTGGTGGTGGCGCTGTTGGTGGTGCTCGTGTTCCTGACGCGCGAGTACGAAGAGGCGCGCGACCAGCAGGCGCTGGAACAGGAAGCCGCGGCGGTGGTCGGCGACATCCGCAACGAGCTCGTGCGCAATGTACAGACGCTGCAATCGCTCAACAGCGTGTCCCCCACCGCCGACAGCTGGAGCGCGCCCGCCGCCGAGCTGCTGGCACAACACCGCGAGCTGGTGCGCCTGGAGTGGCGCGACAACGCGCAACGCATCATCAGCCACCGCGACACGCCTTACCTCAGCGATGTGTTCGCCTACCTGGACCGCACGCGCGCCGTGGCCGACGTGAAGCTGGCCTGCGACAACGCGCAGCGCCAGTCGGGCCCGGCGTACTCGTCGAGCTACTTCTGGCCCATGCGCGACGGCCTGGGCCTGGAGCTCATGGAGATGTGCATGCCGGTGGTGCGCTCGGGTGTGCCCAACGGTTTTCTGGTGGCCACCTACTCCCTGCCCGGCATCCTGTCCGAGTTCACCCGGCCCGACGCCCTGCGCAGCCGCGGCCTGTCGTTCAACGACGCCGACGGCACCCGCCTGGCGCTGCACCGCATGGTGCCCGGCACGCGGCGCACGTTGAGTGCCAACGCCGTGCTCGAGCTGCCGGGGCACACGCTGATCCTGCAATTGCAGAGCCCGCGCCTGGTGGGCGGGCTGTTTCCCAACGTGCTCACCGCCGTGATCAGCGCGCTCTCGCTGGCATTGCTGGCCGTGCTGGCCCTGCTGGCGCGCGACACACGCCTGCGCCAGCGTGCCGAGCTCGGTGTGGCCGATGCGCTGGCGTTTCGCAAGGCCATGGAAGACTCGCTCGTGACCGGGCTGCGCGCGCGCGACATGACCGGGCGCATCACCTATGTGAACCCGGCGTTTTGCGAAATGGTGGGGCTGAGCGCCGAACAGCTCATCGGCACCGGCCTGCCCGCGCCCTGGTGGCCGCCCGAGCTGGTGGACGAATACCAGCAGCGCCAGCTGGTGCGACTGGCGGGCCAGACGCTGCCACGCGAAGGTTACGAGTCGGTGTTCCAGCGCAGCGACGGCACGCGTTTTCCGGTGCTCATCATCGAAGCGCCGCTGATCGATGCGCAGGGCAAGCAGACCGGTTTCATGAGCGCCATCCTCGACCTCACCGAACAGCGCCGGGTGGAAGACCTCAACCGCACCTCGCAGGAGCGGCTGCAGGCTACCGCCCGCCTGGCCACGGTGGGCGAGATGGCCTCGCTGCTCAGCCACGAACTCAACCAGCCGCTGGCCGCGATTTCCAGTTACGCCAGCGGTGCCATGAACCTGCTGGAGCAACCCGCGGCGTCGGTGCCGCAGGCCGACCTGTCGCAGGCCATGAAACGCATCAGCGAACAGGCCGAGCGCGCGGGGCGCGTGATCAAGAGCGTGGCCGACTTTGTTCGGCGGCGCGAGCAGGTGCGCGAGGCGGTGAGTCCGCAGGATCTGATGGACGCGATCCAGCCCCTGCTGGTGTTGCAGGCCAAAAAGCAGGGCATCCAGTTGCAGATCGGCATCGCGCCGGGCTGTCCCGCTGTGCATTGCGACCGCACCATGGTCGAGCAGGTGCTGCTCAACCTCGCGCGCAACGGCATGCAGGCGATGCCGCAGGGCGATCCGGCGCTGGGCCAGGGCGCGCGGGTGCTGCGCATCGCGGTGCACCAGACGCGGTTGCACTCGGGCTTGCGCCCGGGCGGTGATCAGCACAAGGCATGGATCACCTTCGAGGTGAGCGACCACGGACTGGGACTGAGCCCCGAGGTGCAGGCCAAGCTCTTCACGCCTTTTTTTACCACCCGCACGGAGGGCATGGGCCTGGGGCTGAGCCTGTGCCGCACGGTGATCGAGCAGCACGGCGGTGCCTTGACCTACGAGCCCAACCAGCCGCGTGGCACCGTGTTCCGCTTCACGCTGCCGGCCCACCTATCATCACGGCCATGACCCCGCACCTCGACGCCAAGATCTACCTGGTTGATGACGATGCGGGCGTGCGCGAGGCGCTGGCCTGGTTGCTGCGCACGCGTCGGCTGGTGAGCGACGGCTACGACAGCGCCGAGTCCTTTCTGGCCGACGCCAGTGTGCTGCAGCACGAACCCTCCGCGCCTTGCTGCGTGCTGCTGGACGTGCGCATGCCCGGCATGAGCGGGCTGGCGGCGTTTGAACTCTTGCAGGCCCTGCCCTGGCGCGCGTGTCTGCCGGTGATCTTTCTCTCGGGCCACGCCGACGTGGCCACCGCGGTGGACGCGGTCAAGCGCGGGGCTTTCGATTTTTGCGAGAAGCCGTTTTCCGACAACGCGCTGGTCGACCGTGTGGAGCGCGCGCTGGAGCAGTCGGCCCAGGTGCTGGCCCAACGCCGCGTGCAGCGCGAGCTGCAGCAGCGGCTGGAAAGCCTCACCGAGCGCGAGCGCGCGGTGATGGACCTGGTGGTCGCCGGCCTGCCCAACAAGCTCGTGGCCGACCAGCTCAACATCAGCGTGCGCACGGTGGAAGTTCACCGCTCGCGCGTGTTCGACAAGATGGGCGTGAAGTCGGCCGTGGAGCTGGCCAATGCCTTGCGCCCTTGACGGCCCCCGCCCGCTTCAGCGGTCGTCCGGCTGGTCCTTGCCCGGAAGCTGCTCGAGCTTCTGGCGCTCCACTTCCTCGGGCAACTCGCCACCCTTGCGCCCTGAAAACATGGTCCACCACACGATGAACACCAACAACACCAGCGCGCCGAGCGCTTCAAGCAACAACAAGGTCATGGATCGGTTCGGTCGGTTGTTTCAGACGTTCATTCGGGTGGGAGCGAGCGGGGTGATTGTAGGAAGCCTGGCCTCCTGCGCCATCAGCCCGGTGCAGAGCCCCGCACCCGGCACCCGGCCCAGCCCCGCCGTGGTCACCGCGCCGGTGGACGCCGGTGCCCTGCCGCCCGCGATCCAGCGGGGCAAGAGCCGCTGGACGCGGGTGCCCTGGAGCGAACTGCCGGGCTGGGGACAAGACAGTCTGCACGAAGCCTGGAACGCCTGGGTGCGCGGCTGCGAGCGGCCGGCACCCGGCCAGGCCGGCCCCTGCGCCGAGTTGCGCCAGCTCGCCATCGGCACCCCCGCCGAACAGCAGGCCTGGGTGATGCGCCGCTTCCAGCCCTACCGCGTCACCGAGCCCGACGGCAGCCTGCCCGACGGCCTGCTCACCGGCTACTACGAACCCATCATGGCGGCCAGCCGCGTGCCCACCGCCACGCACCGCACGCCCCTCTACGCACCACCCGCCGGCCTGCGCAACGGTCAGCCCTGGTACAGCCGCCAGGAGATCGACACCTTGCCCGCTGCGCAGGCCGCGCTGCAAGGCCGCGCGGTGGCCTGGCTGGCCGATCCCATCGACGCGCTGATCCTGCAGATCCAGGGTTCGGGCCGGTTGAATGTGGTGGAGGCCGACGGCGGTGCGCGCCAGGTGCGCGTGGCCTTCGCCGCGCACAACGGCCAGCCCTACCAAAGCGTGGGCCGCTGGCTGCTCGACCAGGGCGCGATCCGCGAAGCCTCGTGGTCGTCCATCAAGGCCTGGGCCGCGCAGAACCCGCAGCGCCTCAACGAGATGTTGTGGAGCAACCCGCGCACCGTGTTTTTCCGCGAGGAAGCCTTGTCGGAGTTCGACGCGCGCTTTGGTCCACGCGGCGCGCAAGGTGTGCCGCTCACGCCCGGCCGCTCGATCGCGGTGGACCCGCAAAGCATTCCCTACGGCACCCCCGTGTGGCTGGCCTCCACAGGACCGACCTTGAACGTGCAGAAGCTGGTGATGGCGCAGGACACGGGCGGCGCCATCGTGGGCGCCGTGCGCGCCGACCTGTTCACCGGCTGGGGTGGCTGGAGCGACGAGGCCTACCTCACGGCGGCGGCGCTCAAACAGCCGCTGCAGATGTGGGTGCTGGTGCCGCGCTGACGCACCAGCCGGCGCCTGCCCAGGTGGCCGCCGCACGGCGCGTGTCTTCGGCCTGGCGGGCCATGTCGATTTGGCGTACCGTCGTTCGTCGATGGGTACGGAGCGCCCACAGGCGGGCGTGCCGACCGGTCAACCCCACAGGAGAGAAGACATGTCCTACATCGACGGTTTCGTGATCGCGGTCCCCACCGCCAACAAGCAGAAGTTCATCGAGCACGCGCGCCACTTCGACGGCCTGTTCATCGAGCTGGGCGCCCTCCGCGTGATCGAGGGCTGGGGCGACGACGTCCCCGACGGCAAGGTCACCGACTTCCGCCGCGCAGTGCAGGCCACGGCCGACGAGACGGTGGCCTTTTCGTGGGTCGAGTGGCCGGACAAAGCCACGCGCGACGCCGGCATGAAGAAGATGATGGAAGACCCGCGCATGGACCCGTCCAACCCCGGCAACCCACCCATGCCCTTCGACGGCAAACGCATGATCTTCGGCGGCTTCGAACAGGTGGTTGAAGTGAAAGTCTGAGCGGCGTGCCGTGATCATGCGAAATCGATCAGCTCAGCTCCCGTTTTGGCGGGAGGTGCAGGCGTTGCCCAACAGTCCCCGTCGAGCCGCAGCCTGATACGCTCCCGTCATGACTGTGCCGAAGCTACTGATTGAGCGCCACGACGGCGTCTTGACACTGATCTTGAACCGCCCGGGCAAGCTCAACGCGATTGACAATGAACTGGCGGCTTCCTTGAGGCTGGCGCTTGACTCCGCGGCACTGGATTCGTCGGTACGAACCATCCGCCTGCGAGGCAATGGACGTGCGTTCTGTGCGGGCCGCGACGTGAGCGAAGCGCCCACGGACAGGGATCTTGAACTGGTGCAGGCGGTCGCCCGATCGATCGTGCAGAGCCCCAAACCAGTGGTCGCAGTCGTGCACGGATGGACTGTCGGAGCGGGTCTTGAGTGGATGCTCGATGCAGACATCGTCTTCGCTGCAGATGACACCAGATTCAAGCTTCCGGAGGCATCGCTCGGGGTCTTCGTGACCGGTGGTCTGGTCGCCACCCTTCCTGCCGCGGTCGGGTTGACGCGCGCCAAGGCCTTGATGCTGCTCGGTGACGAGTTCACTGCACAGCAGGCGGAAGCTTGGGGCCTGGTCTACAAGACCTGCTCCAGCCCGGAACTGGAGAAGGCGTCTTTGGACGCGTGCAAGCGATTGGCCGCACTGAAGCCTGCCGTTGCATCGCAGTTCAAACGGGTCCTGAACCTGTTCGGCCTGCAAGAGTTCAACCGGGCGGTTGCCGAGGAAGAAAACGTTCAACGCAGCCTCGCGCGTGGTGACGCCTGACCCACACACGATCCTCTGTTGCAAGCCGCCTTTCCCGTCCTCTTCTAGAGCGACGCGCGACGCCGTGAAAACCACGTGCTGATCACCGAAGGCCGAACCGCCTCCATCGGCGTCAACCCAAAGTCCTGCGGCGGCAGGTTGTCCAGCACCGCCGCCGGCCGCTCGTTCACCAGGCGGCTGGCTTCCTGGTCGCCCACCAGACGGCGCGCCACGGCCAGTCCTTCGGTCAGGCGCGGCAGACGCCGGCCGGTGGAGTGGGCATCGGTGGCCAGCAGGTGGGTGTGGCCTTCGCCGATGAAGCGTTCGCCCCAGTAGCGCGCACGTTTGCCGAACACGCCCGTCAGCGCGCCCGCCGTCACCTGCATCCACGCACCTTGTTCGATCAGCCGCAGGAACACCGGGTAATGGCTCTCCACCCACGACAGCCGTTCGGGGTGCGTGATGATGGGCGTGTAGCCCTCGGTGATCAGGTGGAACACCGAGGCTTCCAGCTGCGGCGGTGGCGTGGTGTGCGAAGGCTCCAGCAAGAAGTAACGCGAGCCGTGCAGCGTGGGCACCTGCCCGCTCTTGAGGCCGTCGATCAGGCCCGGCACCAGGTGCACGTCCGCCCCCACCACCAGCTTGAGCGTTATGTCTCTCTGGTCCAGCTCGGCCTGCAGGCGGGCGCAGGCCTGCGCGATGCCCGGCCCGTCGTTCATGTACATGCCGGGGTAGATGTGCGGCGTGCAGGCCATGGTGTGGATGCCGTCGTCCACGGCGATGCGCGCCATGGCCAGCGACTCGTCCAGCGTCTTGGCCCCGTCGTCGATGCCCGGCAGGATGTGGCTGTGCAGATCGATCATGGTCGCATCAGCCGACGGCGCAGCAGCGGTCGTGTGTGCAGCGCCTTGGCCCAGGCGGCGCGCTTCTCGGGGCACGAGAGCAGGTCGTGGGCCAGGTTGACCCGCGTGGCCGCGTCGACCGGCCAGCCTTCGGCGGTGGCGCCAAAGTCGGGGTGCGTGAGGCGGATCATCAGCCGGTAGTGCTCGCGCAATTGCGCCGCCTCGAAGTCCGGGGGCAGGCCCAGCAGCGTGAAGGGGTCCGAGCCCGGGCGCAGCATCACCGTGCGCACAAAAAAGCGCGCGGCGCGGCGCAGCTCGTGTGCGTTGGCGGTGGCCTCGGGCAGGCTGGCCACCGGGCGCCCGGTGGCGAGCAGCATCACGCTGCCGATGTGCTCGAACAGCGGGCGTGGCTCGCGCAGCACAACCCGGTAGAGCCCGGGCGATCGCTCGAAGGCCATCAGCCTGGGTAGCACACTGCTCCAGTCGGGCGGGGTCATGCGGACGACGGGTCCAGCGTGGGCTCGATGCGGCTGCCGCCGGGCAGCGGCATCGGTGGCGGGTTCGCGCCCGCCACCGGGTTCGACCGGGCTGCGCGGGGGGTGTGGCGGTCGTTGTAGCCATCGCCGTAGTAGGCCGCGTAGGCGTAGTCGCTGGTGTGTTCGTTGCGCGCGTGCGTGAGCACCATGCCCATGGGGGCCAGGCCTGCGTTGCGCAGGCGGCGCAGGGCGTCCTTGATGCTGTCCTTGCGCGTGCCGCCCGCCTTCACGGCAAACACGATGTTCTGGATCTGGTTGCCCAGCACGATCGCATCGGCAATGCCCAGCAGGGGCGGTCCGTCGATCACGATCTGGTGGTAGCCCATGGCCTGGGCCTTCTCCAGCAGCAGGCCCAACCGCGGACCCATCAGCAGTTCCACCGGGTCGGGCGGCACCGGGCCCGCTGTGATCACGGCGAGGTTGGTGACCGCCGTGTCCCGGATCAGCCCCTCGGTGTTGCGGTCCCCGCTCAGCAGGTTCGAGAGGCCGCGCTCGTTGGACATGTTGAGCATCGAGTGCACCCAGCCCTTGCGCATGTCGGCGTCGATCAGCAAGACCTTCTGGCCCAGCTGCGCGAAGTTGATGGCCAGCGCGAGCGCGGTGGTGGTCTTGCCCTCGCCCTTGCCGCAACTGGTCACCATGAAGCGCTGGGGTGCGCCATCGGCGGTGCTGAACTGCAGCGCCGTGCGCATCGAGCGGTACGACTCGGCAAAGGTGCTGCGCGGCTCGCGGTGCGCCAGCAGGGCCACCGGTTCCTTGCGGCCCTTCTCGGGTTTGGTGAACGGAATCAGGCCCAGCAGGGGCAGGTGGTACAGGCCTTCGATCTCGTTGGCGTGCTTCACCGAATCGTCCAGCTGCTCGCGCAACAGGGCCGCGAGCAGGCCCAGGAACAGGCCCAGCATCATGCCCAGGCCGACGTTGATTTTCAGGTTGGGGCTGGCCGGGAGCAGCGGCACCGAGGCCTCGTCCACGATGCTCACGTTGTTGGTGGTGATGCCCGCGGTCACGCTCACCTCTTTCAGGCGCTGCAGCAGGCTGTCGTACACCTGCCGGTTGGTGTCGAGCTCGCGGCTCAGCAGGTTCATGTCCACGCTGCGGTCCTGCACGTTGAGCACCTCGCTGCGGCTGCTGGACACCTTGGCCTTGAGCTGTTCTTCGGTTCGTCGGGCGGCGATGTACTGCCCCTGGATGCTGGCCAGGATGTTGTTTACCTCGGTCTTGATGCGCGCTTCCAGATCGGCGATCTGGGCCCGCGCCTGCACCATGGCGGGGTAGTCCGGCTTGTAGATGGCCAGGTTCTTGGCGTAGTCGGCTTCCAGCCGGGCGCGCTGCTCCTTGTAGGCCCGGATGGCCTCGTTGACCACCGCCTGCGGCGCGCTCTCGGGGTTGAGCCGCACCTGGTTGTATTGCGTCTCGGCCTTGATGCGGTCCTGCTCGGCCTTGGCCAGCGCGGCAGAGAAGTCCACAAAGGTCTGGGTGGCGGCACTGCCCTTGTCGCCCAGGTTCAGGATCTCGTTCTTCTTCGCGTAGGTGTTGATCACGCGCTCGCTGTCTTCGAGCTTGGCCTTGGTCTGGCGGATCTGTTCTTCCAGAAATTCCCGCGCGTAGATCGACGAATGCAGCTTGCGCTCGATGTTGGTGGCGATGAAGGCCTTGGCCATGGTGTTGGCAATGTGGGCGGCCAGCGCCGGGTCGGCGTTGAGCACCCGCACCTCGACCAGGCGCGAGTTGCGGATCGGCTCCACCGTGATCGCTTGTTTGAACTGCGCCACGGCCGCCGCCCGGCTGAGCGTGCCGCTGTCCACGGGCGGCGGGGCCACCAGCGCGCGCAGCTGGCCCCATCCCTGGACAGCCCAGGCCAGGGCCTGGTCGACCGGCTCCGAGCCGGTCGGCCCCACGGCATCGACGTCACCCGACGGGTCGGGCGCGGCGGGCGGTGCACCCGGCTTGTACAGGCCGAGCTCGTCGATCACGCGTTCGGCCAGGCTGCGGCTCTTGAGCAGTTCGATCTGTGTGCGCAGCTGCAGTTGGTCGGACGCGGGGCCCTCGTCGAGCTCGACCTCGGCGTTGAAGCCCACCACCTTTTGCGCCACGCGGTCGATCTGCAGCAGGGCCGCGCTCTGGTAGAGCGGGGCGATGCGCAGCGTGTACAGCACGGCGGCCACGGTGCACAGGGCCGCGATCCCCACGATGGTCCATTTGTGTTTGACCCCGGCGCGCCAGAGTGTCTTGAGGTCGATGCGGTCGTCGGTGATCGATTCGGGTTCGCCCCGGGCCAGCAGGTGGTCGGAGAGGGCGCCTTCGCGGCGCAGGGCCAGTGCGCCCCGGGGGCCGGGCACGGCGGGCGATGGGTGTTGGTCTGGGTAAGCCATGGTGTGCAGCCCTGTTACTTGAAGGGGTTGAGCGTGCTCAGGATGTCGCCGAAGAGCGAGTCCCGCAGCGCTGTCCGGCTGGCGTTGCGCTGGACCACGATCACGTCGTCCGAGCGGATGGTCGGGTCCATCTCCTGGCCCGAGCGCACCTTGTCGAGGTCGTGGATGAACTGTTCGCGTACCCCGTCCGCACCGTTGCGGTAGACGACGATCTGCTTGATGTCGGCGTAGGGCGCGAAGCCGCCCGAGAGCGCCAGGGCGCGCAGCAGCGTGAGCTGTCCCGTCATGGGATAGATGCCCGGCCGGATCACCGCGCCTTCAATGGCGACGCGCTGCGTGGTGAACTCCTTGATGAAGAGCGAGACCTGCGGGTCGCGCAGGTATTTCTCCTCGAACTTCGCGGCGATCAGCTGTTCCGCGGCCTGTGCCGTGAGGCCCGCTACCTTCACCTGGCCAATGAGCGGCAGCGTGATCTCGCCCGATGCGTTCACGCGCACATCGCGCTTCATGTCGGGCACGCCGAACACGTCGAACTCCATCAGGTCGTTGGACGAGATGCGGTAGTCGGTGCCGGCGGTGGACGGGACGGCGATGGGCGCGTTCGGCGATGCGATGACGCTCACCGCGTCGGTGGCCGGGGGTGTCTGCGCCCGCAGCGGCAGGGCCGCTGCCACGGCGAGCAGGCCCAGGGCCCAGGGATTGAATGTCAGGAAGGGGTGGTGGCGCATGGTGCGTCTCCTTTCAGGCAGGGTTGCCAAATGGTCATGACGGAGCGGGGCGGTCATGCAGCGCTCCTGTGGGTTGCACGAGTTCGCGCAACTGCGTCTCGAACCGGCGCAGGATCACGTCCTGGCTCATTTCGGCTTCGGCGTGGCGACGGCCGTTGGCGCCGAGCGTGGCGCGGCGCGTCGGGTCCGATGCCAATGCACGCAGCGCGTGGGCCATGGCGACCGGGTTCTCCGGCGGCACCACGACGCCGCACACGGCGTCGTGCTCAACCACCCGGCACAGCTCGGTGTGGGACAAGGCGGTGGCGAGCACGGCGCGACCGCTGGCCAGCATGCCGGTGAGCTTGGAGGGCATCACCAGATCGGCCGCGTCGGCCCGCTGGGGCAGCAGGTGCACATCGGCCAGGCCCAGCCAGTCGTTCAGCCGCTCCAGCGGCTGCAGGTCCAGAAAGCGCACGTTGTTCAGGCCGGCGCAACGCGCCTGCAGGTCGGCCCGGCCCGAGCCGTTGCCGCCCAGCACGAACTGGATGCGCGGCTCGTCCTGCAGCAGGCGGGCCACGTCGGCGAGGATGTCCAGCCCCTGTTTGTTGCCCATGTTGCCGGAGTACAGGGCCACCACGGCGTCGGGCGCCAGGCCGAGCTCGGCCCGGTAGGCACTGGGTGCTGCCAGCGGTGTGATGCCGCTGATGTCCACCCAGTTCGGGAAGTGCACCACGCGCGCAGGTTCCACGCCCTTGGACCGGGCACGGTCTGCCATGCGGCCGGAAATGGTCGAGACGCGGTCGAAGCGGCGCATCAGCCAGCGCTCGGCCCGCTGCACCCAGCGGCGCAGCGTGGCGCCCTGGATCAGGCCGAGGTCGAACGCGGCGTCCACCTCGTAGTCCTGAATGTGCAGCCAGCTCCTGGCGCCGCGCAGCGATGCAAACGCCGCCGCGGCCGGCGCACACATCAAGGGCGGCTCCACCACCCACACCACGTCGGGCTTCCAGCGCCATTGGGCGCACAGCACCGGCAGGCTGCTCAGCGTAAAGCTGGCCAGGTGCAGCAGGCGCTTGAGGCCGCCCGGCTGCTCGGGCACCCACAGCGGCGTGCGCATCACCCGAACACCCTGCCACGACTCGGTGCGGTACGCGCTGGCGCTGTGGCCGTCGCCCACCTTCCAGGCCGGGTAGTACGGCGGTGCGGTGATGACGCGCACCTCGTGCCCCGCGTGAGCCAGCCACTGCGCCATCTCGCCGGTGTACTTGCCGATGCCGGTGAGTTCGGGGGCGAAGTTGATGCCGTAGAAAAGCAGCTTCACGGCGACCCCTTGGCTCTGCGTGCGGGCACTGTGGCCCCGCCGCTGGCGGTCGTGGCGTCGCCCACGAAGGCGCGCACGCCCAGCAGCTTCATCTGGTAGTGGCTGATGTTCTTGTGGCTTTGCGCCGAAACGATCAGATAGAAGTTCTGCCGCCGCGCGATCTCGGGCACGTGGGGTTGTGTCGCCTCCAGCACGGGCCGGCCGTTCAGCCACCAGCGCACGGTCAGCGTGTCGGGTGAGTACGACACGCCGAAGACGTTGGGCTGGGTTCGGTCCAGCGGGACCTTCGACGTCGGGTTGGGGTTCTGGATCTTCTTGTAGTGGGGCCAGATGCCGGACCACGAGATGGCGGTGTGGTGGCCGCCCGGTCCGAAGCCGCCTTCGTCGATGTCCAGCTCGAACCAGCGCTCGAAACTTTTCGGATCGCCTTCGTACACGTCTTCCATGCGGGCGTTGTGTTCGATCGGCATGAGCCAGATGGCCGGGAAGTTGTCCCGGTGGTTGGACGAGGTCGCCACCTGGGCTTCGATGTAGAACGGCCTTGCCCCGCTGAGCAGGGGGAACCGGCCCGGAAACGAGCTCGTCTTCACGGTGGCCAGCACGCCGCCGCGCTGCATCAGCACGCCGTCGTCGGCCTGTTCGTAAAAGCTGCGGTCCTTGGGCGGCCCCGTGTAGACGCCGCTGTAGAACTTGTGACCGTCGGCACGCCCGGTGAAATCGATGTCGGTGATGCGTGGGCAATCGCGGAACAGCGGCTGCAAGGCGCCCACCTGGGTGGCGCCCTCGGGTGTGGTGGCGTCCTTGCAGATCAGGTGGTCGCTGGCCTGCGCCGCGGCGGACGCGGTCAGGCACAGGGCTGCGAGCAGCAGCGGTGTCGGTGGGAATCGGATGGGTGTGCGCATGGAGGTCCTGGGTCAGGGTCGGGCCGCCAGGCGGTCGTCGTGAAGGGCCGGCTTCGCCACAGGCGCGCTCTGCGCCACCAGCTTGTGTCCGGTCAAGCGGCTCAGCTCGGCGCAGATGGCGGCCTTGTCGTCGAGGTGGGCCATGGCCCGCTCCAGCTCCATGAGCCTGGCGCCCACCAGAAAGCGGTACCAGAAGCCCTGCAGGAAGTGGTAGACCAGTCCGCTGCGGCCGTCCAGAAAACCCAGCTGGAAGATGTAGCGCCACAGGAAGTAGAGGGTGGCGCTGACGGTGAAGGGAATGCGGTTGTAGATGCGCTCCTTGACCCAGCGCTTGGACGAGGCCTGGAACGAGGCGCTGTGGGCGTTGAGCCCTTTGTCCCGGCCGAACAGGCCGAGCCGCTGGTTCAGCACCTCGATGGCTTCGCGCGTCGCGTACTTGTTGTGCTTATCGACGAAGTAGCTCAGGTCGTTGAGGTTGTGGTCGGCAAAGCCACCGTCGAAGGTGACCGTGCGCCCGCCCCAGACCACCATGTGCTCGTCCATCCAGCGGTCTTCGATGCGGCCGTGCCCGTGGCGCCAGAGCCGCAGCATCACGAGCGGGTAACGCCCGCCGTGCCGCACCCAGCGGTCCATGAAGATGTGCTTGCGCTTGAGGTTGACGCCCACCACCTCGGCCGGCAGCTGGGGCAGTTGTTCGGTGATCTCGCGCGCGAGGTCGGGTTCGATGATCTCGTCGGCATCGAGCCGCAGCACCCAGTCGCCACGGATGGTCAGCGTGTCGAGCGCCCACTGGAACTGTCTGGCCTGGTTGACGAAGGCGTGCGTGTGGACCTCGGCCCCGAGCTCTCTTGCGATGTCGGTGGTGCTGTCGGTGGAGCCGGAGTCCACCACGCAGATCTGGTCGGTGAACGCCTGGATGGACCGGATGGCGCGCTCGATGTGCAGGGCCTCGTTGTACGTGAGGATGATGGCGGTGATGCTCATGGCCGTGTCCTCATGCGTGCAGCGTGGCGATTTCCGCCACCGGCCTTCTCGGCGAAAAAGCGACCCGGGTGTCGGGGGCGATGGGTTCACCGAAGGCGATCATCATGATCAGCCGCTCACCGGCCGGTATGCCGCCCGCGCTGCGGATCGCGGACTCGGTCTTGTGGTTGATGGCCAGGTTGAGCGGGCAGGCGCCCCAGCCCATCGAGCGGCAGGCAAACATCAGGCACATGGCGAACAGCGCACCGTCGACATAGGCCTGGTTGCGTTGGCCCGGCCCGCCCCAGGCGCAGATCTCCGACGTCACCACAAACAGGTTGCCGACCGACCCTGCAAAACCGCGCGAGCCGCCCTGCAGCGCGAGCAGCGCCTGGATGCGCTCGGGGTCCTGGTAGGCATGCACGCGGGAGGACTGGCGGTTGCATTGCGAGGGCGCCAGTTGCGCGAGCGCAATCGCCTCCCTGATCCGGTCGGGGTGCAGCGGTGTGGACTGCATCGTGCGGATGCTGGAGCGGCTGGCCATCAGGTGCTGCAGGCTGCTGGGCGGCTGGCCATTGAACGAGTAGTCCCGCGTGCCCCCCTTCCAGGGCCGGGGCAACTTCGCTTCCCACGTGGTCAGGTAACCGGCGATCTCGTCGAGCAAGGGGTCGGACGCGCCCGCCTTGGCATGGAACTTCACATAGGCGTCCAGCGCACCCAGCGACATGTGGGCCGGCACGGCCGAGTGCTGCAGGTCGTAGCGCGACAGCGCGGCCATCACAAAACGGACCTTGTCCTGGCCGAACAGCAATTTCGGGTTCGGCAGCGAGAGGCCCTTCTCGATCGTGTGGGCCTCGATGATGATTTTGTAGAACGCGCGCCGGGACTGGTCCACCAGCGGCGAATACGAGTTGAAGCGCAGGAACAGCACCGCGTCGCGCAGGGCTTCGCTGAAAATGCCGACCACCTTGGCCAGTTTGTCAAACATGGCGTTCCTTCACCACACGGTCCTTGATCTTTCGGCACGGGTTGCCGGCGCACACCGACCAGGCCGGCATCTCCTTGAGCACCACCGAGCGCGCGCCGATCACGGCACCTTCCCGGATCACCACGTCCGGGTGCACAAAACACTCCGCCGCGATCCACACGTGGTCCTCGATCACGATGGGACCGGTGATCAGGGGCCGGGACAGGGAACGGATGTCGTGCGAACCGGCGCACAGGAAAGTGCGCTGGCTCACCGCGACCTTGGAGCCCAGCGTGATGCGGCCCATGCTGTAGCAGTCCACGCCGTCACCCAGGGCCGAGAACGCGCCCATGGCGAGGTTCCACGGGGCCCACACGCGGCAGCTGGGCGCGATGCGGCAGCCCTCACCGATGTCGGCACCGAACCAGCGCAGCAGCTGTCGCCGCCACCCGTGCAGCGCCCAGCGCGGCGTGGGCCGGAAGGCCAGCAGCCACACCACCTCCCACGCGAAGCGCCGCAGCTTGGCCGCGGTGCTGAAGTCGCTGCGGTAGCGCAGCGAGCGGAAGTCGCGCGTGACATCGTTGAGCGATTCGCTCATGGGGCCACCGCCTTCAGCTGCGTGCTCAGGAACGCATTGCCGGCTTGCCGCAGGTCCGCCAGGCGCTGGTCCACGTCGGCCCAATCGATGTCCCTGGCCATCAGGGCCTGGGTGTTCTGCGGCGAGAACGCCGGCGCAAAGCGGCTTTCCAGTCCCACCGCGCGCAGCAGGTTGAGGGCGCGGGCGTTGGCGGCCGCTTTTTCCCCGGTCAGTCCGGCCACGATGAAGGGCTTCTTGAACAGCAGCGAGAAGACGGTGCCGTGGAACGAGTTGGTCACGACAAAGCTTGCGTTGCGGATCAGGGAGACCCACTCGCCGGGGTCGGGGTACACCGTGTTGCCGATTTCCACCCAGCGGCGGTGGGGGTTGTGCGGCGATCGGATGGGGCAGCCCAGTTGTTGCGCCACCAGTTCGGCCGTTTGACGGATGTTGTCGGGCGAGCGCAGCCCGTAGCAGAAGAGGTAAGGGGCGTCGTCGCCGGGTGGCGCGCTGTCGGTCAGTTCCGCGTAGTCGCTGTGCAGCAGCGTGGGGTCGGGCACGTTGGCGGGCTTGCGTCCGGTGGCCCGCTCGACCAGCGTGACGCCCGAGGCTTCGCGCACGGAGATCGCATCGAAGTTGCGCAGCAAGGGCGGCAGCTGCGCGGCTTCCGACGGGGACACCCGGTCCCGGCCAAAGCTGGCGGCGTACGAAATCTTGCGGGCGGGGAACCGCTTGGCGAAGGCCAGAAAGTAGTTCGCGTCAAAACCGAAATGCTGTGACGGGCTCCAGATCTGGTCGCTGCCCGCGACGATGAGGTCGAACGAGCGCGCCGCAGCGAGCGAAGCGCCGTTGTCGGTGGGTGCGGCATCGGGCCTCACATCCAGAAACTGTTCCCGGAAGCGGATGAACTTGTCTTTCTGGCCTTTGTTCCCGAAGTGCTCGTGGATGAAGGACGAGACCGCGAGGTACACCACCTTCAGGTTGGCCTTGAGCCTGGCGGGCGACGTGGGCAGGCACAGGCTGCCACCGTGTTCGATGTGGGCCGGGCGGTAGTCGATGAAGCTCGCGTGGTGACCCTGCTCGGTCATCCAGCGGCGCAAGGCATAGGCTTGCAGCGCCGCACCGTAGTTGTCGCTGAAGTGGAAGGTGAGGATGCCGACGTTCATTTTTTCAACATCTTTGGAGGGGAGGTTGTGCCGCTCGGCGTGGTGGCCGGGCTGGTGGCGAGCAGACGCCGGACGTTGCGCTGAAAGCGCGCGGCCACCGCCGCGCCGCCCAGGCGCACGGACTCGGCGCCTGCCAGCGCCGACCGGTCCCACTGGAAGTCCTCAAAGAATCGTTGCAGGTGGCCCCCCAGTGCGCTGGCGTTGCCGGCCTCGAACACATATCCGTTGCGGCCCTGCTCGATCACGTCGCTGGCGCCGCAGCGGTCGCTGCAAATGACCGGGGTGCCCACCATCAGGGCTTCGTTGACCACCGCGCCCCAGCCGTCGAACCGGCTGGGCAGCACCAGCACGTCGGCAGCGGCCATGGCCGCCACGGTCTCGGCGTTGGGCAGGCCCGGCGAGAAGCGCACCCGCTCGGCCACGCCGAGCTGGCTGGCGAGCCGCTGGAGGTTTTGCGCTTCTTCGCCCTGGCCAATGATGCGCAGGCGGGCCGAGGGCAGGTCGAGCTGGCTGAACGCCTGTAGCAGCAGGTCGACCCGCTTGCGTGCGATCAGCTGGCCCACGTAGAGGATTTCTTTGTGCTCGCGCTGCACCGGCAGGTGTTGCACCGGCGTGCTGTCCACCACGTGGATGAACGGCACGATGCGATCCGCCGGGTAGCCGCAGGCCGAGAAGAAGCGCGCGCCACCGTAGCGGCCCGAATGGCCGATGCAGAACACGCCGCTCAGGTGGCGGCGGTAGCGCAGCGCGTCCCAGGTGTAGACCAACCGGCGGGGCAGCAGGCGGGGGCCCGGCTCGTAGCGGTTTTCCGTCATCAGGAAACGGTGCACCGGCTGGCCCAGGCTGGCCTTGAAGGCGGCCAGCGGCAGGGCGAAACCCCGCAGGCCAAAGAACACCTGCACCGAGTCGGGCAGCGAAGCCAGTTCGGCGATCTGCGCCGGTGTGGGTGCCACGTGCACCTGGACCCGGCCGGTGTCCGGCACCGGGTAGCCGCGCTCGCGGAAGCGCTGCGGCAAGGCTTCGTGCACGCACCAGTGCACCGTGTTGCCGGGCATGTTCGCCAGCTCGCGGATGTACGCGGCCTGGTGGAACATGAGGTAGGAATGCCAGAAGACGAAGGTCATGTCAGGTCCACCTGTTTGGGGTGATCCACCGGGTGCCTGCGGAACAAGGGCGCTGCACCGGCCGTCATGCGCCGGGCCAGCCAGCGGGTGAGCAACGAAAAGAGCAGCACGGGCACCAGCGCCATGAGCAGGAGAACGGTGTGGTCGAAGGCGTATTGCTGTGCTTCGAGCCAATGGATCCACGCGGTCTGCGTCAGGTAGATCTCCAGCGTCAGACCTCCGAGCAGCGCAACGGCGGGGAACAGGGGCGTGGCGCGCAGGGGCTTGAGCACCGTCTCGGACGCGAAGAGGTGAAAGCTGAAGAAGACGATGGGGTAGAGCCAGACGTGAAACAGGAACTGCAGCTGGCCCATGCCGTGGCGGAACAGCGTGAGCTTGGTGACGAGGAACAACAACAAGGACACCAGCAGCGCTGCGACCGTGAAGAGACTGAACCTGGGCGTGAGCTTCAGTCGGGCCACCAGGCAGCCCAGCAGCGTGATGCCGAAGTAGTTGATCCACTTGAAGTAATCGGGCCCTTCCACCACGAAGGTGGACAAGTCGAGCTGGCTGTAGAAGAAGACGTACGGCACCAGCAAGGCCGCCATCGCCATCGCGATGCCGGTCGGCCGCAGGCGAGCCAGATAGAAGATCGGCACGTAGAACACCACCACCGCCGAGATGAACCAGAACGGTGTGGGCCAGACGAAGACGCCGACCAGGTCGGTGAAGCTGGCGATGCCGATCTGACGGGTCACAAGCATGGCGCAGGCAACGATGAAGACGGCGGGGTACAGGCGCGAGAGCCGCTTGCCGAGGTAGGCGAGCAGCGTTGGGCTGGATGTGTCGGACCCGGTGACATTCAGGCTCATGGCCAGGCCATAGCCCGAGAGGAAAAAGAACAGCGAGTTGCCGATGGCGCCGCCGGTGGCGATGCGGGGGTCCGGCACGAAGGCGTCCAGGTGCGACAAGGTGATCAACACCGTGGCCAGGCACAGCATGAGGGTGGTGTCGGTGGTTCTGCGTGTCATGTCGGGATCCGATCCAGGCGGTGTGAGGGGAAGGCAGATCGCGCAACGGGTCGCAAGCGGTGGGTGGCGGCGGCCATCGGCCTCAGGTTCACTTGCAGGAGCAAGACGAGGATCCACAGCGAGTAGGGATTGCCCACGCCGATCAGGTAGCGGTTGAAGAAGGACTGGGCCAGCATGAAGACGAACATCAGTCCCACCAGGAACAACGGGTAGCGGGGCTGGCCCGGTGGCAGGCCGTGGTGAAGCGCGCGGCAGGCCGTGACGACAAAGGCCAGCGTGATGAGCGAGCCGAAGAAAATCCCGTGCTCCAGCGCCAGGTTGATGTACGAGCTCTCGACCGGGAACCCGATGATCTCGGGCAGGGCCGAGCGGATGCCACGGCCCGCGAACAGCAACGAGGCGTCCGAGAACACCAGCTCGATGCCCGCGCGCCATATCTCGGTGCGCCCGGTGGCGCCGGACTCCACGCCGCGGGTGGGCGAATCGATGTCCAGGATGAGGGAGAGGTAGTCCTTGATGGCCGCCCAGTTGAAGAGGACGACACCCACGGCGACGAGCGCCGCGAGCACCAGGCCCATGCGCGAGCGGCGCGAGCCTCGCAAGGCGATCAAGCCGACGCCTGTTGCGCCGGCGACGGCCAGCGCGAGCATGCCGGCGCGGGCCGAAGCGGCCAGCAACACACAGAGGCACAGCACCACCATCGCCAGCGCAAAGACCTTTTGCGACCGGGTGGGCGCGGCCAGCCAGCGCTGAAGGAACAGCAGGGCACCACCGCCGTAGACCAGGCCACTCAGGTTGGGGTGCATGCCCAGCGGTTGGTAACGCACCAGGCCCAGGCCGTGCTCCACGCTGCCCGAGAGCGAGGCGAACAAGGCCGGTGACTCCAGGGCGAGCACCGTGCCCACCAGCGCCACATAGGCCCAGCGGAACACAACGATCAGCTCGTCCGCACCCCGGTGCCGGATCAGGAACGCCATGGCCACCAGCACCAGCAGCAGCATGGCGCCGTACATCGTCGAGAGCACGTTGCCCGTCATCCACGCCACCAGCATGGCAAACAGGAAGGCGGTGCCGAACAGCCATTCGACCAGGCTGGGCCGGATGCGCAGGGTGTCGCCGGACAGCGCGGAGAAGAAGCCCGCCAGGAGCAGCAGGCTGATGGCGCCCATCTGGGAGGCCTGCAGCGCCGGGCCTTCGTAGTACCACCCGGTGAGGTAGATGGCGCCGCCCAGCAGCCAGCGCGAGAGCTGTGTGTTCAGGCCGCGCATGGCACACCTGTGTGGTTGAAGGCCGCGTGAAGGACCTGCATCGTGGGCCGCCATGAAGCCGAACCCGTGATGTGCCGGACCTGTTCCAGCGTGGTCGCCAGGCGCTGCGGCTGGTTGGTCGAGAACAGCAGGCGGTTCTCAAACTGGTGCAGCGCATAGGCCAGTGCAAGTGCGCCGGTGGCCGCCGTCGGGTCCGTGCCGACGGTCAGCAGGCTCGCCAACTGTTCTTCGAGTTGGCTGTCTTGAGCCATCTGCCGGGTGATGGCGGGTGCGGTGAAGCGGAACGCGCCATGCAGGATGTCGGTGGACGCGGCTGGTGCCCCGTCCAGGCCGGGCGCCGGACAGCGGTACTGCAGCAACGTGCCGAAGTGCACGAGCTGGTCGTGTGACTCGCCGGTGGAGCTGCCATAGGCCCCCAGCCGGCCTTCGGCCATGCAGCGTTCGAACAGCGGCTTCAAGGGGGCCAGCGTGTCGTGGGCTTGCGCCTCGTGCAGCAGCAGGCCGTCCACCCGCTCGCGTTGCAGCAAGCGCAGGCTGGTCTCCACGGACCGGGCGATGAAGTCGGGATTGAAGTTCGCGGGCGGGGCGCGGTGGGCCATGCCTTTGAGCACGGCGCTGCGCAGACCCGGGATGTGCCGGGCCAGGGGCTTGACGATGGCCCGCGCTGTCTGCAGGAGGCCGGGCGAAGCCGGGCGGGCCAGCCCGGCCTTGGTGAATACCGTGACGGCTTCTTGCCGACCCCGGAGGGCCTCGCCCAGCACGGTTTCGGACATGCCCAGGCCGTAGGGGGGCGCGGTGTCGAAGTGGCGAATACCCAGGTCCAGCGCCGCGTGCACGAGCCGCAGGGCGTTGGCCTTCTCGGGGCCGCCCTTGAGCCGGCCACAGCCGAAGCCCAGCCGTTGCGAGATGAGGTCGGTGCGGGTGTCCATCGTCATGCGGTCGCCGGTTCGCGCTGCAGCCGCTCGGCCAGCCGGGCCGTGAGCGCCATGGCGGTGAAGGTGGGGTTGGCGTAGCTGGAGGTGCGGAACACGGCGGCACCGGCCACGAAGAGGTTGCGGGTGCCGAACACGCGCAGCTCGCTGTCGACCACGCCGTCACCCGCGTGGTGGCCCATGCGTGCACCGCCGCACTGGTGGAAGGTGTCGCGGGCGTGGTCGAGCACGCGGGTGTCTTCGGTGTCGAGCAGCGCGTCGATCTCCACCCGGGCCAGGCCGGCGGCCAGCAGGCTGTCGCCGATGCGGCGCACAAAGGCGGCCATGGCGCGCACCTCGGGCTGGCCGCCGATGCGCCAGTCCAGCGAGGCCAGCGGCATGCCGAAGCGGTCCTTGCGTTCGGGGTCGAGCGTGATGCGGCTGTCGTCGCGGGGCAGTTGTTCGGCGTGCATGACGAGCCAGACACCGCGGTCGCCGGGGTTGTAGATGCGGTGGTGCCGCAGGTACTGCACGATCATCGGCACCCAGGCGCTGCCCATGCCCTTGACGTGGCGCAGCACCTCGCCCAGGTTCAGGCCGAGACCTTGGCGAGGCAGCCCGCCGCGCATCAGCGAGCGCACCAGCACTTTCAGATGCTGCAGGTGTTCGGCGATGCTGGACTCGAACGCGAAGTAGCCGGTGACGTTGAGTGCCGCCCCGGTGCCGGCGGTGGCCGGGCCGGTGTCCAGCCGCAGCTTGGGCTGGTACTTGTGTCCACCGAGCACGATGTTCTGGAAGGTGCGCAGGAACCGGGGCTTGTCCAGCAGATGCACCCGGGCGCCGCGCATCTCCAGGTGGTCCTGGAAGCCCGCGCCCACCCAGGTGTTGTTCGCCCAGGGAGCCTGGGGCAGCTCGACTGCGCTGGCGAGCAGCAGACGGGCGATTTCGATGGTGCCGTTGGCCAGCACAAAACGCCGGCCCTGGATGGCGAGCGATGTGCCGTCGGGCAAGGCCACACGCACCGAGGTGATGTGCTCTCCATCGGGTGCGAGGTCCAGGCCCGTGGCGTGCGCGTGCAGCAAGACGGTGAGGTTCGGCGCGTTGTGCAGGCGTTCGCGGAAGTACCGCGCCATCGCAGGTTCCTTGAGCCAGCGCGTGAGGAACAGCGTGAACCCGGGGATGTCGGGGAAGCCCTCGCCGAAGAGCTTGTGCGCCTGCGGCGTGGACTCGTCCAGCACATCGGCCAGGCGCAGTTCCCGGGCCACGGCTTCGTACCAGGGCAAGAGGTCGTCGTAGCTGATGGGCCAGGGCGCATCGGCCACACCGGCACGGGCTTCGAAGTCCGATGGGACGAAGCCGGTGAGCTGACCGCCCCAGAGGTTGGAGGTGCCCCCCAGCGCGCGCCCGCGCGCCACGGAAATGCCGGTGTGCGCGCGGCCGGTGACGGTGGCGTCGTTGAGCGCTTGCGACGGCGCCTCGAAGCTGCCACCGCCGGTTTCCAGCACCAGCACGCGCTGGCCCCCGCGCTCCAGCAGCACGGCCAGCAACAGGGCCACCGTGCCACCACCGACGATGACCACGTCGTGCGCGGTGTCCGGTGGCGGGCTGTGTTGCAGGTCAAAGATCATGCGGCGGCCCTCGCTGCGCGCAAGCGGTGCACGGCGCGCGTGGCGGTGAACCAGACCAGGGCCTCGCCCAGCACCATGGCGGCCACCACACCGGTCATGCCGGCGCTGCGCCAGGCCAGCCACGCCACGCCGAGCGAGACCACCGCGGCCACGAGGCTCTGCAGCGCCAGGCCGCGATGGCGGTTGATGGCCATGAGCACCACACGCGGAATCTGGGTGGCCGAACACACGGCCGCGTAGAGCAGGAACAGCGCCATGCTGGTGGCGGTGAAGGGAATCTGGCCGTGGGTCCAGAGGTCCAGCAGCCACGGAGAAACCAGGTACACCAGCAGCGCGCCCGCGGCGGCGATCAGCAGGCCCAGGCGGTTGGCGCGGCGGTAGAGCCTCCAGAAAGCGCCATCGTCCTTCTGACCGTTGAGGGCGGTGAGTTCCGGCCACAGCGGGTTGCTCAGGCCGTTGGTGATCTGCACCACGACGCGCGCCACGGTGCGGTAGGTGTTGAACACGGCGGTGGCGGCCGGGCCCAGCGTGGCCGCCACCAGCAAGGTGAAGCCTTGCAGGCTCAGCGCGTTGGTCAGCGATAGCGAGAGGAACAGCATGCCGGGCGCTGCGGCGTGCCGGATGTCGGCGAGGCTGGCGCGGTGCACGCCCCAGCGCAGAAAGTCGGTGCGCCGCTGGCTCAGCGCGATGGCCAGCACCGTGTAGGCCGCACGCGCGAGCAACGCGCCCGACGCGACGCCGAGGAAGCTCCGGGTGAGCACCAGACCGAGCAGGCCGCCCGCCCAGTCGGCCAGCCGGCCGGTGGTGACGAGGTAGGTGCCCGCGGCATAGCCGCCGGTGGCCTTGTAGACCACTTCGGCCAGGCTGCAGAACAGGCTGAGCACCACGCTGAGCGACAGCAGCATGAGCACCGTTTTCCATTGCGGCACGGCCAGCAGGGTGGCGGGCAGCAGCAGCAAGGTGGCGCCCACCACCAGCAAGACCATCAACGAGACGGACAACAGGAAGGCCACGGCGCTCTGAAACACCTCGGCAGCGCGCGCCTTCTGGCCTTGCGAGATCAGAGCGATCATCTGGTTGCTCGACGCGGTGGAGATGCCGGCATCGGCCAGCGACAAGTAAAACGGCAGCGCAGTGAGGGCCAGCCAGGTGCCGTAGGTGGCCATGTCCCAGTAGTGCAGGAACAGCGGCAGCGACACCAGCTGCGTGCCGATGCTGACCACCTGCGCATAGCCGTACGCACCGGCACCCGACGCCAAACGCCCGGCGAGCGATGTCAGAACGGGTGGGTGTGTGCGCAAGGGGCGTGTGGCTGACATGGGCGTGCGGACGGGTTCAGTGTTCGCCGGTCACGGCCACCGCGTAGCCGTGGTGTTTCAGCAGGGCGTGTCGCTGTGCGTCGGCCAGGTCGGACACCACCATCTCCGCCACCATGTCCTGCAGCCCGATCTGCGGCACCCAGCCCAGCGTGGCTTTGGCCTTGGTGGGGTCGCCCAGCAAGGTTTCCACTTCGGTGGGCCGGAAGTAGCGCGGGTCCACTTTCACGACCACCTGGCCGGGCTGCAGCGCGGGCGCCCGGTCGCCCACGACCGACTGCACGACGGCCTGTTCGTTCACGCCCTCGCCCTCGAAGCTCAGCGTCACACCCAGCTCTTGGGCGGCCATGTCGATGAACTGGCGAACGCTGTACTGCACGCCTGTGGCGATGACGAAGTCTTCCGGACGCTCCTGCTGCAGCATCAACCACTGCATGTGCACGTAGTCCTTGGCGTGGCCCCAGTCGCGCAGCGAGTCCAGGTTGCCCATGTAAAGGCAGTGCTCCAGTCCCTGGCCGATGTTGGCCAGGCCGCGCGTGACCTTGCGGGTGACGAAGGTCTCGCCGCGGCGCGGGGATTCGTGGTTGAACAGGATGCCGTTGCAGGCGTACATGCCGTAGGCCTCGCGGTAGTTCACCACGATCCAGTACGCGTAGAGCTTGGCCACGGCGTAGGGGCTGCGCGGGTAGAAGGGGGTGGTTTCCTTTTGCGGGATTTCCTGCACCAGGCCGTAGAGCTCGGAGGTGCTGGCCTGGTAGAAGCGGGTCTTCTTTTCCAGCCCGAGGATGCGGATGGCCTCCAGCAGGCGCAGCGTGCCCAGGCCGTCCACGTCGGCGGTGTACTCCGGGCTGTCGAAGCTCACCGCCACATGGCTTTGCGCGCCGAGGTTGTAGATCTCGTCGGGCTGGGTTTCCTGCACGATGCGGATCAGGTTGCTGGTGTCGCTCAGGTCGCCGTAGTGCAGCTTGAAGCGGGCGTTCTCGATGTGCGGGTCCTGGTAGATGTGGTCCACGCGCTGGGTGTTGAACTGGCTGCTGCGGCGCTTGATGCCGTGCACGACGTAGCCCTTGTCGAGCAGCAGCTCGGCGAGGTAGGAGCCGTCCTGTCCGGTGACGCCGGTGATGAGGGCGACCTTGGGCTGGACGTTGTGGGTGGGTGGGTTTTTGGTCATGGTGCGGTGTGCTGTCGTTGAGCGGTTTGCTGCAGGAAGTCCTGGTAGGTGAGGGCCAGTCCGCTGGTGAGATCGACCTTCTGCGTCTGCCAGCCCAAGCTGTGCAGGCGGCTGCTGTCCATGAGCTTGCGGGCGGTGCCGTCGGGCTTGGTGGCGTCAAAACGGATCTGCCCGGCGAAGCCGGTGACGTGGGCGATGCTGTGGGCGAGCTCGGCGATGGTCATGTCCGACCCGTAGCCCACATTGATGTGGCTCAGCGTGGGCTGGGTGTGTTGCTCGTAGAGCGCCTTGGGCAGGTTCATCACGTGCACGCAGGCCGATGCCATGTCGTCGACAAACAGGAACTCGCGCAGGGGTGTGCCGCTGCCCCAGATGGCGACCTCGGGCGCGCCGGTCACCCGGGCTTCGTGGAAGCGGCGGATCAGCGCAGGGATGACGTGGCTGTTTTCGGGGTGGTAGTTGTCGCCCGGTCCATAGAGGTTGGTGGGCATGACGCTGCGGTAATCCACGCCGTGGCTGGCACCGAACTGGCGGTTGTAGCTTTCGCAGAGCTTGATGCCGGCGATCTTGGCCACGGCGTAGGGCTCATTGGTGGCTTCGAGCAGCCCGGTGAGCAGGGCTTGCTCGCTCATGGGCTGCGGAGCGAGCTTGGGGTAGATGCAGCTGGATCCGAGGAACAGCAGCTTCTGCACGCCGTTGCAGAACGCAGCCTCGATCACGTTGGCCGCGATCATGAGGTTCTGGTAGATGAAGTCGGCGGGAAAGGTGTGGTTGGCGTGGATGCCGCCCACCTTGGCCGCGGCGAGGTAGACCTGCTGCGGTTTGGTCCTTGCGAAGAAGGCGCGAACGGCGGCCTGGTCGGTCAGGTTGAGTTCGGCGTGGGTGCGCGTGAGGATGTGGCTGGCGGGGTGGCCGGCGGCGAGCAGCTGGCGCACGATGGCCGAGCCGACCATGCCGCGGTGGCCGGCCACATAGATGGTTTCAGGTGTGTTCATGGCGGTGGGGAGTGGGCAGTGAGCGGTGGGTGGGCATCAGCAGGCGCCTTCTTGTTTGAGCACCACGCGCACGGTGCGCAGCATGATCACGATGTCGTACCAGAGCGACCAGTTGCGCACGTACCAGAGGTCCATGTTGATGCGGTGCTGGAAGGTGCTGGTGCTGCGCCCGCTGATCTGCCACAGGCCGGTGATGCCGGGGCGGGCCTTGCCGTAGGCGGCAATGCTCTTGCCGTACTCGTCCAGCTCACGGGCCAGCAGCGGGCGCGGGCCGACCAGGCTCATGTGACCGCGCAAGACGTTGATGAGCTGGGGCAGCTCGTCGATGCTGGTGCGGCGGATGAGGTGGCCGATCTTGGTGATGCGGGGGTCGTTGGCGAGCTTGAAGTTGCTGGCCAGGTACTGCACGTAGAGTTTTTCGTTCTCGGTTTTCCAGCGCTCCAGGGCACCGTCGGCGTCCATCACCATGCTGCGGAACTTGATGAAATCGAACAGCTGGCCGTCCACCCCCACGCGCTTCTGCACGAAGAACACCGGGCCGGCGTCGTCGCGCTTGATGCGCCACGCGACCCAGGCGAACAGCGGCGCCAGCAGCACCAGCAGGGCGGCAGCACCGGCCATGTCGAGCGCGCGCTTGAGCACCTGCGGGCCGCGGCGGTTGAGGTTGTTACGGGCGCGCAGCAGCAACACGTCGTGACTGAAAAAGTGCGAGACCTCCATGCCGTAGATGGGCAGGCCGCCGAGCGCGGGCACCATCACCAGGTCGTCGCGGGTGAGCATGAGGTCCTGCGCCAGTTCACGCAGCCAGTTGTTGTCACGAACGCCGAGCACGCCCACCAGCTGGTAGGAGCCGGGCCGCGCAAGGAACTCGCGCACGCCGGGGCTGAGCGCGGTGGGTGCGGCCACGTATTCACCGAGCTCAACCAGCCGTGCGCCGGGGTCGGGGCAGACGACGGCCACAGGCTTGTAGCCCAGCAGCGGCTCGCTCGCGAGCGCGGCGGCGGCCTTCTCGACGTCCTCGGGGTGGCCGATGAGCACATAGGGTTGTGTGAGCAGACCGGCCCGCAGCAGCCAGGTGCGGATGGCCAGGCGGGCCAGTGGCAGGAAGATCAGCACCAGGCCCCAGGTGGCGCCGGTCCACAAGCGCGAGAGCGGCCACTTGGCGAGGTAGATGACCATCGCGTCGAGCAGCGCTGCCAGCACGATGACCTGGATCAACTGGCGGGTTTCGTCCCACCAGGGCTTGCGGCGGTGGGCGGAGTAGTGGCCTTGCACCGTCCACATCCAGCTCACGATGGTCAGGGCAATCGCGGCGAACAGCATCACGCGCAGGTGGCCATTGGCGGCCCACCAGACGTTCATCGCCTGCGGCAGGCTCATGTCGTGGAGCAGCCAGGCGGGCAGGCGCCCGGCGACGAAGCAGAGCGCAAGCACCAGCAGGTCGGTGAACACCAGCCAGGCCTTGGCCTGTCGCTGACGTTCGTTCAGGTTGGCCCAGGGAGCGAGGCTGCGGGCGAGGTCGTGTTCGTTGAAGAACGGGACGATGGTGCGCTGGCCGCTTTCGGCGGGCGGCGGCCTCTCGAAGGGACGGGTGCGTGCGCGCGCCATGTCAGCACCTCTTTCGTGTGGAGATGTTCATGGCGTGGACCCCATGCCGGTGCACGGGATGCACTCGCATGGAGCGCGGAAACGTCTGGTGGTTGAAGCACGACATGAAAGGACACCCTGAGTTCGTTGTGTGCGCTGACGTACAGTCGCGCACTTGTTTTTTCATTCTTATGGCGGGTAGCGCAGGTGCATGTAACGAGCTTTGAGTAAAGCGACGAGGAGTGCGCTGGATCGAACATTGCTTCGATACGCTGACCCCGGGCGAGTGGGTGGACTGCGCCGCAATTGATGGCTCTTGTGATGTTCGACAGAGCCGGGTTCTCAAGGAGGTTGAAACGATGCGAGTTGCCGAAGCGATCGAACTGGATGCGAAGACCACATCCGAGTTGCTCACGCTGTCCAAAGGCAGACGGGTTGAGGCCCGTGTGCAGCAACGTGCCAACGTCATCCTGCTGGCGGCGCAAGGTTGGCAAAACAAGAACATTGCCCAGGAGGTCAAGCTGGACCGCCGACAAGTGGCGTTGTGGCGGCGGCGCTTCATTGAAGGCGGCCTGCCTGCCCTGCTGAAAGACGCGTCGCGTTCAGGGCGCACACCGAGCGTGACGTCCGAAGTCGAGTCGCACATCCTGCACACCACATTGCACGAGCAACCGGCTTCGGGCGCGCCATGGAGCACCCGCACACTGGCCTTGCACCTGGGCCTGAGCGCCACCACCATCGGACGGGTGTGGCGACGCAACGGCATCCAGCCGCACCTGAACAGCACGGCCAAGGTGTCAGCCGGGGCTGCGCTTCACATCGACACCGAGTGGGTGGATGTCGTGGGGCTGTACATGAACCCGCGCGAGCGTGTGCTGGTGCTCAGCTGCGCCGGGAACGGCCATGTCCACACGCCCGGCCGCACCCAGCACCTGGTTGATGGCGCCCCGGCCAGCGACCACGGGCGCCATGTCATGGCAATCCTGTTGCCCGCGCTGAAGAAACTGGAGGGCGCCGTGATCTCAGGGTGCCAGGATCGTCATCACCACGAGGAGTGGCTCCGGTTCCTTCGCCTGATCGAGCGCAAGACACCCAGGCACCTGCAATTGCACCTGATCGTGGACAACCAGGCCACGCACAAGCGTCCCAAGGTCCAGGCCTGGCTCGCCCAACACCCGCGCCTGGTCGTGCATTCAACCCCCACCAATGCCTCTTGGTTGAACACGGTCAGGCGGTTGTTGCGCGACAACGCGAGGCACGGCATGCAGCACGACCGCTTCACCAGCGCGGCCGACCTCCAGCAAGCCATCGCGCAGCACATCGAGCGCCCGGGCAAGGAAGCCAAAGCATTCATCTGGACAGTCGACGCGCCGGACACCGCCCAGGTGACCCGCGCCAAGGCTGCGCTGGCGCGCTGGACGATAAGTGCAGACCAGAATGGTGCACTGCAGCATGAAGCCGATGTAACGGCTGCCTGGGCATGAGTGGGGTTCTTACATCCCGAAACGAGGTTTCGTGGACGGGCCGGCGGCCGTCGAACGCTCAGATGGCCGAGATGTCGGTTTGCACCGGCCAGCGGAGCGATTGCATGGCACTGTTGCCGCTGGCTTCGAACTCGTGCTGCAAGAGCAGCGTGTAGCGGCCCGGACGCGGCGTGCACAAGCGGTAGCCGTCGCTTACCGGGCTGAGCGTGATGCCGCCGGATTGCTCGGTTTGCAAGCGCCAGGCTTCCACGTCCGAAGTGTTCATGCGCAAGGTGACGCAAAAGCCGCGTTTCATGGTGGAGAGCACGACCAGTCGCTGCTCGGCGCTCCAGTCGCCACCAGACTCCGCGATCAGCTGAACCGGATGGCTGTTCTCCAGTACCCGCATGATGGGTGGAACGACGATGCGAATGTCGATGGAAGCGCTGGCGCTGTGCTGGTTGACCGCTCGACTCTCACCCATGCCCGGCGCTGGAACCAGCAGCAGAGCGCCGGAGGTCAGGCAGACAAGAAGAGGGCGTGGCAGGCGGCACATGAACCACTATCGGCCCCCCCTCCGGGAACTTGAGACCCTCGCTACGGTTCGCCCAGATCCCCAACCGCTATTCGCTGCGCTGTACGGGGAGTGTCAGGGTCACACTTTCGCGCATGCGCACGTCCACCCGCGTCTGTCCCTCGTCAATCACGTTCCAGGGCAGGGGCAGGGTCTCGGGTCGTACAGTGACGGTACGCGGACCGCTGGCCACAAAGGGAAATTCGAAGCGCCCCTGGTTGTCGGTGCGCACGGAGTAGCGGTTGTCCAGAAAAACAGTGACGTTGGGTACGCCGGTTTCGCTGGCTTCTTGAGTACCGCTGCGGTTGGCGTCGAAGTACACCGTGCCCTCGATACGCCCACCCCCGTCGCTGGACTTGCCACCCAGCGGCACATTGCGGCTGCCTGCTTGAAACTCATAGCGCAACACCGCATAGAGCGAGCGGTCGCTGTCTCGGACCAACACATCCGGCGGTGCCAGCGGGTCCAGCGACGGGCTGAACCGGCTGCGGCCCGAAGAGCGGGTGTAATTGCCCTCCATGCTCCAGCGGGCGTCGATGCGCCAGTTCGCGCCAAGGTTCATGCTGTTGCGTGTCTGCCCAGTGCTTCCGCGCTCGGTGTTGACATTGCCACGCAGGCCAGCCTTGCTGGACAGTGGTGCAGACACACTCAATGCACCATTCCATGTGGTCTCGGCAGGCAGGTTTCGGGCGGCGCTGTAGGCGGTTGCCCCCAGGCTGGTCGACAGGGCCCAGCCTTGCGGCACCGTCCATTCCTGATCCCAGATCAGGCTGCGGGTGGCGATCTGGTCTTGTCCCCCTGCAAATTCCAGGCGCAGGCCGCTGGTGCCCCAGCCATTCTGGAAGCGCCAGTCGCCATAGGTGTTCCAGGCGTCGCCATTGAAGCGACGCAAAGCGGCGCCGGCTCCCAGCGTGTGGTCGCGGTTGAGGCGCCAGCGTGCCGATCCCGTGGCGAAGTAGCCACTGCCGCTGCGCCCGCTGATGGAATCCAGCCAGTCCACCGAGCCTTCGGCCGACCATTGGCGGGTCGCCCAGTTGGTGCGCAGGTAGGCGCCCACGATGTCGTTGGCCAGTGGCAGGTTGGCCCAGGTCAGGTCGGCCTCCAGCCGGTAGGCGCCCACACCGTGACGGCGCGGCCCCTCTTCCCATTCGCTGTCCATCCAGAATCCTCGGCGCGCACCGCTCAGGCTGCTGGATTGGGTGCTGATGACTTGACCCTGGATGTGGTGATTCGCGCCTTCGTGCCGCAGCGCCACGAGGGTGGAGTTGGCGTTGACGAAATCACTGGGTTGTTGCGGGCTGTCCAGCGACGACACGCCGCGCGCATCTTCGTGCCGGAGGGCTGCGGTCCAGCCTTGGCGGGAAAGCGTATCGGCGCCCGAGGCGTTGATGCGCCACTGGCCGGCCAGGGTGGTGCGCCGTCCGGGCAGTGATCGAAACCCGCTGGCGGGGAGGAAGTCCAGCCGTCCGGGCTCGCCCGTGGAGGCCTGCAACTGCAAACCTTGCTCGGGGTTCTCGAACTCGGTGCCAACGCCCTGAAGGATGGCCGAAGGTACGTAAATGCGCGCCGGCAAGCGCATGATGTCCGGCGCTGGCGTGTTGATGATGCCCAGCTCATTGCTGGTGAGCCAGCCACCGCCCAACGGCATCGCGACCTGGCGCAAGGTGAGCGTACCGCTGTTGTCACGCGGCGCGTACGTTCCATCGATGGACAGCGTGCCGTGGTTGGGTGTTTCCAGCAGGCCATAGATGCCGTAGCCGATGCGGGTGCTTTGGGTCTGGTCAAAAGGCTGGGTGCCCAACCGCGTCTCCAGTCGCAGGAAGCGCGGCCAGCCTTCGCGGTCGTAGGCATAGGCCTCGTTCTCTTCCAGAGCTTCCGGCACCAGGTTGTCGATCACGCGGTCCACATAGAGGGCCTCGGGTGCGCTGGAGACACGGGATGCTGTCGCATCCTGTGCCCACACGCCAGCCTGCTGGGTGGCGAGACCCACGAAGGCCAGCAGGCTGCAGAGCGGGTGCGCCACCCGAACACTCATGGAGCGAATCTGGCGTCAAGCGGCAGACGGTTCTTGCCCCATTCGAGCGTGCCTTTGACCACCAGCGGGAACCGCACCTCGGGTGCGGTCTTGCCTTCGCCCACCACGGGCGAGAGAGCCACGCCTCGCGTCTCGCCCGGCATGATCGGTATGTCGGCCGGCGTCATTTCGAGCGTTTGCCCGGCGGCGTCGATGGCGTTCACGTAGCCTTCGAGTCGGCCATGAGCGTTGCCGCTGTTGCGCACATCGAGCGTTGCCACGCTCTTGCCGTCGCTTGCCTTGACGACGCGGGTGGCCGTGAGGTTGAGCACCGGAGCAGCATCGCCCACAGCGGCGTACACGATCACCCCGATCCGTCCGCCCACGTCGACGCCGCTCCTGGCGGGGTCAAGGCCTTCGATCATGATCGCGAAGCGGCATTCGCGTGGCGTTGTGCCGGCGGGCGGGTTGATCTCGAAGCGGAAGCGGTAGCGCGCGCCGGGCTCCAGTGTGAGTTCGCGTCGCTCGATCGTCACCCATGGACGGCAGCTCTCGGGCGCCAGCTGGTCGGTGAAGACCACCGAGTTGTCGGCCTGGAAGGTCCAGTCGTTGGTGTACACCCGGTAGCCGCCTTTGAACTGGCCCACGTGCTGGATCTCGAACACCTGACGCAGCGGCTGGCCAGGCGTGGCCTTCACTTCAAAACGCGGGGGTGTGATGTAGGCGGCAAAACCTTGCGCATTCCCCATGAGCGGCGTCAAGAACAGTACACAGACACACGCCCAACCCAGCAGCGTATTCAATCTGTTGAGCAACGATCCCGGAAGCGAAGTCGTCATGGCGGGTTCAGTTGGTATCGAGTTCGAAGTGAAAATTCAGGCGACGGCTGTTGGATGTCCAATCGGCATTCGATCGCAGCCGAACCTGCATCTGGTCTTCCAGAGTGGCGCCGGGAATCGTACCGGCGAAGACCAGGGCGCGTTCGCCGGACACCAGGCGCCCGGCCTGCAGTCTGCCCTGCGTCGTCCAGACAGCCTCGATGCTGGAAGCCTCGTCGCGCGGCAGCACCATGTAGATGCGACCACTGCGGCCGATCCAGTCGCGGGTGTCGATGCGGATGTTGACGGTCACCCAGGCTTCCATGCCGCTCGCGTTCATCTGGCCTCGGGCGAACGGCAACCACTGCATCTGCACGTTGGGCGGAACGGTGTAACTCAACGAGTCGTCCAGCCGGAACGGATTCGCCAGGCTGGACCCGAATGCCAACATGCCCAGCGCAGCAATGACAAGTCGCCGGCGTCCCGTCATGGTGAAGCCAGTGTGTAGGTCACACGGCCGTTGTAGGTACCAGCCGCACGCACGTCGCTGTTGGCGTATGAAAAGGTGTGGCAGTTTTCGAGGTAGGTGTTGCCGGGAACCGTGGCGAGGTTCTGGGTTCCCCCGTTGAACGTGCCGGGTGCAATCACGTTGGGGACGCCGCTGCCCGGGGCGGCCACAGTCCAGCTGATCTGGCTGATCGGGATGGTGTCTCCGTTGGCGTTGATGAGGTTGGCCGGCGAAGAAACGGTGAGGCTGGCGTTGGCTGCGCCGCTGTTGCGGCGGTAGCCTGCGCCCACCATCACCTGACTGGCCGGCGTTGGGCAGGTGTTGTTGCCGTCGCCGTACAAACTGATGTTCTGTGTGCTGTCGCTGGTCATGGCCAGCGGTGTTCCGTTGCCCAACTGCGCGGCCGGGACAGTGACGGCCACGAGATTGACAGGGCCGCTGCGCCCGGCGGTGCCATTGAGTGTGCCGCTGCTGCCACTCAGTGCGCCGTTGCCAACATGCAGAAACAGACGACGGCTGCCAGAGTTGACGGACAAGGACCAAGCGAGCGCAGCGGACATTTCCGCGCCGCACCACACCACCAGGCAGGCGCAACCGAGCAACCGTCTTGTGCGGCGGCCAACGAGTTGCTGTGAGGTGGTCATCGAGCCGTACTCAGCTGTTTCACAGGGTCAGTGGCGCCCAGTCGAGGGGCGCCGGGAGTCACCATTTTCGGCGCCAAGGCGGGGTAGTCCACCGGTGCGCAAGGCACACCGGTGAGCTTGGCCAGCCATCAGGGCATGGTGGCGGTGTAGGTGACCCGGCCCACGTAGGTGCCGAAGGCGGGGGTGGTGCTGTTGGCGTACGCGTAGGTCCAGTTGGCGGTCTGGTTGGTCACGCGCCCGGCCAACGTTGGCAGGCTGGTGCCACCGCTGAATGCGGGTGCGGCCAATGCCCCGTTGCTCGATGTCACGGTCAGCTCGGTGAACGGAATGGTGTCGGCGCCGCTGGTCAGAACCAGCGGGTTGGTCGCGGTGATCGTGACCTGGCCGTTGTTGCCAAAAACACGCACGGGAATCGATGCCGGGCCTGAAGTCAGGCCGGTGCTGGTGATGGATGCGGCCGGGGCTGCTGCGCCGGCGCCCACGTCCAGCGGGTTGGTTGTGTAGTCGAAGGTCAGGGTGTCGATCGCGGCATTGGTCGCCAGCGGTGTGCCGGAACCGGTGCCCACACCCAGAAAGAGAACACGCGGGATCACCACGCGCAGGTCCAGGTTGGCGGTGGCGGAGCCGGCACCGGACACCAACTGCGATTCTGCCGAAGCCAGCAAGGGGGTGGCCAGCGCCAGTGCCAGGGTGGTTTTCAGGAGCAGGGCTTTTTTCACGACGTTTCCTTAAGATGAAGTGATGAATGTGGACTGAGCACTTTCTGGTACATGCTCCACGGGGTTGGTTGAGCCAATGTTACGAAATGGCACAAGAGCTGGCAAGCCAACAGTGGGAAAAAATTCACATAACTCAACGACTTACGGCGAGTTTGTTACCCAACGGTCGAAAATCTTCGACGAATGGACCCAAAAATGTTCAAGTTCTTGACCGGTTTGCCGTGGTCGTACTTTTTGCCAACAGGTGCGTCAACGGAAGTGCACTGCCGGATTTCACCTCCCCGAGGGAAAAGCTGGTGTGCAGGTCTTTCACGTTGGGCAGGTTGAGCAAAATCTCCCGCGCGAACTGGCTGAAGTGGTTGAGGTCGCGGCTCACCACCTGCAGCTCGAAGGTGCCAGAGCCGCTGATGTAGTGGCAGGACACGACTTCCGGAATCTCGCGGATCGCGTTCTCCAGCTTGCGCGTGACGTCGCCGCTGTTGCGGTCGGCATCCAGGCGCACGAAGGCCAGCACGCCCAAGCCGATTTTTTCGCGGTCGATCTCGGCGCGGTAGCCGCGGATGAAACCGGCTTCTTCGAGCGCACGCACACGCCGCCAGCAGGGTGCGGCCGACAGGCCGACGCGTTGGGCCAGCTCGGCGTTTGTGAGGCGGCCATCGCTTTGCAGTTCTTGCAGGATGGTGATGTCGAACTTGTCGAGTGTTTCCATGATGGCCTTGTAGATGAAAGAATGTTGCTCGATCATCGATAAATCGGGCATGAAACGCAAACACCTGTCGCGCGACGGGGCATACACTGTGCGCCACACTGGAGTTGTGTGCCTATGAGGCACGCTGCTTTGGCCCACGACACGCCCACGAGGCGACCTGCCCATCACGGAGACAAAACGATGAACGCCCCCCTGCCCGAACACATCCGCCGCGCCCTGGAAACCGTGACGCTGGACGACAAGTACGCGCTCGACCAGGGGCGCGCCTTCATGAGTGGCGTGCAGGCGTTGGTCAAGCTGCCCATGCTGCAGCGCCAGCGCGATGCGCTGGTGGGCAAGAACACGGCGGGTTTCATCAGTGGTTATCGCGGCTCGCCACTGGGCGGCTACGACCAGGCCTTGCAGAAGGCAGCGCCCCACCTGAAGGCGCAGAACATCGTGTTCCAGCCGGGTGTGAACGAAGAGCTGGCCGCCACCGCTTTGTGGGGCACACAGCAGCTGGGCTTTGCGCCGCCCGGCACCAACAAGTTCGACGGTGTGTTCGGCATCTGGTACGGCAAGGGCCCGGGCGTGGACCGCTGCTCCGACGTGTTCAAACACGCCAACATGGCCGGCACCACGCCCTGGGGTGGTGTGATCGCGGTGGCCGGCGACGACCACGTGGCCAAGAGCTCCACCGCCGCGCACCAGAGCGACCACATCTTCAAGGCCTGCGGCCTGCCGGTGTTCTTCCCGACCTCGGTGCAGGACATCCTCGACCTGGGCCTGCACGCCATCGCCATGAGCCGCTTCAGCGGCGTGTGGGCCGGCATGAAGACGATCCAGGAGATCGTGGAGTCCAGCGCCACCGCCGTGATCGACCCGGACCGCGTGAACATCGTGGTGCCCGAGTTCGTCATGCCACCCGGCGGCGTGCACATCCGCTGGCCCGACCACGCGCTCGATCAGGAAGCCCGCCTGTTCGACTACAAGTGGTACGCCGCACTCGCCTACATCCGCGCCAACAAGCTCAACCACAACGTGATCGCCGGGCCGAACGACCGCTTTGGCCTGATCGCCAGCGGCAAGGCCTACAACGACACGCGCCAGGCCCTGCTGGACCTCGGCCTGGACGACGACACCTGCCGCCGCATCGGCCTGCGCCTGCACAAGGTGGCGGTGGTGTGGCCGCTGGAGGCGCAGACCACGCGCGAATTCGCCACCGGCCTGCGCGAGATCCTGGTGGTGGAAGAGAAGCGCCAGGTCATCGAGTACCAGCTGAAGGAAGAGCTCTACAACTGGCGGCCCGACGTGCGCCCCAACGTGCTGGGCAAGTTCGAGGAGGTCGAAGGCGACTTCAGTGGCGGCGAGTGGAGCATGCCCAACCCGAGCGAGCGCACCCTGCTGCGCGCCAACGCCGACCTGTCGCCCGCGATCATCGCGCGCGCCATCGCCAAGCGCTTGAAGAAGATGGGCCAGGTGCCCGAGGACGTGATGGCGCGCATCGACGCGCAACTCGCCATCCTGACCGCTCAGGAACAGTCCATGCAGACGCTGCTCACGCAGGGTGTGGCCGGCGCCGAGCGCCAGCCCTGGTTCTGCTCGGGCTGCCCGCACAACACCAGCACACGCGTACCCGAAGGCTCGCGCGCCATGGCCGGCATCGGCTGCCATTTCATGACGATCTGGATGGACCGCGCCACCGTGGGCTTCACCCAGATGGGCGGCGAGGGCGTGCCGTGGGTCGGCCAGCAGCCGTTCAGCAAAGACCAGCACATGTTCGCCAACCTGGGCGACGGCACCTACTTCCACAGCGGCCTGCTGGCGGTGCGCCAGAGCATCGCTGCGGGTGTGAACATCACCTACAAGATCCTCTACAACGACGCCGTGGCCATGACCGGCGGCCAGCAGGTGGGCGAGCGTCCCGAGGGCCACAGCGTGGTGCAGATCGCGCAGAGCATGCGCGCCGAAGGCGCGGTCAAGATCACCATCGTGACCGACGAGCCCGAGAAGTACGACGGCGTGAAAGGCCTGCCCGAGGGCATCGCCATCCAGCACCGCGACCTGCTCGATGCGGTGCAGAAGGAGTTCCGCGAGATCCAGGGCACCACGGTCATCATTTACGACCAGACCTGCGCCACCGAAAAGCGCCGCCGCCGCAAACGGGGCACGCTCGTGGACCCGGCCAAGCGCGTGGTGATCAACGAGCTGGTGTGCGAGGGCTGCGGCGACTGCGGTGTGCAGTCCAACTGCCTGTCGGTGGAGCCGCTGGAGACCGAGTTCGGCCGCAAGCGCACCATCAACCAGAGCAGCTGCAACAAGGACTACTCGTGTGTGAAGGGCTTCTGCCCGAGCTTCATCACGGTCGAGGGCGGTCAGCTGCGCAAGAAGGACAAGAAGGGCGCCGCTGCCGAATGGACCGGCGGCGTTGTGCCCGCGCCCCGGTTGCCCGCGCTCGGTTCGGAAGCCTGGGGCGTGATCGTGGCCGGCGTCGGCGGCACGGGTGTCATCACCATCGGCCAGCTGCTCGGTGTGGCCGCGCACCTGGAAGGCAAGGGCATCGTCACGCAGGACGCGGCGGGCTTGGCGCAAAAGGGCGGCGCGACCTGGAGCCATGTGCTCATCGGTGCGCGGCAGGACGACATCCGCACCACGCGCGTCGCCTCCGCCTCGGCCGACCTGATCATCGGCTGCGACCCCATCGTGAGCGCCAACAAGGAAACCTGGCAGCGCCTGCGCGCCGGCCGCACGCACGTGGCCCTGAACGTGAGCGCCACGCCCACGGCAGCCTTCGTGAAGAACCCCGACTGGCAGAACCCGGCGCAAGCCTGCGTGGACGCCCTGGTGCACAGCCTGGGCACCGAGTCGGTGGGCGCGTTCGACGCCGAAACCGCCGCCACCCGCCTGATGGGCGACAGCCTGTACACCAACCCCATGATGCTGGGCTACGCCTGGCAAAAGGGCTGGTTGCCGCTGGAGCTGGCCTCGCTGATGCGCGCGATCGAGCTCAACGCCGTGCAGGTGGACAAGAACAAGGCCGCGTTTGAATGGGGTCGTCGTGCCGCGCACAACCCGCAGGCCGTGGCGGCCCTGTGGCAGAAGGCCGGCGCCGGTGAACAGGTGATCCAGTTCAAGAAGCGCGAGTCGCTCGACGACCTGGTCGCCCGCCGTGTCGAGTTCCTCACCGGCTACCAGAACGCCGCCTACGCTGCCGAGTACCAGCGCTTCGTCGCCCGCGTGCGCGCGGCCGAGGCGCCTCTGGGCAAAACCACGCTGAGTGAGGCCGTGGTGCGCAACCTCTTCAAACTCATGGCTTACAAGGACGAGTACGAGGTCGCACGCCTGCACAGCGATCCGGCCTTCCACGCCCGCCTGGCGAGCCAGTTCGAAGGCGATTTCAAGCTCAAGGTGCACCTGGCACCTCCGCTGATCGCCAAGAAGAACGAGCGTGGCGAACTGGTCAAGCAGCCGTTTGGCCCTTACATGTTCACGGCGTTCAAGTGGCTGGCGCGCTTCAAGGGACTGCGCGGCACCGCGCTGGACATCTTTGGCCGCACCGAAGAGCGCCGCACCGAGCGCGCGTTGATTGCGCAGTACCGCGCCGACATCGAGGCGCTGCTGCCCCAGCTCGCTGCGACCAACCTGGATTTGGCGGTGGAGATTGCGCGCATTCCGGAGCACATCAAGGGCTTCGGGCATGTGAAGGAGCGCAACCTGGCCGCGGCCCGCACGCGCCGCGACGGATTGCTGACCCAATGGCGCCAGCCCGCCGGCTTGAGCGCCCTGGCCAAAGCCGCCTGAGCCGAGGGCCTTTGGCCCATCGCGCCAACACACCCCCCGGCATACAATCGCCGGTTGTGTTCCAGCGCCCGGCACCGCTCGCAGCGGGGGCCGGGCGCTCGACCTTTTCCTGATCCTGAACCTGTTGGAGACCGCTCGTGTTCATTTCCTCCGCTTACGCCCAAGCCGCCACCGGTGGCGACACCCAATCCACCATCCTGGGCATGCTGCCGCTGGTGTTGATGTTCGTGGTGCTGTATTTCGTGATGATCCGCCCGCAGATGAAGCGCCAGAAGGAGCACAAGGCCATGGTGGAAGCCCTGGCCAAAGGCGACGAAGTGGTGACCGCCGGTGGCTTCCTCGGCAAGGTTTCCAAGATCGGCGAAATCTACGTCGGCGTGGAACTTGCCGACGGCATGGAAGTCCAGATGCAACGCACCGCCGTGGTTCAGGTGCTGCCCAAGGGCACGCTGAAAAGCGTCTGATGATGCGATGGGGCGGTTTGACCGCCCTTCGCGTTTTCAACCCGCCCCTCCACCGATCCCGCTGACACATTTGCGGCCTCCAGGGCCGGCATCACCATGAACCGTTACCCGCTGTGGAAGTACGCGATCCTTGTGGTCGCCCTGCTGATCAGTGCGATCTATGCGCTGCCCAACCTGTTCGGCGAGTCGCCCGCCGTGCAGGTGTCGGCGGCCCGTTCCACGGTGCGCATCGACAGCGGCACGGTGACCCGGGTGGAGCAGGCGCTGGCGGCGCAAGGCGTTCAGGCCGCGTTGATCCAGCTGGATGCCAATTCGGTCAAGGCCCGCTTCGAGAACACCGACGACCAGCTTAAGGCGCGCGACGCGCTGGAAAAGGCCTTCAACCCCGATCCGGCCGACGCCGGCCACGTGGTCGCGCTCAATCTGCTGCCGCGCACACCCGCATGGCTGATCTCGCTGGGCGCCTCGCCCATGTACCTCGGCCTGGACTTGCGCGGTGGCGTGCACTTCATGCTCCAGGTCGACATGCCCGCGGCCTTGCAGCGCCGTGCCGATGTGTTGACCGCCGACCTGCGCAGCGCCTTGCGTGAAAAAGGTGTGCGCCACGGCGGCATCAACCGCAGCGGGCAGACCATCGAGCTGCGCGCGCCCGACGCCCAGACCGCGCAGGCCGTCAGTGGCCTGATCCAGGACCAGTTTCCCGATCTCGTGGTGGCCGAGACGCCCGATGGAACCGGCGTGCGGATGGTGGCCACCATCAAGCCGGAAGCGGCGCGCCTGGTGCAAGACCAGGCCTTGAAGCAGAACATCACCACCCTGCACAACCGCATCAACGAACTCGGCGTGGCCGAGCCGGTGATCCAGCAGCAGGGTGCAGACCGTATCGTGGTGCAGCTGCCCGGCGTGCAGGACACCGCCAAGGCCAAGGACATCCTGGGGCGTACCGCCACGCTGGAAGTGCGCATGGTCGACGAATCATCCGAAGGCCAGGCGGCCGAACGCGGCACCGGCCCGGTGCCCTTCGGCTCCGAGCGCTATCCCGAGAGCAACGGCCAACCCGTCATCGTCAAGCGCGACGTGCTGCTGACCGGCGAAAACCTCACCGATGCGCAGGCCGGCTTTGACAGCCAGACCCAGGAAGCCGCCGTGCACCTCACGCTGGACGCGAAGGGCGCACGCATCTTCCGCGATGTGACCCGCGAAAACGTGGGCAAGCGCATGGCGATCATCCTGTTTGAAAAAGGCCGGGGCGAGGTGGTCACGGCCCCGGTGATCCGCGGTGAAATCGGCGGCGGTCGGGTGCAGATTTCCGGCGCCATGACCAGCGTGGAAGCCAGCGACACGGCCCTGCTGCTGCGCGCCGGCTCGCTCGCCGCGCCCATGGAAATCGTCGAAGAACGCACCATCGGCCCCAGCCTGGGTGCCGAGAACATCGAAAAAGGCTTCAACAGCGTGATCTGGGGCTTTGCGGTCATCGTGGTCTTCATGTGCGTCTACTACGCACTCTTCGGCATGTTCTCCAGCATCGCGCTGGCCTTCAACCTGCTGTTGCTGGTGTCGCTCCTGTCCATGCTGCAGGCCACGCTCACCTTGCCCGGCATTGCGGCCATGGCGCTGGCGCTGGGCATGGCGATCGACTCCAACGTGCTGATCAACGAACGTGTGCGCGAAGAGCTGCGCCGTGGTTCTTCACCGCAGGTGGCGATCAACACCGGCTACGACCACGCCTGGGGCACCATCCTGGACTCCAACGTCACCTCGCTGATCGCGGGCTTGGCTTTGTTGATCTTTGGCTCCGGTCCGGTGCGCGGTTTTGCGGTGGTGCACTGCCTGGGCATTGTCACGAGCATGTTCTCCTCGGTGTTTTTCTCGCGTGGCCTGGTCAACCTCTGGTACGGCCGGCAGAAGAAGCTCAAGACGGTCTCCATCGGGACCGTGTGGCGCCCGGATGACAAGACCCCCGCCATCAAGGCCGACTGAACGAGGATTGCAGCATGGAACTCTTTCGCATCCGCAAGGACATCCCGTTCATGAAGCACGCGATCGTGCTGAACGCCATCTCGTTCATCACGTTCGTTCTCGCGGTCTTTTTTCTCACCACCCGGGGCTTGCATCTGTCGGTGGAATTCACCGGCGGCACCGTCATGGAGGTTGCCTACGAGCAGCCTGCCGATCTGGAGTCGGTGCGCAAGGTGATCGAAGGCCTGGGCTATGCCGACGTGCCGGTGCAGAACTTCGGTACGTCGCGCGACGTGTTGTTGCGCCTGCCGGTGCAGGCTGGCCAGTCGTCCGGTCAACAGAGTGAAACCGTGCTGGCTGCGCTGAAGGCGCAAAACCCCGCGGTGGAACTGCGCCGCACCGAGTTCGTGGGGCCGCAGGTGGGGCAGGAGCTGGTCTCCAGCGGCCTCATGGCACTGGGGCTGGTGATCGTGGGAATCATGATCTATCTGGCCTTCCGGTTTGAGTGGAAGTACGCGGTCTCGGCCATCGTCGCCAACCTGCACGACGTGATCATCATCCTGGGCTTTTTTGCCTTCTTCCAGTGGGAGTTTTCGCTGGCCGTGCTGGCCGCTGTGCTCGCCGTGCTGGGGTATTCGGTCAACGAATCGGTGGTGATCTTCGACCGCATCCGCGAGACCTTCCGCAAGCAGCGCAAGATGAACACGCAGCAGATCATCGACCACGCAATCACGTCGACCATCAGCCGCACCATCATCACGCACGGCTCCACCCAGATCATGGTGCTGTCCATGCTGCTGTTCGGCGGCCCCACGCTGTTCTACTTTGCGCTCGCCCTGACCATCGGCATCTGTTTCGGCATCTACTCGTCGGTGTTCGTGGGCGCGGCCATGGCGATGTGGCTGGGCATCAAACGGGAAGACCTGATCAAGTCCAGCAGCAAGAACGAAGGTGATCCGGACGACCCCAACGCAGGCGCTGTGGTTTAAGCGCGAACACCTCGTCGGGCATACCCTTTGTGAGCACCTTAACTTCGGGGCGCTGAAATCTTTCATGTCATACTGAAAGCATTGTGTCTCCCCCCGATCAGCACGTCTCTTCCCTGGCCAAACAGGCACGTGAACTCTTCGTGGTTCATGTGGGACGTGCCCTTCCCGAAATGGTCAAGGCCTGCGACACGCGCCTGACCTCCATCCTCGACCAAGCCGGCTCGGCGCGCGACATGCAGGCCCGGCGCGACGCTTGGACCGCTTTCCAGAAGCACCAGACCACCTGGCTCAACCAGAGCCGCAAGGCGCTGCAGCGCACCTTGTTGCCACGCACCTCCAGCAGCGGTCAGCCCATCAGCATGTCGGGCGCGCTCGAGCTCGTGGCCGAAGGCGCCATTGACGACCAGATCATGGCCTCGCGCCTGGCCATGCGGGTGCTGGAAAAGGCGTCCACCGAACTCAACGAACTGCGGCTGCGCGTGCAGCACCTGGAAAAGCGCCAGGAGTTGTCGCGCGGCGACGTGTTGCTGCCCGATGTGACCGCCCGCATCCTGGTGGACCAGTGGCTCGAATCCGAGATGACCCGTGATGGTTGGGCCCTGGTGCAGGACGCACTGGCACCGGTCATGACGCTCAAGCTGCACGACGCCTACAAGGCGGCCAACGAATTCCTGGTCGCCAGCGGCGTGATGAAGGAAATCGACCTGCAGGCGCTGGTCAGACGCGCTCCCGGCTCGCGCGCCGAGGGTCCGCCCGCCGCGCCACCGCAGTCCAGTCCGGTGGGCGCACGCGTCCCGCCTGGAGGCGTTGCTCGATCCGGTGGTGCGGGTGAAGGGTTCCGACCGGCAGGCACCCATCCAGGCGCAGCTCCAAATGCCGGCCAGAGCGACTTCGGTGGCTCTGGCCCGGCAAGTCGTCCAAGCACCCCTGGTTCCTCCAGCATGGGTGTGCAGGACGAGACCCGCATGATGACCAGCGCATCACCTCTGGCCCGTGCGCGCATGCGCGCCCAGGGCGTGGTGGGCCGCTTGCGCCGCATGCTGATCGACAAGGTCGGCGGTGAGTTCGAAGCCACGCAGATCCTGCCACCCTCGCCGGGCCTGGCGCAGGCCATGCAACGGGTGGTGCCGGGTGACAGCGCCGGCGCGGGCTTCTACGTCTCGGGCAACAGCCGCCCTGGCGCCGTGTACATGGATGCCACGCACGTTGAAAAAGCGGCGGTGGTGTTGCGACAGCGCACGGCCGAGCTCAAGCAGGCCGCGAGCACCCCCACGGAGAAAGCCACCATCGAAGTGGTGGCCCTCATGTTCCAGAGCATCCTGGCCGAAGAGCGCATTCCGCCCAGCGTGCGCGTGTGGTTCGCCCGTTTGCAGATCCCGGTCTTGCGCGTGGCACTGGCCGAACCCGAGTTTTTCAGTGCCCTGCAACACCCGGCCCGCCGCCTGATCGACCGCATGGGATCGTGCGTGATGGGGTTCGAGTCCAACGTGAGCTCGGCTGCGCTGGAAGCCGAGATCAAGCGCGTGGTGCAGGTGATCGAGCAATACCCCGAAACCGGTCGGCGCGTCTTTCAGCTGGTGTTCGACGAGTTCCAGAAATTCTTGTCCACCTACCTCAGCGAACAAGGCAGTGCCAGCCGCTTCGTGAGCGTGGCGCAGCAGGTCGAGCAGAAGGAAACCTTGTCGGTCCAGTACACGATCGAGTTGCGCAAGCTGCTGGACGACGTGCCGGTGCGCGACGAGGTGCGCGACTTCCTCTTCAAGGTGTGGGTCGACGTGCTGGCCGTGTCCAGCGTGAAGTACGGTCTGCGCCACGAAGAGACCAGCGCGCTCAAACAGGTGGCTTCCGACCTGCTGTGGGCGGCGAGTGCCAAGCCCAACCGCGACGACCGCGCCCGCGTGATCCAGCAGCTGCCTGCCTTGCTGCAGCGTCTGCGCCAGGGCATGGGTCTGTTGGGCTTCACCACCGGCATGCAGGACCAGCACATCAAGTCGGTGAGCGACACGCTGGCCGATGCCTTCATGTCGCGCACCGAGGCCATCTCCCAGGAGCAGCTCGACAACCTCTCCGACCGCCTGGCCAACCTCGAAGAGTATTTGCCGGCCAACGGGCTGGGCGACCTGGATCTGGACAACGAGAGCATCGAGATGATCACCGGCGTGGACGCCAGCAACATCGAGGTGATCAACCAGGGTGGCAGCCAGCCCAACGAGGCCATGCGCTCGTGGGCGGTCGAGCTACAGATCGGTTCGTGGTTCGGCCTGGACCACAACGGCAAGCTCAACAGCGTGCAACTGGCCTGGCGCAGCCAGCGCGGCCAGCTCTACCTGTTCGTCACCAATGGTGGCCGTTGTTTCCTGATCCAGGCCACGCGGGTCGCGTCGTACCTGCAGGCGGGGCTGCTGGTGCCGAGTGAAGAAGAGGCGCTCACCGTGCGCGCCACACGCGACGCACTCTCCAAGCTCGACGCCAACCCCGAGCGCCTGCTCAACTGAGCGGGATCAACCCTTGCGGGCCTGTTCGTACAGGCCTTGCACGCGGGGGACGTTGGCCTCCAGTTCGCGGATGCGGTTGGGGCCGCTGGGGTGGGTGGACAGAAAGCCGGGACCCGCCCCGCCACCCGCTGACGCCATCTTCTGCCACAAACTCACGCTGGCCTGTGGCCGGTAAGCGGAGCGCGCTGCGAGCTCAAGACCCACCAGGTCGGCCTCGGTTTCGTCTTCGCGGCTGAACTTGAGCGTGAGCAACTGCGTGCCCAGGTTGGCCGCCACATCGCCCAACTGGCCCAGACCAAACAGCTGCGCAGCGATCGACAGGCCGATGCTGGTCGCGCTGCTCTTGGCCACCCGGGCGCGCGCGTGTTCGCGCAGCGCATGGGCCATTTCGTGGCCCATGATCATGGCGGTCTCGTCGTCGGTGAGTTGCAACTTTTCAAGAATGCCGGTGTAGAACGCGATCTTGCCGCCCGGCATGCAGAAGGCGTTGATCTGGTCGCTGCGGATCAGGTTGACTTCCCACTTCCAGCTGCTGGCGCGTTTGTTCCACTGTGGTGAGTGCGGAATGATGCGGCGCGCGATGTTGCGCAGCCGTTGCACCTCGGCGTGACCCGTGGGCAGCAGCGCCTTTTTGGCGTTGGCCTCGTTCATCATCTGTGCGTATTGCTGGTTGGCCGCCGCCTCCAGCTCTTCGGCCGGCACGAGGTTGCGCAGGGCCGAAGCCTGGCCCACGTCGACCTGGGCCGCGGCTGGCAACACGGCGCCGGCCGCAGCGGCGGTGCCCGCCAGCAGGAAGCCACGGCGGGCCGACCAGACATGTTCGGGCCGCGGTGCGGGGGCGTGGTCAGACTTGAAGTCGCAGATGAAACACATGGGTGAATAATAGTCAAAGCCGTGCGGGTGTGCCCACATCGGTGAACCCTATCTTTTCTACGGCCCGCCGATGTCTCCTCCCGCCTCCGTGACAAGCCCGTCGGCCGCCGAACCGACGCCGCAGCCCAGCCCGACCTGGGGCGAAACCCTGCGCGTGTACCTGGAGCCGGCCAGCCTGCGCATGTTCGCACTCGGTTTCTCCGCCGGGCTGCCGCTGCTGCTCGTGCTGGGCACCTTGAGCTTTCGATTGCGCGAGGCCGGCCTGGACCGCACGACCATCGGCTACCTCAGCTGGGTCGGTCTGGCCTATGCGTTCAAGTGGTGCTGGGCGCCGCTGGTGGACCGCCTGCCGCTGCCGTTGCTCACGCGTTGGCTGGGCCGGCGCCGAAGCTGGCTGCTGCTTTCGCAAGGCCTCATCATGGCCTCGCTGGTCGGCATGGCTTTGTCCGATCCACGGACCGGTTTGACCATGGTGGTGTGGTGCGCGCTCGCTGTGGCGTTTGCTTCAGCCACGCAAGACATTGCGCTGGATGCGTTTCGCATCGAGTCCGCCGACGCGCGCCACCAGGGTGCGCTGGCTGCGACCTACCAGACCGGCTACCGCCTGGCCATGATCTGGGCTGGCGCTGGTGTGTTGTGGATCGCGGCGCGCGCCGAGGTGGCACCGGTGGCCGCGGCGGCGGGCGCAGCGCCGGGTGTGCTGTACCAGCAAGCCGCGTGGACGACGGCCTACCTCGTGATGGCTGCGAGCATGTTGGTGGGTGTGTTCACCGTGCTGTTTTCGCGCGAGCCGGCACACGTGGTGTTGCCGCCGTCGAAGAACGCCGCCGAGTGGCTGCGAAGTGCGCTGGTCGAGCCCTTTGCCGATTTCCTCAAACGCTATGGCAAGCAGGCGGTGTTGATCCTCGCGCTCATCGGTGTCTACCGCATCAGTGACGTGGTCATGGGCATCATGGCCAACCCGTTTTATGTGGACATGGGCTACACCAAGGACGAGGTGGCCGCGGTCACCAAGGTCTTCGGCGTGATCATGACGCTGGTGGGGGCATTCATTGGCGGCGCACTGTCGCTCAAGCTCGGTGTCATGCGCGTGCTCATGCTCGGCGCCGTGCTCTCGGCCGCGAGCAACCTGCTGTTTGCCTGGCTGGCCGGCCATGGACACGATGTGACTGCGCTGATCCTGGTGATCTCGGCCGACAACCTGAGCGCGGGGGTGGCCTCTGCCGCCTTCATCGCCTACCTGTCGGGCTTGACGAATGTGAGCTACTCGGCCACCCAATACGCGCTGTTCAGCTCCATGATGCTGCTGGCGCCCAAATGGCTGGCGGGCTATTCGGGGGCGTTTGTGGACACCTACGACTACCCGACTTTCTTCACGGCCACCGCGTGCCTGGGCGTGCCGGTGCTGCTGCTGGTCTGGCTCGCCTCGCGCGTCGCTCCCGTGGGGCAACGTCCTTGAACGTGCACCGCGTTCACCTTTCTTTACGCCGACCACAAGCCATGTTCACACCGGTGCCTCACCCTTGCGGCTTTCCGCTACCTGACCACACCCCACATCCATGACATCCCAGCTGCTGATGATTGAAGACGACGCCCGTCTGGCGAAGATGGTCGTGGAGTACCTCGGCCAATCGGGCTTCGAGGTGACCCATGCCGCCGATGGTGAAGCCGGCCTGGAGCAGCTGCAGCTCATCCAGCCCGAGCTGGTGATCCTGGACCTCATGATGCCGGGCATCGACGGGCTGGAAGTGTGCCGCCGCATCCGCGCGCTGCAGGGCGACGTGGCCCGTGTGCCGGTGCTCATGCTCACCGCCAAGGGCGACCCCATGGACCGCATCATCGGCCTGGAACTCGGCGCCGACGACTATTTGCCCAAACCCTTCGAGCCGCGCGAGCTGCTGGCCCGTGTGCGCGCGGTGCTGCGCCGCCGTGGCGAAACGGGCAGCGCCAGCGTGTCGCGCAGCACGCCGGTGATGCGCTTCGGCTCGCTCGATATCGACCGCGACGCGCGCACCGTGCAGGTGGCTGGCCAGGCGAGTGAACTCACGTCCTACCAGTTCGATTTGCTGGTGGCCATGGCAGAGCGTGCAGGCCGCGTGCTCACCCGAGACCAGATCATGGAAGCCGTGCGCGGGCGCGAACTCGAGGCTTTCGACCGCTCGATCGACGTGCACATCGGCCGCATCCGCAACGCCATCGAGGTCGACAGCAAAGACCCCAAACGCATCCTCACCGTGCGCGGCGTGGGCTACGTTTTTGCGAAGCAACAAGATTGAAGGCCTTCTTCGTCTCCAAGCTCTACCTGCGCATCTGGCTCGCGGTGGTCGCGGCCGTCATAGTGCTCACGCTGTCCGCAGGCTGGCTGTGGCAGCGGGCGCTGGATCAAGACCGGGCCGAGCGCGATGCACGCGTGACGCGCACGATCGTGATTCGCAATGCCGCGCTCGATGTGATCGGCGAAGCGCCCGCGCGCGCGGTGCGTGTTCCGGGTGGAGGTTGGGAGTTCGAGGTGGTGATGAACGATGGGCAGAAGCTGTTTGTGCTGCTGCCCCGCCCCAACCGACCCGAGAACAACCCGGGCCGCCGTGCCCCCGCCTGGTTGCAGACGCCGACCGGTTTTGCGTGGCTGCTGGGCTTTGTGGCCCTGGCTGTGGCGCTGGGCGCCTACCCCATCGTGCGGCGCCTGACCAAGCGGCTGGAGGGTTTGCAAAAGGGCGTGGAGCGCTGGGGCGATGGCGATCTGTCTACCCGCCTGCCGGTGCAGGGACAGGACGAGGTGGCGTTTCTGGCCGAACGTTTCAACGCCGCCGCCGAGCGCGTGCAGACGCTGGTGAAGTCGCACAAGTCCCTGTTGGCCAATGCTTCGCACGAACTGCGTTCGCCGCTGGCCCGCATCCGCATGGGGCTGGAGCTCTTGGGGCGCGACGGCGTGGGAGCGCAGCAGCGCAGCGAGATGGCGCGCAGCATCGACGAGCTGGACCAGCTCATCGACGAGATCCTGCTCGCGAGCCGCCTGGACCTGCGCGACGCCAGTGATGCGTCGACCCTGGGGCCCACCGAAGAGGTGGATCTGGTGGGCCTGGCGGCGGAAGAATGCGCGCGCACTGCGGCCGATCTGGAGATCGCGCCGGGCACGCCGCCGGTGCTGGCGCAAGGCCATGCCAAGCTGCTGCGCCGTGTGTTGCGCAACCTGCTGGAGAATGCACGGCGCTATGGACGTGCAGCAGGCAGCTCCGACGCACCCGGCGCCGAGGCCGATGTGCGCCTGCGGCTCTCGGTTGAACAAGGTGTGGCACCCACCGCGGTGTTGTGGGTGGAGGACCGCGGCCCGGGTGTGCCGGCCGCCTTGCGCGAACGCATCTTTGAAGCCTTCTACCGCCTGCCCGGCGCCAGCGAGCGAGAGGGTGGTGTGGGTCTGGGCCTGTCGCTGGTCAAGACCATCGTCGAGCGCCACGGTGGGCGCGTGCATTGCGAAGACCGACCCGGTGGCGGAGCCCGTTTCGTGGTCAGCCTGCCGCTCTGACTTTTTTGGTGAATATGACCTAAGCGCTGTGCTGCTTTCGTATTCGAAACCGAGCCAACTCCCCCAGATTGGGGATGGCCGAACGGTCATTCGCACAGCACAATGGGAACTGTTGCTGTCACAACATGTCGAAGAACAGACCCGGCAAAACCCACACGTCGCCCAGCGCGTTTGAAACTGGTCTCCCAACGACGTCCCTTCAAGGACTTTCAAAAGCCACCGCAAGGTGGCTTTTTTTTGCCAGCGCTCAATGCAGTTGCCGAGGGTGGGAGGCGGTCATGTTGTGCGCTCCTGTGGTGTGCACCCAGTCGACCACGTCGCCGGTGGGCTGATAGCCATGAACACAAGCTTGCAGCAAGGCACGGGCCGCCGGCACGTCCTGAGCCGACAGCGCCTGATCAAGCACCTGCAAGGTGTGTTCGAACTCGATCCAGGGCCTGAACGCTTCGCGCGCACGCAGGATGCGCGGGTGTTGCGTGGGCTGTGTGTCGTCGCCGATCAGCAACTCCTCGTACAGCTTCTCGCCGGGGCGCAAACCGGTCGTTTCGATGGCGATGTCGCCAGTGGGGTTCTGCTCGTTTTTCACCTGCAGGCCCGAGAGCTCGACCATGCGCTGCGCCAGGTCCATGATGCGCACCGGCTGGCCCATGTCGAGCACGAACACGTCGCCACCCTGTGCCATGGCGCCGGCCTGAATCACGAGCTGGGCGGCCTCAGGAATGGTCATGAAATAGCGGGTGATGTCGGGGTGGGTGAGTGTGATCGGTCCACCGTTCTTGATCTGCCGGCGGAACAGCGGCACGACCGAGCCGCTGGAGCCCAACACGTTGCCGAAGCGCACCATGGAAAACGTGGTGGCGCCCGGCTCGGCCGCCAGGGCTTGCAGCACCATCTCGGCCATGCGCTTGCTCGCACCCATGATGTTGGTCGGGCGCACGGCCTTGTCGGTACTGATGAGCACGAAATGGCTCACGCCCGCAGCCTGCGCACTGCGTGCGCACACCAGGGTGCCCCACACGTTGTTGCGCAATCCTTGCACCGGGTTGTGCTCCACCAGCGGCACGTGTTTGTAGGCGGCGGCGTGGTACACCGCGTGCGGTCGCCAAGTTTGCATGATCTGCGCCATGCGCTCGGCGTCTTGCACCGAGGCGAGCAGCGGCACCAACGTCACCGCCATGGGTGCGGCCGCGTCGCCTTCTTCCACATCCAGCGGATCGACCTGGCCCCCCACCAGCGCTGTGAGTTCGTGGTGGATCTGGTAAAGCGCGAACTCGGAGTTTTCCACCAGCAGCAGTGTGAGCGGCCGGCAGGCAGCGATCTGCCGGCAAAGTTCACTGCCGATGCTGCCGCCGGCACCGGTGACGAGCACCACCTTGTCGTGCACCAGCCGCTGAAGAAGCATCGCATCAGGCGTCACCGGCTCGCGGCCCAGCAGGTCTTCAATCTCCAGTTCACGCACGTCGTTCAGGCTCACCCGCCCCGCGGCCAGGTCCGACATGCCGGGCATGGTGCGCACCCGTACCGGCAGGTGTCGCAAGGACTCCAGCACCTGCAGGCGCCGCTGGTGGGTGACCGAGGGCAGCGCGAGCAGCAGATCGGTCACGCCCAATTCGGGGATGAGCCGGGGCAGCGCCGATGGCGGGTAGACCGTGCGACCGTCCAGGCTGTTGCCATGCAGTTGGGCGTCGTCGTCCAGAAAGCCCAGCAAGCGGTGCTCGGTACCACGGGCGAGTGCGCCAGCCAGTTGGCGGCCGGCTGCACCCGCGCCGTAAATCAACACGCCCGGCATTTCTTTTCGCTGGAGCACAGAGCGATAGAGGCCGCCGAGCCAGTAGCGCACCACCACCCGGCTGAAGCCTACAAAAGCCATCAACAAGAGCGGCTGGATCACACCGACCGTGCGTGGAATGCCCGGCACGCTGATCACTGTGAACAAGATGGCGTAAAAAAGGCCGTACAAGGTCATGGCCTGCATCAGGCTGACCATGGCGTTCCAGCCCGCGTACCGAAAGATGGCACGGTACAGGCCGAATCGGATGAAGAGCGGCAGCGCCATCAGCACCGAACCCGCCATGGCCCAGCCGTGCACGGGTTCCAGCCGCACCCAGTGCTCCAGCCGCAGGCACAAAGCCAGCCACACGGTGAGGACGCACAGCGCCACGTCCACGGAGAGCGCGACCAGACGCTTGGCCACACGTGGCATGTCCAGCAGCGTGGTCGCCGCAAATGTCTCCGAGTCCCTGTTGTTCATTGTTTTAGTGGGTCACGCCGTCGCGGCGCAACACCTTTACAAACGTCATCCACAAGATGCGAATGTCGAAAGTTAGAGTTTGACGGCGCAAGTACTCCGCGTCCAGCGCCACCTTCTGTGGAATCGGCAGTTCGTCGCGACCATTCACCTGTGCCCAGCCCGTCAAGCCCGGCACCAGTTCGTTCACGCCGTGCTCGGTGCGCAAGGCGATCAGGTCGTGCTGGTTGAACAGCGCGGGGCGAGGGCCCACAAAGCTCATGTCGCCCTTGATGATGCTCCACAGCTGGGGCAATTCGTCCAGGCTGCTCTTGCGCAAAAAGGAGCCGATGGGCGTGAGGTACTTTGCCGGGTCGGTCAGCAGGTGCGTGGCCACGGCGGGCGTGTCCACCCGCATGCTGCGGAACTTGGGCATCTTGAAGATCTGGTTGCGGCGACCGACGCGGTCGCTCCAGTACAGCGCGGGACCGGGCGACGTGAGCCGTACCGCCAGCGCTATGCTGGCCACGGGCATCAGCAACACCAGCGCCGCCGGGAGTGCCAGGGCCAGGTCAAAGAGGCGCTTGATCACGGAGCGAGCCCCGCCACCGCACGCCGCAGACCTTCGTCGACCGACAAGGGTGGAGTCCAGTTCAAGGTGTTGCGGGTGTGGTCGATGTCGACCTGGAGGTTGCCCAGCAGGCGCTGCGCCATGTCGCCTTTGCCCAGCAGGTTGGCTCCGAATTGAAGCAGTGAAGGCGGGACCGGGAAGAGACGGGCAGGCTTGTTCATGGCATGGCCCAAGCGGCGCAGCAGGTCGGTGGTTGACAAGTCTTCGCCGTCGCTGACCAGAAAGGTCTGGTTGGCGGCGGCGGGGTGGTCGACGCAGGTGATGAGCACGTCGACCAGGTTGTCCAGGGCGACGAAGCTGCGGCGGTTGTGGGTGACGCTGGCCAGCGGCAGGGGGATGCCGCGTTGAACGGCGCGCATCAGGGATGCGAAGTTGGCTTTGACGCCTGGGCCGTAGACCAGGGGCGGGCGGATGATGACGACTTCCATGCCGGTTTCTGCGGCGATTTGGCGCAAGCCTTGCTCGGCTTCCATTTTGGAGATGCCGTAGGGGTCCTGCGGGGCGGGGGCGTCGGTTGCTGTGAATGGCTGACCTGCTGCCGTGCACTCGCCGTTGACTTTGATGGAGCTCACGAAGACGAAGCGGCGTACTCCGACGGCGGCGGCCTGGCGGGCGAGGTGGAGTGTGCCAGCGGTGTTGGTCTGGCGAAACGCCGTTAGCGGGTCTGCCGAGGGGTCGTCCATGACGTGCACACGAGCAGCGAGGTGGAGGACCATCCGCACGCCCTCAAGCGCCGAAGCCCATGGTGTCTCCCCATCGATAGATGCGATCGACAGCCTGTCGGGACGCGCAGGCGCGTGTGCCGACGCGCGCGCGACTGCAAGAACCTCAAAGCCGCGGCCGCGGGCCTGATGGCAAAGCGTACGCCCGACGAAGCCGCCGGCACCAGTGATGAGCAGTGTCATCGGGGTTTCGCCTTGTGCGGGGATGCCGCAACCACTTCCGAAAAGAAGGCCAGTAGCCGATCCATCAGGCGGTCCCGGTCGAACTCGCCCTCGGCGTACTGGCGGCCACGTGTGCCCATGGCCAAGCGCTCTTCGGGGCTCATGCCTGCCATGCACTCGATGGCGCTCACCAAACCCTGTGCGTCGCCGGCAGGGCAGACCAGACCTGCTCCCGCCGCCTCGATGGCGCTTGCCCCCTCGCCATCGAGCATGCCCAGGATGGGCTTGCCGGCCAGCAGGTAGGACTGCACCTTGCCCGGTATCGTCATGCTGAAGGTCGGATCGGCTTTCAGCGAAGCGATGAGCGCGTCGGCGTGTGCGTAGAAAGACGGCATTCTCTCGACTGGAAAACGCCCCAGCAGCAGCACGCGCTCGTGCAGCTGTCGTCGCACTATTTCGCCCTTGACCCATTCGAAACGACGTCCATCGCCCACGATCAGCCATCGGACGCGTTCGTTGTGCCGTAGCATTTCGGCGGCATCCAGGATGGAAGGAAAGTCCTGGGCCTCTCCGATGTTTCCGGCGAAGAGAATGCTGAAGGTGTCGGTGGCCGTGGGCACTTCAGGCGCTCGTGCCCCATCGGCTTGCAGGAACAGGCTCTCCGCCCAGCTGGGAAAGTAGCGGACCTTCGAGCGGTCCCGGCAGTAGTGGCCGATGCTGTCGATAAAGGCCCGCGACTGCCCCAGTACCAGGGCGCAACGGTTGTAGATGAAGCTGACGAGGTGGCCCACCATTCGCAACACGCCAGGGGAACGCACGGCCCCGACCGCCGCCAAGGTCTCCGGCCATAGATCGAGCATCCACAGGACCACAGGAGCCCGCTTGAGTCGTCCGAGCAGGATGGCCGGGAGGCCGACCGTGATCGGTGACGGCTCGTACACGAAGATCACATCGGCGCGCAGGCCACGCAACAGCCACGGTCCCCAGAGGCAGCCACCTATCACGAAGCTCAGGTAGTTGAGCATCAGCCGAACCGCGCCCTGTGAGCGGGCCAGCATGGGTACGCGGTGTACCCGGGCGCCTTCATAGCGACTGAAGCGCTCGGGCTCGCGCGCGAACTCCTGAAAGACCTGCCCGTCCGGGTAGTTGGGCTTGCCCGTCAACACGGTGACGTAGTGCCCCCGGGCCACCCATTCCTTGACGAGATCGTTGATCCGAAAGTTCTCAGGCCAGAAATACTGGCTGACGACAAGAATCTTCACCTTGCGCCTAGCTCACTTCTTCCACACGACACGGTTTACATAGTCGGTATAGCTGTGAATGATGCGCACGACCTTGTCCGAGACGTTGGGCATGCTGTAGTCGGCCACGGGACCCACGAGGCGTGCATCACCGCGCGGCTGGGACTCCAGGATCGAAAGCGCCTGAAGCACCCGATCTAGCTCCAGGCCAACCATCATCGCGACCGCCTCTTCCATGCCTTCGGGTCTCTCGTGCGCCTCCCGGATATTCAGGGCCGGGAAATTCAGGATGGAGGCTTCTTCGGAGATTGTTCCACTGTCGGACAGCACGGCCTTCGCGTGCACCTGCAGGTGGTTGTAGTCCATGAAGCCCATGGGTTTCAGCAGCCGGACCTGAGCATGGAAGCGAGCCCCCATGGCATCTATCCGCTTCTGTGTCCTGGGGTGTGTCGACACGATCACGGGCAGCGCGTGGTGTTCTGCAACTCCATTGAGAGTCGCCACGAGCTTGCGGAAGTTCACCTCGGAATCCACATTCTCCTCGCGGTGTGCGCTTACCACGAAATAGCGCGCCTTCTCAAGTCCAAGGCGCTGAAGCACGTCCGACGCATCGATAAATGATCGATAGTGGGTAAGTACCTCGTACATCGGACTCCCGGTCTTGATGACCAGATCGGGCGGAAGTCCTTCACGGAGCAAGTATTCGCGCGCGATTGAACTGTAGGTCAGGTTGACGTCGGCGGTGTGGTCCACGATGCGCCGATTGGTTTCTTCCGGAACGCGCTGATCGAAGCACCGATTACCTGCTTCCATGTGGAAGATGGGGATCTTGCGCTTCTTGGCTGGAATCACCGAAAGGCAGCTGTTCGTGTCGCCGAGCACCAGCATCGCATCGGGCTGCGCTTGCGCCAGGACGCGGTCCACCGCAATGATCAGGTTGCCAATGGTTTCGGCCGCGCCAGACGAGTTGACCGCGCTACCGAGAAAATGGTCTGGCTTGCGCACCCCAAGATCATCAAAGAAAACCTGGTTGAGCTCGTAGTCGTAGTTCTGGCCGGTGTGTACCAGCACATGCTCGCAATGTTCATCCAGGCGCGCGAGCACTCGCGAAAGGCGGATGATTTCTGGACGCGTCCCTAGCACGGTCATGACCTTGAGTCTCTTCAGCGGCATTTCAATTCTTTCCATGCATGTCAGATCAGATGGGGCAGTCATAGGTATCCGGGCGGACTCGGTCGAATATTTCGTTGGCCCACAGCATGACCACCAGCTCGTCCGGCCCGGTATTCGTGATGTCGTGCGTCCACCCCGGTACTGTCTCGACCACCTGGGGCTCTTGACCCGTGGTCACGAGTTGATGCGTCTGCCCGGTTTGCATGTGGCGGAAGCGGAAGAGCGCTTGGCCCTTGATGACCAGAAATTTTTCAGTTTTGCTGTGATGGTAATGCCCGCCGCGTGTGACCCCGGGATGCGCCGTGAAGAAAGAAAACTGGCCGCAATCCGGCGTCTTGAGCATCTCTACGAAAACGCCCCGCCTGTCAACGTGGCTGGAGATCCCATAGGCAAACGCCTCCACGGGCAGGTAGCTCACATAAGTCGCGTAGAGCGCGCGAATCAGGCCGGTGCCGACCCGCTCGGTCAGCAGCGTTTCGCGGCTGGCGCGAAACGCCTGAAGGAGCTGTGCGAGCTCACCCACCGACGTGGTGTATTGGGGTTGAACGCATGAGAAGCCGTCCGGCCCGATCATGGGCTCAGCGCCATCCATAATCTGAACGAAACGGTTGACCACGTCATCGACGTACACCAGCGACAGGGGGGCTTGCGGATTGTGGACCTCGATCGGCAGGCCTCTTGCGATGTTGTGGCAGAACGTCGCCACCGCGGAGTTGTAGTGGGGCCGGCCCCATTTGCCGAAGACATTGGGCAGCCGAAACACGTGCACAGGCACCAGCGGATGTCGTCCCGTCGAAGCCAGTGCTGCTTCCGCCTCACGCTTGCTAAGCCCATACGGATTGTCTTGGACTGCCTGCGTCGAGGAGGTGTGAAGGATCGGGATCTTTCGGTTCTCGGCCTTTGCGACGGCGGTCACCGCGGCGCACAAGGCTTTCGTCAGATCGGCGTTGCCGGTCGTGAACTCGGCGGGGTCTTGCGGGCGGTTGACACCCGCGAGATGAAAAACGAAGTCCACGCCCCCGAGCATGTTGACCAACTGCCTGGGCTCATTGCCCCGGTGGTAGCAGACCACTTCCGTGTCCCTGCGCTCCCGCAGGAAAAGCTGCAGATTCTTGCCAATGAAGCCGTTGGCGCCGGTGATCAGCACCTTCATGAACTCAGTCCTCCGCGACAGCGGCTTCTCCGCGGACGATGCGTTGTATGAAATCCAGCTTGAGCAGCAGCGATGTCATGCCTGCCACGTCCAGACGCGTTGTGTTGTGCGAGTTGTAGTCTTCCCCGTGCGTGCTTTGTGTGAGGCGCCGCTCGCCCTCTTCCACGAACTTGGCGTAATTCAGGTCGCGGGCGTCCGGTGGTACGCGAAAGTAGTCGCCCATGTCCTCGGCGCAGGCCATTTCCTCGCGTCCCAGCAAGGTTTCGTACAGCTTCTCACCGTGGCGGGTCCCGATTTCATGCACCGGGTGTTCCGGTCGCTTCAGCAGTTCCAGCATGGCTTGCGTGAGCACTTCAACCGTGGCCGCTGGCGCCTTTTGCACGAAGATGTCCCCGTTGCGCCCGTTGTTGAATGCATAAAGAACCAGGTCCACCGCGTCCTCGAGCGTCATCATGAAGCGGGTCATGCTCGGATCGGTGATGGTGATGGCCTTGCCGGCCAGCACCTGTTCGACGAACAGCGGTATGACCGAGCCACGGGACGCCATGACATTACCGTAGCGGGTCCCACAGATCACCGTGTCACTGCTCTCAAGGTTGCGGCTGGTGGCCACCATGACCTTCTCCATCATGGCCTTGCTGATGCCCATGGCGTTGATGGGGTAGACCGCTTTGTCCGTGCTGAGGCACACCACGCGCTGAACGCCGGCCGAGATAGCCGCCTCCAGAACATTTTCGGTACCCATCACGTTGGTCATCACCGCCTGCATGGGGTGGAACTCGCAGGAAGGCACCTGCTTGAGGGCCGCTGCGTGGAAAACGAAGTCAACGCCTCGCATGGCGGCGGCCACGCTGTTACGGTCTCGCACATCGCCGATGTAGAACTTCAGCTTCGGATGCGCGAAGCGTTTGCGCATGTCGTCCTGCTTTTTCTCATCGCGGCTGAAGATGCGGATTTCAGCGATGTCTGTGCTCAGAAAACGTTTGAGCACCGCGCCGCCGAAGGAACCAGTACCCCCCGTGATCAGCATCCTTTTTTGAGCGAACTCTTTCAATTTCAAACTGCCTTCACGACTTTTTTGAGCAATTGCTTGAGTGATTGCGGCAGCAACCGCTGCACCAACCGCTGTGATTTGATTTTGAGAGCGGGCTTCATGCCTGCGGAAAAACCAGGCCTCAGCGCCCGTACTTCACGCAGCAGGGCGGTCAAAGCCTTCTCGTACGCTGCGTAGACCTGTTCAGGCTCAGGGCCCATGGTGGTGTAGGCACCAGAGAGGCGATCGAAGCCGCCATTAGACAGCAACTGGAACTGGTGAAAGTGGTAGAAGACCAGCGGGGTGCCCTCCACGGTGGGTGTGCCCAGACCGTCCCGACCAAACCGGTATTGCCCAAAGTTCCAGGGTGCTACCCCTGCACCAAGGTGTTGGAGGATGTGGAGGTTCTTGTACTCTTGCGGCCACTTGTCCAGGTACTTCTGGTCGCCCATGCGGTCGTCTTCCAGCCGGTGAAAACACCATTCGATGCATTGATCCCGCCAATGCGCAAGGCATGCCATGCCTTCCTCGTCTCGTCGGAAGCTCACCCACTCCACACAAAAGCGGCCGTTGATCACGTGGTGCTGCAGCGCAGGGGTAAATCGGTGCTCGATGATCGCGATCGACGATGAGCCGATTTCGTCAAACAGCGGGTCCAAAGTCGAGAAGAAGTACAGGTCGGCGTCTAGGTACGTGATGAAGTCGATGTCCCGGTTCTGCTGCAGCACGTGCCATGGAAGGCAGGGTGAAAGTGTCCAGCAGTACTCGGCCATGACTCGCCCGGGCTTGACCGCGAGTAGCGCTTCGTCCTCGACGGTCGACAGAGGCAAGCAGGTGATGTGGGGCAGGTTCAACTGCTGCAGCAGGCCTTGAACCTGGTTGTCCATGCACAACACGTGTACGTGGGCATCCGGACAGTGCTCGAGCAGTGTGCGCAGCATGACCACACCCTTGAGGAGGTAGTTGCTGTCAAAGAGGGTGCAAAAGTGCCGCATCGTCAATGTTGTTTCTTTTGGCACACGTATGTCCGTGTGGCACTGCCCACCCCCTGAACCACATTCTCGTCCAGCGTGTGGGTGCCGAGGAGTTGCAGGCCGCAACGATCCATCAGGGCTAGAAACTCCGGCTCATTGAAATGGATCTCGACAGTCTCAACGCCATAGGCCAACTTGCGGAAGTATTTGTTAGGCTGCCCGACCAAGACGGGTGTCCGGTGAAAAATGGCGTACCTGCTGGACACCCGGGAGGTTTCAGCCACCGCCGTGGCGTACTCGGGAATGTGCAACAGACAGCAGCCGGAGATGACGACCTCGAAAGCCGCATCCTTGTAGTTCAGTTGGGTTGCATCCTGAACGTCGAAACCGACAGCGGGATAGCGTTGTCGCGCCATCGCGATGAAGCCCTCGGAATAGTCACAGCCTCGATACGTGGCGTTGATGCCTGCAATTTGCAGCACCTCGTTGTAGTAGCCGCTGGAGCAGCCGATTTCGAGAAGACTCAAGGGATATTGATGGTCATCCTGCAATCCCCGCACAGCACCTGCCAGAACATCAAAGACGTCGATCTTTGTGCCGCGACGGTATTCGGCCAGTTGCCGATCGACGAGTTCGCGCTGCCGAGCGGGTAGGTCATTGTCCTGCCACGCCGATCTAAGCCGTGACGATTCTCGGTTGGCTTCATCGTCGTCAAGCTCCACATAGTGGCTGGACACGCCACGAGCAGGCAGCATCCGCCGGAGCGCCGCCTTGACGCGGGGAAATCGGTTGATGAGGGTACGGAGCTGTCTCTTCATGCGGGTCGACCTCCCAAGTGACGCTCGAGCAGCGGTGCGAGCTCAATCATGCGGTGTTGGTAGGTGTGCTCGCGCAAGGTGCGAGCCTGCCCCGCCCTGGCGATGGCCTGGGCTTCCTCTGGGTGCGCAATGTAGTGCCTGATCAACTCGGCCGCTTCTTCGGGGCTGTTGTAGGCAACCACTTCCTTGCCGATTTCGAACAACTCACCCAGGTTGTCCTTGCGGTCGGTGATCAACAACGAGCCGACCCCTGTGGCCTCGTACAGGCGCATGTTATTGGCGAAATTTTCGGCCACGTTGATGTGCCGATTCAAGGTGACGCGACTTCGTGCCAGTGCCCGGTACATGTCGAGCCCCCAAACCTCGCCGTGATGCCGCGCGACGATCGGTGACTTGCGGCTCAGACTGCCAGCCCCGTAACCAAAGAACTCGATTGGGGTGTTGCGAGCCAGGGACTCAAGCATGGGCAGCGCCTTGCCATGATGGCGGCTGATACCCCCCACGAAGCTGGCGTCTATGTCGGGTGTCACAGGACCGAGCAACTCCAGGATCCGCGTGTCAAAGCCGATGCGGAAGTATTCAGACGCTATGCCCATAGCTCGCAGCCTCGGCACCAAGTGCGGGAATGATGTGGTGATCAGGTCGAAGCCTTGCAGGTACGGTGTCGGCGGCAGAGGGCTGGCGATCTGACCGACGATCAAACGCGCAAATGGGCGCAACTCGGCCAGCTTCTGCGGTGGCAGGAACCACAGGTCCTGGCAGTACAGCACGTCGGGGCGCATGGCCTTGATCTGCTCGACGGCGATCTCGACCAGCCCGGGCAGGGCCGATATCCAAGGTCCGATGCCAGGCAACCGGAGAAGACGGGAAGGCACTCGCAGCGCCATTTCGCTGTAGTGGACTTGGTTCTCGTGCGCCCATGCTCTTTGCAGCGGCTTGCAGTTGACCACGAGATCTTGCGCCTCGTGGCCCATGGCCTTCAGGTGGCGTGAATAGAAGTCCGATGTACCGAACACTTGGTCCATCAAGCGCTTCCGTTGTTCCGCGAAGGGCTGGGCGGCCAGTCCTTCTTCTCTCTCGTAGTGGGTCGAAAGAAATCGCGGGTAGTAGGTATCGAGTAAAAGGATACGCATGTTCAGGCCGCAGGAGGTGTGAGCTGCGCCTCGCTTCGCACAGGCAGGCCAATGGTCAGGACTTGGTCGGCCAGAGCGGCAATTTCCGGGTCGTGGGTGATGAAGATGATGATCCCATCGCGCATGCGCGAACGCAGCTTCGCGACCACCTCAACGCGTGTCGCGGGATCAAGTGCGCTGGTGGCTTCGTCCAGTATGAGAAGGTCTGGTTGTCGCACCAGGGCACGCGCGATTCCGAGACGCTGGCGCTGCCCTCCCGAGAAGTTCTCGCCCAGGTAGCTCAGGCGAGTGTCCAGACCATGCTCCAGCTTATCGACCATGTCGCGCAGGTTGACCGTATCAAGCGCTGCGTGCAGGACTTCTTCACTCGCGTCCGCACCAAGCAACAGGTTCTCTCGTACGGTACTGGAAAAGATCTTGGGTTGCTGCTCCACCAACATGAAGCGCGCACGCGCGACCCCAAGGGGTATTTGGTCGGCGTTCACCTGGATGCGGCCGCTGTCTGGTGTGCTCAGCCCCAGAAGGATGTCTGCAAGCGTGGATTTCCCCGCGCCAGAGGGACCGATGATGGCGTAGGTGTGGCTGGCTTCGAAGCGGAAGTTCACGTGGTCCAGCACCCGACCACGGTCGCCATAGCCGAAAGTCACGTCATGCAAGTCCAGCGAATGCACACGGGTGCCGGTCGGTACCGGCGGTAAGGACTGTGTTTCCTGCGCCATCTCAACCAGGGTGCCGATGTCCTTGACGGCGCGGATGTCGGTGAGCAGCTGGGAGCCGGCCGTCACCATTTGCCCCAGCGACGCAAACACGCGGATCACGATGAGCGTTCCGGCGAACAGCGCAGCGTCCGACATGTCGACTTGGGTACCAGGGCGCAAGACCACGACCGCCGCCAACAGCAGCACGATGGGAGGAAAGGTCTTGACCCCTGTCTTGACAGCATCGAGTTGCACCAGCATGCGGATGTAGGCGTGAATCTGTGCGGCATAGGCGGCGATCACGAAGCGTTCGCCGTGCAGGGAGCGGATGGAGCGCAAGCTGTTGAGTGCTTCCACAAAGGTGGTGCCAAGTTCGCGAGACAGTTGCACGGCGAAGGCGTTCACCCGAAGCACGTGGCGCATAAGCAGACCCACTGCGAGCAGGCTGAGTGCTAGGAACGCCACAACGCCGGCAAAGGCCGGAGGCGAGAACTGATACAGCACGATCATGCCTACCACGGCCGTGAAGAACCCCACGGCCGATTGCAGCAGGGAAGTGATGATGGTTCCGCTTTTGAACGTGTCATCGCCGGCCATCGTGATGTAGTGCCCCACTGAGCGTGTGTACACGCGCCCCATGGGCTCCAGCAAGAGTAGGTGGCTGAAAACCTTTCCACTGAGTGTCTCGTGCACTTGTTTTCCCAGCCAGGTGGTCAGCACCGAAAGCAGATAGCCCAGCAGCAGCCTGCCCATCATCACCACGAAGAACAGCCACAGCCATGTCCTAGTGACCGGCTCCAGTCCCATCCAAAGGGCCGCTTTCGTCCACAAGGCCGTCACAGTCGAGGTGGCCGCCGCCTGCCCGGGCGCCATCGGGATCATCAGGCTGGTGGCCACGTACTCAAGCATCAACACCAAGAATGTGAGAGCCAGCACCAAGTAGAACGTTCGGAAGCGGCGCGCAACAAAGCCCAGATATCCACTGATCTGGCGGGCCAGTTTCCAAGCAGGGCGAATCTTTTCAGCCATCAAGTCGACGTCGCCAGCAGAGCGAGCAATTCGTCCAGGCGGCAGCCTTGTTGCTGGAGCAGGCTTCTGACACCTTCGTCTCGTTCCAGCATTGACAGCGCTTCTTCAAAGAACAGGTAGGTCAGGTAGAACGCCAGCAGGGCGGTTCTGAACTCCACGGGAAGGCCCGCCACAACATCCTGGCGCAAGGCAAAGACCGCATCGCATTCGTTGAGATAGGTATTGAGTTGCGGCTTGCCCTTGCCGGACTTCGGCGCGGGGATGGGTTTGATATGCAGCAACTCGAAACCCTGGGACTCCATGTACTGGCAGGCCTGCCAGAATTTTCCAGAGCCCTTCATGACCGGTTGCGCCAGCATGGTGGACTCCATCTCGACACCCACGATCCGATGGGTATCAAAAAGGGATTGAGCGCCTTGCAGGATGGAGAGCTCGGTTCCCTGGGTGTCCAGCTTGACAAACACAGGAGCAGTGGGCGAGTGACCTTCCAGCGCCTTCACGAGCGTGATGGTGTCGATGGAACGTTCCGTGACGGGAAAGAAGTACTCAAGCCGTTTCACACGGTGCTGCATCGACACCGGAATCTCAGGTGGCAGCAAGCTGCTGCCCGTGTCGACATTGGTGACATACAGGGTTTGCGTGCCACCGTCGCGGCTGAGACCCGTGGTGCAGGCCGAGACCTTGCAAGGCCAGGCCCATGACTTCAGGTACGCGAGGTTGTCCTTGTTCGGTTCAACGGCAATCCATTGCGTGCGCGGGGAATTCAGCAGCGTGAGCCACTTCACATGCGGGTAGAACGACGCGCCAACGTCGACGCAAACAACCTCAGGCAGGTGAGGACTCAGCAGGCGGGCCACTTGATGTGGCAATGTCCGCTGCCGCAGCGAGTTCTTCAAAGAAGTAGGGATCAGTTGGCGCATGGCCAGCATCAAACTCATGAAAACATCCTTTTTGCCTTCGAGATCACGCGCTCGGTCAGCGTCACGTCTGAAAAAATGACCTGTAGCGCCACTCGCTCGCCGGCCTCCATCAAGCCGCCTCGATGCAGCAACCGCGCGCCGTCAAACGCGATGAATGTGCCGGCGGGGCCGGTCATCTTGCGTTCTGCCTTGACCAATTGCGCTTCGGCTTCGCTGCCCGGCAGCACATCCCACCCCAAGTGGGAGTTGAACCTCAGTGCCTCCGGCAGTCGCATGAAATGCCGCCGGAAGTTCTCCGAGTTCATCGACTGATGGTATTGCTTTGAATAGTGTTGCTTCAAAAGAGAGTCGGGACGCGTGCCCACCACGCCGACGACTCGACCAATCAGTTCCTGCAGTGGATTCAGTTGCATCGCTTCGTACGCGCCCGGATAGCAGCCGGTGGGGCCGTTCGTCTCGCTCACGTCGCTCAGGTAGACGATGGCCTTGGGACACGAAATCGTTTCGTCCAAGTGGGCATACAGCGTCGCAGGCGGACGATCCAACCCCTCGATCGCATTGCGCCACCACGTGGCTTGCGGCACGCTGAGCTCAAGCGCTAGCCCAAAAACCTGGGTCTTGCGGCCGGTGTAGGCGCTCACGGCATCCAGAACCCCGAGCGCGCGAAACTCCCGATTCAAGATCGAGCGGATCGCACGCACCGGGGCTCCAGCACTGACCGACAAGTCATCGCGTTTTACTTGGCCCGCAGCGGCGTTGGCACGGAAACGCTCAACGTCGCTGCTGGCGAGTTGGCGCAGTTCTTCGACGGCACCACACCGGAGCTGGCCGAAGAAATGGCGTTCAAGCTGCAGACGAACTGCGGCCTGCACAGCAGCGCGGTCGTCCAGCCGGGCCAACCCCGCCTGTGTCGGGCGGGCATACCAATCGAACTCCTCGTTCAGCAGCCTGCCGCATTCGGCGCCGAGTTCTGTCAGGAAATGGTTCTCGGGTTCGTCGGCACACTGTGCGTGCAGGGCGGCAAAAACCGCTGCCAATGAACGCTGACAATCTTGACGAAACAGCTCACGGCTCTTGCGGGACAAGGTGGCGCCGATGTGCTGAGTGGCAATATAGATCTCGTTGAATGCTGTCAGCTGTTCGTCGGGGGCTTTCCAACTTGGCACACTAAATGTGAATGCTGGATGCTTGCTGTAGCTTGACTGCATTGAAGTTACTAAGGGCGGCATTGGCAGCTTTCATAGGTAGGTAGCAACTCGCCATGCCTACGTTGGTTTGAGAGTTGTCGCATAGAGTGCCAAGTACACAAAAGAGACATTGATAGCGGTAAACATCAGGTCTGGGTGCAGCATGGCCATGATGAGATAAACGAACTGAATCAGTATTGCGCCTCGATATGCTTCTGTCTGAAGGGGCCGTCTGAAAATCGGTAGCATGACGAGTGCGGTAAGTGTTGCAAAACCGGTGATTCCGAATTCACCTAGAGTTTTCAGCAATACATTGTGTACCTCGACAATTCCAAGTTCCGGATATGTGGGGGCCCAGCCTACAAATTGACCGAGTCCAACCCCTAAAACATAATCCTTAAAATTCATATCGGAAAATGCGGTTGTTATTATGCTGAGTCTATAACTCGAGATTGCATCCAACCTCTCAAAGAAGCTCCCGCTGCTAACTACATTGCGAAGAACGTCAAGATTTTCCTGCGGAGCTAGGATGGCATAGTTGCTAGAGATTAATTGAGTGACCAGAAATAACCAAGCAAAGGAGATGATTGCACCTCGAATTCGAGTTTTTGTGTATGCAAAAGAAAGAATTATTAATAAGGATCCAAGCAATCCAGTTCTTCCGCCAGTTAGGCTTTGCAGTATGAAAACTGGAGTGGTCAAAACAAGCGCAAAGAAAAGGAGCCTAAACCCACTACACTCTTTGTTGTAGATTGAAATCAATAAAAGAGCAACAATTTGCACAAGCCAGATGCTGAAATTAACGCGACTGTTTCCAAAGCCATTAAGCAAATTTTCTGAGAATTGCGTCGTCAGTGACAGCGCAATTATCATACAAATGAAGAGCAAGGTGGTTTTAGAATAAAACCAATTGCGAATGTTTTCGCCTGAGCATGGGTTTTTATTCGGCTGTTGGCGTAAAAATGTTACAAATAAAAAAGCAAACACTGCTTGGGCCAATCTTCGAACGTAACTGTCTGCTGGTTCTTGAAATTTTATCCAGAAAACTGCATTCAGAGCTCCCCAAATAACGCACAATGCCAAAAAGCTATCTGGTTTCACAAGTCGCCAGTCCACAGCAGCAATGAGCAGGCCAATTAATGCGACAAGCAAAACATTCTTACTGATGAGCAGGATGGAATTGATTTCAATGTAGCCCAATGAAATCTGATAAAGCCAGGAAGTGTAAAAAACCAATCCGAATAAAAAAAGAAATCGTTTGCTTGCGATTTTTCGAAGCGTGAGCGTGGCGTTAGTTAGCATTCTTTGCGTTTTCGTTTCATTGATGAATGGCGGGCACTAGATCCTCATCTGTCCTGTCACGTCGAATGCTTCAAATGCGCTGTAAACTGGTTAAATGCCTTAAGATTGGTCAATTTTTTGAATGCATCCAGAACGTTGTCTTTCGATACTCTTTCAAGATTGCATGCCTTCCAAAACTCGACAAAGGCGTGCCGCAGTTTTTGTCTATTTTCATCGCCATAAATATTGTGCATGTAGTAAAAGGCCAGCGCTTCGCGCTGCATTTCATCTTTGGAGCCTGGCAGTAACGCTGGTGTTTTAAGCATGGCTTGATAATCCACCACCGAATGAGCGGTACGGCAGAACTCAAATGTGTGGTGCGGATGACGCGCGCAGCCAATGCTGGGAATGCCGAGGTAGGCCAACTCATGGGCGACCGTGCCATACACCGTTACTCCGCAAGCGATGCCCGCCTTTGCCAGTTGAACATTGCTGATTCCCTGCGGCAGCCATTGAAGTTCAGGGTACTTCCTTCGCAGACGACTGAGGGCTTCATCGCTTAACGCAATCTGATTCGGGTGCGGTTTGAGAAAGAAGGGGGTGCCTGCGGTTTGAAGCACATCAATCGTGCAGCAAATCCAGCGCCAAAAATCGTCAAATACCAGATCCGGGTAGACATGCGGGCTGTCGTAGAAGTCATGGAGAAAGACAACCACTGCCCCGGCAAGTCCAGGCGGCAGTTCCGCGCCGGATTGACCATAGGCAGACTTGCGCATGTAGCTGGTGGCTGCATCAATTCCACCGGAAAGCCGCAATTCCAGTTGTTCGCGCGCAAGCTCCAGTTTTTCTGCTTGTCCATCGAGCGACTCGAAAGTAGAGCGATACCCTGAGAAATCGGACGTGTGAAAGCTGTTCTCCAGAGACAACTTTTTGCCGAACTGGTTCAGGTTGCCAAAAGACCAGACAGGCACACCCGCATTCAGAGCGGCACGAGCAGGTATGCCGTGTTCCAGGTAGGTGGTGTAGGATGTCAGGTAGACGGCCGGCTTTCGCTGATTGAAATAGGCATTGGCGCGACGAACATCCTTCAAGGTTTGCCAAATCAGGCGGCGCACAAAGGGATCGTGAACATCGAATTCGGGCGAAGGTTTGAACCGCAGGTAAGAGTCCACCAGCAGGTCGCCCACCTCGATGCCTTCCACAGTCAGCGAAACTGGCTCAGGGGAGGTTCGAAGCCGTTTCCAGTGTTGCGTTGCCTGCAACCAGTCGCGCAGGCTCTGCAGTGGACTGCCCGCATCCGCGCAGCGGTAAGCAACACCATCGAAAAGGCCACCGTAGGCCCGCACCCAAGGCTGGGTTGCAAGCCAGGCAACTGGGGCGGAGCGCTTCACTTCGGCCATCCATCCGGTGCCAACCGCGCCGCTGACGGCTCTCACCACCACCAGTTCGGCGCGCATGTTGGGCAGGCGGGCGCGCAAAGCTCCAAACAGAAGGAAATAAAACTTGTCCGGCACCGACTGGACTGCAATGTGGCCAGAGGACGCGGGTTGAGTCGCCAGGTCCATCAGCCCCTTGAAAGATCCCGGATGCACTCCGGGATCTTTTGGATAGCGAGAGAAGAGCGAACGCAGCTTGCCGATCATGCTTCGCCGCTCTTGGGTATGGCGCGTTTTCCATCACTTCGCAGCGAAGTGAACAGATAGTCTTGGCCTGAAGGCTTTTCAACGAACGCGTAACCGTGTCCTTCCAAGTAGTTGTTCAGCCGCGCGAAATCTCGGCACTCAATCAACAAATACTTGAAGCGAAAGCGCTCGTGATCAATCCCTTTGAGCACTTCGAGTTCAGCGCCCTCCACATCGAGCGAAAGAAAATCAACCAGAGCTGGCGCGGAAGCGGTGAGCAAGAGGTCGTTCAAGGTGCGCGCCACAGCGCCAAACTCAAACACCATCTCCTGATCGCGCAGAAAGCGTTCCCCCAATTTGGCATGCGCCACGGGGTCGGTGATGTCCGACTCGAGGTTGACAGGGGCGGACATCAGGTTGGAATAGGCAATTCGAACGAACTCCTGTTCGTACTCGAAGGAAACGCACGCTGCGCAAAAAACGCGACTTCGTGTGGCGCGATTCTTTCGGCACTTCAAGAAATTGTGTGGCGTCGGCTCGACCAGCAGGCCACGCCATCCGCGGTGCTTTTCGAAGTACAGACTGTTGGATTGCGTCACGCCATCGTTGGCCCCAAGCTCGACGAAGTAGCCGTTGTCGTAGTCAACATACTTCTCCAGCTTGCGATCCAGTTCGTTGAGACTGTGGTATTTCCCACGGCGAAGTCTTGTCCAGACCCGTTTGAGCAGATGAAGCAACATTATTTAAAGGGTCTGACCAGATGAATTGCCGTTGTGCTGGACGATCATGTCCCACGTCACTGGCGTGCCGCGCTTGATGGCGTGTGATGCAGGCCTGCCAATGAAGTGGTCCAGATGCTTCGGGGCCAGCCCATAGCCAGGACGGATCGAGCGCAGGTTGTCGTCGGTGAACGCTTCACCAGATGCAACGTCTTTGACGATGTAAAGCGATCGCCGGAACATCGCATTTCCCTGTTCGCTGGACTTACGTCCATAGTCGACATGTCCCAGCGACTGCCACGCGGTGCGGGCACCAGTACAAAGTTCTTTGAGACCAGCGGGCTCCAGTGAAAAGCTGTCATCCGGTCCACCGCCGGAGCGATCCAGCGTGAAGTGTTTTTCGATAATTCGTGCGCCCAAGGCCACGCTGGTGATGGCTGTGGTGTTGTCCAGTGTGTGGTCTGACAACCCGATGACCGTACCAAACCGGCGTGCCATGTCCGGGATGGTCTGCAGGTTGTAGTCCTCGGCTGGGGCGGGGTAGCCGCTGACACAGTGCAAGAGTGCCAACTGTGTGCAACCGCCCTCCCTCGCAGCATCCACTGCCTCCTGAATTTCTTCGGCATCAGCCATGCCCGTGGAAATGATCATTGGCTTTCGCGTGCCTGCCACGTACTTGATCAGGGGCAAATCAACGGCTTCGAAGGACGCAATCTTGTAAGCGGGTGCGCCCAGATTCTCCAGCAGATCGACGGCGGTCCGATCGAACGGTGAACTGAAAATGGTGATGCCCTCACTTTTGGCATGTTCAAAAAGCGGGGCGTGCCAGTTCCAAGGCATATGCGCTTGTTCATAGAGGTCGTACAAGGTGCGCCCATCCCAAAGGCCGCCCCGGATCCTGAACTGTTCCGAGTCAACATCAATGGTGATGGTGTCCGGCCGGTAGGTCTGGAGCTTGACGGCATCGGCACCAGCCAGCTTGGCTGCACTGATGATTCGCAAGGCGTTGTCGAGCTTGCCATTGTGGTTGGCAGACATTTCCGCAATCACGTACGGAGGTGCATCACTGGAGATACGCCTTTCGGCGATGGCGATTTGTGGTGGGCAGGTCATGGATTCAGTCATTAGTAGTAAGGTTCGGCAGGTCAACGCCAAGCCACTCATGGTCCAGGAGTCCGAAACAGTGGACGTCGTGAAATGCTTCGCCGTCAAAGTGTTGCTCGCGCAAAACTCCTTCGGGTTTGAATCCGAGGGCTAGGTGCATGCTGATCGACCGGCTGTTCTTCGCCAACGCTTGGCCGCAGACCTTGTGAAGTCTGAGGTTGTGAAAGGCGTGGTCGAGCGTTGCGCCTCCGAGCCGTTTTCCACTTCCGAGAGGTGCGGCCGGAGACAGGTAGAAGCCCCAGTTGGCTGCCGTGCGGGCCGCAATTAGCGAAAGGTGCGCGTAGCCTTGTGGCTCCCCGCCGGTCTCGAAAATCAACACATGCTGGAGGTCGTCCTTGGACGCAGCGGCAAACCAACGGAGGTGCTCCTCGATCGAAATCTCGTGCTGGGTGAACATGTGAGCCCGGACCTGGGGATGGTTGCGCCAGCCCAGCACCAGTTCGAGGTCACGCTCCGTCATGCGGCGAACGGTCCCTGGCTCAGACGATGGTTCATGCATGGCGCGTCCCCATGACTGTAACGACCCGTTCGACGCCTTGACCATCGGTCACCGAGCTTGCCTTTGCCGCCATTTCGGCAAGCACGCGCGCGTTCTGCATGGCGTCGATGGCCGAAGGCAAATGAGTGTTGATGTCGCAGGCATCACCGACCAGACGCGCTGCGCCAGCATGCGCCAGGGCCAGTGCGCCGGGACGCTGGTTTTCGGCAAGCACCACCAACAGCGAGGGCAGTCCCAAGCAGCATCGCTCCCATGCAGAACCGCCTGCCGCACCAATGGCGAGGTCCGCCTCGCTCATCAGCTCGGCCATGTTGGCCGCATCGACCTTCACGTCCGTAGGCCACGGAAGTTGGCTTGCGGCTTCTTGTACTGACGTCAACTCTGGAGCCCGGCTGCCCATGACGATGGTGATTCTGGTATCCACGTCCAGCGGGCACTGGCGCAGGGTCGTCAGGATTCGTCCGGTGGTGTTGGCCTGATCGACTCCTCCCATCGAAATGAAAGTACTGCGCAACTTGTTGTTGGGCCGACGTGCCAGACTGCGATCGCGCAGCGTCCGGAATTCAGGTCGCAGCAGGGCGTACCTTGGGCCAGTCAAGACGATGGCTTCCGCCGGGACCTTGCCAGCGTAGTCCTGTGCTTTGCGGCCCAGGTTTTGATCCAGCAGCACATGGCATGCATGCTGTCGATCTGCGAGGTCATCGATCACCAAGATACGAGGGACAAGCGCTTGCAATTGCTGCTCCCATGTTGCGTCCAATGCGTAGTGATCCACCACGAGCCAATCCGGACGAATTTGCTCGGCGATGGTTGCCGTGTGCCGCGCGTCTTCCTCCTGACTGGCACCAAGCCATACTGCATGCAGTGGCGCATCTATGGACTGGTCACATACCGTTTTCGCTTCCACTCCGCTGCAAGGCAATGACCAAGTCTTGAATCCTTGTTGCTCCACAATAGACAGCATGTTGCCCGGGTGAAGTCGCGACAAAAAGTGGCACTCCCATCCCTGCTGCCGCAACGCATGTGCCAAGGTAAGGCAACGTTGCACATGGCCGCTGCCGATCTGCAGCGATGCATCGACCCGGAAAAGTACTCTGGTCATATCAACTCGGCCGCTGACTTACCAGCAAGTCCAGCCACCGTCCACGACGATGTTGGCGCCGTTGACAAAAGAAGATGCTGAGGAGGTCAGGAACACCGCAGGTCCACCCAGTTCGCTGGCCCGACCTGTCCGGCCAAGAGGAACACGATCGGCCAACTTTTCGGCAAACCGGGGATTCATCTCCTCGACCGCTTGGGCTGGAAATGGTCCTGGTGAGATGGCATTGACACGAATTCCCTCCTTGCCGAATTCGCATGCGGCGTAGCGTGTCCACTGCAGCAGTGCTGCTTTGGCCGCGCCGTAATAAGGCGGGTTGGCAACGGGCGCGCTGTCGTAGATACGCTGATCGGGACTCACCATGGCATACATGGACGCGATGTTGATCACGGACGCATCCCCCGAACTTTGTACGGCCAAGCGCAGCGAAGGCAGGGCCGCTCTCAAGAGGTTGTGTGAAGCCTCCACCGTGATGGCAAACGCCTTCTCATAGGCCGAAGGACCACTCGATTCGATGGTGCCTGCACCGCCTGCGTAGGCGTTGCTGATCAATCCATGCAGCGCAAGACCCGCCCGGTCGCGAAAAAAAGCGTCAATGGAGGAGGGATCGGTGACGTCGAAAACAGCGGCGTCGGCTAACCCTCCGGCCAGGCGAATACGGTACACCTCGCGCAGCGCGTGGTCGCGTTGGCGTGAATTGATCAGTATGTGCGCGCCTGCCGCTGCAAGCGCACTGGTCATTGCGGAACCCAGGTGGCCGGCTGCGCCCGTGATCAACACCGTCTTTCCTGCAAGCGAGAACAGTTCCAAATGCGCGTTCATACTTCTTCCTTCAGCCAAAGCGCAGGATCCAATGTGGACAAATCCAACTGAGGCCGTGTGGCGCGGACAAGAGCCACTTCATCCGCAGATAGTGGAGGGTGTCCGAACAGGTCGATGTTTTGTTCCAGCTGATCGATGCGCTCAGCGCCGACCACCACGCCATCAATCCATTCAATTGCATTTAGGTAGGCGAGGCATATGTCGGCAACGCTCACTCTTTTGCATTGAACGACCATCTGTTGTATCCAGTCGGTGATCGGCTGCACATGGTCCACATGCGCCTTGCCCCAAGGGCTTGCGTCGTTGGTCAGCAGCAAGCCTTGCAGATACGGGCTTCTCGCATGGATAGTCAAAGGCCGTTCGCGCTTGGCCGCCGCCAAGGCCTGGGCTGATTCTTCCCAACGCCAGTCAACGAGATTGAGTGGTAACTGAACGTGCGATACACCCTCCGTTTGCAGTGCCCACAAGAGTTCGGTCGGGTTCTGCACGGATACGCCCAATCGCTTGATCGATCCCGCGCCTTCGTGAACCCGAAGGCGCTTCCAGACTGCCCCGTGCCATTTGCCCAAGTGATCTGCGCGATGCAGGAGCAACACATCCAGGGATGTCGTCCTGAGGCGGATCATTGACTGAAAGATACTGGCATCGACCAATGCCTGCACCAAAGCCTCGCTGGCGTCTTCGGGACACTGGTTCAGTGGGGACAGTTTGGTCACAACACCGATCTGGCCTTGCTGTCCATCCTTGAGTGCCTCACCGATCACAGCTTCACTCGTGCCATACGCATGGGCTGTATCCAGAGCCGTGGCGCCGTTCATGATGGCGGTTTTGATCAGTTCCGTGCTGGCGGCCAAGCTGGGTTGCCCGTGCTGATTGACAGCGCCATACTTCAGTCCAAGTTGGGCGCAACCCATCACCATTCGACGGGCCGGCGCTGTTGGACGTGGGGAAGGGGTAGCGAGTTTCAGGCGTTCCAGCAGGGAGAACAATGACTCCTGAACGGGCTCATCGATCAATTGAAAAATGGCGCCGATCTTCAAATAGTCATCAAGGCAGTCCACTGTGCAACGGTACTGGCCCATGGCAACCGACTGGTATCCCTGAAAATATGCTGCGCCAAACCGCCGGCGTATGTGAGGAGTGACGTGTTCCTTGTCATAGGCACTCGTGGCATTCGTGCAGGCCTCTCGCAAATGGCGCAGACGGGTTACCTCTGCGCTGACTCCATATGGAAGCCCCGAGGGGATGCCGTTGCACACGAGGTAGTCCAGTTTTCGGATGAGGAAGTCGCGCGCCATCTCATCCAGCAGCGAGCCATCTGGAAACACGTTGTCTGCAGTGAGTCGAAAAACGATGGTGTCGTCGTCCCATGAAGACAGTGCTCTCGTAACCCGGTCCAGTGTGTCATTCAGAGAGCCACGGAAACATTTGACTTGATGACTCGCAAGGGTTTCGCTCAGCAAGTTGTCCGTCGACTGATCGGACGTCGCAACGATGACCCTGAGCCCTGTGTTACCCGCGCGTTTGGCCGCTAGAACGGCCAAGGGAATGCCGCCCATTGGCAGCAGGACCTTCGCAGGTAGCCTGGAAGAGTTTGTCCGCGCCTGTATGACTACAACGGTATTCACTTGAATCCGAACCCTGGATTTCGCAAGACGTTTGGCATCAGCCATGCCCAAAGGTGTGGCAAGCGGCGATCACACGCTCAACCTCTTGCACTGTGTGCCCGGCAGAGATGGGCAGGCTCAACTCGGTCGAGTGCAAGTAGTCAGCGATCGGATAGTCGCCGGAAAGAATGCCTTTCATCGCTTCTTGGCGGTGCGGGGGAATCGGGTAGTGGATTTCTGTCTTGACCCCATGTTCCAGCAGGTGCTGGCGCAGCTCGTCGCGACGAGAGTACCGGATGCCGTAGATATGGAACACGTCAAACTCATCGGGCCGACGCTTCGGTGTGCCGATCCAGTCGGGCAGTCCTGCGAAGTAGACCTCGGCCAGGGCGCGTTTGTGTGCGGTCATGGTGTCCAGGTGGCGGAGTTTGACGCGCAGCAAGGCTGCCTGAAGCTCGTCCAGGCGCGAGTTCACGCCCACGTAGCGGTTCACGTACTTCTGTTTGGATCCATAGTTGCGTGTGTGGCGCAGTCGGTCTGCCAGGGCATCGTCGTTGGTGACGATGGCACCTGCGTCGCCCAAGGCGCCGAGATTCTTGGTTGGGTAGAAGCTGAAGCAACCGGCATCGCCAAACGTGCCGGTCATCTGTGTCCCCAGGCGGGCGCCGTGCGATTGCGCGCAGTCCTCCACCACCTTGAGCCCGTGCTCGCGGGCAAACGCGCCGATGGCGTCCATGCGGCAGGTCTTCCCGAACAGGTGGGTGACGCAGATCGCACGTGTGTTTGCCGTCATGGCCTTCGGCAGGCCGGCTGGGTCGATGTTGAACGTGCTCGGATCAGGCTCCACCAGCACCGGGCGGTGGCCCACTCGCACGATGGCCAGGATGGTGGCGATGTAAGTGTTGGATGCCACCAGTATGTCGCTACCCTTCGGAAGGTCGAGGGCTTCGATGGACAGGATCAGCGCGTCAAGGCCGTTGGCCACGCCGATGCAGTGCCGAGTCCCCACATACTGCGCAAATTCTTCCTCGAATGCCGTGACCTCCTGGCCCAGCACGTACCACCCGTTGCGGATCACACGCACCGCTGTGGCCTCCAGCTCTTCCATGAAGGGCTGGTTGGAGTGGGCCAGGCTTTCGTATTCGACCATGTAGAGCTCAGGCATAGGGCTCGTCGATGTACTCACTCCGATCATAGGAATGCGATGACATGACCAGCAGCACGCTGCCCACGCCGAAGGTCATGGTGTGCCAGTCCTTGGGGTTCACGATCAGGCAGTCGCCAGGGTGCTCCAGCGCCACATGGTCGGAGGCCACGCCGTCGTTCATGTAGATCGTCACGGCGCCATGTACGGCGACCAACGCCTGTGTGGTGTGGCGATGGCGGTGTCCGCCGCGGGTCTGGCCATCTGCACCAAAAATCCAGTAGCTGCGTACGACAGTGAAGGGCAGGGCGCCTTCCATCACCGTGAGCGAGCCACGGGCGTCTGTGAAAGTGGGAAGCTTCAGGGTCGGGAAATGCGACATGGACGTCATTAGAAGATGGTCTGGTAGCCCGACGGCGTGAGGAGGCGGCGCAAGACTTCACCTTGCTGGATGTCCGTGAGGCCTGGAAAGATAGGGAGGGTTATCGCTTCGGCGTAGTAGCGCTCGGCCTGCGGGAAATCCTCGGGCCGGAAACCCATCTGCGCATAGTAGGGCTGACGGTAGACCGGAATGTAGTGCAGGTTCACGCCGATGCCCTCGGCGCGCATGCGCTCGAAGACTTCCCGGTGCGTGGTTTTCATCGCGCCGAGCTTGAGCCGGATCACATACAAATGCAGCGCGGAGTGTGAGTCGGGGTGCTGCCACGGGGTGGTGGCCACGCTGTCCTTGAGCAGGTCGTCATAGCGCTGCGCGATGGCATGCCGCTGTGCGACGAAGTCGTCGAGGCGGCGCATCTGGCTCATGCCCAATGCCGCCTGGATATCCGTCATGCGGTAGTTGAACCCGAGCTCGATCTGTTGGTAATACCACGACCCGTGGGGCGGATGGGTCATTTCCGAGGGGTAGCGGGTGATGCCATGGCTGCGCAACCGCGCCATGTGTTTGGCCAGCTCCAGGTCGTTGGTCACCGCCATGCCGCCCTCGCCCGTCGTGATAATCTTGACGGGGTGAAAACTGAATACGGCGATGTCGCTGTAGCGGCAACTGCCCACCTTGTCACCCTGGTAGCTGCCGCCGATGGCATGCGACGCGTCCTCAACGATCCGGAAGCCGTACTGTTGGGACAGCGCATGAATGGCCTGCATCTCGCAGGACTGACCGGACAGGTGCACAGGGATCACCACCTTGGGAAGACGCCCGCTGGCTTTGGCCTTTGCGAGCTTGTCCGCCAGGCTGGCGGCGCTCATGTTGTAGGTGCGGGGGTCAATGTCGACGAAGTCGACGTCCGCCCCGCAGTAGCGCGCGCAGTTCGCACTGGCCACGAAGGTGATCGGGGATGTCCAGACCAGGTCGCCTGGCCCCAGACCGAGGGCGATGCAGGCGATGTGCAATGCGCTGGTGGCGCTGTTCACGGCCACGGCGTGGTTGGTGCCACAGTAGGCCGCCACGGTCTTCTCAAACTCCGGGACGATGGGCCCCTGCGTCAGGAAGTCTGAGCGCAACGCGGCCACGACGGCAGCGATATCGTCTTCGGAAATGTTCTGTTTACCGTATGGAATCAAACTCATCATGAGCCTCTGGTTTTTTCTTGTGTTCCACAAACTGTTTGCATTGCGTTGGACAAGTATTCACGCACGTCCATGAATCTAAAGGTCTTGCACTTCATGAAACCCGCTCGCCGCCGAATCCTTGGATGAGAGGGTTGGCGATACGCCGTTCAACGGCCAGGCGATTGCAAGCGACTCATCATTCCAGCGAATGCTGCGCTCGTGTTGCTGCGCATAGAAGTCCGTCGATTTGTATAGAAAATCGGCCGACTTGCTCTGCACAAGGAAGCCGTGAGCGAACCCTGAAGGAATCCAGCGAAGCAGCTGATTTTCCTCACTTAGTTCGACGCCTTCCCACTGCCCGAAAGTTGGCGATTGCTTTCGCAGGTCCACCACGACATCAAAAACCGCGCCGCTGACGACCCGAACCAACTTTCCCTGTGGTTGCTGCGCTTGATAGTGCAGCCCCCGCAGCACACCCTTGAAACTTCGGCTGTGGTTGTCCTGCACGAAGTTCACGTTCAGACCAGTAGCCTCGTTGAAGTCCCTCTGGTTGAAGGTCTCGAAGAAGAAGCCACGATCGTCCTTGAATACCTTGGGCTTAATAATCAACACGTCAGGGAAGATGGCAGAAGGCGTGATGTTCATCTGAGCACCGGGTCCTTGAGCAAGCGCAGCAAGTATTGACCATAGCCGCTCTTGAGCATGGGTTGCGCCAGCGCCTCCAGCTCGGCGCTGTCGATCCATCCCTGCCTCCATGAAATTTCCTCAGGGCAAGCGATCTTCAAGCCTTGCCGATGTTCCAGCGTCGCAATGAACTGGCCGGCCTCCAGAAGACTGTCGTGCGTGCCGGTGTCCAGCCATGCATAGCCCCGGTGCATGATTTGAACGTTGAGCTGGCCGAGCTCCAGATAGGCTTGGTTCACAGCAGTGATTTCAAGTTCACCGCGCGGGCTGGGCCTTACCGCCTTGGCGATCTCCACCACCTGCTGGTCATAGAAATACAGGCCGGTAACGGCGTAGTTGCTCTGTGGCAGGGCCGGCTTCTCTTCAATGCTGCGCACCTTGCCCTGAGCGTTGAATGCCACCACGCCATAGCGCTCCGGGTCGTTCACGTGGTACGCAAACACGGTGGCGCCTGAATTCTGTGAATCGGCGCTGGCCAGGAGGCTGCCGAATTCATGTCCGTAGTAAATGTTGTCGCCGAGCACCAGAGCGCTGGGACTGTTGCCCACGAAGTCGGCGCCGATGATGAAGGCCTGCGCCAAGCCGTCGGGGCTGGGCTGCACGGCGTATTGCAGGTTCATGCCCCAGGCGCTGCCGTCGCCCAGCAGTTGCTGAAAGCGTGGCGTGTCCTGCGGCGTGCTGATGATGAGCACGTCGCGGATGCCCGCCAGCATCAGCGTGGTCAGCGGGTAATAAATCATCGGCTTGTCGTACACCGGCAGCAGCTGTTTGCTGATGGCCAGCGTGGCGGGGTGCAGGCGGGTGCCCGAGCCGCCTGCCAGGATGATGCCTTTGCGTTGCGTCATGCGTCTTGTCTCACAGAATTTCGGCAAGCATACGCCGCACGCCGTGTTGCCAGTGGGGCAAGTTCAACCCGAATGTGCTTCGCAAGTGTGAGGTGTCCAGGCGCGAATTCAGCGGCCGGCGAGCGGGCGTCGGAAAGGCGCTGGTGGGAACAGGCACCACGTCCCGGGCCTTGATCGCCAAGTCGGGTTTCAGTGCGCGGACCGTCTCCAGCACGAAGCGCGCATAACCGTTCCACGTGGTTTCGCCCGCGGCCGCCAGGTGGTAGGTGCCGCAGCCAGCGCTGTCGCGCAGGGTCAGACGGATGGCATGCGCCGTCACATCGGCGATCAACTCCGCTCCGGTGGGTGCGCCGACCTGATCGTCGATCACGGTGAGCTGCTCGCGTTCCTGTGCCAGGCGCAGCATGGTCTTGGCGAAGTTGCCGCCGCGCGCGGCGTACACCCAGCTGGTGCGAAAGATCAGGTGGCGCGCAGTGGCCGCCGCGATCAAACGTTCACCTTCCAGTTTGGTCTGGCCGTAGACGCTCAAGGGTCCGGTGGCGGCGCCTTCGGTCCACGGCGCGGTGCCGCTGCCGTCAAACACGTAGTCGGTGGAGTAGTGCACCAGCAGGGCACTCACGGCGCGGGCGGCTTCTGCCAGCACACCGGGGGCCGTGGCGTTCAAGGCGCGCGCCACCTCGGGCTCGTTCTCGGCCTTGTCCACCGCAGTGTGGGCCGCCGCGTTCACGATCACATCGGGCCGCAAGCTCAACGCGGTCTCGCGCAGGCCGTCCAGATCGTTGAGGTCACCGCGGCCGCCGTCCGCCAGCGTGCTGTGCCGGTCCAGCGCCACCAGCTCGCCCAGCGGCGCCAGACTGCGCTGCAGTTCCCAGCCCACCTGCCCGTTTTTGCCCAGCAGCAAGATCCTCATGCAGACACCGGCGCCTCGTATTGCGCCTGCACCCACTGGCGATACGAACCGCTTTGCACGTTCGTCACCCACTCAGGGTGGTCCAGGTACCACTTCACGGTCTTGCGAATCCCGCTCTCGAACGTCTCTACCGGCTTCCAGCCGAGTTCGCGTTCGATCTTGCGTGCGTCGATGGCGTAGCGACGGTCGTGGCCGGGGCGGTCTTTCACGTAGCTGATCTGGCTGGCGTAGGGCTGGCCGTCGCTGCGTGGGCGCAGCTCGTCCAGCAAGGCGCAGACGGTGCGCACGATCTCCAAGTTGGGCTTCTCGTTCCAGCCGCCCACGTTGTAGGTTTCGCCCAGGCGGCCGCCTTCGAGCACGCGGCGGATCGCGCTGCAGTGATCTTTCACGTACAGCCAGTCGCGCACCTGCATGCCGTCGCCGTACACCGGCAGGGGTTTGCCTGCGAGTGCGTTGACGATCATCAGGGGGATGAGCTTCTCGGGAAAATGGAAAGGCCCGTAGTTGTTGCTGCAGTTGGTGGTGAGCACTGGCAGGCCGTGTGTGTGGTGCCAGGCTCGCACCAGGTGGTCGCTGGCGGCCTTGCTGGCCGAATAGGGGCTGTTGGGTTCGAAACCGTGGCTCTCGGTGAAGGCGGGCGCGTCGGGCGCCAGGCTGCCGTACACCTCGTCGGTGCTCACGTGAAGGAAGCGGAACGCGGCATTTTCTTCGGCGGCAAGACCGGACCAGTGCGCGCGCACCGCTTCCAGCAAACGGAAGGTGCCGACGATGTTGGTCTGGATGAAGTCTTCGGCGCCATGGATGGAGCGGTCCACATGGCTCTCGGCCGCGAAGTTGATCACCGCGCGCGGCCGGTGCTCGGCCAGCAGGCGGGCCACCAGGGCACTGTCGCCGATGTCGCCCTGTACAAACACATGGCGTGCGTCGCCCTGCAGGCTGGCCAGGTTTTCAAGGTTGCCCGCGTAGGTCAGCTTGTCGAGGTTGACGACAGGCTCGGCCGACTGGGCCAGCCAGTCGAGCACGAAGTTGCCGCCAATGAAGCCGGCGCCGCCAGTGACGAGAATCATGAAACTTCCCTAAGGGTGGCGTTCTTGGGGCAGCCCGGGGACCGCCGTGAACCACGCATTATCTTTGCCAAACCGCCGATTCCAGCGGATTCACCGAGCGGATCAGTGACCGTGTGAAACCGTCTCGCCGGCCTTGAGACGGTAGACCGTGCCGCAGTAGGGGCACTTGGCTTCGCCGCTGTGGCCCACGTCCAGGTACACCTTGGGGTGGCTGTTCCAGAGTTTCATGTCGGCCAGTTTGTTCGGGCAGAACACGCCGCCCTGGGCGTTGAGGTCGCTGGCTTTGAGTTCGATGGCGGGGGTGGTCATGGTGTTCAGACCTTCGTCAACCAGTGGGCGTACTTGGGGTTGCGGCCATTGACGACGTCGAAGAACGCGCTCTGGATCTTCTCGGTGATCGGGCCGCGGGTGCCCACGTAGTCGGCCTTGCCGAGTTCGATGCGGTCGAGTTCGCGGATGGGCGTCACTTCGGCGGCGGTGCCGGTGAAGAAGGCCTCGTCGGCGATGTAGACCTCGTCTCGCGTGATGCGCTTCTGCACGATCTCCAGACCCAGGTCCTTGGCGATGTGGAACACGGTGTTGCGGGTGATGCCATTGAGCGCACCGGCCGACAGGTCGGGCGTGTAGATCACGCCGTTTTTCACCACGAAGATGTTTTCGCCAGCGCCTTCGCTCACAAATCCCGAGGCGTCGAGCAGCAGCGCTTCGTCGTAGCCCTCGTCGGTCACTTCCATGTTGGCCAGGATGCTGTTGGTGTAGTTGCTCACCGCCTTGGCCTGGGTCATGGTGATGTTGACGTGGTGGCGGGTGTAGCTGCTGGTCTTCACGCGGATGCCGCGCTTCAAGCCTTCTTCACCGAGGTACGCGCCCCAGGCCCAGGCCGCCACCATCAGGTGAACGGTGTTGCCCTTGGGTGACACGCCCAGCTTCTTGTCACCGATCCAGGTCAACGGGCGGATGTAGCAGCTCTCCAGCTTGTTCTCGCGCACCACGGCTTTTTGCGCTTCCATGGCTTCTTCCATGGTGAAGGGCAGCTTCATGCGCAGGATCTTGGCGCTGTTGAACAGGCGCTCGGTGTGCTCTTCCAGGCGAAAGATCGCCGTGCCACCGACCGCGTTGTAGGCCCGGACCCCCTCGAAGGCACCGCAGCCGTAGTGCAGCGTGTGGGTCAGCACGTGGATCTTGGCGTCGCGCCAGTCCACCATCTGGCCGTCCATCCAGATCTTGCCGTCGCGGTCGGACATCGAGGGAACGATGGGGCTCATGGGGGTCCTTTGGGTTGTTCGTGAGGGGCGCTCACCACCGGGGTGAGACACCAAACCGGCGATTTTACGGCGCCGGGCTGCCCTGGACCGCCGCCTCCGGGTCCGGCCGCGCCAGATGCCAGCGCACCAGCTTGCCGCCCGCGAACTCGGCCTCCACGGTGGACAGGCCGTTGTCGGTCCAGCGGTACACCTCGGGCTCGGAACCCTCGGCCGAGACGCGCTGGCCCAGCGCGCGCGTCATGGCGATCACGTGCATCAGCGTCACACCGGGTTTGAGCTTGGCGTTGAGCATCACCGCGCTGTCCACGTGGCCGATGGGGCGGTGCGCGGCGCGCTTGAGCACCGTCATGAGGCGGGTGAAGTGCAGCAGCAGCCACATGAAGAGACCCCCGCTGACAGCGGCCACGGCTGGCCAGCCCGAGGCACGGTGCGCCACCACCAGCAGCGCGGCGCAGCCCAGGGGCATGAGGAATTTCTTGACTTGCATGGGGGGATTGTCCATGCGCGCGCTGGCCGCACCGCTGCGGTTTGTACGCAGGCGCCGCGCTCAGGCCAGGCTGCGGGCCAGCTCCATGGCCTCTTCAATGCGGTCCACGCCGTGCACTGTCAGGCCTTCGAACGATTTGTCGTTCTTCTTGGGCAGGTTGGCCTTGGGCACCACCGCCACGCTGAAGCCCAGCTTGGCCGCTTCCTTCAACCGCTCCTGGCCGCGTGGCGCCGGGCGCACCTCACCGGCCAGGCCCACCTCGCCAAATGCGATGAAACCCTTGGGCAGCGGTTTGCCGCGCAGGCTGGAGGTGATGGCCAGCATCACCGCCAGGTCGGCCGCCGGTTCGCTGATGCGCACGCCGCCCACGGCGTTGACGAACACATCCTGGTCCATGCAGGCCACGCCCGCGTGGCGGTGCAGCACCGCCAGCAGCATGGCCAGGCGGTCGCGGTCCAGGCCCACGGACAGGCGCCGGGGCGATGGGCCTCCTGTGTCCACCAGCGCCTGGATCTCCACCAGCATGGGCCGCGTGCCCTCCAGCGTCACCATCACGCAGCTGCCCGGCACCGGTTCGCTGTGCTGGCTCAAGAAGATCGCGCTCGGGTTGCTCACGCCCTTCAGGCCTTTTTCGGTCATGGCGAACACGCCTATCTCGTTGACCGCGCCAAAGCGGTTCTTGATCGCGCGGATCAGGCGAAAGCTGCTGTGCGTGTCGCCTTCGAAATACAGCACGGTGTCGACCATGTGTTCCAGCACACGTGGGCCGGCCAGCGCGCCCTCCTTGGTCACGTGGCCCACGAGCACGATGGCCGTGCCGCTGGCCTTGGCCGCGCGCGTCAGGTGGGCCGCGCATTCGCGCACCTGCGCCACCGAGCCCGGTGCAGACGTGAGCTGCTCGGAATACACCGTCTGGATCGAGTCGATCACGGCAATGCCCGGCTTCACATGGTCCAGCGTGGCCAGGATCTTCTCCAGCTGGATCTCGGCCAGCACGCTCACCTGCGAACCGTCCAGGCCCAGCCGGCGCGAGCGCAGCGCCACCTGGGCGCCACTCTCTTCGCCCGTGACGTAGAGGGTCTTCACATTCGCGCGTTGCAACGAATCCAGCGCCTGCAGCAGCAGGGTGGACTTGCCGATGCCCGGGTCGCCGCCGATTAGCACCACGCCGCCTTCCACGATGCCGCCGCCCAGCACCCGGTCGAGTTCGTCGTGGCCGGTGGGCGTGCGCTGCACGTCGGTGGCGTCGATGTCGGCCAGGGTGGTGACCTCGGCGGTCTTGGCCAGCGAGGCAAAGCGGTTTTTCGATGGCGCGGTGGACTCGGCCACGGATTCCACCAGCGTGTTCCAGGCGTTGCAGTGCGGGCATTTGCCCAGCCACTTGGGGCTGGAGCCGCCGCATTCGTTGCAGGTGTATTGGGTTTTGTCTTTGGCCATGGTGCTGGGCAATATAGTCGACACCCTCATGCCCTCACGCCCCCCCGCCGCCTCCCTGCTTGTGCTGCCGCCCAGCGCACAGCCCCTGTCCGCCGCAGCCCGCGCCTACAACCTGCAGCTCACCCGCATCGACAAGCTCAAGCGCCAGCTCGCCGAACTGGACGTGCTGGGCCAGCTGCACCGCCAGGAACTGCATGGTGCGATCGACCCGCTGCGCCGCCAGCTGGCGCAGGGTCAGCGCGAACTGGCGCTGGCGCTGGACGGTTTTCTGCAGGGCAAGGAGCTCAGCAGGGGTCAGGCCGACACGGCGCGTGCTGTGCTTTGCCAGATTGCTCGCCAGCTGGTTGAAGCTGGCGGCCCGGGCGGCGATGCGATGCGCGATCTGCACGACCGCCACAGCCCACGCACCCTGGCCCAGATCCGGCAGGATGCGGCCGATGCGCTGCGCGCGCGACTGGAGTCGGTGCTGGGCGAGCCGCTGGACGACGAAGGCCAGGACCTCAGCGCCGAGCAACTGCTGCGCGCCGGCATGGCGCGCCTGCGGCGGGCGCAGGAAGAAGAACAGGACAAGAAGCGCGAAGCCGCGCAGGCCAAACGCGAGCGCAAGAAGCCCGGTGCCGCGCTGCGCCAGACCGAGCAACATGACGCCGACACGCTGTTGCGCCGCCTGTTCCGCCAGCTCGCCAGCGCCCTGCACCCCGACCGCGAAACCGATCCGCAGGCCCGCCTGAAGAAGACCGCGCTCATGAGCGAGGCCAACGCGGCGTATGAAAAGCGCGACCTCGTCACGCTGCTGCACATCCAGAGCCGCGCCGAGCTGGCCGACCCGGCGGCGGTGCACAAACTCTCCGACGAACGCCTGGCCTCGCTCACCTTGCTGCTCAAGGCCCAGGTGGCCGAGCTGGAGCGCGAGCGTGCGGGCCGCCAGAACGCGCTGGCCGACGAGTTTGACCTGCCCGAAGGCTTGTCACCGAACGCCAATACCCTGCTGCAAAACCGGATCGATCAGGCGAGGGCCCTGGAGGCCGAACTCGCCGGCATCGAACACGACCTGGAGCAGGTGGGCAACGGCGTGCGGGTGAAGCGCTGGCTCAACGCGCAGCGCGACGCCGTCATGCGCGAGCGCTGAAGCCCTCGATCAACAACCGGGTGATCTCGGCCGCCGGCAGGTCGCGGCAACCGCTGGCGTTCTGCCCCGACCACAGCGGCGAAAAATCGCCGCTGCCCTTGGCCTCCCAGTGCGCCCGCAGCGGCGCCATGGCCGCGCCGGCCAGCGGGAACGCGGGCGCCACCGGGTTCATGGGGCCGAGTTCCCGCATCACGCGGTTGACGATGCCGCGCGCGGGGCGGCCGGTGAACAGGTGCGTCAGGGCAGTGTGGTGCGCCGCCTCGCTTTGCAGCGCGGCGCGGTGCAGGGCGCTGGTGGTGGCCTCATTGCAGCAGAGGTAGGCTGTGCCCACTTGCACGCCCGAGGCGCCCAGCGCCATGGCCGCGGCCACCCCCGCCGCATCGGCAATGCCGCCGGCAGCGACCACCGGCAGGCTCACGGCGGCCACGACCTGCGGCAGCAACGCAAAGGTGCCCACCTGCGTGGTGAGGTCGTCGGTGAGGAACATGCCACGGTGGCCGCCGGCTTCCACGCCCTGGGCAATGATCACATCGGCGCCAAAGGCCTCCAGCCAGTGCGCCTCTTCCACCGTGGTGGCCGACGCCAGCACCACACTGCCCCAGCTTTTCACGCGGTCCAGCAGGTCCAGGTCGGGCAGGCCGAAGTGGAAGCTCACCACCTTGGGCTTGAAGCGTTCCAGCAGGTTGGCCGATGTGCTGTTGAACGGCACGCGCCCCGGGCCGGCGGGCACGGCGTCGATGTCCAGCCCGGCCTCGCGGTAGTAGGTGGCCAGCCAGGCACGCCAGGCGGCTTCGCGCGCTTCATCGGGCACCGGCGGTGTGTGGCAGAAGAAGTTGACGTTGTACGGGCGCGCGGTGCCGGCGGCCAGCGCGGTCAGTTCGCGCTCCAGCGCGTCGGGCGCGAGCATGGCGCAGGGCAGCGAGCCCAGCGCGCCCGCGTTGCTCACGGCCACCGCGAGCGCGGCGCCCTGCACGCCCGCCATGGGCGCCTGGATCAGGGGGACATCGGTACCGAGCAACGAGGTGAGTGCGTTCATGCGCGGATTCTCCGCGAGCACCCCGGCCGGGTAAACCCTCAAAGGTGTAACACCGCATTCATTTAACATGTTAACTAAATGAGCGAGACCACCCCCTTCATCCACCGCAACCTGCCGCGCCTGCTGCTCGAGGCGCGCGAGGCCGTGATGCTGCACACCCGGCCCAGCCTGCGTGAGCACGGTTTGAGCGACCAGCAGTGGCGCGTGCTGCGCGTGCTCGGCGAACACGCGCGCCTGCCCGGTGGTGTGGAGACCGGCCGGGTGGCCCGTGAGGCGTTTCTGCTCGGGCCCAGCCTCACCGGCGTGCTCACACGCATGGAGCGCGACGGTTTGATCGCGCGTGGCCGCTGCCCGCAGGATGCCCGCCGCACCGTGGTGCGCGCCACGCCCGCCGGGCTCAAGCTGGTCAAGCGCCTGTCCAGCACCATCGAAGCGCACTACGCCTGGATGGAAGAGCGCCTGGGCAAGGCGCGGCTGGCGCAGCTGTATGTGTTGCTCGACGACGTGATCGCGCTGGAGTTGCCGGTCGACGTCGAGCCAGCGGAGGAGGACACCGAATGAACACCCACTGGATGCCCGAAGGCACGGTTTACGGCACGCTGCTCAACTTCCAGCGCGAGCACGCGCTGTGGGCGCCGCGCATGAACGAGGCGCCGTACAAGGCGCCGCCGAGCGCACCCGTGCTCTACATCAAGACCGCCAACACCTTCACCGCTGCGGGTCACAGCATCCCCTTGCCTCCGGGCCAACCGGTGGCGGTGGCCGCCGCGCTCGGGCTGGTGATGGGCGCCACCGGCGTGGCGGGTGCCGCGCTGTTCAACGACGTGGCCATCGTGCACGACAGCTACTACCGCCCGCCGGTGAAGTTCCGCTGTGTGGACGGTTTCTTCGGCGTTGGTCCCGAAAGTGTGCCGCTGCAGCGCCTGGGCGGGCTGGAGGGCCTGGCCAGCTTGCAGCTGGAGCTGCGCATCAACGGCGTGCACCGGCAAACCACGGCATTGGCCGAGCTGGTGCGCGACGCCGCCACCTTGGTGGCCGATGTCAACGCATTCATGACGCTGCGCGCCGGTGATGTGTTGATGCTGGGCAGCGACTGCTTGCCCGACGGCACGCGCCCGCTGGTGCACGCGGGCGACACGGTGGAGATCAGCGCCACCGGTTTCAAACCGGCGGTGCACAGCTTCCACGCGGAGCAGACGGTATGAAGGAGAGGCCATGAAACACGCCCGCATCGCCTGGGCCGGCGCGGTCCATGAGGCCGTGGAGGTCGACGGCCAACTGGAATTGCTCACTCCCGCGTTCAAAGGCCGGCGCGTGGGTTTCGACGAGGTCGTGTGGCTGCCCCCGCTCGCACCCAACCCGCCCACCCGCCCGCGCACCATCCTCGCGCTCGGCCTGAACTACGCCGACCACGCGAAGGAACTCGCGTTCAAGGCGCCCGTAGAGCCGCTCGCCTTCGTCAAAGGCGAGGCCAGCCTCACCGGCCACCGGGGTTTCACGCTTCGCCCGCCGGGTGTGCAACACATGCACTACGAATGTGAACTCGCGGTGGTGATCGGCCGCACGGCCAAACACGTGAACAAGTCCGACGCGCTGGACTTCGTGGCGGGCTACACCGTCGCCAACGACTACGCGATCCGCGACTACCTGGAGAACTGGTACCGGCCCAACCTGCGCGTGAAGAACCGCGACACCTGCACGCCCATCGGCCCCTGGCTGGTGGACGCGGCCGACGTGCCCGACCCCATGAACCTGGCCCTGCAGACCACTGTCAATGGACAAGTCACGCAGCAGGGCAACACCCGCGACATGATCTTCGACGTGCCTACGCTGATCGAGTATTTCAGCACCTTCATGACCCTGCAACCCGGCGACCTGATCCTCACCGGCACACCCGACGGCGTGGTCGACTGCCAGCCCGGCGACGTGATCGTCACGTCCATCGAAGGCATCGGCGACCTGGTCAACACCATCACTTCATCCGAACCCGCATGACGATCCAGCACCTCATCAACGGCCAATCCGTGGCCAGCGCCACTACCTTCGAAACGATCAACCCCGCCACGCAGGACGTGCTGGCCGAGGTCAGCGCGGGTGGCGTTGACGAAGTCAATGCAGCGGTGCAGGCCGCGAAAGACGCGTTCCCCAAGTGGGCCGGCCTGCCCGCCACCGAGCGCGCCAAACTCATGCGAAAGCTCGGCGAACTGATCGCGGCCCACGTGCCCGAGATCGCGCAGACCGAGACCAACGACTGCGGCCAGGTGATTGCGCAGACCGGCAAACAACTCATCCCGCGCGCGGCGGACAACTTCTCGTACTTCGCCGAGATGTGCACCCGCGTGGACGGTCACACCTACCCCACGCCCACGCACCTGAACTACACGCTGTTCCAACCGGTGGGCGTGTGCGCGCTGATCAGCCCGTGGAACGTGCCTTTCATGACCGCCACCTGGAAGGTCGCGCCCTGCCTGGCCTTCGGCAACACGGCGGTGCTGAAGATGAGCGAGCTCAGCCCGCTCACCGCCGCGCGCCTGGGTGAGCTGGCGCTGGAAGCCGGCATTCCGCCCGGCGTGTTGAACGTGGTGCACGGCATGGGCAAGGATGCGGGCGAGCCCCTGTGTGCCCACCCGGACGTGCGCGCGATTTCCTTCACCGGCTCCACCGCCACCGGCAACCGCATCGTGCAGAGCGCAGGCCTCAAGAAGTTCAGCATGGAGCTGGGTGGCAAGAGTCCGTTCGTGATCTTTGACGACGCCGATCTGGACCGCGCGCTGGACGCTGCCGTGTTCATGATCTTCAGCAACAACGGCGAGCGCTGCACGGCGGGCAGCCGCATCCTGGTGCAGCAGAGCATCTACGCCGACTTTGCGCAGAAATTCGCCGAGCGCGCGAAGCGCATCACCGTGGGCGACCCGCTGGATGAGAAGACCATCGTTGGCCCGATGATCAGCCGGGCCCATCTGGCGAAGGTGCGCAGCTACATCGAACTGGGACCGAAGGAGGGCGCCACACTCTTGTGTGGCGGTCTGGACCGGCCCTCGTACGCGGCCGAGTTGCCGTCGCGCGTGGCAAGGGGCAACTACGTGTGGCCCACGGTGTTCGCCGATGTGGACAACCGCATGCGCATCGCACAAGAGGAAATCTTTGGACCCGTCGCCTGCCTCATTCCGTTTCGCGACGAGGCGCATGCGATCGAGCTGGCGAACGACATCCAGTACGGTCTTTCCAGTTACGTGTGGACGGAGAACCTGGGCCGTGCGCACCGGGTGGCGGCGGCGGTGGAAGCGGGCATGTGTTTCGTGAATTCGCAGAACGTGCGGGATTTGCGCCAGCCGTTTGGCGGCACCAAGGCGAGTGGCACGGGGCGTGAGGGTGGCACCTGGAGTTACGAGGTGTTTCTGGAGCCGAAGAACGTGGCGGTGTCGCTCGGGTCGCACCACATTCCGCATTGGGGGGTTTGAAATGCCTTCATTCCTGCGTGTGTGCGTTCTTCCTTTCGCACTCGCGGTCCGCAGTGGTTTGAAACCCTGGGGTGTCCACCGCAGCGAAGTCAAGGAGGAGGGGCCGAAGGCCCCGGGGGACATTCGCGGAGGTGGGCGCCCCAGGGTTTCAAACCACGGAGCAAGCAGCAAGCAGCAAGGAGGAACAAAACATGGGAAAACTAGCCCTCGTAGCCAAAGTCACCCACGTCCCCTCGATGTACCTCAGCGAACTCGACGGACCCAGAAAAGGCACAAGACAGGACGCCATCGACGGCCACAAGGAGATCAGCCGGCGCTGCCGAGAACTCGGGGTGGACACCATCGTCGTCTTCGACACCCACTGGCTCGTCAACGCCAGCTACCACCTCAACTGCGCACCGCACTTTGAAGGCCGCTACACCAGCAACGAACTGCCGCACTTCATCAGCAACCTGCCGTTCGAGATCCCCGGCAACCCCGCACTGGGCCAACTGCTCGCCCAGGTTTGCAACGAGCACGGTGTGGAAACCCTGGCCCACCACGCCACCACCCTCGGCCCCGAGTACGGCACGCTGGTGCCCATGCGCTACATGAACGCCGACCAGCACTTCAAAGCCATCTCGGTTTCTGCGCTGTGCCAGGCCCATTACCTCAACGACAGCGTGCGCCTGGGCTGGGCCATGCGCCGCGCCGTGGAAGACCACTACGACGGCACCGTCGCGTTCCTCGCCAGCGGCAGCCTCAGCCACCGTTTTGCACAGAACGGTCTGGCGCCTGATTTCGCCTTCAAGATATGGAGCCCCTTTCTCGAAACGCTCGACCGCCGCGTCGTGCAGATGTGGGAACAGGGCGAGTGGAAAGCCTTTTGCGAGATGCTGCCCGAGTACGCGGCCAAGGGCCACGGCGAAGGCTTCATGCACGACACTGCCATGATGCTGGGCGCGCTCGGCTGGAGCGAGTACGAAGGCCAGGCCGAGGTCATCACGCCCTACTTCGGCGCGTCCGGCACCGGCCAGATCAACGCCGTGTTCCCCGTCATGCCACAGACCGGCGCCGCCATTCCCGCTGCACAGGCTTCGGCTGCGCAGGGCTACCAATCCGTCTCCCGACTCTGACCACCATGCCCCACCTTGTCATCCTCTACACCCCCAACCTCGACAAGCCCGAACCGGAAGGTGGCATCGACATGGGCCGCCTCTGCCGGGCCCTGTGCGACGCCATGCTCGCCGTGCGTGACGAGGCCGACCAACAGGTCTTCCCCACGGGTGGCACGCGCGTGCTGGCCTACCCGGCCGCTCACAGCGCCATCGCCGACGGTGGTGCGGCCGGCAAGGCCGCCGGCCTCGGCAGCGACTACGCGTTTGTCTACATGAACGTGCGCATGGCCAAGGGCCGCAGCGCCCTCACGCACCAGCGCGTGGGTGACGCCTTGCAGGCCTGCGTCAAAACGAACTTTGCGGCGCAACTCGCCGCACGCCCCATCGGCATCACGGTGCAGGTGGACGAGGGCCACGAGGTGTTCGACGCCAAGAACAGCTCCATTCACCCGCTGTTCGCCCGGGGCTGACCGCTCAACAAGGACACCATGTTCGACGACACCCTCATCCAGCAACTCGCCGCCGAACTCGACCACGCGGAGAAGACCCGCACGGCGCTGGAGCACTTCTCCAAGCGCTACCCCGGCATGACCATCGAAGACGGTTACCGCGTCGGCCGTGCCTGGGTCGCGTTGCAGGTGGCCGGCGGCAACAAGGTCATCGGCCACAAGATCGGCCTCACCAGCCGCGCCATGCAGATGGCCAGCCAGATCGACGAACCCGACTTCGGCACCTTGCTGCAGAGCATGCTGTTCACCGCGCCGGCCGGCCAGGTGCTGGAGATCCCCGCCAGCCGATTCATTGCACCGCGCGTGGAGGTTGAACTCGCCTTCGTGCTCAAGGCACCGCTCAAGGGCACGGACGTGACGGTGGCCGATGTGCTCAACGCCACCGAGTACGTGACGCCGGCCATCGAGATCATCGACGCGCGCATCGAGCAGTTCGACCGGCACACCAAGGCCATGCGCAAGGTGTTCGACACCATCAGCGACAACGCGGCCAACGCCGGCATCGTGCTCGGTGCGGGCGATGAGCGCTACCACGCCGACCCGCTCACCACCGACCTGGCGTGGTGCGGCGCCGTGCTCAAGCAAAACGACGTGGTGGAAGAAACGGGCCTCGCCGCCGGTGTGCAGGGCCATCCCGCCATCGGTATTGCCTGGCTGGCGCACAAGCTCGCGCCCTGGGGCGAGTCGCTGCGCGCGGGCCAGATCGTGCTGGCCGGTTCGTTCACGCGGCCCGTGGCCGCGAAGGCGGGTGACCTGTTCGAGGCCGACTACGGCCCGCTCGGGTGCCTGAAGTTCAAGTTCGTCTGAGTGAATCCCATGCACACCCCCATCAACACCTTCAAACAGGCGCTCGCCGCCGGCACACCGCAGATCGGCCTGTGGGCCGCATTGGCCAGCGCTTACAGCACCGAGCTGCTGGCCGGCATCGGCTATGACTGGCTGCTGATCGACGGCGAACACGCGCCCAACGACGTGCGCAACACGCTGGCGCAGTTGCAGGCGGTGGCCAGCGCGCAGCACGCGTTTGGCGACGCCCGCTCACACGCCATCGTGCGCGTGCCGGTGGGCACGGGCGACGTGGGCGTGGCCCTCATCAAGCAGTACCTCGACATCGGCGCGCAGACCTTGCTGGTGCCCATGATCGACACGGCCGCGCAAGCCGAGCTGGTCGTCAAGGCCACACGCTACGCCCCTGCCGGCATCCGCGGCATGGGCAGCGCGCTGGCGCGGGCTTCGCGCTGGCAGGCGCACGCGCGTTACGTTCACGAGGCCAACGACCAGGTCTGTGTGCTGGTGCAGGCCGAAACGGTGGAGGCCATGAAAAACCTCGACGCGATCGCCGCCACGCCCGGGGTGGACGGTGTCTTCATCGGCCCGGCCGACCTCAGCGCCTCCATGGGCCACCCTGGCAATGCGGCGCACCCGGATGTGCAGGCCGTCATTGCCGATGGCGTGCAACGCATCCGCGCTGCCGGCAAGGCGCCCGGCATCCTGGCCACCACCGAAGCGGGCGCGAAACAGTGGCTTGCCGCAGGCGCACTGTTCGTGGCCGTGGGCGCCGATACCCTGCTGCTGGCCTCGGGCGCTTCGCAGTTGCTGGCGCAGTTCAAAGGCCCGGCCGCCACCGGCCCCAACACCTACTGAAGGAGACTTGTCATGAACGCCACGCTGCGCGCCACCACCGTGCTCCCGCCCGGCATGCACCCCGATGAATGGGCCGCGCGCCTGGAGCTCGCCGCCTGCTACCGCGTGTTTGCCATGCTGGGGTGGACGGAGATGATCTACAACCACATCACGCTGCGGTTGCCCGACGCGGTGGCGGGTGGTGAGAAGCAATTCCTCATCAACCCGTTTGGCTTGCACTACAGCGAGGTCACGGCGAGCAACCTGGTCAAGATCAACCTCCAGGGCGAGGTGCTCGGCGGCTCCACCCACCGCGTCAACCCGGCCGGGTTCACCGTGCACGCTGCCGTCCACGACAGCCTGCCCGGCGCGCACTGCGTGATGCACACCCACACGACCGCCGGTGTGGCCGTGGCCTGCCTCAAAGACGGCCTGCAGCAGACCAACTTCTACACCGCGCAGCTGCACGGCATGCTGGCGTACCACGACTTCGAAGGCATCACCATCCACGCCGGCGAAGCGCCGCGCCTGCTCAAAAGCATGGGCGACAAACCCGCTGTGATCCTGCGCAACCACGGCCTGCTGGCCTGGGGAGCCACCGTGCCACAGACCTTTGCCATCCTGTGGACGCTGCAGCGCGCCTGCGAAATCCAGCTGGCCACCTTCAGCATGGGCGGTGCCGCGGCCGCGATTCCGGTGCCTGAAGCCATTGCTGCGAGATGCACACGCGACGCGCTACAGTTCAGCCCCAACCACGGCGCAGGCCGTGACGTGTTCGACGCGCTGGTGAGGCAGGTGAACCGCCTGGACAGCAGCTACCTGGAGTGAACGTTTGAGCCATCCGGATTTCCAGCGTGTTGCCATCGTCGGCGCCGGTGCCATCGGCGGCTGGCTGGGTGTGCTGCTCTCGCACACCGGCTGCATCGTCAGCGCGCTGGCCCGGGGCGACACGCTCGCCGCACTGCAGCGCGAAGGCTTGCAACTGCACGAGAACGGGCGCCTCATCGGCGCGCCGGTGGAGGCCTCCAGCAGCGCGGTGGCGCTCGGGGTGCAAGATCTGGTGATCGTGGCCGTGAAGGCCCCGGCATTGGCCGATGTGGCGCGCAGCATCGCCCCCCTGATCGGCCGCCACACCATGGTGCTCACCGCCATGAACGGTGTGCCCTGGTGGTTCTTCAACGGATTTGGCGGCGAGCGCGCCGGCACCCGGCTGCAATCCGTGGACCCCACGGGCGTGATCGACCGCGCCATTCCCGCGCGCAACGTGATCGGTGGTGTGGTGCACGCCAGCTGTTCGGTGGATGCGCCGGGCGTGATCCGCCACCACTTCGGCAACGGCCTGATCATCGGCGAGCCCTCGGGCGAAGCCAGCGAGCGCGTGTCCGCGCTGGCCGAGCTGTTGCGCCGCGCCGGGCTCAACGCCAGCGTGTCGCCGCAGATCCAGAAAGACGTCTGGTACAAGCTCTGGGGCAACATGACGGTGAACCCGGTGAGCGCGCTCACGGGCGCCACCACCGACCGCATCCTGGGTGACGAACTCGTGCGCGGCTTCATCAGCAGCGTCATGCTGGAAGCCAAGGCGATCGGCGCGAAGATCGGCATCCCGATCGACCAACAACCCGAAGACCGCCACGCGGTCACGCTCAAGCTCGGTGCGTTCAAGACCTCGATGCTGCAGGACGTGCAGGCCAAGAAGCCGGTGGAGCTCGACGCGCTGGTGACCGTGGTGCGCGAACTCGGTCAACTCACCGGCGTGCCCACGCCGTTCACCGATGCGTTGCTCGGGCTGTCGCGGCTGCAGGCGCAGACGCTGGGGCTCTACCCGCAGTGAATAAGTCAAAAATCGAATAGTTCGGTTCGTTTTTCGGAATCAGGATCTGGCCCCGAAATAGAATCGATTGCATCGCATCGATTTCTTGACCCGCTGAGCTTGTAAAGTCAAAATCGATGGCAACCCATCGATTTAAGGCTGTCATGCAAATCCCCATTCGCGCCGTCTCCGACCTCGGCATGGCGATTCGTGCCGTCCGCAAGCAACAAGGTTTGCGCCAGGACGACACCGCTGGCAGCGCGGGCGTTGGCCACGTGTTCCTGCGGGACGTCGAGCGTGGCAAGGAGACCGTGCACTTTGGCCTGGTGCTGAAGGTGCTTGATGAGTTGGGTATTCAGCTGAACATCGACATTCCGCGCGAGGCGTTGGCCCGGCTCGACGAGTTGCGGGAGAAGGGCCTGAAATCCTCGCCAGGTCGTGGAAAGACTGGCGCATGAGCATCGAGCGCAGCCTTTCTGTGTCCTCCAACGGCCGTGTGATCGGCTCGCTGCTGGAGCAAGACGGCATCTGGTCCTGGGTCTACGACGAAGGCTGGGTCAAGGCCTTGGATACATTCCCACTGTCGCCAGCGATGCCCTTGTCGGCGCAGCGCCTGCGCGACGGCTCAACCCAACGAACGGTCCAGTGGTACTTCGACAACCTGCTGCCCGAAGAGCAGATGCGCGAGCTGCTCAGCAAGGAGCAACACATCGGGGTCGGTGACGCCTTTGGGTTGCTGGAGCGGCTGGGCGCTGAATCGGCCGGCTCCCTCCTGTTGCTGCCTCCTGGTGGTCCGGAGCCGGAGCGGGGTGATCAGGCCTTGAGTACCGAAGAACTTTCCGCCAGGATCCAGAACCTGCCGCGGGTTTCTCTCGGTTCCAGATCACCCAAACGCATGTCGCTGGCTGGTGCCCAGCACAAGATGGTGGTTTTGTTCAATCCCGGGACCGGGGAGCTGCGTGAGCCTTGGGGGGCCAGTGCTTCCTCGCATATCCTCAAACCCAACAGCCGATCCGAGCAATACCCGCATTCGGTCGTCAACGAAACCTTCACCATGCGCCTGGCGCACCAGTTGGGCCTGAACGTACCCGGGGTGCATCGCCTGTACCTTCCCGAGCCGGTCTACATCATCGAGCGGTTCGACCGTATCTGGGACACCGAGGCGAAGACGTGGGCGCGCAAGCACGCCATAGATGCTTGCCAGTTGCTGGACCAACCCTCGGTCTTCAAATACAGAAATGCCAGCCTCGAAACGCTGATACGCCTGATCAACCTGTGCCGCTCAAAGGCGGCAGCACGGATGGCGTTGTTTCGCTGGTTGCTCTTCAACACCTTGGTGGGCAACTCGGACAGCCACCTCAAGAACATCTCGTTCCTGGTGAGCCAGGAGGGCGTCCAGATCGCGCCGTTCTACGACCTTCTGTGCACCGCCGTTTACCACGCACGCATGTACGCGGGCGACCAAGCGATCTGGCCGAACGAGCCGCTGGCCATCCCCATCGTGGATGCGGCCGTGTTTGGCGACGTCACGCGCGCCAAGCTGGTCAAGACCGGGGTTGCGCTGGGACTGGCGCCCGCCGCATCGGCCCGTGAGGTGGCGAAGATGGTCCACCAGATGCCATTGGCCGCAGACGCACTTCTGACCGTGATGGAGCGCGAGTTCGAGGCGGTCAAGGCGGTGTCAGCCCATCTTGAGGCCATGCGCACCATTCAGGGCGCAGAGGCGCACCTGTTGCGCGGGGTGCGAAAACTCGTGATTGCGGACATGATCAAGCGGGCGGTGTGAGCACTGCCAAAGTTCAGCCCAACAACGCCGGAAACAGTTTGACCAGGCCCGTGGCCATGACCTCCACGGACAGGGCCGCCAGGATCAGCCCCATCAGGCGCGTCATCACGTTGATGCCGGTCTGCCCCAGAAAGCGCGCGATCGGCTCGGCCAGCGTGAAGCAGATGGCCGTGGCCAGCGCGATCACCACGCCGTAGCCCACCAGCGCAGCGTGCTGGAAAAAAGTCTTGGCCTGGTCGGCGTAGATCACCACGGTGGACATGGTGGCGGGGCCCGTGAGCAGCGGGATGGTCAGCGGCACCACGGCGATCGAGGCGCGGGCCGACGCGTCGTTCACCTCCAGCTCGTTGGTCTTGGCTTCGGCTGGTTGAGCATTGAGCATGGACAGCGCCGAGGTCAGCAGCAGCATGCCGCCGCCCACCTGAAAACTCGCCAGCGAGATGCCGAAGAACTCCAGGATCTGCAGACCGATCAGCGCGCAGATGGCGATGACGGAAAACGCGCTGATCGAGGAAATCAAGACCGTTCGCTGGCGCTGCCTGCGGCTGAACCCCTGCGTGTAGTGGATGAAAAAAGGCACGATCGCCAGCGGGTTGACGATGGCCAGCAGGGTGATGAGCGGCTTGAAATCCATGGGCTGGATTGTGGGGGCAAGCAGGCCCGGCCGCTTGCCTTGGGGTGGTCGAAAGGTTCAGGCGCTGGGTTCGGAGGCCCGGCCTGGTTCACGACGGCGGAACATGCCGTAGCCTTCCATGAACAGCACCTTGTCCCCGTGCTGGTTGAACATCTCCCAGCTGGTGCGCACCAGGCCCACGTCCAGGCGTTTGCTCATGGGGCGTTTTTCCAGGATGGTGTGTTGCAGGCGCAAGGTGTCGCCGGGAAACACCGGCTTGAGCCACTTCAGGCTCTCCAGGCCAGGCGAACCCAGGCTGGAGCTCTCACTCAGGAAGTTGGTCACCATCAGCCGCATGGCCATGGCGCAGGTGTGCCAGCCGCTGGCACTCAGCGCGCCGAACACGGAGGCCTTGGCGGCGTCGTGGTCGAGGTGAAACGGCTGCGGGTCGAACTGGCGCGCGAAGGCGATCGTTTCTTCTTCGGTCGGGGTGATGGTGCCGAGGGCGCGGGTCTCGCCGACGACCAGGTCTTCCCACCAGTACTTGATGTCAGGGGTCATTTTTAGCGTCCTCCGGACACGTCCAACAAACTCATGGTGGTGTAACTCGCCGCGTCCGACAGCAGCCACACGATCGCCTGCGCCACCTCGTCGGCCGTGCCGCCGCGTTGCATGGGCACCAGGTGCTGCAGGTCGCGCACCCGGGTGGGCAGGCCACCCGAGGCATGGATCTCAGTCTCGATCAAACCGGGGCGCACCGCGTTCACGCGGATGCCTTCGGCGGCCACTTCCTTGGCCAGGCCGATGGTGAAGGCGTCGATGGCGCCCTTGGCCGCGGCGTAGTCCACATACTGACCGGGCGAGCCCAGGCGCGACGCGGCGCTGGACACGTTGACGATGGCGCCGCCTTCTCCGCCGTGCTTCGTGCTCATGCGGCGCACCGCTTCGCGCGCGCACAGCATCGAGCCGATCACGTTGATGTCGAACATGCGCTTGATACGCGCCAGGCTCATCTCGTCCACCCGTGCGCTCACGTCGACCACGCCGGCGTTGTTGACCAGGCCACTCAGGCGCCCGAGCTTGGCGTCGATCTTCTGGAACATGGCCATCACCTGCGCTTCATCGGCCACGTCGGCCTGCACCGTGATGGCCGTGCCACCCAACTCGCGGATGCCGCGCACCACCTCGTCGGCGGCCAGCGAATTCGCGGTGTAGTTCACCGCCACCGCCCAGCCTTGTGATGCCGCCAGCCGCGCGGTGGCAGCGCCGATGCCGCGCCCGCCGCCAGTGACCAGAAGCACCCGCCCGCTCGCTTTGTCCATAACCCGCCTCCTGCAGAAAGTGGTGGCATCGCGTACAACACGGGCTCGCCACCACGGCCATTACAACAGCACGAGGAGACCGCCATGCGTCACACAGTCGACTACTTTTTTGCCCCGCAGAGCCCCTGGACCTACCTCGGTCAGGAGCGTTTTGCAGCCCTGGTGCGCGAGACCGGCTCGGCAGTGCGCGTGCTGCCCATGGACCTCGGAAAGATCTTTCCAATCTCGGGCGGCCTGCCGCTGCCCAAGCGCGCGCCGCAGCGGCAGGCCTACCGCCTGCTGGAGTTGCGCCGCTTCAGCGAAGCGCTTGGTGTGCCTCTGAATCCCGAGCCACGCTTCTTTCCGGTGGCGGGCGATCCCGCCGCGCGCCTGATCACCGCGGTGGCCATGCACGACGGCTCCGACGCCGCGATGAAGCTGACCGGGGCGGTCACCGCAGCGGTGTGGGCGCAAGAGCGTGATATTGCTTCCATGGACGTTCTGGCCGAGTTGCTCGCAGAATGCGGCCTGGACGCTGCGCGCCTGGCGCAGGCTCAGCAGCCTGATGTGCAGGCGCGCTACGACGAGCAGACACAGGCGGCGATCGACGCCAGCGTGTTCGGCGCTCCGAGTTACGTGATTGGCGGCGAGCTGTTCTGGGGCCAGGACCGGCTCGATTTTGTGGCGCGCAAGCTGCGCACCTGATTCTTTCAACCGACAACAGGAGCCATTCCATGGGACACATGATCGAACTCAAGGCCGCCGACGGCACCCCATTTGCGGCCTACGTTGCAGGACCTGCAGGCAACCCCAAAGCCAAAGGCGGGCTGGTGGTGCTGCAGGAAATCTTCGGCGTGAACTCGCACATCCGCTCGGTGGCCGACGGTTACGCGGCCGAGGGCTACTTCGTGGTTGCACCCGCCACCTTCCACCGGGTGCAGCCTGGTGTGGAGCTGGGCTACACCGAGGCCGACATGGGCACCGGTTTCGGCTTCAAGACCGCCGTGGAGGGCTTGCCCGCGCCCGGCGTGATGGCCGACATCCAGGCCGCCATCGACCACGCGGCACAGGCCGGCAAGGTCGGCATCGTCGGTTACTGCTGGGGCGGTCTGCTGACCTGGCGCGCGGCCTGCACGCTGCAGGGTTTGTCCGCCGCAGTGCCCTATTACGGTGGCGGCATGACGGCGGCGGCCGAAGCGGCGCGCGAACCGACCGTGCCGGTGATGGTGCATTTTGGCGACCAGGACCACTGGATTCCAATGGACACGGTGGAGGTCTTCAAGAAGGCACAGCCGGACGTGGAGGTGCACGTGTACGCCGCCAACCACGGCTTCAACTGCGACCAACGAGGCTCGTACAACGAAGCCGCCGCCAAGCTCGCGCGCGAACGCACGCTGGCTTTCTTTGCCAAGCACGTCGGCTGACGCCATGCTGCGGGCCGGTCTGCTCAGCGTCCTGATGGCGGTCTGCTCGGCCGCCACTGCGGCCGACTACAGCGGACCGCTGTTCGACGCCCACCTGCACTACAACGACGAGGCCTGCACCCACGACACGCCGGCGCCGGGTTGCCCGCACCCGATGGCCGACGTGCTGGAGCGCATGCAGAAGAGTGGCGTGCGCGCCATCGTCGCCAACTCGCGGCCCAACGACGGGACCAAGGTGTTGGCCTCCGCGCGCGAACAGACCCGCGCCGCCGGCGTCACCGTGGTGCCTTTCATGCGCCTGTATCGCAACCGTGCCGATTACAGCAACTGGTTCCGCGACCCCACCATCGTGGAGATGGTGAACACCGAGCTGGCGCGTGGCACGCCGGCCGGGCCGTACCGTGGCCTGGGTGAGTTCCACCTGTACGACAGCGCGAACGCCAACGGTCCGGTGGCGAAACAGCTGATGGCGCTGGCCGAGGCGAAAGACCTCGCCATCCTGGCGCATGTGGACGATGTGGCGATTGATCTGCTGATGGCGAACACGCCGTCCAAGGGCCAGAAGATGCGCCTGATCTGGGCGCACACGGGAATCGGTGGCACGCCTGCGGCCCGCGTGGACGAACTCTTCGCCAGGTATCCGAAGTTGATGGGCGAACTCTCCTACCGCCCGGGTCTCGCCTGCGCCGACGGCCAGCTCTGTCCCGAGTGGCGCGCGCTGCTGCTCAAGTACCCCGACCGTTTCATGATCGGCTCCGACACCTGGGTCAACCAGCGCTGGCAGTACTACGGCGAGCTCATGCAGGGTTACCGCACCTGGCTCGGCGGCCTGCCGGCCGATGTGGCGCGGCGCATTGCATGGGACAACGGCGCACAGCTGTTTGGCGTGGCCGAGCCCGCTTCGCGGTGATCCAGCTCCATTTCTTTCCCAGCACCGCGGCCATGGTGCCGCACATCCTGCTCGAAGAACTGGGCGTGCCTTACGAGCGCGTGCTGGTGGACCGCGAACACGGCGCGCTCGACTCGCCGGCCTACCGGGCGCTCAACCCCAACGGCTTGATCCCGGTGCTGGTGGATGGTGATCTGGTGCTCTACGAGACCGCCGCGATCTGCCTGCACCTGAGCGACACGCATCCTCAGGCGAAGCTCATGCCGGCGCTGGGCACGGCCGAGCGTGCCCATGCCTACAAATGGTTGATGTGGCTGACCAACACCCTGCAGGCCACGTTGCTCGCCTATTTCTATCCGCACCGCTGGGTGAACGGGGGTGGTGCCACCGGTGAGGCCGACGTCAAGGCCGCGGCCAAGCACCGTGTCGGGGTGCTGCTTGATCAGCTCGATGCCGAACTGGCGCGCCATGGCGGCCCGTGGTTGTTGGGCGAGTCCCATTCGCTGCTCGATGCTTACGTGTTCACGCTGTGCCGCTGGACGCGCCACTTCTCCAGTGGCGCCGCGCGCGAGCGCGAGCACCTCGGTGCGTACCTGCGGCGCGTGCTGGAACGGCCTGCGGTGCGCCGCGCATTGGCCAACGAGGGGCTGACCGAGCCCTTCGTGTGATCGATCAACGTCCCGACGAGCGCACCAGGTAACGCTTGCGCCAGAACAGCACGCCCAGCACCGCGGCGGTCAGAACCATGGAGCCGATGGCCCACCAGAAACCGGTCTGCTGGTGCAGCAGCGGAATGAACTGGAAGTTCATGCCGAAAATGCCGGCGATCAGGTTCAGCGGCAGGAAGATGGCGGTGAGTGCCGTGAGCGTGCGCATGATGTCGTTGGTGCGGTTGCTCTGGGCCGAGAAGTGCATCTGCACCGCGGTCTCCGCGTTTTGCTCCAGCCGGCGCACATGGTGCACCACGCGCTCGATGTGTTCGAGCACGTCGCGCGAGCGCACCTTGAGCAGCTCCAGGCCGCGCAGGCCGCCGTTGTGTTCGGTGGGCTCCCAGGTGGCCAGCGCCTCGATCCAGTCCTGAACGGCCGAACGCTGGTCTTCACAGATCTCGTCGAGCTGGTGCAGCGAGATGCGCGCGTCCAGCAACGAACCCCAGTTGCTGAAGCGCGCCTTGGGGTGCAGCAGCTCGGCCTGCCAGTGGTCGAGCTGGCGCGTGAGTTCGCGTCGCAACTCCAGGTAGCCGTCCACCATCTGGTTGACGATGCGCAACATCAGGTCGGCCGGGCTGGGTGGCAGGTGCACGCCGGCCGCGCGGGAAGCGGCGGTGGAGGCCGCCAGCAGACGCGACGCGTATTGGTCGAGCACCAGGCAGCCGGCCGGGTGCACGGTCAGCAGCACGCGGTCGAACACCGCGAATCCCACCGGGTTGGTGTCGATGCGCCGCAAAACCGGCGGGCCGCTGCGTTTGGGGGCCTGTGTGAGCACGGCGCCGGGGCGGGACAGATCGGTTTCGCTGTGGCCAGCGGCCAGTCGGCGAAACACCAGAATGTCGTACTGCGAGGTGTAGTCGTAGTGCGATGGCAACTGGTTGTTGAGCAGGTCCGAGAGGTGCAGGTCCACCAGCGTCATGCCGCACAACACCTGCAGCGTGGACTGCACCGCGCCTTGTTCCAGCTCGAATTCGCGCCGCCCGCAGGCGATCCACACGTAGCCCTTGTCGGGCAACACCATCGGCAAGCTTGCCGATTCGCTCACCGAGCCGGGCTGGATGTGGAAGACGCGCATGGGGTGTGCCTCAGCCGCGCAGCAAGCGGGCTGCGTCGCGCGCGAAGTAGGTGAGCACGCCGTCGGCGCCGGCGCGCTTGAAGGCCAGCAGGCTCTCCATCATCACCGCGTCGTGGTCCAGCCAGCCGTTGATGGCAGCGGCCTTGAGCATGGCGTATTCACCGCTGACCTGGTAGGCAAAGGTGGGCACGGCGAACTCGTCTTTCACCCGGCGCACGATGTCCAGGTAAGGCATGCCGGGCTTGACCATCACCATGTCGGCGCCCTCGGCCAGATCCAGCGCCACCTCCCGCAAGGCCTCGTTGGAGTTGCCCGGATCCATCTGGTAGACCTTCTTGTCGGCTTTGCCCAGGTTGGCGGCCGAGCCCACCGCGTCACGGAACGGGCCGTAGAAGGCACTGGCGTACTTGGCGCTGTAAGCCATGATCTTCGTGTGCACCAGGCCGTTGGCTTCGAGCGCTGCGCGAATGGCGCCGATGCGCCCGTCCATCATGTCGCTGGGGGCCACCATGTCCACACCCGCCTGCGCCTGCGTCACCGCCTGCTTCACCAGGATCTCCACGGTGGGGTCGTTCAGGATGTAGTTGTTGTCGTCCAGCAGGCCGTCCTGGCCATGGCTGGTGTAGGGGTCGAGCGCCACGTCGGTCATCACGCCGAGTTGCGGAAAGCGTTTCTTCAGCTCACGCACCACGCGCGGCACCAGACCGTCGGGGTTCAGCGCTTCCTGGCCGTCGGGCGTCTTCAGCGACTGGTCGATCACCGGGAACAGCGCCATCACCGGGATGCCCAGCGCCACGCAGTCTTCGGCCACGGGCAACAGCAGGTCCAGGCTCAGCCGCTCCACCCCCGGCATGGAACCCACGGCCTCGCGCCGACCCGCGCCGTCGAGCACGAACACCGGGTAGATCAGATCGGCCGGCGTCAACCGATGTTCGCGCACCAGATCGCGGGTGAACGGGTCCCGGCGCAGGCGACGGGGGCGGCTGAAGGGGTAGGGGGCGGGGTTGTGCATCGGCCTATTGTGGCAAACGGCCAGGCATTGCGTGTGTCGCTGCCGTCGCTGTCGAGGGATCGGCGAACGGCCTCGGCCATCCGAAAGGTGGCGGCATTGTGTTGAACTCCACGGTAAGAAGAAATGATTGATACCTCCCCACGGTTCCTCCTGTGCCGGTGGTGATAATTTCAAGCCACAGTCCTTGTGCGCCGCCATTTGAACGCTTTTGACTGCTCGGCGCATCCTCAAGCCGCTAGCAGCACAACACGCATTCCCGCCTCACCGAACCTGTTCACCGATCCATGCAGTCCGTCAAAAAGAACCATGCCAGCGCTTCTGCAGCCGCGAAGCCGGGCAGCACCGCCGAACAACCTTGGTCGCTCGACCAGCATTGGCCGGATCTGGTGGCCAACCTGGCCGACCAGATCACCGTGGGCGTGAGTTCGCTGCAGAACGGAATCGACCTGCTGCTGGCCAAGGAACGCATCACGGCGCTGGAGCACCGCGCGCTGAGCATCCCCAACGAGCGTCTGAAGATGGCCGGGATCAGCACCCAACAGATCAACCGCTTCTATGGTGGCCGTATCCGCCAGTCGCACGAGAAAGTCGACATGGCGCAGCTGGTCGAGGGGATCCTGCAAGAGCGCAAGAGCGAACTCGGCGTGCTCGGCATCGAGTTGCGCCGCAAGCTCAAGGCGGTGGAGGTGCTGATCGACCCGACGGTGGCGTACGCGTTTGTCAACGCGGTGCTTGACTGGGGTCTGCCCTTTGGCAGCCGCATCGACGTGCGCATGGACATGAACGCCTGGCCCAAACATGCCCGGCTGCAGGTTCGCGTGTCCAACGACGGTGTGCCGCCTTCGAGCTCGGCCATGCTTGACAGCCTGAGCTGGGTGCTCATCCGCCAGATCGCCCAGACCGCCGGCGGCATCGAGATCGATCGCGAAATCAGCGACGAAGGGGTGAGCTTCACGGCCATGTTCACGCGCACGGTGCAGGCGGTGGACGGCATCTCGGCGGTCGAACTCTCCGACGATCATTCGTCGATGTTCAAGTCCCTCTCCGGCATCTATGTGCTGACGGTGTCTCCTGCGCTGCAGATCCGTGCCGACGTGCGCGACGCGCTGCGCGAGATCGGCGTGTTGTCCGACAGCGTGGTCAATTTTGAGCAAGCCCGTGAAGCGGTCCGAAGCCGCATGCCGAACCTGATCATCGTGGACTCGGAGATCAGGGGCGATGCGTTCGAGTCGTTCCGTCGCGAACTGCTGCGCGAGGTGTACGAGTTCCCGTTTCTGGAGATCTCGCCCGACGACAGTTCGTTCGACATGTCCGGGTTTGGCGAGCTCTCCATGGCCAAGGTGGGTCGCGGCAACATTCGCGAAGCGCTGGGCACGGCGGTCATGTTCGAACTCGCCAAGATGATGTAGGCGGTTTTCCAACATCATTCTTTGTGACTTTCTTGCGGGACCACTGTCAGATCTGACAGGTCAAAGTTGGATATCCGAGTTGATTGGTGTACGATTACGGCGGGCTGCCGAAAGGTGGCTCCCCGCTTTTCCTCCCTGAGCGGGCGCCTTAGTGTGTGACAGCAAAAAGGCTTCCCAACCCGGCCCAACTGGCCGGGTTTTTTTTGTCCTGCCGCGGGCCGCTCGCGCTGGCAGAACGACCCTGCGCCCGGGAAACGCGGGGCTACACTGCCCCCATGCTTTGGGTCAAATCCTTTCACATCGTCTTCGTGGCCAGCTGGTTCGCGGGCCTTTTCTATCTGCCGAGGATCTTCGTGAACCTGGCCATGGTGCCGCCGGAGAGCGTGGCCGAACGTGAGCGCTTGCTTCTCATGGCGCGCAAGCTGATGCGCTTCACCAGCCTGCTGGCCGTGCCGGCGCTTGCGCTCGGCTTGTGGCTCTGGCTGGGCTACGGCATCGGCCTGGGTGCGGGCAACGGCTGGATGCACGCCAAGCTCGTGATCGTCTTGCTGGCATTGGCATACCACCACACCTGCGGCGTGATGCTCAAGCGGTTCTCTCAGGGCGCCAACCGCCGCAACCATGTCTGGTACCGCTGGTTCAACGAGGCGCCCGTGATCCTGCTGGTGATCGCGGTGATCCTGGTGGTCGTCAAACCATTTTGATGCTTTGAAAGCACGCTCCTCCGCCTGGCCGCTGGCGTTCGTGTTCGCCGGCATGGTGGTGTATGCCAGCCTGTACCCGTTCACTGGCTGGCGCGATCAGGGCGTGGTCCCGCTGGCCTTCCTGCAGGCGCCGCTGCCCCAGTACTGGACCGGCTTTGACATCGCCGCCAACCTGGTGGGCTACGCGCCGCTGGGTTTTTTGCTGGCGCTTGCCCTGCGGCGGTCGGATCAGGGACGCGGGACCTGGCTCGTGGCTTGGGGCCTTCCGGTGTTGCTGTCGCTGCTGGTGGAGACCTTGCAGAGCTACCTCCCCATGCGTGTGCCGTCCAATGTGGACTTGGCACTGAACGCTGTCGGCGCTGCGCTCGGGGTCATGTTGGCGTTGCTGATCGAGCGGCTGGGCGCCTTGCGCCGCTGGAGCCAGATCCGGGCGAACTGGTTCGAACCCTCGGCCCATGGCGGGCTGGTGCTGTTGGCGCTGTGGCCGTTTGCATTGCTGTATCCCCAACCCGTCCCGTTTGGCTTGGGGCAGGTCTGGGACCGTGTGGAATCCGGTCTGACCACGCTGTTGACGGACACGCCGTTTCTGGCCTGGGTGCCTGTTCGCGAGACGGAGCCGGCACCCTTGAGCCTGCTGACCGAGGCCTTCTGCATCGGCCTGTGTGTGCTGGCTCCCTTGCTCATGGGCTATGCCGAGATGCGCTCGCGGGTACGTCGGCTGGTGTTTTGTGGCTTGCTCGTCGGCGGCGCCGTGGCGGTGGCGGGCTTGTCGGCCGCACTGACCTACGGTCCTGACCACGCCTGGGCCTGGCTCACGCCCCAGGCGCAACTCGGACTGGTCCTGGCCCTGGTCTTGGGAGTGCTTTGTGTGGTCATGCCGCGCCGGCTGTGCAATGTGGTCATGCTGCTGTGCTTGGCGGTGTCGCTGAGCCTGCTCAATGACGCGCCGCTCAGCCCCTATTTCGCCCAATCACTGGAGGTCTGGGAGCAAGGCCGTTTCATCCGTTTCCACGGTCTGTCCCAATGGTTGGGCTGGTTGTGGCCCTTTGCCGCGCTCGTCTTTGGCCTGCTGTCGGTGTCCCGCCCAAGCACTGCGCCCACAGGCACCACCTAAAATCCTTTGTATGGCCGACAACAAGTCTTATTACGAACGTCACATCTTCTTTTGCCTCAACCAGCGGGACAACGGAGAAGCCTCTTGTGCACAGCACAAGGCGCAAGCCGCGTTCGATCGGTGCAAGTCGCAAGCCAAGGCACAGGGGCTGCTCGGCGCAGGCAAGGTGCGAGTGAACAAGGCGGGATGCCTCGACCGCTGCGCGGGCGGGCCGATCGCCGTGGTCTACCCGGAGGCGGTTTGGTACACCTATGTGGACGAACAGGACATCGACGAGATCGTCCAATCCCACCTGCGCGATGGTGTCGTGGTGCAGCGTCTGGTAACGCCCTCCGATGTGGGGCGCTGACCCATTGAGCCGGCATGAGCCGAGGTGATCCGACATGAATGCCCAGACCGAAATGCTGACCATGGCGGGCCCTGCGGGCCTGATCGAGTTGGCCATCGACCGCCCCGAAACTGCGCCCCGGGGCTCGGCGGTCATTGCACATCCCCATCCCCTGCACGGCGGCACACTCACCAACAAGGTGGTGCAGACGCTGGCGCGGGCCTGCGTCTTGTCCGGCTGGACCGCCGTCCGTTTCAATTTCAGGGGTGTGGGCGCCAGCGAGGGGGTGTACGACGAAGGGCGCGGCGAACTCGACGACTTGCTGGCCGTGGTTGCAGCCCAGGCCAGCGAAGGCCCGCTGTGCCTCGCCGGCTTTTCTTTCGGTGCTTTCGTCACCAGCCACGCAGCCGCTCGCCTGCACACATCGCGCGACATCCAGCGTCTCGTGTTGATCGGCACGGCGGCCAGTCGTTTTGAAGTCGCTGCCGTGCCCGCGGAACTCCACACCAGAACCCTGGTCGTTCATGGTGAGCAGGACGATACTGTTCCCCTGCCCAGCGTGATGGACTGGGCCCGACCCCAGGTGCTGCCCGTGACGGTGGTGCCGGGCGGTGGTCATTTCTTTCATGGCCAGCTTCCGATGTTGCGTGAGCTGGTGCTGCGCCACCTGCGAGCCTGAAGGGCCACGCAGGTTTCTTTTGATTCCCTTCCAAGGACCGGATTTTGTTGCGTCGTTTTTCTTCTTTTCTTGTTTCCGCCTTTCTGCTCGCCGGCTCGGTGTTGCCCGCATCGGCCCAGATGCCCCAGCCCCCCGATGTGGCGGCCAAGGCCTACCTGTTGATGGACGTCACGTCCGGTCAGGTGCTGGCCTCGATGAACCCGGACCAGTCGGTGGAGCCCGCATCCTTGACCAAGCTGATGACGGCCTACATCGTTTTTGACGCCCTCAAGGCCGGCAAGATCAGCCTCACGCAGACGTTTGGCGTGAGTGAGCGAGCCTGGAAAATGCCCGGTTCGCGCATGTTCATCGACCCCAAGATGCAGGTGCCGGTGGAAGACCTGATCAAGGGCATGATCGTGCAGTCGGGCAACGACGCCACCGTGGCGCTCGCCGAGGGCGTGGCGGGTTCTGTGGAGCGTTTCGTGGAACTCATGAACGTGCAGGCCAAGTCGCTGGGCATGAAATCGACCGGCTACCGCAACACAGAAGGTCTGACCGAAGCCGGGCACACCACCACCGCACGCGACCTGTCCATCCTGGCCAATCGCCTGATGACGGACTTCCCGCAGTACGTGCCGTACTACTCGATCCAGCGCTACCGCTACCCCGGCACGCCGGCAACCAACGACACCAACCGCAACCTGCTGCTGTTTCGCGACCCCAGCGTGGACGGCCTGAAGACCGGGCACACGAACGCTGCCGGCTACTGCCTGGTGGCCACGGCGCGCCGTCAGGTGGCCGGTTTGGGAGAAGGAGCACAGGGCCAGCGGCGCCTGATCAGCGTCTTGCTGGGTGCCACCAGCGAAAACGCCCGGGCCGCCGAGACCCAGAAGCTGTTGAACTGGGGCTACACCGCGTTTGACGCCGTACGCCTGTTCCCCGCCGGTCAGCCGGTGGCCACACCCCGCATCTGGAAGGGCAAGGCCGAGCAGGTCAAGCTGGGCCGCGCCGAGGGTGTGGTGGTGTCGGTGCCTGCGGGTGAAGGCGCTCGCCTGAAAACCGAGGTGCTGCGCCCCGATCCGCTGGTCGCTCCGCTCAACCGCGGTGAAGCGCTCGGCACGCTGCGCGTGACCATGGCCAGCGGCGCTACCGTGGCCGAGATCCCACTCGTCGTCATGGAAACCGTGGAAGAAAGCGGCGTCTTCGGCCGCGCCTGGGACGCCATCCGTCTCTGGATTCAGTAAGGCACCGGCCCCTGCATTGCCAGGGAGCCACCCCCGTGCTACATTAGCGGGCTTTTCGGAATTTTCCGAAGAGCTTTCCGTTTTCGCTTTTTTCAAACGTTTAGGGACGTTTTCAATGCCAACCATCAATCAACTCGTGCGCCACGGCCGGGAGGTCGAAAAGACCAAATCCAAGAGCCCGGCCATGGAAAACTCTCCGCAGCGTCGCGGTGTGTGCACCCGTGTGTACACCACGACCCCCAAGAAGCCCAACTCCGCTCTGCGTAAAGTCGCCAAAGTGCGCCTGACCAACGGGTTTGAGGTGATCTCCTACATCGGCGGCGAAGGCCACAACCTCCAGGAACACAGCGTCGTGCTGGTTCGCGGTGGTCGTGTCAAGGACTTGCCAGGTGTGCGTTACCACATCGTGCGTGGCTCGCTCGACTTGCAAGGCGTGAAAGACCGCAAGCAGTCGCGCTCCAAGTACGGCGCGAAGAAGCCCAAGGCCAAGTAAATCTGGTTTTTTTCGGTGTTTGACTGGCCGGCAAGCCGTGTCGAACGTAGTGACCCCAAAGCGCCATGTCGGCGTCGGGTCGAGTAAGTGAGAGCCTTGCTGGGTTCTCGCGGTGTCTGAAAAGACGCCAACTGAAGCAATATTTGAGGTGTAGAAATGCCACGTCGTCGCGAAGTCCCTAAACGTGAAATCCTGCCGGATCCCAAGTTCGGCAATGTCGAGCTCTCCAAGTTCATGAACGTGATCATGGAAGGCGGCAAGAAAGCTGTCGCCGAGCGCATCATTTATGGCGCGCTGGAGCAGATCGAGAAGAAGAGCGGCAAAGACCCGGTCGAAATCTTCTCGGTCGCCATCAACAACGTCAAGCCGATGGTGGAGGTGAAGTCCCGCCGCGTCGGTGGCGCCAACTACCAGGTGCCCGTCGAAGTGCGCCCTGTCCGTCGTCTGGCGCTGTCCATGCGCTGGATCAAGGAAGCCGCGCGCAAGCGCAGCGAAAAGTCCATGGCTCTGCGCCTGGCCAACGAGCTGATCGAAGCCACCGAAGGCCGTGGCGGCGCGATGAAAAAGCGCGATGAAGTCCACCGCATGGCCGAGGCCAACAAGGCCTTCAGCCACTTCCGCTTCTGATCCGGGCCGTCGCCTTTCAGAGCATCCAGTACCGAGAGCCCGCATCCCTTGAATCCCAAGGGTGGCGGGCTCGATCCCTTTTCGGAGTATTTCCATGTCCCGCATCACGCCCCTTGAGCGCTATCGCAACATTGGTATTTCCGCGCACATCGATGCCGGCAAGACCACCACCACCGAACGTATCCTGTTCTACACCGGTGTGAACCACAAGATCGGTGAAGTTCACGATGGAGCGGCCACCATGGACTGGATGGAGCAGGAGCAGGAGCGCGGCATCACGATCACGTCCGCTGCAACCACCTGCTTCTGGAAGGGCATGGACATGTCCTTCCCCGAGCACCGCATCAACATCATCGACACCCCCGGCCACGTGGACTTCACCATCGAGGTGGAGCGTTCCATGCGCGTGCTGGACGGCGCCTGCATGGTGTACTGTGCCGTGGGTGGTGTGCAGCCGCAGTCGGAGACGGTCTGGCGTCAGGCCAACAAGTACAAGGTGCCGCGTCTGGCCTTCGTGAACAAGATGGACCGCACCGGTGCCAACTTCTTCAAAGTCGTCGAGCAGATGAAGTTGCGCCTGAAGGCCAACCCTGTGCCGATCGTCATCCCGATCGGTGCCGAGGAAAACTTCACCGGCGTGGTCGACCTGCGCAAGATGAAGGCCATCATCTGGGACGAGGCTTCGCAAGGCATGAAGTTCGAGTTCCAGGAAATCCCGGCTGAGCTGCTCGAGACCGCCAAGATCTGGCGCGAGAAGATGGTCGAGGCCGCTGCCGAAGCGTCCGAAGAGCTGATGAACAAGTACCTCGAAGAGGGCGACCTCACCGAGGAAGAGATCACCCACGGCCTGCGCGTGCGCACGCTGGCGGTCGAGATCCAGCCGATGCTGTGCGGCACCGCGTTCAAGAACAAGGGTGTGCAGCGCATGCTGGACGCCGTGATCGAACTCATGCCCTCGCCAGTGGACATCGAAGACGTCAAGGGCACGGACGACGACGAAGAAGTCACGACCCGCAAGGCCGATGACAACGAGAAGTTCTCCGCCCTCGCCTTCAAGTTGATGACCGACCCGTACGTGGGCCAGCTGACGTTCGTGCGCGTGTATTCGGGCGTGATGAAGAAGGGCGACAGCGTCTACAACCCCATCAAGGGCAAAAAAGAGCGCATCGGCCGTATCGTTCAGATGCACGCCAACAACCGCCAGGAAGTCGAAGAGATTCGCGCCGGCGACATCGCGGCCTGCGTGGGTCTGAAAGACGTGACCACGGGCGAAACCCTGTGCGATCCGGACGCCATCATCATGCTTGAGCGCATGGTCTTCCCCGAGCCTGTGATTGCGCAGGCCGTGGAACCCAAGACCAAAGCCGACCAGGAAAAGATGGGCATCGCCCTGCAGCGCCTGGCCGCTGAAGATCCGTCGTTCCGCGTCAAGACCGACGAAGAATCGGGTCAGACCATCATCGCCGGCATGGGCGAGCTCCACCTGGAAATTCTGGTGGACCGCATGAAGCGCGAATTCGGCGTGGAAGCCAACGT